>ERZ1673737.359-NODE-359-length-61311-cov-46.486679_pt1 | contig 61311 bp, 55 predicted proteins | sample MGYA00580211_ERZ1673737 | MGnify/ENA primary metagenome ERZ1673737 (study PRJEB41218, sample SAMN15661789) | gut metagenome | host: Homo sapiens | place: Canada: London | collected 2015-08-20/2019-03-30 | study: EMG produced TPA metagenomics assembly of... | reverse complement strand
GAAACGGCGCGTGAAAATAGGTAGTCGCCGACTTGAACAGAACGCTTCAGGATTTCTCCTGAGGCGTTTTTTGTTGCATAAATTTGACGAAGTGCACTGAAACAACATTCAGATTCGTGTTTTATACAAAGGGAGGAATGTGCCGTGAAACGAAATTTTGTTATCGGAACAGCCGGAGTGTTCATAGCCGACATTCTTGCGATTTTAGTTTTATCTCATTATCAGCATACTTCCGCTGTTCGTCCGCAGAATAAATTCGCTGCTCAAATTCCGCAATTCCACAGCACTGTAGATGCAGACAAAGACGGCATTGATGACCAGACCGATGTTCTGAATGGTGCGCTGGCCTACGTGAATTCGCACCCAAAATACAAGAGCCGTTATTATCAGGGCGGAACACCCGACGATGGCTATGGGGTCTGCACCGATGTGGTGGCATATGCCTTGAAAAACACCGGATATGATTTGCAGGCACTGGTGGATGTGGACATTCGGGCGAACCCCGAAGAATACGGTATCACAGAACCGGATGCAAACATTGACTTCCGCCGGGTACGCAACTTGAAGGTCTTTTTCGCCCGCAATGCCATTCCCCTGACCACTGACGTTTCAGATGTGGAGCAGTGGCAGGGCGGTGACATCGTGATCTTTGAAAAGCATATCGGCATCGTTTCTGACCGGCGGAACTGGGACGGTGTGCCCTATGTGATCCATCATAACGATCCGTGGCAGACTGCTTACGAACAGGACATTCTGGAAAAGCGAACGGACATTGTGGGACATTACCGTATCTCCCAATAACGGCATAAAAAGCGGCTCCACCGCGCTGGGAAAACCAGCGTAAGCGGGGCTGCTGTGTTTATGTCGGAATATCAGTGCGCGTTTGTTGCACTTTTGCATGGTTTCCGGTATAATGAAAGAAACTACCGCGAGGGAGATGAAACGATGGACTGGGTCATGTGTCTGCTGCCAATGGCAGTGTGCTTTGTGGGCGTTCTTTTGACGGTGAAGATAAGCAGAAATCATAAGCGTGTTCTGGCGGCTGCCGGGGTGGTGCTGTTTCTGTGCGTGGCGTTTGGCTCCCTTGTGGTGTACCGGGTGCAGAAGATTGCCAAGCCCATCCGGGAAAGCGATACGCTTGCCGTGGCGGAAATGAACCTGAACTCGTTCCGGGGCGATGTGGAGATGAATGATTTCCAGACCAACGCTTCGACGGAGCTGTATCAGGGGCTCGAAGAATATCTGGGCAAGAAAATCTACCTGCCCTGCATCAATCAGGATACCTTCGACGCAGGCGGGCAGGATGTGATCCTTCAATTCGGCAGCGATGACGAGGCGAAGGTTTGGCTTGCATTTTATGCGGACAGCCGAATCTGTTTGGTCGATGGGAAAAAGGCCTACATTTTTCCGAACGGAAAGGCAGTTTATCAGGAAATGGAGGAAATTCTAGCGTCAGTCAGCACCCATACGGCAGTTACCGTCACTGCAATTGACGAGGAAAATGATTTTCTGATGGCAGAAGAAGAAAACGGGAAGCTATATGCGTTCCACAAGATTTCGGAAAAGCTGCGAACAAAAAACGGAAAGCAAGCAAAGCTGGAAGACCTTGCGGTAGGGGATGAACTTACGGTGCTGTCGGATGGCAGGGTATTGCTGAGTGACCCATATCAAATCGAAAATGTCTATAAGATATATACAGAAGGAGAATAAATGGAAGCTTTACCGATTGAAACAGAGCGCTTATTGCTGCGGCAGTTTGCGGTAGAGGATGCCGAAGATGTATTTGCAATTTTTTCGGACGAGCAGACCACGCTGGACTGCGGCGGCTACCACGCATTTGACGCTATGGACGACGAATACCGCCGCTTAATGCAGAAATTTGCCGGGCAGATGCGGTACAGCATTGTAGAAAAGAAGACAGGCCGGGTCGTCGGTGTGATCTCAATGATGGATGCCGAGCGGGCGGTGCCGGGCTGGGAGCTGGGCATTGAGATCGCGCCGGACGCCCGCCGGAACGGCTTTGCGCGGGAGGCGCTGGCGGCAGTGGTCGAAGCCTATTTTGCCCAAACCGAGACCGTGCTGTTCACGGGTGGACACTATGCCTACAACACCGCCTCCGGAGAACTGCTGAAAAAGCTGGGCTTTGTCTACGAAGGCGTCGAGCACAAGGCGATGCACCACGCCGAACGCGGGCCGACCGATCTTGTGTGCTACTATCTGGAAAAAGAATAAGGCTTCCTTCCGCTGCCCCTGCAAAAGAGGCAGCGGATTTTTTCGGCAAAAGCCTTGCATCTGGCCCACCGGTGCGGTATGCTTAACCAATAGAGCACAGGCAGGGGAGGGAACCCGAAATGGACATGGAAGACATCCACTATCTGCTGGGCGGCACGATCTTTGCGCGGGCCGAAAATTACATGAAGCATATCGAATCCTTTGACTGCGAGACGGAGGAAAATGGAGTACGGCATCTCTGCGCAGAAATCGAAGGCAGCGGTGATCATCTGTATACCACGGAGGCGTGGCTGCGGCAAAATGGCAGTTTCGTCAGTGCAAGCTGTACCTGCCCGTATAACGATAATGGCAATGGGCTTTTTTGCGAGCACATCGGTGCGCTGCTGCTGTATGACCTGAAAGAACAAAAAGCGGTGAAGGTACAACGGCGCGCACAGACTGAGCCGGCGGAGATCCCCGGCGTGGTGCGCGGGGTGGCCAACCTGCCCGAAAAGCCCGCCGAGGAGCCGGAAACTCTCCGGAAAGACAGCTATGTTTCGGGCCTTGAAATGCTGTTCGGCAAAAAATGGCGGAGCGACGAGCCGGAGTCCGACGACGCAGCCCGTGCACTGCTGCGCACCTATCAGGAAGGGGCACTGGCTGAGCTGGAGGACAACACCCTGCCCCAGCGCACTGGTTTTGTGGAACTGGAACCGGAACTGACCTTGCTGCAGTACGGCACGCCGTGGCTGCGGCTCCGCATCTCCGGCGGCGGGCGGCAGTATGTCGTCAAAAGCATCGAACACCTGCTGGAAGATATCGAGGAGAGCCGGGTCGTCAGCTACGGTAAATCGCTGACGTTCCAGCACCGGTGGGATGCCTTTACGCCGGATGCCCAGCAGCTATTGGGGTTGATCCGGCGGGAGGTCATCAGCCGGAAGCAATTGGAAACGCGGGGCTACACCTACAGCCGTTATGCCGAGACCGGTCCGGCTGGGGGCATGGCGCTGACGGGGGAGCTGTTCGACGCGCTGGTGACGCTGTACGCGAACCGGGGCGAAGTGGGCGGTTATACCTTAAAAGAAGATGTTCCGGCCCTGACGCTGCAAGTGGAACGGCGGCGGGGCGGTGTGGAGATCGCCGTGGAACCGTCGCTGGGCTGGGTGAGCGGCTTGGATTTCGACTACCTGTTCAGCGAGGACATGCTTTGGCGGCTGGACCGTGCCGCCACGACCCGGATGGCCCCGGCGCTGAAGACCCTGTGCGGGAAGCGGCTGTTTTTCACCAGCAAGGACGCCACGGCCTTTTGCAGCTATGTGCTGCCGGAGCTGGGGCGGCATGTGACCATTGAGGACCCGGAGCGGCTGCTGCTGAACCAGATCCCGCTGGAACCGGTGACCCAGTTCTATCTGGATGCACCGCAGATGGGAGCCGTGAGCGCACATCTGGAATTTTTGTACGGCGAGGATCGTGTGGCTCCCTTTATGCCCCCGCCGCAGGGCCTTTTGCGGGATGCCCGCGCCGAAAACCGGGCGGCCAAGCTGCTGGGGCGGTATTTACAGCCCGGTGAGCCGCTGCAGTACAGCACCTACGACGAAGAAGAGGTCTACCGCTTTCTGGACGAGGGCGTCCCGACGCTGATGAACGAAGGCGAAGTCTACCTGACCGACGCCTTCCGCAATCTGCAGGCCCCGCCGCCGAAGATCTCGGTGGGGGTGTCGGTGCAGGGCAGCGTCCTTGACCTAGAGGTGGACACCGGCGAGTTCCCGGTGGGGGAGCTAAAAGCCCTGCTGAAATCGCTCCACCAGAAAAAGCGGTATCACCGCTTGCGGGACGGACGGTTGCTGAAGCTGGACGATGACCTTGAAGGGCTGGACGAACTGAACGAGACGCTGGAGCTTTCGGGCGCGAAGCTGGGCAGGAACCACGCTGAGCTGCCGCTTTACCGCGCCCCCAGTCTGGACTGGGCGCTGTCGGGCCAGAGCGGCATCCGCTTCAACCGGGACGATGCTTTCCGGCGGATCAGCCGGAGCTTCCACGCGGTGAAGGACAGCGAGTATACCCCTCCGGCCTCTCTACAAAAAGTATTGCGAAAATACCAGCGGGACGGCTACCGTTGGCTGCGAACGCTGGATGGCTACGGCATGGGCGGCATTCTGGCCGACGATATGGGCCTTGGCAAGACGGTGCAGGTGCTGAGCTACCTGCTGGCCATCAAGGAGCTGGGGGAGAACCCCCTGCCCAGCCTCATCGTCTGCCCGGCGTCGCTGGTGCTGAACTGGGCCGAGGAGTGCGAAAAGTTCACGCCGGAACTGCACTGCGTGGTGGTGGACGGCGATGCGGCCCACCGCGCGGCGCTGGCGGAACAGTGGGAGGCCGCCGACCTTGTGGTGACGAGCTATGACCTGCTCCGCCGGGACGAGGCCCTCTACGAAAACCAGAAATTCTACGCCTGTATCCTCGACGAGGCACAGGCCATCAAGAACCACACGACCCAGAAATATAAGGCCGTCTGCGGGGTGAACAGCCGGGTGCGCTTTGCGCTGACCGGCACCCCGGTGGAAAACCGGCTGGGGGAGCTGTGGAGCATCTTTTCCTTCCTGATGCCGGGGTATCTGCCGCCCTACAAAGCGTTCTGCGCCCGGTTCGAGAAGCCCATTGTGCAGGAGGATGACCAGACTGCGGTGCGGCGGCTGAACCAGCTGACCGGCCCCTTCATCCTCCGCCGGATGAAGGCCGACGTGCTGAAGGAACTGCCCCCGAAGACGGAGAACATCTACCGCATCGAGCTGGAGACCGAGCAGCGCAAGCTGTATCTGGCGGCGGTGGTGGACGCCCGCGAGAAGCTGCGGGCCGCAAAACCCGAAGACAAGATGGCCGTTTTTGCCGTGCTGATGCGGCTGCGGGAAATCTGCTGTGACCCGCACCTCATCGCCGACAACTGGGAGGGCGGAAGCGCCAAGCTGGACGCCTGTGTGGAGCTGGTGAGTTCCGCCGTCGAGGGCGGCCACCGCATCCTGCTGTTCAGCCAGTTCACTTCCATGCTCGACCTGCTGGCGAAGCGGCTGGACGCCGAGGGCATCAGCCACTTCACCTTGCAGGGTTCTACTCCGAAGCCGGTCCGCGCCGAACTGGTGCGGCGGTTCAACGGGGGCGAGGTGAGCGTCTTCCTCATCTCGCTGCGGGCGGGCGGCACGGGCCTGAACCTGACCGCCGCCGACATCGTCATCCACTACGACCCGTGGTGGAACGTGGCGGCGCAGAATCAGGCCACTGACCGCGCCTACCGCATCGGCCAGCAGAACCCGGTGCAGGTGTATAAGCTCATTGCGCAGGATACCATTGAAGAAAAGATCGTTGCATTGCAGCAAGCCAAGCAGTCCTTGGCGGAAACGGTGACAGGCAGCGCGGATGGCGCCATCCTGTCCATGAAGCCGGAAGAGCTGCTGGAACTGTTGGAGGTGCCGGAAGGATGAAATTTGCAATGTTTGCACGGCAGGTCGTGACCATTTACGACCTGCCGGAGACGACGAAGGAAAGCGATGCGGGCGTTGTGTCCACCATCGGGGACGAGGGGCTGTACGGGCAGGTGTGTCAGGTGCGCACCGAGCCCGGCGGCGTGACGGCGGACGGGATCACCCTGCCGGAAACCATGGCCGAAGTGGTCACATTTTACGGCTACCACGGGTATGTATTTGCGTCCAAATTGTATTTTTGCGGCGAAAAAGAACTGCGAGGATATCTTTCTGCCGAATTGGTGCTGGCGGGCCGGGCCACCGACGTGCTGACCCTGCCCAAGGTGCAGGGCGTCCGGCTGGCAGAGCTGGAACGCGGCGCGGTGCTGCGCCGTCTGCCGGACCCGGAAGAGGAAGCCCACACGGGCTGGGCCAAGGTGGGGCTGGTGGATGGCCGCAGCGGCTATGTCCGGGATGTGGCGCTGGAACCGGTGCGCTTTTCGATGACGGCGGTCTTCACGCAGGAAGCGGGGCGGACCTTTGACGAGGCCCTTGCCAAGGCCGAGGGCTGCAAGCCGGAAGAGCTGGTTCCCCGCGCCATTGACCGCTGGTTCGGCGGCAGCGAGGAGGCGTTCCGCAATGCGCTGGCCGAACAGGCCAAGAAGTATCTGGGCACCGAGTACCGCTGGGGCGGCAAGTCGGGCCGCGGCATCGACTGCTCCGGCCTTGTGAGCGGCGCTTATATGCAGTGCGGCGTCCTGATCTACCGGGATGCAAAGCTCGTGGAGGGCTGGCCGATGCACAAGATCCCGCTGGAACAGGCCAAGCGGGGCGACGCCCTCTATTTCCCCGGCCACATCGCGCTCTATCTGGGCGAGGGGCGGTACATCCACTCCACCGGTGCCGCCCAGAGCGGCGGTGTGGTGCTCAACAGCCTTGACCCCGCCGACCCGCTCTACCGGGAGGATCTGGTGAAGAGTCTGTATGCGGTGGGAAGCTTGTTTTGAAATGGATGAAGTTTCCCTTCGTACAACCTCTCCGTCATTGCTTCGCAATGCCAGCCGTCTACCCTCTGTCGCATATGCGACATCTCCCTCCGGCCGGAGGGAGTCTTTCCTTGTAGGGGAGGCCTTGGCAGTTCATGCAAAGTGAACGGTTTCGCCAGAGGCTCTCCTACTAGGAGAGCTGTCGAGCGTGAGCGAGACTGAGAGGTTGTATAAAGGAACTGTTATAGAAAGGACAGCACTTATGAAAGTTTTCGATCTACATTGTGATACCCTCAGCGAGCTGCGCTATGCGGAGCGGCGGGGCGAGGACAAGAGCTTCGCCCAAAATGACCTGCACATCGATCTGGAAAAGATGCAGAAGGGCGACTACATGCTGCAATGCTTTGCCGCCTTTGTGAATCTGGCCGACCCCACCCCCGGCGCGGACCCGCTGGTGACGGCGCTGGAAGAGGTGGATGTCTTCAAGCGGATCATGGCGAAGTACTCCGACAAGATCGCGCCGGTCTACCGCCCGGAGGACATCCGCAAAAATGCGGCGGCGGGCAAGATCAGCGGAATGCTGACCATCGAAGAGGGCGGCTGCTGCAAGGGCAGCCTCGGCGTGCTGCGCCGGATGTACGAGCTGGGTGCCCGGATGATGACCCTGACGTGGAACCACGAAAACGAGCTGGCCAGCCCCAACGTGGTGCCCGGCGGGGGCGGGGATATCTGGCCCTGCCAGCCCAACACCGAGACCGGCCTGAAGGAGCGCGGCTTCGAGTTTTTGGCGGAGATGGAAAAGCTGCATATGATCGTGGACGTGAGCCACCTGTCCGACAAGGGGTTCTGGGACATTGCCGAGCACAGCACCCGCCCCTTTGCGGCCAGCCACTCCAACTGCCGGGCATTGGCACCCCACTGCCGCAACCTGACGGACGAGATGATCCGGGCCATGGCGGAGCGCGGCGGTCTGGTGGGCCTGAACTATTGCAGCGGCTTCCTCGATGACCAGCCCCGCCCGCAGCTCTGCCGCAGCACCACGGCCCTGATGGCAAAGCATGCGGCCCATTTCAAGCAGGTGGGCGGCATCGAGATCATCGGCCTCGGCAGCGATTTTGACGGCATCGGCGGCAAGCTGGAAATGGACGACTGCTCCAAGCTCCCGCTGCTGGCCGAGGCTCTGCGGAAGGAAGGCTTCACCGAGGACGAGGTGGAGCGGATCTTCTACCGCAACGCCCAGCGCTTCTTTGAGGAGAACTTGTAAAAACAGAAGGGAATATTCCGTTATGGATAAAAATATGACACTGGAAAAGCGGATCGCCGCTGAGCTGTACTCCTATCAGGGGAAGATGAGCGTCTTTGTGGACGACTTACAGGGGCACACCGTTGAGATCGGTGCGGACGAAAAATTTGAGACGGCCTCCACCATCAAGGCCTTCATTCTGGCGGCGCTCTACCTCCAAGTCAGCCGGGGCAAGGCCAGCCTTGAGGAAGAGATCACCTACGAGGAGAGCCAGTTCGTTGACGGCTCCGGAATGCTGCGGGCGCTGGGCGTGGGCGCAAAGCTCAAGGTCAAGGATACCGCTACCATGATGATCATCTGCTCGGACAACATCGCCACCAACATGATCATCGATTATCTGGGGCAGGATACCATCAATGCGTGCATCCGGGAACTGGGGTTCGCGGATACCGTGCTCCACAACCCCCTCCACTTTGACCGCTACGACGACCTCGGCACCACCACCCCGCGGGATTACGCCGCATTGTTCGCGCAGGTGGCCAAGGGCACCCTCGTCAGCAAGGAGGCCAGCGCGGAGATGCTTGCCATCTTCCGCCAGCAGCATTACAACACCATGCTGACCCACGACTTCCCCCAGTTTTATCTGGACTGTGAAGAGACCGGCGAGCCGGAGCTCATCTGGGTGGCCAGCAAGAGCGGCAGCATGAACGCATGCCGCAACGACGGCGGCATCGTCCACACTCCGTATGGCGAGTACGTCATCGTCCTGATGAACAAGGACTTCCACGACATCATCGAGTACAACGACCACCCCGCCATGGTCTACGGTGCCCGCGTCTCCCGGATGATCCTCGACCAGATCCTTGCATGTGAGGGGAAACTGTATCTATGACAAACACGATCTCTCCCCTCATGCTGGTCTTCCTGATGTGCATGACCGGCTTTGCGGGCTTTGTGGACTCGGCAGCGGGCGGCGGCGGGCTCATCAGTCTGCCCGCTTATCTCTTTGCGGGGCTGCCGCCCCACTACACCTACGGCACCAACAAGTTCAGCGCCGCGTGCGGCACCACCTTTGCGACGGTGAACTTTTTCCGCAGCGGGGCCATGAACATCAAGGTCGGCCTCTTGGCGGCGGTGGGAAGCTTTGCGGGCAGCGCCCTCGGCTCCCACGTCGTGCTGCTGCTCAGCGATGAGGCACTTCAGGCCATGATGTTCGTCATCCTGCCCATCGCGGCGGTGCTTATCCTCTGGCGGCGGAAGCTGCCGGACGAGAACCGGGACGACGGCACGATGAACGCGAAAAAGGCCGCGCTGGCCCTCGCCATCGGCCTTGGCATCGGCCTGTACGACGGCATCTTCGGCCCCGGCACCGGGACGTTTGCCATCATCGCCTTCACCACCCTGATGGGCTTTGATCTCCGCACCGCGGGCGGCAACGCCAAGGTGCTGAACCTTGCCAGCAACTACGCCGGCCTCGCCACCTATCTGGCCAGCGGCTTGGTGGTCTTCTCGGTGGGCATCCCCTGCGCCATCAGCGGCATCGTGGGCAACCTGCTGGGCTCCCACTTCGCCCTCAAGAACGGCGCAAAATTCATCCGCCCCATGATGCTCGTGGTGCTCGTGCTCCTGCTGGGCAAACTCGCGTCGGATGCGGTGTTGTGAGCATAAAAATAAGGAGCTGTGCGGTAAACACAGCTCCTTATTTTGCATCTGGAAAGGCGCGATCACAGGTCCAGCACAAGATCCTTGTCAAAAAAGGCGAGACCGAAGGCGCCGGGGCCGGCGTGGGTGCCGATGACGCAGCCGATCTGGCGCACGAGGGGGTCCTCCTGCTGGAGGTTGTCGCGCAGGTAGGTCTGGATGGGGGCCACCTCGCGGGTGGAAAGGGTGTAACCGGCCAGCGCCGCAAAGGACGGGTTGATGCCGCCCAGTTCTTCGATCTTCTTGAACAGAGCTACGTAGGCACCGGGCAGACCGCGGGCCTTGCCCGCCATGGCGACCTTGCCCTCCTTGATGGTGATGAGGGGCTTGATGCCCAGCATCCCGCCCGCGACGGCCACAGCGGCGGGCAGACGGCCGCCCTTGCGCAGGTACTTCAGGTCGTCGATGACGGCCACGAGGTGCAGGTGCTCCTTGGCGTGCTCCAGAATGGCCGCGATCTGCCCGGCGTTCTTGCCGGAATCCCGCAGGTGGACGGCCAGACGGACCAGCAGCGCCTCGCTGAGGCAGACGTTCTCGCTGTCCACGAAGAGGATGTTGTCCGCGTTGACCATGTCGGCGGCGAGCTTGGCGCACTGGTAGGTGCCGGACAACTCGTGGGACAGGAAGATGCCGATCACCTCGTCCCCGGCGGCGGCCGCTTCGGTGAAGAAGTTCTCGAACAGCTCCGGGCTGGGCTGGCTGGTGGTGGGGAGCTTGTGACACCCGGCGAGGATGCCGTAATATTCGGTGGGGGTCATGTCCACGCCGTCGCGCAGGACGGTGCTGTCCTCCAAAGTGACGTTCAGCGGGATGACGGTCACGCCCAGCTGCTCGGCTTCGGCGGGCAGGATGTCGGACGCGGAATCGGTAAGAATGCGGATCATATCGTAGCACCTCCAAGGGCTCACGGTCGCAAAACGACCAAATCATCAAAAAAGTCGTGAAAATTATACCAGATGCCGCCTTGAAAAGTCAATTGATTTAACAAAATTTCCTCGCATTTTCGCAAAAACGACCCGCCGCTTGCGCAAAGGGGAGCGGATATGGTACAATGTCCGCCGATGGGAGGGCTGTGCGTGAAGGAAAAACAGGAAAAAGCGGCCCGCTGGAAGACCTTTGGCATCGCGGCCCTGCTCTGGGCCGGGCTGGCGGCGGCGTTCAGCGTGCTGTTCCCGGCAGAGGCTGCGGCCCCGGCGGGGCTGGCGGGCGTTCTGCGCAACTGCCTCGTGCTGCCCGTGGCGGAGGAGCTGATCTTCCGCGGGGCCGCGCTCCGGCTTTTGCAGCCGCTGGGGAAGAACGCGGCCATCGCGGGACAAGCCGTTCTGTTTGCGGCGATGCACGGAAGCTGGACCGCCAAAGCGTATGCGCTGGGGATGGGCCTTATCTTCGGCTGGGCAGCCGATCGGGCGGGGAGCCTTCTGCCCGGCCTTGTGCTGCATATCTTGAACAATGGGATCGTGCTGGCCGACTGTCTGGCAGAAAGGGGAATACCATGACCGATTACGAGCTGATGGGCGCAGCGCTGGCCGAGGCCGAACAGGCCGCCGCACTGGGTGAAGTGCCGGTGGGAGCCGTCGTCGCGCGGGACGGCGAGATCATCGCCGCGGCCCACAACACGCGGGAGACCGAGAAAAACGCCCTCCACCATGCCGAGCTGCTGGCCATCGACGCGGCGTGCAAAAAGCTGGGCGGCTGGCGGCTGTGGCAGTGTGAGCTGTTCGTGACGCTGGAACCCTGCCCCATGTGCAGCGGGGCCATCATCAACAGCCGGATCAAGCGGGTGGTGTACGGCGCGGCAGACACCAAGGCGGGCTGCTGCGGCTCGGTGGCCGACCTGTTCGCCATGCCCTTCAACCACCACCCGGCGGTGGAGCGGGGCCTCCGCGCCGAGGAGGCACAGGCGCTTTTGCAGGCCTTTTTCCTCCAATTGCGGGAAAAGCGGGCCGCAAAACCCCGCTGGAAGCCGCCGGTCACGAAGTGAAAAATCAAAAAAAGTGGGAACTGCGTGAAAAATCATTCGGTTCCCACTTTCTTTTTTCGAGAAATTGTGCTATATTATTTAATGGAAACTTGTCGAAACCACACGCGATCGTCCACAGGCACGCCGCAGGACCGGACTTGACCGGAAGAAATGAGCAGAGCGATGTTCTGGGGAGCGTGGGCCGGCGGGTTCTCCTGCCGGAGTGCCCCTTGGCACCGGCAGAGAATAAGCGACAGGAGGGCTGACTCTTGTACGATGACGAATTTGAGCTGACATTCAATCTGTCGGACGAGGACCCCGCCCCGGTGGAGCTGCCCAAGGCACCCGCCGAGGAGGCCGAGCCGGAAAAGCCGGAGCCGCCGACCCCTGCACCCGATGAGGAACCGACCATCGTGGTGCCGGAGCTGGGCCGGAAGCCCGCGGCGGAACCGGTTCCGCCGGAAGCGGCAGACGTCCCCGAAACGCCCATTGTGCCGGAAGCGCCGCAGCAGCCGGAACCGGCGGCGGTGCGGTGTGTGCTGATCTCCGGCGGCGACCGGGGCATCGGTGCGGCGGCGGCACGAGCCTTTTATAAGGCCGGATACCGGGTGGCGGTGCTCTACCACACCAATGCTGACGCGGCGGCAACGCTGGAGCAGGAGCTGCCGGGCTGCATCGCCGTCCAGTGCGACGTGGCCTCCCGCGCCAGCTGTGAGGTGGCGTTCCGCGCGGCGGAACAGGCGCTGGGCCGGGTGGATGTGCTGGTGAGCAACGCGGGCATCGCCCAGCAGAAGCTGTTTACCGACATCACCCCCGACGAATGGCAGCATATGCTGGACGTGAACCTGTCCGGTGCGTTCCACCTGTGCCAGCTGGCACTGCCGGGGATGATCCGCCGCAAGGCGGGCCGCATCCTGACGGTCAGCAGCATGTGGGGCCAGACCGGCGGCAGCTGCGAGGTCCACTATTCCGCTGCCAAGGCGGGCCTCATCGGCCTGACCAAGGCCCTCGCCAAAGAGGAGGGCCCCAGCGGCATCACCGTCAACTGCGTGGCTCCGGGTGTCATCGACACCGATATGATGGCTGCCTTTACCGCCGAGGATAAGGCGGCGCTGGCGGAGGAGACCCCCGTGGGCCGCCTCGGCAGCGCAGACGAGGTGGCAAAGCTGCTGGTGTTCCTCGCGGGGGAGGATGCCGGGTACATCACCGGGCAGGTGTTCGGCGTGAACGGCGGCCTTGTGATTTGAACGGCCGGGCAGCGGGCAAAATTATGATACAACGTCACTTTGAGCGGGAAACCGCCCAAGGTGAAAAGGAGAGAGCGAAATGGGCATGACTTTGAAGGAACTGTTGACGAAAGGCGAAGGCACCCTGAGCGCACAGGAGGCCAAGGCGTTGGCCGCCCAGTGCCGGATGGATGTGGAGACCCTCTACACCCTGTTGGAGGAGCGCGGCATCAAGGTTCTGGACAACGAAGCGGAAGAGGATGCCAGTCTGGACGTGGACAGCATCATTGCCGAGGTGGAGAACGCCGAGGCCAACAGCGACGAGCTGGGCATCGGCGACGACGGCGAAGAGGAACAGGCAGAGGAGAACCCCGCCGACCTGAAGGCCGCCATGGATGAGCTGCTGGACGACCCCGTGAAGAACTACCTCAAGCAGATCGGCCAGATCCCGTTGCTGAGCGCAGAGCAGGAGGTCGAGCTGAGCCGCCGCATCCATGCCGGTGCCGAGGCGGCACACATCCTTCAGGCGGACCGCATCAAGTACGGCGCGCCGGAGTACATCAAGAAGAACAGCGCCCGCTTCTCGTTCGAAGAGGACGAGAACAGCCGGAGCTACACCGAGGACCTCGACGAGGACGGCAATGAGAAGCCCGGCGAGGACGCCGAGGAGAAGGCTGCGGAGGAAAAGGCAGAGGAAGAGATCGAGAACGGCCCCCTGACCGAGGAGCGCCGTCAGGAGCTGCTGAAGATCCGCCGCGACGGCCTGAACGCCCGCCGCAGCCTGAGCGAAGCAAACCTCCGTCTGGTGGTCTCCATCGCCAAGAAGCACGTCGGCCACAACCTCGCCTTCCTCGACCTGATTCAGGAGGGCAACATCGGCCTGATCAAGGCCGCCGAGAAGTTCGACTGCGACCGCGGCTTCCGCTTCTCCACCTACGCAACATGGTGGATCCGTCAGGCCATCACCCGCGCCATTGCGGATCAGGCCCGCACCATCCGCATCCCGGTGCACATGGTGGAGACCATCAACCGGATGCGTCAGGCCACCAACCAGCTGGTGTACCAGAACGGCCACGAGCCCACCCCGGAAGAGCTGGCAAAGGCCATGGATATGAGCGTCGATCGTGTCCGCGAGATTCAGCGGATGGCGCAGGAACCCGCCAGCTTGGAGAGCCCCGTCGGCGAGGAGGAGGACTCCTCGCTGGGCGATTTCGTCGCCGACGAGAACGCCGAGGCTCCCGGCAAGGCTGCGGACCGCGCCATGGTGGCCCAGCAGATCAATCAGGCCCTCAAGAGCCTGACCCCCCGTGAGGAAAAGGTCATCCGCCTCCGCTTTGGTCTGGACGATGGCCGCCCCCGCACGCTGGAGGAAGTCGGCCGCGATTTCGGCGTCACCCGTGAGCGTGTCCGCCAGATCGAAGCTAAGGCCATCCGTAAGCTCCACAGCCGCAAGTGCTTGGCGCTGCTGAACGGCCTGATCGAGTAATAGGACCCACAAAGGGGCCGCCACATGCCGTGACGGCCCCTTTTTTGCAAAAAAATCAAAAAAATCGCAAAAACCTCTTGCCAAGAAAGCGACTTTATGGTAAACTAATTGAGCTGTGATCGTGCTGCTATAGCTCAGTTGGTAGAGCGCATCCTTGGTAAGGATGAGGTCTCCAGTTCGAATCTGGATAGCAGCTCCAGCTCAAAACACCTCAAGGCCGCTTGGCTTTGGGGTGTTTTTTTGTGTTCGTATGAAAACGCAAGAGCCGCAGACCAACCGGTCTGCGGCTCTGCATTTATGGGAAAGAGGAAACTCTCAGGAAAGCGCAAAAAACTCAGAAGTCAACGTCCGTGTCATAGTAGCAGCACTTGAGCAGCTTCTCCATCTCTTCCTGACTGGGCTGGCGGGGGTTGGAGCCGGTGCAGGCGTCGGCGATGGCATTCTTCGCGATCTCCGGCAGACGCTCCAAGAAGACCTCCTCCGGCACGAAGCCCTGCTCGGTGGGGTAGGAGTCCGGGCCGTAGTGCTGGATGCAGTGGGGGATGTTCAGCGCGTCGTTCATGCCGCGCAGGTACTCGATGAGCAGTTTAACCTTCTCGTCGTCGTTGGCACCGCCCAGCTTCATCTCGTCGGCGATGACGCCGTAGCGCTTCTTGGCTTCGGGGTCCTTGGCGTTGAAGGCGATGACCTTGGGCAGATACATCGCATTCGCTGCGCCGTGGATGATGTGGGCACCGTAGTCCGCAAAGGCGGCACCGGTCTTGTGGGCCATGGAGTGCACGATACCCAGCAGAGCGTTCGAGAACGCCATGCCCGCAAGGCATTGGGCGTTGTGCATGGTGTCGCGCTTGGCCATATCGCCGTTATAGCTGTCCACGAGGTCGCCTTGGATCATTCGGATGGCGAAGATGGCCAGCGGGTCGGTGTAATCGCAGTGAGCGGTGGAGACGTAAGCCTCGATGGCGTGGGTCATGGCGTCCATACCGGTGTGGGCCACCAGCTTCTTGGGCATGGTCTCGGCCAGATCGGGATCGACGATGGCGACATCGGGGGTGATCTCAAAGTCCGCGATGGGGTACTTGATGCCCTTCTGGTAATCGGTGATGATGGAGAATGCGGTCACCTCGGTGGCGGTGCCGGAGGTGGAGGAGATGGCGCAGAAGTGGGCCTTGCGGCGCAGCGGCGGGATGCCGAACACCTTGCACATCTCTTCGAAGGTGATGTCGGGGTACTCGTACTTGATCCACATGGCCTTTGCCGCGTCGATGGGGGAGCCGCCGCCCATGGCGATGATCCAGTCGGGCTCGAATTTCAGCATGGCCTCGGCGCCGCGCATGACGGTCTCGACGGAGGGATCGGGCTCGATGCCCTCAAACAGTTCCACTTCCATGCCGGCTTCCTTCAGGTAGCCCACCGCGCGGTCGAGGAAACCGAACCGTTTCATGGAGCCGCCGCCGACGCAGACGATGGCCTTTTTGCCGGTAAAGGTCTTCAGGGCTTCCAGTGAGCCCTTGCCGTGGTAAAGATCGCGGGGAAGAGTGAAACGTGCCATAGGAATCTACCTCCAAATCCAATACTCAGCGAATTGTTATAAAAATAACCAATTACATTGCACTAAGTATACAGTGAATTGTGGAAAAGTTCAATGGACGAAACGGAGAAAGAACAGCTCTGTTTTGGGCATTTTGATGGAACAAAAAATGCCAGCTTTCTTCGAGCTGACAAAACAGAGGTTCTGAATTTCAACAGCAAACAAAAAACCACCTGAATCTCAAGGATTCAAGTGGTCTTGCTGTGGAGCTGCTATCCAGATTCGAACTGGAGACCTCATCCTTACCAAGGATGCGCTCTACCAACTGAGCTATAGCAGCAAATGGCGACCCGGATCGGGCTCGAACCGACGACCCCCAGCGTGACAGGCTGGTGCTCTAACCAACTGAGCTACCGGGCCATGATCGCTCAAGTTCGCGGCTGTTCACCGCCGGAACGAGCATTATTATACCTGAAGAATGACTTCTTGTCAAGCGGGAAATTACAAAAACTGCAAAAAAACTTTCCGAACCCGGCAAAAAGGGCAAAACAAAACGTCCGGAACTGCTGCTCCGAACGTTTGTGGCAGGGGTAGTAAGTTTCGAACTCACGGCACGCGGTTTTGGAGACCGCTGCTCTACCAGCTGAGCTATACCCCTAATTCTATGCTGCATTCGCTGAATGCTTGATTATTATATAAGATTCTTGGCGAAATGTCAAGCATGAATTTTAATTTTTTGAATTGCAGCCGCAGCAGCCGTCGTTGGCGGAGGAAAGGCTCTGGGCCAGCTGCTCCAGCGTGACACTGTCGATGTACTGGTTGATGACATCGTCCAGCCCCGACCAGAACGGCAGGGTGAAGCATTGGTCGGACATGGGGCACTCGTTGGTCTCGCTGCCAAGGCAGGGGATGGGAGCCACGCTGCCCTCGATGGCGCGCAGGATCTCGCCGGCGGTGTAGTCGGCGGGGGCTTTGGTCAGGCGGTAGCCGCCCTGACTGCCGCGCTCGCTCTTCACGAGGCCGACCCGTGCCAGCGGCGTCACGATCTGCTCCAGATATTTCAAGCTCAGGTTCTGCCGCTCGCTGATCTCCTTCAGCGAGACGGTAGTGCCCGGCGCGTAGCGGGCCAGCTCGGCCATCAGCCGCAGGGCATAGCGGCTTTTTGTCGAAAATTTCATAGCGTTGCACTCCTTGTTCGTTTCTTAGTATAACACGCTCCGGCGGTTTTGAAAAGTGAAAACGCGGCTTTCTCTTGTCGAAACAAAAAAGGTCTGGTATCATATAATAGAGAAAGTATGAGATTCAGGAGAGGATACTATGATTCAAAAGATCGATCCCGCCGCAGCCATCCGGCTGCTGGACGCGGGCAAAGCTGTGGCGGTGGATGTCCGGGAGCCGGACGAATACACCGTGGGCCATATTCCGGGCGCAAAGCTGCTGCCGCTGGGCGAGGTGCTGAGCCGCGCCGCAGAGGTGCTGCCCGACAAGCGCGCGCCGTGGCTCGTCTACTGCCGCACCGGCCGCCGCAGCGCCGACGCAGTGCAGAAGCTGGCGAGCCTCGGCTACGAGAACCTGTACGACCTCGGCGGCATCCTGAGCTGGCCGTATGAGATCGAGGGAGATTTTGAGGGACACTTTTAAGGAGTACGTAGAAGGAGGACGTGAACTTATGCCTTTTTCAGCGAAACAGTTTGCGGGCAGCCATTGCGGCTGCCGGTATCAGCAGGACTACCGCCCGACGCTGGGGCGGGACGGCAAAAAGGAATCCGGCACGCTGGAGGTCATCAAGTTCTATTATGATGGTGCCATCCGGTTCGAGCAGCATTGCTACGGCGAGGCGGCGACCTTCGTGTTCGGCGTCTGGGCGTCCGGCATGGACCCCGACGGCACCCTTCACTGGGCCCTGCCCGACCGCCGGAAGAGCTACTACGACGAGGACTATCTGCCCAAAAAGCTGGATCGCGTGGACGAGGCCGGGAACCTCTACTTCGACGGCTCGAACTTCCCGTGGAAGCTGGCCGACGATTTCGAGGAGGACAAACGCTGGGGCTACCCCCGCTGGAAGGTGCTGCTGGGAAAGCTGACCGGGAAAAACAAAGGATGAATTGTAAAAAATCTCGGAATTTGCGCAATCCATATTGACATAGTGGGAATACTAGGGTATAAATAGAAAGTCAAAAGTATTGGTTCGGGTTCGAGAGTGCCCGATTTCATCCGAGGAAAGGACAGGATCCCCATGGAAATTTCTGAAAAGGTTGTCTATCTGGACAACGCTGCCACCACTGCCTGTGCGCCCGAAGTACTGGCCGTGATGACCGAGGCTCTGAGCGGAGCATGCGGCAATCCCAGCAGCCATTACAGCGTCGGCTACGAAGCAAAAGAGTTCGTGGACACCGGCCGCGCACAGGTCGCCAAGGCCGTCAATGCGGCTCCGGCTGAGATCTTCTTCACCGGCTGCGGTTCCGAGGCCGACAACTGGGCCGTCAAGGGTACGGCCTTCACCAAGGCTCGTCAGGGCAAGAAGCACCTGATCACCAGCGCGTTCGAGCACCACGCCATCATGCACAGCATGGCTTCTCTGGAGCGCATGGGCTTTGAAGTCACCTATATCAAGCCGACTTCCGAGGGCTATATCCGCCCGGAGGACGTCGAGGCTGCCATCCGCCCCGACACCGCACTGGTCAGCATCATGATGGCCAACAACGAGATCGGCACCATCCAGCCCATCAAGGAGATCGCCGAGATCGCCCACAAGCACGGCGTCTGGATGCACACCGACGCGGTTCAGGCGGTGGGTGCCATCCCCGTGGACGTCAAGGAGCTGGGCGTGGATATGCTGTCCATGAGCGCCCACAAGTTCAACGGCCCCAAGGGCATGGGCGCCCTCTACTGCAAGAAGGGCGTCTGGCCCCAGAACCTCATCGACGGCGGCAGTCAGGAAGCCCGCCACCGCGCCGGCACCGAGAACGTCGCCGGTATCGCGGGCATGGGCAAGGCTCTGGAGCTGGCTACGGCCAATCTGGAAAAGCGGATGGCCCACGAGCAGGAACTGCGCGATTACGTCATTGGCCGCATCCTGAAGAACATCCCCGAAGCCCGGCTGAACGGCGGCCTTACCCCCCGTCTGCCCGGCAACGTGAACATCAGCTTCCCCGGTCTGGAGGGTGAGACCATCCTGCTGGACCTCGATATGCACAACATCTGCGCCTCCACCGGCTCGGCCTGCAACTCCGACAGCCTTGATCCGAGCCACGTCCTGCTGAGCATCGGTGTGCCGGAAGAGATCGGCCACGGCTCCATGCGGTTCACGTTCGGCCCGCAGAACACGATGGAAGAAGCAAAATACCTGTGCGACGTGCTGGAGGAAGTGATCCCCCGCCGCCGTGCGATGAGTTGTATGTGGCTGCAGGGCCAGAACAAGGCCCGTCAGTACAGCCTGAAGGGAGAACAGTAAAATGGCAAGTATGTATAGCGCAAAGGTCATGGAGCATTTCGCAAATCCGCACAATGTCGGTGAGATCCCCGACGCCAACGGCGTGGGCGAAGTCGGCAACCCCAAGTGCGGCGATATCATGCGCATGTACCTGAAGATCGAGAACAACGTGATCGTTGATGTCAAGTTCCTGACCTTTGGCTGCGGTGCCGCCATCGCCACCAGCAGCATGGCCACCGACCTCATCAAGGGCAAGACCATTGACGAGGCCCTGAAGCTGACCAACAAGGCCGTTGTCGAGGCTCTGGAAGGTCTGCCTCCCATCAAGGTCCACTGCTCCGTTCTGGCAGAACAGGCCGTCAAGGCTGCCCTGTCCGACTACTACCGCCGTCAGGGAATCGATCCCGAACCCATCGTCGGTAAGCTGGAAGAGGACTGCGACCACTGCGAGAGCTGCGGCGAGTAATTCCTAAAAATGAGAAAAGCCTGTGCGGAAGCGATCCCGCACAGGCTTTTTTGCTGGGTAAGGGGCATTACTCTTCGCCCCGGTAGACTTTCAGCGTGGCCTCCACGACCTTATCCCACTGGAAGCGGTCGCAGATATAGTCGGAGGCGAGGCGGTCAAGATTAAAACAAAACAAGTGGATTCTTTTCCTCCAGTATGCTATTATATAGGGTGTAGGGAAATCATTGCATTCTTTCCAATTTATATAGAACATCGAAAAAAGGGAGATTACATTATGGGAAAATACTTTGGGACCGACGGTTTCCGCGGCGAGGCTGGCGTGACGCTGACGGCTGACCACGCCTACAAGGTTGGTCGTTTTCTGGGCTGGTATTACAACATGATCCGGGAGCGGAATGGCAACACCGACCCGGCCCGCATCGTCATCGGCAAGGATACCCGCCGCAGCTCTTATATGTTTGAGTATAGCTTGGTGGCGGGCCTGACGGCTTCCGGCGCAGATGCTTATCTGCTCCATGTCACCACCACGCCGTCTGTGGCCTACATCGCCCGCGTGGATGATTTTGACTGCGGCATCATGATCTCCGCCAGCCACAACCCCTACTACGACAACGGCATCAAGCTCATCGACTGCTACGGCGAGAAGATGCCCGAAGAGACCCTGCTGCTGGTGGAGGATTACCTCGACGGCAAGCTCCACGTCTTTGACAAGGACTGGCCGGAGCTGCCCTTCGCCCACCGGGAGCACATCGGCTGCACCGTGGACTACGTGTCCGGCCGCAACCGCTACATGGGCTACCTCATCAGTCTGGGCATCTACTCCTTCAAGGGCATCAAGGTGGGTCTGGACTGCGCCAACGGTTCCAGTTGGACCATCGCAAAGTCTGTATTCGATGCTCTGGGAGCCGATACCTACGTCATCAATGCACAGCCCAACGGCACGAATATCAACAACAATGCCGGCTCCACCCACATCGAGGGTCTGCAGAAGTTCGTGGTGGAGAAGGGATTGGATGTTGGTTTCGCCTATGACGGCGATGCTGACCGTTGTCTGTGTGTGGATGAAAAGGGGAATGTTATTACTGGCGACCATATCCTGTACATCTACGGCTGCTACATGAAGGAGCGTGGCAAGCTGCTGACCAATACCGTCGTTACCACGGTTATGTCCAACTTTGGCCTGTACAAGGCCTTCGACGAGCTGGGCATTGGTTACGCCAAGACCGCTGTGGGCGACAAGTATGTTTACGAGTACATGGCCAAGAACGGCTGCCGCATCGGCGGTGAGCAGAGCGGCCACATCATCTTCTCCAAGTACGCCAGCACCGGCGACGGCATCCTGACCAGCCTGAAGATGATGGAAGTGATGCTGGCCAAGAAGATGCCCATGAGCAAGCTGGCCGAGCCGCTGACCATCTATCCGCAGGTGCTGGAGAACGTCCGTGTCACCGACAAGAAGGCCGCACAGAACGACCCGGCGGTACAGGAGGCAGTCAAGGCCGTTGCAGAAGCACTGGGGGATACCGGTCGTATTCTGGTGCGCGAGTCTGGCACCGAGCCGGTGGTCCGCGTGATGGTGGAGGCCCCCGACCACGACACCTGCCAGAAGTACGTCTCGCAGGTCGTGGAAGCCATCAAGGCACAGGGTTACGGCGTCTGAGAACGCCCCGAAATGAGGAAGTGCAATGAAACGATTAAAACAGATGCTCGCGGTCCTGCTCTGCGCTGTGGCGCTGTGCGGGCTGGCCCCGGCGGCGCTGGCCGCACAGCCGCTGGACGAAAGTGAGAACGGCGGCAAGGTCATCATCTACTTCGAGACCTGTGGCGGCACCGGCATCCCGGTGGTGGAACGCACCAGCGGCGACGGCAAGCTGTACAGTCTGCCCACCCCCACCATGGAGGGCTACACCTTCAAGGGCTGGTACACCGACATCGTGGGCGGTGATGCGATCGTAGCGGGCGAAACGGAATTTTCCGGCGAGGATGCCACCATCTACGCCCAGTGGGACCCCATCGACCAGCCAGTGACTGAGGCGACGGCCCCGGCGGACAGCGCCGAGGGCATCTGGGAGCGCCATAAGGCGACCATCCTCATCGTGGGCGGCGTGCTTCTTCTGGCTGCTGCCGGGCTTGTGATGTGAAAGGGAACGGTATGGAACAAAAACTGAAACTCCCCGCACAGTGTGCGCTCATCCCGCCCGAAGAGCAGCAGCTCGTCAGCGGCGGCGCGCCCGCATGGATGACCGACTTCGTCACCGATGTCAAGGACACCCTGCGCCCTTATAAGCCCTACTTCCAGTTCGCGTGGCAGCTGCTGAAAGCTGGCGTCACCTGCGCGAAGGAAGCCCTCCTCATCTACGGCTATACCAAGATCATGATCCACTCCCTGAAAGGGATCAAGAACTGCATCAAAGCATTGCCGTGGTAAAATGAAATAACACAAACGCCCCTCGCGTCGGCAGGTTTTACTGCACGGCGCGGGGGGCGTAGCATTTTGGATAAAAGTTTAATCGTCGCTGCTGTCCAGTTTGAGCACGGCGGTGAAGGCTTCGCTGGGGAGGGAGACGGTGCCGAGCTGGCGCATCTTCTTTTTGCCTTCCTTCTGCTTTTCGAGCAGCTTCTTCTTACGGGAGATATCGCCGCCGTAGCACTTGGCGAGGACGTCCTTGCGCATGGCCTTGACGGTCTCGCGGGCGATGATCTTGCCGCCGATGGCGGCCTGCACCGGGATCTCGAACAGGTTGCGGGGGATGTTGTCCCGCAGCTTTTCGCAGATGCGGCGGCCCTTGGCGTAGGCGTTGTCGCGGAAGACGATCATGGACAGAGCGTCCACGGGGTCGCCGTTGAGCAGGAAGTCCAGCTTGACGAGGTCGCTCTCGCGGTACTCCTTGAACTCGTAATCGTAGCTGGCGTAACCGCGGCTGCGGCTCTTGATGGCGTCGAAGAAATCGTAGACGATCTCACCCAGCGGCAGCGCATAGTGCAGATCCACGCGGACGTCGTCCAGATACTTCATGTCGATGAGGACGCCGCGCTTGTTCTGGCACAGATCCATCAGGCTGCCGACGTATTCGTTGGGGGTGTAGAGGTGGACGTCCACGAAGGGCTCCTCCTGCTTGACGATGTTGGAGGGGTCCGGGTAGTTGGAGGGGTTGTCGATCATCTCCACGGTGCCGTCGGTCAGGGTCAGGCGGTAGCGGACGCTGGGGGTGGTGGTGATGAGGTCGAGGTCGAACTCCCGCTCCAGCCGCTCGGTGATGATCTCCATGTGGAGCAGACCGAGGAAGCCGCAGCGGAAGCCGAAGCCCAGCGCAGCACTGGTCTCCAGCTCAAAGGTCAGGGAGGCGTCATTGAGCTGTAATTTTTCCAGTGCGTCCTTCAGGTCGGGGTACTTGGCACCATCGGCGGGGTAGATGCCGCAGAAGACCATAGGCTTGACCTGACGGTAGCCGGGCAGCGCCTCGGCAGTGGGCCGATCGGCGAGGGTGACGGTGTCGCCCACGCGGGTGTCCTGCACGGTCTTGATGCTGGCGGTCAGATAACCGACTTCACCGGCTTGGAGCTGGCCGCAGGGGGTCAGGCTGGTGGCACCCATGTGGCCGACTTCCACCAGCGTGAACTGGGCCCCGGTGGCCATCAGGCGGATGGTGTCGCCGGGCTTGACGGTGCCTTCGAAGACGCGGATGTAGACGATGACGCCCTTGTAGCTGTCGTAGATGCTGTCAAAGATCAGGGCCTTGAGGGGGGCGTCCGGGTCGCCGGTGGGGGCAGGGATGTCGCTGACCACCCGTTCCAACACCTGATCGATGTTCAGGCCGGTCTTGGCGGAGACGCGGGGGGCGTCCATGCAGGGCAGACCGATGACGTCTTCCACTTCCTGCGCCACCTCGTCCGGGTGGGCGGAGGGCAGGTCGATCTTGTTCAGGATGGGCACCAGCTCCAAGTCGTGCTCCAAGGCCATATAGGTGTTGGCGAGGGTCTGAGCCTCAACGCCCTGCGTGGCGTCCACGACGAGAATCGCGCCCTCACAGGCGGCCAGACTGCGGCTGACCTCGTAGGCAAAGTCCACATGGCCCGGCGTGTCGATGAGGTTGAACTCGTAGGTCTTGCCGTCCTTGGCGGTGTAGTTCATGGTAACGGCGCGAGCCTTGATGGTGATGCCGCGTTCCCGCTCGATGTCCATGTTGTCGAGGATCTGGTCCTCCATGGTGCGCTCGTCTACGCTCTTGGTCAGTTCCAGAATGCGGTCCGACAGGGTGGACTTGCCGTGGTCGATGTGTGCGATGATGCAAAAATTGCGGATGTTGTCTCTTGCCATCTGTTCCTCCAACGGAAAATAGTGGGTGGGTTATTGTAAGATCCAGTCCTCGACGGCCGTGATCCGGCCCTGTTCAAGGTAAACGCGGGGCACCCGGCGGGAAACGCCGCAGAGCACCTCGTAGGAAATGGTATCGGTCTTGCGGGCGATGTCCTCGGCGCTGTCGCTGACTTCGCCGCCCCAGAGGATCGCCTCGTCCCCCTCCTGCACCTCAGGCAGGGCGGTGACGTCCACCATGAGCTGATCCATGCAGACCCGGCCCAGCACTGGGCAGGGGGTGCCGTGGATCTCCACGATGCCCTTGCCGCAGCTCAGCTGGCGCGGGTAGCCGTCGGCGTAGCCGGTGCAGAGGGTGGCTACTTTGGTGGGCTTTTCGGCGGTGAAGCGGCGGCCATAGCTGGTGGACTGGCCCGGCTGCAGCTCCTTGACCATGCTCACCACGGTCTTGAGCTTCATCACGGGGCGGAACTTGCCGAAGCGCACTTCGTCGCTGGGGTCGAAGCCGTACAGGATGATGCCGGGGCGGGCCATGCAGGAAGCAGTGATCTCACCCTTGGGCCACTCCGGGTGGAGCATGACCCCGGCGGAGTTGTCGCAGTGGACCAGCGGCGGCTCCTGCCCGGCGGCCTTCAGGGCCTTGTAAGCGCGGACAAAGAGTTGATACTGCTCGTTTGTATACGCAATGTTGTCGGCGCTGTTGTCATCCGCCACGGCGAAGTGCTGGAACAGGCCGGTCATATGGAGGCCGGGCAGGGCACAGGCTTCCAGCATTTCCGCAATGGCCTTGTCGAAGTCGGTGCGGAGCGCAAAGCCGATGCGGCCCATACCGGTGTCGGCCTTGAGGTGGATGTCCACCTGCCCGCCCGCGGCCACGGCGGCGGCACTCAGCGCCTTGGCCTGCGGCAGGGAGTAACAGGCGGCGGTGATGTGGTGCTCGATGAGGGCGGCGGCGAACTCCGGCTCCACATGGCCCAAGATGAGGATGGGCAGGGTCCGGCCCGCCCGCCGCAGCTGCATGGCCTCGGCAAGGCAACTGACGGCCAGCCACGCGGCCCCCTCCTCGGCGAAGACGCGGGAGCACTGGACCGCGCCGTGGCCGTAGCTGTCGGCCTTGACGACGGCGCAGAGGGGCAGACTGCCCGCCCGCTCCTTCACGGCGCGGAAGTTGGCGCGCAAAGCGTCGAGGTCGATCTCGGCCCAGACGTGTTTTTCAAAATTCGTTGTCTGCATGAAACATTCCTCCAAACGCGCATCCGGCCTCAGGACAGGGAAACGCTCTCGACGAGATTCACGATATCGCTGATGGAGGCCAGCTTGGTCAGGCCGGAGACGTAGATGACGTCGCCGCTGTCGTACTCCACGGTGGCAAGGACGGCATAGTAAGCCTGAATGTCGCACCGCACAGCGGTAACGGTGGCTCCGTCTACCGTGATCTTGACCTTGCGCGGGCTGATGACGCCGTAAGCGCTTTTCAGGTCGGACTCCGACTGGCCAATGTAATCCTCATAGGTGGAGGCATCGCCCCGCTGGAACAGCACCACCTGATAGTTGGCGTTGTCGCTGTCGGTGCCGGAGGCCAGCCTAAGCGCGTGGCCGAGGGTGTCGTCTTCGGCCATCTCGCAGACGGGCCAGACGGCGCTTTCGTAGTTCAGCACGATGCCGTTGTCGGCGGTGTAGTGGGTATCGGGGTTTGCGGGGGTGTGGCGGTTGACCACCAGCGTCAGCACAAAATAGGCCAGCGCACCCAGCAGGACGATCACGCCCATCGCCAGCAGCAGTTTGGAAGCCCGCTGCTGGGAGGAGTCCTGCGATGGAAGGTTCTTCGGCATGGAACGATCTCCTTTTCACAATATCTTATATAGTATAGCACAACTTCTGCCAAAATTGTAGCGCCGCGGCGCAGAAATCTGCCCCCGGACGCAAAAATCGTGTTGGAAAATGCGATTTTCAAAATCAAGAGATTTCAAGAGAAAACGAGAGATTTTGAGAGAACTGAAAATCTGCACTGAAAAAATCGAAAAATTCTGTTGACAGGCGCGTTTTTGTGATGTATACTGACACTCGCGCTCCCAAAGGGCGCCTGAACCGTTAAAACACTTATCAGGAGGAAATAGATATGAGCACTACTCTCGTCAAGCCCGCTGAAGTCGAGCGCAAGTGGTATCTGCTCGACGCATCCGGCAAGAGTCTGGGTCACGTCGCTGCTGAGGCCGCTGTTCTGCTGCGTGGCAAGCAGAAGGTCAACTACACCCCCAACGTCGATTGCGGCGATTACGTTGTCGTCATCAACTGCGACAAGGCTGTTCTGACCGGCAAGAAGGCCGAGCAGAAGTTCCACATCACCCACAGCAAGTTCATCGGCGGCCTGAAGAAGGTCCAGTACAGCAAGCTGATGGCTGAGAACAGCGATCTGGCTATGACCTACGCTATCAAGGGCATGATCCCTTCCAACACCATCGGTGCTAAGGCTCTGACCCGTCTGCACTGCTACCAGGGTGCTGAGCACGCTCACGCCGCTCAGAAGCCCGAAACCGTCGAGTTCTAAGAAGGAGGCAATCGAATATGTACGAAACCAAACCTTATTTCTACGGCACTGGTCGTCGTAAGGATTCCGTTGCCCGCGTTCGCGTTTACACCGGCACCGGCAAGATCACCATCAACGATCGTGATATCGACAACTACTTCGGTCTGGAGACCCTGAAGCTGATCGTCCGTTCTCCGCTGGTCCTGCTGGGCCTGGAGGGCAAGTATGACGTCGTCGTCCGCGTTTCCGGCGGCGGTGTTTCCGGTCAGGCTGGCGCAATCCGCCACGGCCTGAGCCGCGCCCTGCTGCAGCAGAGCGATGAGAACCGTGCAGTCCTGAAGAAGGCTGGCTTCCTGACCCGCGATCCTCGTATGAAGGAACGTAAGAAGTACGGTCTGAAGGCTGCTCGTCGTGCACCTCAGTTCAGCAAGCGCTGATTTATCCCGTATCGCATTTTTGGCAACCCTGCTTCGGCAGGGTTGCTTTTTGTTTTATCATTCTTCGCCATCTGCCCATACGCTTTTTTTCCACAAGACGGAAGCGATAAGCAACGCCCCCGGAACCGCGCGGTTCCGGGGGCGTTGCGTTACTTGTGCTCCTTCAGCTTGCAGAAGTAGTCATCGGCTTCGATGGCTTCCGGCGTGAAGGAATTGTTCTTCCACCAGCTGATAAGGGCGGCTGCCACGGTCAGGCCGGTGGAGACCAGCTGCTCCAACTGGGCCGACTCGATGGGCAGCATCGCGTGGCCGGTGGCGCTGAGGACCTGATTGGTCAGCGCCAGCGCCAGCGCAGCGGTGCGGGCGATGGTGGCGGGTGCGATCTTGTGGTTCATAAAATCTCCTTTCGTTTGTGTCCGGCTCAGCCCGCTTGGAAGGTGCCGAGGCCGGTGCGTTTGCAGATCGCGGGGTAGTCCTTGGCGGCGTCGCTCAGATCCACAGGGCCGTCGATGCCCGCCACCCGGCCTTTGCTGGTGTACTGCCACATCCCGTGGGGGCGGGTGGGGCATTTGCCGCGGTAATCGGCGAGCCAGAGGTCGTAGGCGGTGAGGGCGTCCATCGCAAGGGCAGTGTCCGCGAAATTCGTGTAGGTGTAGACCATGGCGTAGAGGTTCCACGCTTCGAGCTGGGCGGCGGCTTCGGCCACGCGGGCGGCGAGGGCTTCGGGAGCCAGCACCCGCAGCCCGGCGCTTTCCACGTCGATGGCGAGGGGGTACTGGAACGTTTTGCCCTCCAGCGCAGCGCGTAGGGCGGCCAGCTCTTCGGCCGTCTGCCGGGGCGTGACGGCACAGGTGTAGTAGTAGCCGCCCACCGGGATGCCCCGGCTGGTGCACGCCGCATAGTTTTCTTCGAACATGGGGTCGAGGTAGGGCTTGCCGTTCTTGCTGCCCAGCACCCGAAGCATCACGCCGTCGATTTTGCCGCTGCGCTGCACCGCGTCCCAGTCTATGCGGCCCTGCCAGCGGGAGACATCCAGCACCGTCAGCGGGGGAGTTTTGCGGTCATTTTGGGTCATGGATCAGACCTCCTTTCTGCGTCTGGATCGATTGTACAGCGGGGCGGCGGAATGCGGAAGTGTGGTCTTTTTTATTGCGTTTTTTTGCGTTTCGGCATTTTGCCAAGGTGACATTTTCGGGCCGGAAAACGGGACGGGAACAGCACCTTTTTGAAAGTAATTCGGGCCGTTTTTTGGGGGTGGAAAATGGCGTCTGTGAATGGTTTGTTTCGCCTAAAACAGAGGGAAATTCGCTCGAAAAATGCCGGTAAGATCCAATTGAAATGTTAAAAAATCGTGAACAAACAAAGCCCGATTTTTGTAAAAAAATCGGAAAGAAACGCTCGAAATTCCTCCTTCTGCGGGAAAACTATGTGCAAAATTCACAAAAAACTATGTTAAGAATATAGCAAGCTCGAAATGCCCGATTTGACAAATCGGCTTCGGTCTGCTAAAATAGCTCCCGCTCAACAGACGTTGCAGCGTATAAAATTTATCACGTTGAAGTGAAATGCCGTCTTACGGCTCCCGGACACGGAGGGGAAAAACTCTGTGCAACGGCGGGTGATGGAAGGCCCGCATCGTATTCCAAACTGTAAAAAGAGAGGAGTTGTTCCGTATCGCTTCCGTCAAATTTAAGAAAGCATTGAGCAGCGGCACCCGTGCCGCCGCTCCCCGTGTGCTGGCGTTCTGCGTCATGGCTGTGAGCCTCGTGTTCACACTGGCTGTGACCGCCGCGAATCTGCGGCTGACCTACGTCACTGACTCCTATGGTGCGCGGCAGCTGGTGGTCAGCGCTGACAGCGACCCCGCCCGCGTGATGAGCCTTTCCGGCATTGAGGCCGAAGAGGGCGACCATGTATATTACACCGCGTTCAGCGGCAGCCTCGCTTCCCTGAACATCGAGCGCGCATTCACCGTGACCATTCAGGCCGATGGTCAGGAATACCCGGTCAAGCTTGCCTTTGGCACTGTGGCCGATGCGCTGGAGCGTGCCGGCATCACGCTGGACGCCGACGACTACACCGAACCGGCCCTTGACCAACTGGTGACGGCGGGCAGCAACATCGTTGTCCACCGGGTCGATTATCAGGACAAGGTCGAGACACAGGCCATCCCCTACGACACCCAGTATGTTTATACCAGCCTGTACTTCCGCAACACCGGCCGCGCAACGACCTTGCAGCACGGTGCAGAGGGCCAGCAGGCAGTCACCACCCGCGAGCGCTGGGTGGACGGTGAGCTGGAGAACAGCACGGTGGTTGACGTGACCACCACCGTCGAGCCCACCGATCATGTCGTCAAGACCTACGGCGTGGGTGCGCCCGTTTCGCCCCTGACCGGCGCGGACGGCACCACCAACGCCCCCGCTTCCTACAGCAAAGTCCTGACGGGCAAGGCCACCGGTTATTATTCCAAGACCGGCAAGGGCTCGTCGGGTCTGGGTCTGGGCTACGGCACCGTTGCCGTGGACCCCGATGTCATCCCCTATGGCACCCTGTTGTATATCACTTCCACCGATGGCCGTTTCGTTTACGGTTACGCCATCGCCACCGACACCGGCATCGCCGTCCAGAAGGGCGAGATCCTCGTGGATCTGTTCTACGAGACCTATGCCGAGTCGGTCATCAACGGGGCCATTCAGGTCAATGTCTACGTTGTAAGCTGAAAATCGAACATCCTACGCACACGGAATGAAAAACACATCCGGTTCGTTCTCTTTTTGCATTTTGCGCAGAGAATGAGCCGGATGTGTTCTTTTTATTCTATATTCTGTCAGGTTTGCCTATAAAATTTGCGTAAAATTGGATATGTTGTATATATCGAAAAAATATCAACGAAAAGATTATGGTACATTTTCTGGAAAAAGCCTTGAAAATTGCGCGAAAATTCTTTAATATAAGAGAGTAAAAAGGTATAGGCCCCTCTGCGGCCTGTACGGGGAGGAGCTGTTTATGAAACCGACGGAAGAAAAAATCCACGCGGACCCTTCGGATCTGCCGATTTATCTGTTCAAGCAGGGAAATAACTGCGAAGCATACCGTTACTTCGGTGCGCATATCGAGACTCGCGCCGGAGAGTCCGGCGTGGTGTTCCGCGTCTGGGCACCCCATGCCACCGCCATCAGCGTGGTGGGAGATTTCAACAGCTGGAAACCGGGCAGCCACCCGATGCGCAAGGTGGACAACGACTCGGTGTGGGAGCTGTTCATCCCCGGCATGAAGGAATATGACGTTTACAAATACTGCGTGACGACCCGTGCGGGCGACCTTGTCTACAAGGCTGACCCCTATGCGTTCCACGCTGAGACCCGCCCGTCCAACGGCAGCAAAGTCTACGACCTGAGCGGCTTTGCGTGGCACGACGAAGCATGGCAGGAGGCCCAGAAGAAGACCGATATCATCAACGGGCCGATGAATATCTACGAGATGCACGCGGGCAGCTGGAAGACCAAGGGCGAGAATGTCCCCTACAACTATTCCGAGCTGGCCGACCAGCTCATCCCGTACATCAAGGAGATGGGCTACACCCACGTGGAGCTGCTGCCCGTCATGGAGTATCCCTTCGATGGAAGCTGGGGCTATCAGGTCACGGGCTATTTCGCCCCCACCAGCCGCTACGGCACCCCCAAGGACCTCATGGCCTTTGTGGATAAGCTCCATGAAGCCGGCATCGGCGTCATCATGGACTGGGTGCCCGCCCACTTCCCCAAGGACCAGTTCGGCCTGTACAACTTTGACGGTGAGCCCTGCTATGAGGACCCGAATCCCAAGCGCGGCGAGCACAAGGAGTGGGGCACCATGGTGTTCGACTTCGGCCGCAGCGAGGTGCAGAGCTTCCTGATCTCCAGCGCCCTGTACTGGCTGGAGCAGTATCACATCGACGGTCTGCGCGTGGATGCCGTGGCCTCCATGCTGTATCTGGACTACAACCGCAAGCAGGGCGAGTGGGAGCCCAACAAGGACGGCGGCAAGGAAAATCTGGAAGCCGTGGCCTTCCTGCGCAAGCTGAACAACACGATTCTGGGCCGCCACCCCCACAAGTACATGATCGCGGAAGAATCGACCGCATGGCCCATGGTCACCAAGCCCGCTTCGGACGGCGGCCTCGGCTTCAACTTCAAGTGGAACATGGGCTGGATGAACGACATGCTCAGCTACATGAAGACCGACCCGCTCTTCCGTGCAGGCAACCACAACAAGGTCACTTTCAGTTTCTTCTACGCCTTCAGCGAGAACTTCGTGCTGCCCATCAGCCACGACGAAGTCGTGCACGGCAAGGGCAGCCTCATCAACAAGATGCCCGGTGACTACGAGGCCAAGTTCGCAAACCTGCGCACCTTCTTCGGCTACATGATGGCCCACCCCGGCAAGAAGCTGCTCTTCATGGGGCAGGAGTTCGGCCAGTTCACCGAGTGGAGCGAGGAAAAGCAACTGGATTGGATGCTGCTGGGCTACGACAAGCACACCGAGCTGCAGACCTACGTGAAGACGCTGAACGCCTTCTACAAAGAGCACCCTGCCTTCTGGCAGATCGATTACAGTTGGGAGGGCTTCCAGTGGATCGTCCCGGACGACTTCCAGCAGAGCGTCGTCGCCTTCCTGCGCAAGGACGCTGCGGGTAAGCAGATCCTCGTGGTCTGCAACTTCAACCCCGTCCTGCGCGAGGGCTACACCCTCGGCGCACCGGTGTCCGGCACCTACAAGGAAGTGCTGAACAGCGACGACGAGGCCTTCGGCGGTTCGGGCACGGTCCACAACAAGTCCGTCCGCACCCACAAGAAGCCGCTGCATGGCTTTGAACAGAGCATCACCATCACCCTGCCGCCCATGAGCACCCTGTACTTCGAGGTGCCCACCAAGCGCACCCGCAAGGCGGCAGATAAGGCGGAGACGGCGGAAAAGACGACGGCCAAGAAGACCGCAGCCAAGGCCGAGAAGCCCGCAAAGGCGGAAAAGGCCCCCAAGAAGACCAACCGCACCACCAAGGCAAAGGCAGCTGCCGCAGCCGAGGAAGCGCCGGGCAAGGCCGAGAAAGCCGAAAAGGCTGCAAAACCCAAGAAAGCCCCCGCAAAGGCCAAGGCGGAAGCTGAAGCTCCTGCGGAGAAGCCCAAGCGCACCCGCAAACCCAAAGCAGAGGCGGCTCCGGCGGCGGAAGCTGCACCGGAAAAGCCTGCACGCAAGCCCCGCGCCAAGAAGGCTGCGGAGCCCAAGGCGTCCGAAAAATAAGCCGGACGCACCACGCACATCGTTAGACCATTTCCAATTTCAAACCAATCCGGAAATGTGTAAAAGGGGAGAATAAAGCTATGGCAAAAGAAATTGTGGCAATGATCCTTGCCGGCGGACGTGGCTCGCGCTTGTATGCGCTGACACAGAAAACGGCAAAACCGGCGGTCGGCTTCGGCGGCAAGTACCGCATCGTGGACTTCCCGCTGTCCAACTGCGTGAACTCCAACATCGATACCGTTGGCATCGCGACCCAGTATCAGCCCCAGAAGCTGAACGAGTACATCGGCAACGGCCAGCCTTGGGACCTCGACCGTCTGCACGGCGGCGTCCACACCCTGCCGCCCTATGAACAGGCCAAGGGCACCGACTGGTACAAGGGCACCGCAAACGCCATCTACCAGAACATCAGCTTCATCGATAACTATGACCCGGAATACGTCATCATCCTGTCCGGTGACCAGATCTGCAAGCAGGACTACGCCGACTTCCTCCGCTTCCACAAGGAAAAGGGTGCGGAGTTCTCCGTCGCCGTCATGGAAGTCGATTGGAAGGAAGCTTCCCGCTTCGGCCTGATGGTCGCTGACGAGAACGACAAGATCACCGAATTTCAGGAGAAGCCCCCGGTGCCGAAGTCCAATCTGGCATCCATGGGCATCTACATCTTCAACTGGGATGTGTTGAAGAAGTATCTGGAAGAGGACGAGGCAGACCCCAACTCCAAGAACGACTTCGGCATGAACATCATCCCCGCCCTGCTGCGTGACGGCCGCAAGATGTACGCTTACCGCTTCAACGGTTACTGGCGCGACGTCGGCACCATCGACAGCCTGTGGGAAGCCAATATGGAGGTCCTCGACCCGGAGAACTCCGGCATCGATATCTTCGATAAGGCTTGGAAGATCTACAGCCGCAACCCCGTTCTGCCCGCACAGAAGATCGGCCCCCGTGCCGTCGTGCAGGATTCCCTCATCACCGAGGGCTGCCAGATCTACGGTCGCGTCAAGCACTCCGTCCTGAGCGCCGGCGTCGTCGTGGAAGAGGGCGCGACCGTTGAGGATGCCGTCCTGATGGATGGCGTCGTGGTCAAGGCGGGTGCTGTGGTCAAGCGCTGCATCCTCGCTGAAGATGTGGTCGTGGGCGCCGGTGCAAAGATCGGCGGCGACGGTGCCATTGCACACGTTGGCACCGGCCTGACCGTCGGCGCGGGCGCAACCGTCAAAGAGGGCGCCAAAGTATTTGATTCCGTCAAGGAGGGCGAGGAAGTATGCTGAGCCAGAACAACAATGCGTTGGGCATCATTTTCCCCAACAGCTATGATACCACCGTGCCGGAGCTCGTCACCGAGCGAGCCATGGCATCCATCCCGTTTGCCGGCCGTTACCGCATGGTGGACTTCGTGCTTTCCAGCATGGCCAACTGCGGCATCTCCAACGTGTCCATCGTGGTGCGGAAGAACTACCACTCCCTGATGGATCATCTGGGCACCGGCCGTGAGTGGGATATGGCCCGCCGCCACGGCGGCCTGAACATCGTGCCCCCCTTCGCTGAGAAGGGCGTGCGCATCTATTCCGGCCGTGTCGAGGCTCTGGGCTCCATCCTGAACTTCTTGGAGAACCAGAAGGAGAAGTACGTCGTCATGAGCGATGCCAACATCGCCATCAACTACGACTTCAACGCCCTGCTGGCCGCCCATCAGGCAAGCGGTGCCGATGTGACCATCGCTTACCAGAAGACGGAGATCCCCGAAGGCCGTAAGAACGACAACTACACCCTGACCGTTGATGCCGACGGCCGCGTGACCGAGCTGCTGTTCAACGATTACCGCCCCGGCGTCCAGAACCTCGACCTGAACATCTACGTTCTGGAGCGCGAGACCCTGATCAAGCTGGTCAAGGACGCCACTGCCCGCGGCCTGATCTACTTTGAGCGCGACATCCTCGCCCACAATGTCAACATCCTGAACATCCGTGCGGTGGAGTACACCGGCTATGTGGCTCACATCTGCGATATGAAGAGCTACTTCGACGAGAACCTGAAGCTCATCGACGAGAAGAACCTGAACGCACTGTTCCCCAAGAGCAGCCCGGTCTACACCAAGATCCGCGATGACAACCCGGTCCGCTACGTCACCGGTTCCGCCGTCACCAACTCTCTGCTGGCCGATGGCTGCGTCATCGAGGGCACCGTCGAGAACTGCGTGCTCTTCCGCGGCGTCCGCATCAAGAAGGGTGCCGTCGTCAAGAACTGCGTCCTGATGCAGGACACCATCGTGGAGATCGGCGCACAGCTGGACTGCGTTGTGACCGATAAGAACGTCCGCATCACTGCGGGCAAGAAGCTGTCCGGCACCGAGAGCTTCCCGGTCTACGTGCAGAAGAACCACATGGTCTGATGACCTTCCTTTGATTTTTTCACAGGGGCGGCTCCCTCCCCGGTAGCCCCTCTCGAAAAGAGGGGCGGGGGCATTTTGTGCCCCCGCCCGCTCTTTTTCAACTGCTTTTCTGGAAAGGAGCGATCTTATGAAAATCCTGTATGCCGCTTCGGAAGCGACTCCCTTTGCCAAATCCGGCGGTCTGGCCGACGTTGCAGGTTCCCTGCCGAAGGCACTGGTCAAGGACGGCGTGGATGCCCGCGTCATCATGCCGCTGTACGGCGACCTGAAGATGCGCGATAAGCTGGAGTATGTCACCAACTATTCCGTGCCCGTGGGCTGGCGCAGTCAGTACTGCGGCCTGTTCAAGGCCGAGGTCAACGGCGTGACCTACTACTTCCTCGACAACGAGTATTACTTCAAGCGCCGCGGCCTGTACGGCTTCTACGATGACGGCGAGCGCTTCGCCTTCTTCTCCCGCGCTGTGCTGGAGACGCTGTTCTACATCGACTTCACCCCGGACATCATCAACTGCAACGACTGGCAGACCGCGCTGGTGCCCGTTTACCTGAACCTGTACTACCGCCATCTGGATAAGTTCAACCGGATCAAGACCATCTTCACCATCCACAACATCGCCTATCAGGGCAAGTACGGCACCGACATTCTGGAGGACACCTGCGGCATCGGCCGCCGTGACCAGCACATCGTGGAGTACGATGGCTGCGCCAACTTCATGAAGGGTGCCTTCGAGACCGCCGATAAGATCACCACCGTCAGCCCCACCTACGCACAGGAGATCCTCGACCCGTGGTTCAGCTACGGTCTGGACGCCCTGCTGCGGGAGAAGCAGTACAAGCTGTGCGGCATCCTGAACGGCATCGACATGGACGCCAACAATCCCGCCACCGACCCGATGATCCCCTTCAACTACGACGTCACCAACTGCGTGGAAGGTAAGGCCAAGTGCAAGGAAGCATTGCAGGATAAGTTCGGCCTGCACAAGGATGGAAGCCCCGTCTTTGCCATGGTCAGCCGCATGGTCGGCATGAAGGGCTTCGACCTCGTCCAGAGCATCGCCGACGGTCTGGTGGACCGCGGTATCGAGCTGGTCGTTCTGGGCAGCGGCGAGGGCCAGTACGAGAACTTCTTCTCCGAGCTGTGCGCACGCCACCCCGGCCGCGTCGGCACTTACATCGGCTTCGAACCCGCCCTCTCGCAGGAGATCTATGCGGGCGCAGATGTCTTCATCATGCCGTCCAAGAGTGAGCCCTGCGGTCTGGCCCAGATGGTCGCCTGCCGCTATGGCACGCCTCCCATCGTCCGCGAGACCGGCGGTCTGCGGGATTCCATCCACGACTGCACCCTCGGCGAGGGCAACGGCTTCACCTTCGCGGGCTACAGCGCCCACGAACTGTACGACGCATGCTGCCGCGCACAGGACCGCTACTACAACAAGGAAGACTGGAACAACCTCATCAAGTACGATATGGAGTGCGACTTCAGCTGGGATCTCTCCGCGAAGAGCTATGAGGGCCTGTACAACGAGACGGCAAACCTCTGGTAAGCCGAAAAATTGAAATTCTTTTTCACCCCGCCGGATTCGGTCACACGAGCCCGGCGGGGCTTTTTGCACAAAAGACCCATTCGTTTTTTGGTCATGATGCGGTCTGTGGCGGACAAAATCCGTCTGCTGCGGACAGTTATGAAGTAAGAATAAACAAACTATGAAGTTTTACTAGAATTCGGTGGAAATTTGATTGAAAAATCCGACGTTTTGAATTATACTATCCCTATGAGATTCTTTGACAAAAAAGAATCTTTGCGAAAGAGCTGCCGCATGGTGTGCGCTTCGCAGCCAAAACCAGAAGGAGGAACACCGTTGAAAGGCCTGTACAAAGCGCTGGAGGATATCGTCTGGCTGACCCAGCTGGGGCTGAATATGCTGCTGCCGCTTTTGCTGTGCTTGGGCGGCTGCTGGTGGGCCACGACCCATTGGGCGTGGCCGGAGTGGGTGTACCTTCCGGGCATTTTTCTGGGGCTGGCCGCGGGGGCACAAAATTTCTGGGTCTTTGCCAAGGAGCGGATGGATCGCGCCAAAAAGGACAAGAATCATCGTGTCGGCTTCAACTCGCATCAATGAACGTTGGAGGGTTTGCTATGAAATTGCAGCCGGAATCCAAAAAAGAACTGCTGCGCATCACCTGCGGCACCGCCGTCTGCACGGCGGCCATGTGGGTGATCTTCGCGGCGCTGCATCTGGTGGGCTGGGTCAAGTTCGACGATACCGTCGTGCTGGGCGGGCTCGTGGGTGCAGCCGTCGCCGTCGCAAACTTTGCGGGCATCTGCTTCGTCGTGCAGAAGATCCTTGACGAGCCGGACGAAAAGCGCCGCAAGGCAAAATTGCAGCTTTCCCACAACAGCCGGATGCTGATGCAGGCCGTCTGGGTCATCGTGGCCATCGCTGCCCCCTGCTTCCAGCCGTTTGCCAGTGTCCTGCCGTTGTTTTTCCCTCGGATCACCATTTATTACCTGCAAATAACGGGCAAGTATAAGCCCCTTGCAGCGGCCCCCGCGCAGGACGTCTCGGTGGAAGACGCCCCGGCCGAGGCCCCTGCACAGGCCGAAGCTCCCGGTGAAAAAGGGGGTGAAACCTAACAAATGGAACTGAACGGCGCAAAGATCCTGTATACCATCCATACGAACATCCCGGTGCTGGGAGATCTCAAGATCACCCAGACCCTCGTGAGCACGTGGATCGTGATGGCGCTGCTGACGGCGCTGGCCTTCTGGCTGGGGCATGACCTGAAACTGGAAAATGTCTCCAAGCGGCAGGCCGCCGCCGAGTTCATCGTAGAACGGCTGGATCAGTTCGTCCGTGACAACATGGGAACTCATTTTGACCGGTATATCCCGCTGGTCGGCGCGATCTTCGCGCTGAGCATCGGGTGCAACCTGATCAGTGTGGTGGGCCTGTGGAGCCCGACGGCTGACCTCAATACCGAGGCCGCATGGGCCATCGTGGTCTTCGTGCTGATCATGTACTACAAGATCAAGACGAACGGCATCCTTGCTTACCTGAAAGGGCTGCTGGACCCCATCTTCCTCATGGCACCCATCAACGTCCTGTCGGAGATCTCGACCCCCGTCAGCATGGCGTTCCGTCACTTTGGCAATATCCTGTCCGGTACGGTCATTTCCACCCTGCTGTACTGGGCGCTGGCAAGCCTGAGCCATGTCGTGTTCGGCTGGCTGCCCGGCTTCCTGAGCCAGCTTCAACTGTTCCAGATCGGCATCCCGGCCTTTACGGGCCTGTATTTCGACTGGTTCGGCGGCTGTATTCAGGCGTTCATCTTCTGTACTCTGACCACCATCTTCATCAAACGTGCTGCCGGTGAGGACTAAATCCGGCATCCCCCAACACAATTTTTCAGGAGGACAACTATTATGACTGACTTTCAACTTCTGGCTCGTGGTATCGCTCTGGCTGGCTGCGGCATCGGCGCAGGTCTTGCTCTGATCGCAGGTATCGGCCCCGGCATCGGCGAAGGCAACGCCGCCGCTGCGGCTTGTGAGGCCGTTGGCCGTCAGCCCGAATGCAAGAGCGACGTCACCAGCACCCTGATCCTCGGCGTCGCACTGTCTGAGACCACCGGTATTTACGGCTTCGTCACCGGTCTGCTGCTGATCTTCCTCGCACCCGGTATGTTCATGAACTATCTGGGCTGAGCGCTCCCCGAAAAAATATAAAAGAAAGGGGAGACGCTTATGCAACTTTATCAGGCACTGATCACGCTGGACGGCTGGACTTTCGTGGCCCAGATCTGCAACCTGATGATCCAGCTCGTGATCTTCAAAAAGCTGCTGCTGAACCCGGTCAAAAAGGTCATTGCCGAGCGCAAGGCCAAAGCCGACAGCCAGATCGCGGACGCCGAAAAGCTCCGCACCGAGGCCGAGGCCATGAAGGCGGAGTATGAGCAGAACCTGCAGAATGCCCGCAATGAGGCCAACCAGATCGTCGCATCGGCCCAGAAGACTGCGGCTGCCCGCAGCGAAGAGCTGCTGGGCGAGGCCCGCGCACAGGCCGCTGCCCTCAAGCAGAAGGCCGAAGCCGACATTGCGCAGGAGCGCAAGAAGGCCGTGAACGAGGTCAAGGACGAGATCGGCGGCATTGCCATGGAGATCGCATCCAAGGTGGTGGAGCGCGAGATCAGCGAGAAGGACCACAAGGACCTGATCGACGAATTTATCAAAAATGTGGGTGAAGCATCATGACCGAGATCGCAAGGATGTACGGCGGAAGCTTGTACGACCTAGCAGCGGAGGAAGGGCTGGAGACCCGCATTCTGGGCGAGCTGGACGAGGTTTCGGCCATCCTGAAGGGTGACCCGGAGTACCTCCACCTGCTCAGCATCCCCAGCATCCCGAAAAAAGAGCGCTGCGCCCTGCTGGACGAAGCGTTTCGGGGCAAGGTCCACCTCTATGTGCTGAACTTTCTGAAGATCCTGTGCGAAAAGGGCACCCTGCGGGAGCTGCCCGGCTGCGCACGCGCGTTCCGCGTGAAGTACAATCAGGCCCACGGCATCCTCGAAGCCACGGCGACCTCCGCCATCCCCATGACGGCGGAGCAGACCGAACGGCTCCACGAGAAGCTGGAGGCCGTGACCGGCAAGAAGATCGACCTGAAGACCAAGGTCGAGCCGGGCGTGCTGGGCGGCATCCGGCTGGACATCGAGGGCACCGAGCTGGACGGCACGGTGCAGAACCGTCTGGCCAGCCTCCGCCGCAGCATCGCAGGGATCACCGTTTAATCCGCCCCAATAATCTGAACAAAGAATTGAGTGGTGAATACAAGACAATGCAACTGAAACCTGAAGAAATCTCCAAGATCATCCGGGCGCAGATCAAGCACTACGAAAACGTGATCGAGCAGAGCGAGGTCGGTACGGTCATCATGGTCGGTGACGGTATCGCCCGCGCCAGCGGTCTGGAAAAGTGCATGGCCGGTGAGCTGCTCCAGTTTGATAACGGCGAATACGGCATGGCCCAGAACCTTGAGGAGAACACCGTCTCCATCGTTCTGCTGGGCTCCGACGTCGGCATCAAAGAGGGCAGCACCGTCAAGCGCACCGGAAAGGTCGTTTCCGTGCCGGTCGGCGAAGCCATGATCGGCCGTGTTGTCAACGCACTGGGCCAGCCCATCGACGGCGCAGGCCCCATCGAGACCACCGAGTTCCGCGCCATTGAGAGCAAGGCTCCCGGCATCATCGACCGCCAGCCCGTCAAGGAGCCGCTCCAGACCGGCATCAAGGCCATCGACTCCATGATCCCCATCGGCCGCGGCCAGCGCGAGCTCATCATCGGCGACCGCCAGACCGGTAAGACCACCATCGCCGCCGATACCATCATCAACCAGAAGGGCAAGGACGTCATCTGCATCTACGTGGCCATCGGCCAGAAGCGCTCCACCGTGGCGAACCTCGTCCAGAGCCTGACCGAGGCCGGGGCCATGGGCTACACCATCGTCGTGTCGGCCACGGCGTCCGAACTGTCGCCGCTGCAGTATATCGCCCCCTACTCCGGCTGTGCCATGGGCGAATACTTCATGTACAAGGGCAAGCACGTCCTCATCATCTACGACGACCTGTCCAAGCACGCGGTGGCTTACCGTGCCCTCTCGCTGCTGATCCGCCGTCCGCCGGGACGTGAAGCTTACCCCGGTGACGTCTTCTATCTGCACTCCCGTCTGCTGGAACGCGCGGCCAAGCTCTCCAACGAGCTGGGCGGCGGCAGCCTGACGGCTCTGCCCATCATCGAGACGCAGGCGGGCGACGTTTCCGCCTACATCCCGACGAACGTCATCTCCATCACCGACGGCCAGATCTTCCTTGAGACGGAGCTGTTCCACTCCGGCGTCATGCCGGCAGTCAACCCCGGCATCTCGGTGTCCCGCGTCGGTGGCAACGCCCAGATCAAGGCCATGAAGAAGGTCGCGGGCACCCTGAAGCTGATCTACTCCCAGTACCGTGAGCTGCAGTCCTTCGCGCAGTTCGGCTCCGATCTGGACGCCGACACCAAGGCGCGTCTGGCGCAGGGCGAGCGCATCGTGGAAGTGCTCAAGCAGAACCGCTCGGCACCCGTAGCCGTGGAAAAGCAGGTGGCCATCCTGTATGCGACCATCCACGATTACCTCGTGAAGATCAAGGTGCCGGATGTGGCAGAGTACGAAAAGGGCCTGTACGAATATCTCGACAACAATGCCGACGGTGCCAAGGTCATGGAGACCATCCGCACCACCGGCAATCTGGACAAGGATACCGAGGAAGCACTCAAGGGCGTTCTGTCCACTTACACCGAGAGCTTCGTCAAGGCGCACTGAGGGAAGGAGGCGTAACGCATGGCAGGTTCCATGAAGGACATCAAGCTGCGCATCAAAAGCGTAGAGAGTACCATGCAGATCACCAAGGCCATGGAGCTGGTGGCTTCCTCCAAAATGCGCCGTGCCAAGGAGCGTGTCGAACACAGCCGCCCCTATTTTGAGACGTTGCACGAAACACTGACCGGCATTGCGGCGGCGGACCCTCGCGCCCGCAACCCGTATCTGCGCCGGGACGAGATCAAACGCACCCTGCTCATCGTCATCGCGGGCGACCGCGGCCTTGCGGGCGGCTACAACAGCAACGTGCTGAAACAGGCCGACGCGCAGGAAGGCCCCGTCACCGTGCTGCCCATCGGCAAGCGGTCGGCGGAATATTTCGCCCACCACGAGGCCGACCTGTTCACCGACGAAGTGCTGCTGGCGGCAGAGATCTCGGTGGGCGAGTGCTTCTCCCTCTCCCGTAAGATCACCGAGGGCTTTTTGAAAGGCGACTACGACGCGGTGAAGATCTGCTACACCCGGTTCGACTCGATGATGACCCAGACGGCGGCCACCATGGAGGTGCTGCCCCTGACCATCGAACCCACCGAGGAGCAGAAGGCCGCCGCCCGCCGCAGCCAGATCTTGTACAAGCCCAGCAGCGAGGAAGTGTTCCGTGCCATCATCCCCGAATATGTTGCGGGCATCGTCTACGGTGCCGTGTGCGAGAGCGTGGCCAGCGAGCTGGCCGCCCGCCGCACCGCCATGGACGCCGCGACCAAGAATGCGGGCGAAATGATCGACCATCTGAATCTGTATTACAACCGCGCCCGTCAGGCCGCCATCACGCAGGAGATCACGGAGATCGTGGCCGGCGCGGAGATTTAACGAAAATGAACCTCTCCGTCAATGCTTCGCATTGCCACCTCCCCTAATAGGGGAGGCCTTGGCAGTCGGATGAAGCTTGCTGGATACGCCAGAGGCTCCCCTACTAGGGGAGCTGGCGAGCCGAAGGCTCGACTGAGAGGTTAGAAAAGGAGTTGTAGCCTATGTCCGAAAAACACATCGGCAAGGTGATCCAAGTCATCGGCCCGGTGCTGGACATCCAGTTCGAGGATGGCCAGCTGCCGGAGCTGCTCAACGCCATTGAGATCGACAACCACGGCGAGAAGCTCATCGTCGAGGTGGCCCAGCTGACGGGCGACAATGTGGCCCGCTGCATCGCAATGAGCAGCACCGATGGCTTGGTGCGCGGCACCGAGGCCGTGGATACCGGCGAGTCCATCAAGGTGCCCGTCGGCGACCAGTGCTTAGGCCGCGTGTTCAACCTGCTGGGCGAGCCGGTGGACAACAAGCCCGCCCCGGAAGCCGAGGCCTATTGGCCCATCCACCGCCCTGCCCCCAGCTACGAGGAGCAGCAGTCCACCACCGAGATCTTGGAGACCGGCATCAAGGTCGTTGACCTGATCTGCCCCTACGCCAAGGGCGGCAAGATCGGCCTGTTCGGCGGTGCCGGCGTCGGCAAGACCGTCCTGATCCAAGAGCTGATCTATAACATCGCCACCGAGCACAACGGCTACTCGGTGTTCACCGGCGTCGGCGAGCGCACCCGTGAGGGCAACGACCTCTACGGCGAAATGACCGAGAGCGGCGTCATCAACAAGACCGCGCTGGTCTACGGCCAGATGAACGAGCCCCCCGGAGCCCGTATGCGCGTGGCACTGTCCGGCCTGACCATGGCGGAGTACTTCCGCGACGTCAAGAATCAGGACGTGCTGCTCTTCATCGACAACATCTTCCGTTTCACGCAGGCCGGTTCGGAAGTTTCGGCTCTGCTGGGCCGTATGCCTTCCGCCGTCGGCTACCAGCCCACGCTGGCCACCGAGATGGGCGCTCTGCAGGAGCGCATCACCTCCACCCGCAAGGGCTCCATCACCTCGGTTCAGGCCGTCTACGTTCCCGCCGACGACCTGACCGACCCGGCTCCCGCCACCACCTTCACCCATCTGGATGCCACCACGGTCCTGAGCCGTGATATTGCCTCGCAGGGCATTTACCCGGCCGTGGATCCGCTGGATTCCACCAGCCGCATCCTCAGCCCCGAAGTCGTGGGTCAGGAGCATTACGAGGTCGCCCGCGCCGTCCAGAAGGTTCTGCAGCGCTATAAGGAGCTGCAGGACATCATCGCCATCATGGGCATGGACGAGCTGAGCGAGGAAGATAAGCGGACGGTCAGCCGCGCCCGCAAGGTGCAGCGCTTCCTGTCCCAGAGCTTCCATGTGGCAGAGCAGTTCACCGGTATGCCCGGCCAGTATGTGCCGCTGAAGGAGACGCTGCGCGGCTTCAAGATGATCCTCGACGGCGAGTGCGACGACCTGCCGGAGAGCGCCTTCCTGTTCGCGGGCACCATCGACGACGTGTTCGCCAAGGCGAAGAAGGGGTAAACCATGACGACCTTTCATCTGACGGTGGTCACACCGGACGGCTGCGCCTTTGACGGTCAGGCCGAGCGGGTGGTCTGCCGCGCCATCGACGGCGACCTTGCCATTCTGGCCAAGCACGGCGATTACTGCACCGCGCTGGGCATGGGCGAGGCGCACATCGTGGACGCGGAGGGAACCCGCCGCCGCGCCGCCTGTATGGGCGGGATGCTCACCGTGCTGGACGGCAACGTCCGGCTGGTCGCGACCACTTGGGAGTGGGCCGAGCAGATCGATCAGGCCCGCGCCGAAGCTTCAAAGAAGCGCGCGGAGGAGATCTTGGCCCAGAAGAACCTTGATAAGCGCGACTATGAGCTGGCACAGGCCCGCCTGAAACGCGCCCTCGTCCGCACCTCCATCCACCAGTAAACCCAAAAGCACCCCATCTGCGGCAGCCGCCGTGGGTGGGGTGCTTTTGCAAATAGTCGAATCTGGCCGAAAATCGCTGTTGCATCTGTACAGTTGTAACAAAACAAAGCAGCTTTTTATGGTTCTTTCCGAAAATTCGCTCGGAACTGTTTATTTTGTCCGCCAAAAATTATATAATAAGTAGTACCACATGGTGAATTAAAATGAGATCGGTCTGCGCTGCGGCCGTTTGTGTCTATTTGGAGGTTGCCTGAATATGTTTGTTACCGACTATACCAAGCACTTGCTTGATAATGTGAAGAAGATCCACTTCATCGGCTGCGGCGGCAGCGGCATGTACCCGCTGATCCAGATCCTGCACGCCAAGGGATATATCATCTCCGGCAGTGATGTGCTGGATGGCAGCATCATCCGCTACGAGCGGGAGATGGGCGTGAAGGTCTCGCTGGGCCATAGCGCCGACAACGTCATCGGCACCGACCTCGTGGTCTACTCTGCCGCCATCGCGAAGGACAACGTGGAGCTGAACGCCGCCGATTCCTACGGCATCCCCACCGTGGAGCGCAGCGTCCTGCTGGGCTATGTCAGCCGCCTGTACAAGGACAGCATCTGCGTCTCCGGCACCCACGGCAAGACGACCACCACGTCCATGATCACCACCGCGCTGGAGCTGGCGGGCCGCGATCCCTCTGCCGTCATCGGCGGCAAGCTGCCCCTCATCAACGGCTACGGCAAGGCCGGTAAGGGCGATGACATCGTCATCGAGGCCTGTGAGTATTCCGAGACCTTCCTCAAACTGACCCCCTACCTGTCCGTTGTGCTGAACATCGACAACGATCATCTGGACTACTACGGCAGCATGGGTGAGCTGAAGTTCGCCTTCAAGCGCTTCGCCCTGATGACCCAGTTCATGATCTTCGCCAACGCCGACGACAAGAACACCATGGATGTCATGTACACGCTGGACCGCCGCGTCCGCACCTTTGGCATCGAGAACGACGGCGACTACCGCGCCATCAATGTGCAGGAGTACAAGCCCGGCTTCTTTGAGTTCGACCTCAAGGAGTGGGGCAAAATCACCGGCCACATCCGCCTGTCCGTGCCCGGCCGCCACAACGTTTATAATGCGCTGGCCATGTGTGCCGTCTGCCGCTTTGTGGGCCTGACCGTGGAGCAGTGCGCCGAGGCTGCCCTGAACTTCAAGGGCGCGGGCCGCCGCTTTGAGCTCTACGGCGAGTGCAACGGTGCGGTGGTCGTGGACGACTACGCCCACCACCCCACCGAGATCCGCGCCACCCTCACCACCGCCCGCGAGATGGGCTACAAGCGCCTCATCGCCGTCCACCAGCCGTTTACATACAGCCGGACCAAGATGCTGTTCAACGACTTTGTGGACGTCTTCAAGATCCCCGATATCACGGTCATCACCCCCATCATGGGCAGCCGCGAGCCCAACGACCCCTCCATCACCAGCGCAAAGCTGGCCGCCCAGATCCCGAACTCGGTGCTGGTGGACAGCCTTGAAGCGGCGGCTCAGTGGGTCAAGGACAACGCCCGCGAAGGCGACCTCGTCATCACCCTCGGCTGCGGCGATATCTATAAAGCCAGCAAGATGATGGTGAAATAAAACAGCCAGACAAAAAGAAACCCCGCGTCAGCGGGGTTTCTTTTTGTCTGGGCGGTCACTTCCGCCGCTTCAGGATCTCGTCGAGGATCGCGTCGGCGACGTCGGACTTGCTCATGAGGGGCAGCTCGCGGGAGCCGTCCGGGGTGATGAAGGTGACCACATTGGTGTCCACGCCGAAACCGGCACCGGCCACTTTCAGGTTGTTGGCGACCACCATATCGAGGTTCTTCTTGGTCAGCTTGGCGGAGGAATTTTCCAGCATGTCGCGGGTCTCCATCGAGAAGCCGCAGAGGAACTGCTTCGTTTTCTTCGGGCCGATGGTGCCAAGGATGTCGGCGGTGCGCTCCACGGGGATGGACAGGTCACCGTCCTTTTTCTTGATCTTGTCATCGGCCACGGTGGCGGGGCGGTAGTCGGCCACGGCGGCGGCCATCACGAGGACGTCCATGCCGTCAAAGCGGCTGGTCACGGCGTCGTACATGTCCTGCGCGGTGGTGATGGGCACATCCTCCACGAACTTGACCGGTGGCAGAGCCGTGGGGCCGTGGATGAGAGTGACGTCAGCCCCCCGCATGGCGGCGGCACGGGCCACGGCATAGCCCATCTTGCCGGTGGAGTGGTTGGTCAGGTAGCGCACAGGGTCCAGCGGCTCCTGCGTGGGCCCGGCGGTCACGGCGATGTGCAGCCCGGCAAGGTCCTTCGGGCGGGCGATGGCGTGGAGGATGTACTCCATGAGGACGTCCTCCTTCGGCAGACGGCCGCTGCCTACGTCCTTACAGGCCAGCACGCCGCTCTCGGAGGGGATGACGGTGAAGCCGTACTTCTCCAGCGTGGCGATGTTGTCCTGCGTGATGGGATTTTCCAGCATCCCGGTGTTCATGGCGGGGGAGACCAGCTTCGGGCACTTGGCCGCGAGGATGGTGGTGGTCAGCATATCGTCGGCGATGCCGTGGGCCATCTTGGCGATGACATTGGCCGTGGCCGGGGCCACAAGGATGATGTCGGCCTTTTTCGCCAGCGAAATGTGGGTGACCTCGAACTTGAAATCGCGGTCGAAGGTGTCCACCATGCACTTGTGGCCGGTGAGGGTCTCAAATGTGATGGGCGTGATGAACTGGGTGGCGTTTTGGGTCATGATGACCTCCACATCGGCCCCCAGCTTGCGCAGTGCGCTGGCGACGTTCGCCATTTTATAGGCGGCGATGCCGCCGGTAACGCCCAACAGGACGCATTTTCCTTTCAGATCCATCCAAAAACCTCCCAAATCTTCGGTTTGCTCCCCCTAGTATAATGCAAAATTGCCGCCAGCACAATAAAATCTTTTTGGAGGCCTTGTAACCGGCGGGAAAATGCGGTAAAATAACCCTTGACTTATAGGAATAAACCTCTCAGTCGAGCCTACGGCTCGCCAGTCGTCCGCCCTTTGTCGCTTACGCGACATCTCCTTCCGGCCGGAGGGAGCCTTTCCCAGTAGGGGAGGGGACAATACGAAGCATTGACGGAGAGGTTCAAACAGGAAAGGTTTCCTCAAATATGATCTTAGCCATTGATATAGGCAACACCACCGTCGCCCTCGGCGGCATCAAGGACGGACGTGTATGCTTTGTGGCCCACATGGATACGGTGCGCACCCGGACGGCGGCGGAATACCGCGCCGAGATGGAAAAGGTGTTTGCGCACCGCCGCCACCCCGAAAAGCCCATCCGGTTCGAGGGCGCTGTGCTGACCAGCGTGGTTCCCTCCATCACCGGGGCGCTGGCCGAGTGCGCCCGTTATTATACCGGCAAAAAGCCGGTCATCGTTTCGCCGGAGATCCGCACCGGCCTGACCATGGGCGTGCCCAACCCCGCCGCCGTCGGCAAGGACCGCCTTGTGGATGCGGCCTACGCGGCGGCCAAGTTCCCGCTGCCGGTCATCACGGTGGACCTCGGCACGGCCACCACCTTCAACGTTGTGGACGAGAACCGGGTGTTCCGGGGCGGCGTCATCTGCCCCGGCCTGTCCACCGGGCTGCGGGCGCTGGGAGAGCGCTGCGCCCAGCTGCCGCAGGTGCATTTGGCCTCCCCGAAAAACGCCATCGGCACCAACACCGAGAGCTGTATGCTCTCCGGCTCGGTGCTGGGCACCGCTGTCCTGCTGGACGGCATCGCCCAGCGGATCGAAGAGGAGCTGGGCCGCCCGGCGACCTTGGTCATCACCGGCGGGCTTGCAAAATACGTCACGCCCCTGTGCCGCCATCCGCTGACCTATGACCCGGAGCTGCTGCTCAAGGGTCTGGCGCTGCTGTACCAGATGAATACACCGCAGCACCACGCCGGAGGCGGCAAAAAGCGGAACCAGAACTTCCACCGCGCCCGCCGCCCGCATCCCCAGCGCCGGGACCGCCGCGAAGAGGGAGCCAAGGCCGGCTGACGAACAACAGGATAGGGAGAAGAGAATGAAATTAGGAATTCTGGGCACGGGCATGATCGTGCGGGAATTTTTGCCGTGGCTGGCGGGGGAGGACTCGCCGTTCACGGTACAGGCCCTTTGCAGCACCCAGCGCAGTGCGCCCGCGGCCGCCGAGCTGTGTGAGCAGTACCATATCCCGCAGCACACCACCAATTACTTTGAGCTGCTGCAGTGGGTCGATGTGGTCTATCTGGCCGTGCCGAACAATCAGCACGCCCGCTACGCCAAGGTGGCCCTTGAGGCGGGCAAGCACGTCATCGTGGAAAAGCCGATGGCCGTGAACGCCTTACAGGCCGAGGAGCTGGCCCATCTGGCCCGGCGGAAAAAGGTCTTTCTGTTCGAAGCCATGACCACTCAATACCTTGAAAATTACAACAAGATCCGGGAGCTGCTGCCCCGCATCGGTACGGTGAAGCTGGTGCAGTGCAACTTCAGCCAGTATTCCAGCCGGTACGACGCATTCTGCGCCGGGGAGACCCCCACTTCCTTTGACCCGGCCCGCGCGGGCGGCGCACTGATGGACCTGAACGTGTACAACATCAGCTACGTGGTGGGCCTGTTCGGGGAGCCGAATCAGGTGCACTACACCGCCAACATCGAGCGCGGCATCGACACCAGCGGCATCCTGACCATGGATTACAACAGCTTCCGGGCCGTCTGCATGGCGGCTAAGGACTGCGGTGCTCCCGCCCGGTACGTCATCCAAGGCACGAAGGGCTATATTTTGCAGAAATCCACCGCCAACTGGTGCGGCGGCGTCACCTTCCACCCGAACGAGGGGCGGGAGGAGCATTTCAACCTCAACGGCGGCAAGCCCCGTCAGGCGGCAGAGTTCCACGCCTTTGCCCGCGCCATTGCGGGCGGCGATCAGGAGCTGTGCAGCCGGATGCTGGACACGTCGGTGGCGGTCAGCAAGGTGCTGACGGTGGCCCGGCGGTCGGCAGGACTGAAATTTTGACATCTACGTTCGGAGTATGCCCTGACAAGCGTTTCCCAACGTTCGCATAAAAAGAAAAACATCCCGCACAGAGCGGGCAGGTTTGCGCCGTATCCGACGCTAAGGGCGGAACGGCAGCAGGAGGAAAAACTGAATTATGAAAAACAACGATCTTCGTACTCTCACCCGGCTGGCACTGCTGGTCGCCATCGAGCTGGTCATGAAGGCCATCGGTCTGGGCAGTGTGCCCATGGGCCCGCTTTACATGAGCTTTTTGACCCTTCCCATCGCCGTGGGCGCGATCACCATGGGCCCGGCAGCGGGTGCCGTTCTGGGCGGCGTGTTCGGCGCGGTGAGCTTCTATGACGCCGTCACCGGCGCTTCGGCCATGACCGGTGCGCTGTTTCAGGTCAGCCCCGTCAACACCTTCATCCTCTGCGTGGGGATGCGCGTGCTGATGGGCCTGTGTGTCGGCCTGATCTTCAGCGGCCTGAAAAAGTTCGATAAGCCCGGCACGTGGAGCTACATCCTCAGCGCCATGTGTGCCCCGGCCCTGAACACTCTGTTCTTCATGGGCTACATCGTGCTGGCCTTCTACAATTGCGACTATGTCCAGAACCTCGTGTCCGTCAAGGGCGCGGCCAACCCCCTCATGTTCGTCGTCCTGCTGGTCGGCGTGCAGGGCGTGGCCGAGTTCCTCGTCTCCGGCATTCTGGGCGGCATCGTCGCCCGTGCGGTGCACAAGTTCCTGAAGTAACCGCCGCGCGCAACGTCAGGGCAGCGCGTCCGGTTCCCGAATAAAAAACAAAGACCAGAACCTCCTGCCGGTGCGGCGGGGCGGTTCTGGTCTTTTTTGCGGCAATATAGGGGAAAATCAGCCGGGCGCTTACGCCTCGGCGATGGCCTCGATCTCGCACAGGACGCCCTTGGGCAGGTCCTTGACGGCCACGCAGCTGCGGGCGGGCTTGGAGGTGAAGAACTTGGCGTAGACCTCGTTGAAGGCCGCAAAATCCGCGATGTCGGCGAGGAAGCAGGTGGTCTTGACCACCTTTTCAAAGCTGCTGCCGCCCGCTTCGAGGATGGCACCCACGTTCTTGCAGCTCTGCTCGGCCTGAGCGGCGATGCCGGCAGAGATCGTGCCGTCGGCGGGGTTCACCGGGATCTGGCCGGAAGTATAGACGAAACCGTTGGTGACGAAGCCCTGCGAATAGGGGCCGATGGCGCCGGGGGCTTTTTCCGTAGCGATGACTTTCATAAGAGGACCTTCTTTCGTTTATAATAGAGATGCTGAGGAAAGTCTACACCCGGCGGGCGGGGCTGTCAATCTTCGCCCGCGTTTTTTCCTCTGCCGCCTTTACAATTCGGGCAAAAGGCGGTATTCTTTATCTATTCTGAATGTACCCCACGACTGTTTCAGGAGGGACCCCATGGATATCCGCCAGCTGCATTATTTTCTGGTTTTGTGCGAGGAAATGAACTACACCCGCGCGGCCCAGCGGCTGTTTTTGTCGCGGCAAGCGCTGCGGCAGAGCATCACCGCGCTGGAGGCCGAACTCTGCGGGCCGCTGTTCGTCAGCGCCCACCACAAGCTCTCGCTCACCGAGCGGGGGCTGAGCTTGCAGCGCCATGCGGCCCCGGTGGTGGAACAGTTCCAGCAGATGCAGGCGGCCCTCCACGCTGAGATCCAGTCGGCCCAGCCGGTGCGGATCGGCATCAGCGTCTCGCTGGTGCCGGATTACCTGCCGGGGCTGGAAACGCAGTTGGACAAGTTCCGCCAGCAGTACCCCCATATCGAGATGCGGTTCCGGCTGCTGAACAACGACGCCGTGGCCGACGGCGTGGAGCAGGGGGAGCTGGATGCGGGCCTTGTGATGGACCTCGGCTGTGTGGCCCCGGTGCTGGCCCGCACCACCCTGCGGGCGGACCCGGCCTGTCTGCTGGTGCCGCGGGGGCATCCCTTCTGGGAAAAGGAGCGGGTGCCGTTGGCGGCGCTGCGGGGGCAGCGGGTGCTGCTGCCCAGTCTGCGGCAGGATCTTTTTGCGCCGCTGTGGGATGCGTGCGCCAAGGCGGGCTTTGCCCCCGACGCCGAGATCGGCCCCAGCTTCTATCAGGCGTACTATCTGGTGCAGGAGCAGCTATGCACCTGCCTGACCCGCTACGAGCCGGGGGCCCGGCGGGAGCTGGACCGGGTGCGGGACGTTCTCATTGAGGATATGCCGCCGCTCTGCGTTTCCATGGTGCAGCGGCGGGATCACAATTCCGCCTACCTCGACCTGCTGCGCGGCTACCTGATGGAGGTGCTGGGGGGCACGGCGTCGCTGCCGCCCCGGCGGGGCCGGCCGGCCAAGCCGTTTTACAATATGCCCGTGCTTTCCAGCACGGCGGTGGAAAAGCCGGTGCCCCACCCCGCGCCGGGCACCCAGCTGCCCTTTGCGGGCGGCAACAACTTCCGGGAGCTGGGCGGCTACGAAGCCGACGAGGGCAAGCATGTCCGCTGGGGGCAGATCTATCGCGGCATCCCCACCGGTCTGTTGACGAGCGACGCAGACCGGAAACTGCTGGATTCCCTTGGGCTGCGGCTCATCCTCGATCTGCGCAGCGAGCAGGAGGCCGAGAAGATGCCGGACTATGTGCCGGACGGTGCACGGCTGGTCCGCATCTGCGGGCTTTGCCTTGACGGCGGCAAAGAGGTGGATTTCTCGCCGGAGGATCGGGAAAAGCTGCTGGAGGGCAAGCCCGATGAGGGCCGCCGGATGGCCGACGCCATGTGCAAGCAGATGCTCTTCGGAAATAAGGCGTACAAGGAGCTGTTCCGGGCGCTGGAAGCAGGCGAGACGCCGGTGCTCTTCCATTGCTCCGGCGGCAAAGACCGCACCGGCGTGGCGGCCATATTGATTTTGCTGGCGCTGGGCGCTTCGGACGAGACGATCTACGCCGATTTCGTCCGAACGAACGAGTGCCGCCGCCCGGAGCTGGAAAAGATCTGGGCCGAGCACGCCGAGGAGATCGCCGCCCGGCCGGAGCAGAAGAAGTTCTATCAGGGCATCGCGGGCGTCCACCCCGAATCGGTGGAACTGGTGCTCTCCACCATCCGCAGCCGCTGCGGCAGCGCCGAAGCCTACCTTGAAGCCGAATACGGCCTGACCCCCGCCCGCCTGATGAGATTGAGAAGAATGTATCTGGAGTAAGAGTTTAATTTGTAAAATATCTTGACATTGATTCAAATGTTTCGTAATATAAGAGGTAGTATGGAATCCATGACGCTGCGTGCAGGGGATATCCGCAACCAAAGTTCAATGGGGCTTCATCTGCCCGTTTTTATAACAAAACCTTCGAAATAACAGGACTGTACCGAAAAGCAGCCTCGGCCTTGGGCCGTGGTGTCTCGTTTTTGCGGCCTGTTTTGTATTGCGAGCTTGATTTTTGTATTGTTGACCCACGCCTTGCCCGGCAGCGTCTCCACCATGAGTTGAATTTTGAAACTTTAACTTTGAGGAGAGTGAACACAATGCCCACGATCGGATGGATCGTGGTCGTGATCGTCGCAATTGCTGCTGGCATCGGCGGGGGTTATTTTATTGGTTACAACAACCGTAAAAAGACCGCTGAGGCTCAGATCGGCAGCGCCGAAGCCGAGGCGACCCGGCTGGTGAACGAAGCGATCAAGACCGCAGACCAAAAACGCAAAGAAGCCGTTCTGGAGGCCAAGGACGAGGCCTTCCGCCTGAAAGCGGAAGTGGACGCCCAGAAGGCCGAAGCCGACAAGGAGATCAAGCAGCGCCGCGCTGAGATCACCCGGCAGGAGAACCGCATCGACCAGAAAGAGACCGCCCTCGACCGCAAGACCGAGGCGCTGGAAAAACGCGAAGAAGAGCTCAAGAAAAAGAAGGAAGAAGCCGAAGCCCATCTGGCCGAGGTAGACGCCATCCGCGCCAAGGAGATGGAGCGGCTTGAGACACTGGCCGGCCTGAGTCAGGAAGACGCCCGCGAAGTGCTGCTGCACAAGGTGGACGAGGAGCTGACCCATGAAAAGGCCGTCCGTGTGGCTGCCTATGAGACCGACCTGAAGGAGAACTGCGACAATCTGGCCCGGAACCTGATCGGTCAGGCCATTGCCCGCTGCGCTGCCGACCATTGCAGCGAGACTACCGTCAGCGTCGTGCCGCTGCCCAGCGACGAGATGAAGGGCCGCATCATCGGCCGTGAGGGCCGCAACATCCGCGCCCTTGAGACCGCCACCGGTGTGGACCTCATCATTGATGACACCCCGGAGGCCATCACCCTGTCCTCCTTCGACCAGACCCGCCGCGAGGTGGCCCGCATGACGCTGGAGCGCCTGATCGGCGATGGCCGCATCCACCCCGCCCGCATCGAGGAGACGGTGGAGAAGTGCCGCCACGACCTCGAACTGCAGATGAAGCGGGAGGGCGAGAAGGCCGTTATGGAGCTGGGCATCCACGGTCTGCATCCCGACCTGATCAAGCTGATCGGCCGTTTGAAGTACCGCACCAGCTTTGGCCAGAACGCGCTGACGCACAGCATGGAAGTGGCTTGGCTGGCCGGTCTGCTGGCGGGCGAGATGGGCGTGAACGTCACGCTGGCCCGTCGTGCCGGTCTGCTGCATGACATCGGCAAGGCCCTTGACCATGAGATCGAGGGCAGCCATGTCCAGATCGGTGTGGACATCTGCCGCAAGTACAAGGAGAACACCCAGATCATCCACGCCATCGAGGCCCACCACGGCGACGTGGAACCCAAGACCCCGCTGGCCTTCATCATTCAGGCTTGTGACGCCATCAGCGCCGCACGCCCCGGTGCCCGCCGCGAGAATGTCGAAAGCTACGTCAAGCGTCTGGAAAATCTGGAGGAGATCTCTTCCAGCTTCGAGGGCGTGGAACAGGCCTTTGCCGTTCAGGCTGGCCGTGAAGTGCGCATCATGGTCAAGCCCGACGTTATCAGCGACGATCAGGTCATCCTGCTGGCCCGCCAGATCGCGAAGAAGATCGAGGACACGCTGGATTATCCCGGCCAGATCAAGGTCAATGTCATCCGCGAGAGCCGCGCCGTCGATTACGCAAAATAAGCAGAACATTTTTGGGAGTCCGCTGCATTTGGCAGCGGACTCCTTTTTTGCACGTTTTTTCAAAAACTGTCCGCGGCACAAGAACGGTTATGCAATGAAACCCAAGCGAAGAGTACAATTTGTTCACAAAAAGTAAAGCGGACGAAACACTTTATAAAAGAAAGAAGAATGTGCGAAATGGTCGGTTAAAAAGAATAAATCATACTTTTTCAACCGGAACTGTTTACAAGTGAAATGCGTTCATAGGTAAAACTTGTACAAAAAATAAGCGCTTTCTTCGGCAAAGTGTTGGACAAACCGCAGAAATGTGCTTTTGCGGGAGACAAATTTTGAAAAAAGGCTTTTCTTTCGCAAAAGACCGATGTATAATGCGACCAAGGCACAAGGGAGTGCAAAGTTCCAGAGGGGGAACGGAGACCCTTGTGTATTTTCAGAACGTGCCGCTTTAGCAGGGTATATCCCTGAAGCGGTCAAGAGAGGGGAAAAAATAGATATGAAATTCGATCGTCGTATTTCGCGCCGCAGCTTCCTGTCTGCTGCGGGTGTCACCACGGCTGCACTGGCTCTGACGGCTTGCGGTGGCTCTTCCAGCTCCGTGGCAGCTTCTTCCGCTGCCGGTTCTACGGCGTCCTCTGCAGCTGGCACTGCACAGGGCGGCACCCTGAACATCATGCTGGAGACCGAGGTTCAGTCCCTCGACCCGCAGGTGGCCACCGACGGCACTTCCTTCGAGGTCATTGCGGACTACACCGACGGCCTGATGCAGATGGACGCCGACGGCGCAGCCATCCCGGCGCTGGCAGAGACCTACGACATCAGCGAGGACGGCAAGACGTATACCTTCCACCTGCGCGATGCCAAGTGGTCCAACGGGGATGCTGTGACTGCCGCTGACTTCGTCTTCGGCTGGCATCGTGCGGTTGACCCCGCTACTGCTTCCGAGTATTCCTACATGCTGTCCGATATCGGTCAGGTCGTCAACGCCGCAGAGATCATTGCCGGCGAGAAGCCCGTCACCGATCTGGGCGTGAGCGCAGTGGACGATAAGACGCTGGAAGTTCAGCTGAACGTTCCCGTCAGCTACTTCCTGAGCCTGATGTACTTCCCCACTTTCTACCCCGTGAACGAGGCGTTCTACAACAGCTGCGCAGACACCTTCGGCACCAGCCCCGACACTGTGCTTTCCAACGGTGCTTTCAAGCTGACCGATTACCAGCCCGCTGCTACCGCCTTCACGCTGGAAAAGAACCCCGACTACTACGACGCCGACAAGATCGCGCTGGACAGTCTGGCCTATCAGGTCATCAAGGACAGCCAGCAGGCTCTGATGAGCTATCAGACCGGCGCACTGGATATGACCCTGCTGAACGGTGAACAGGTCGATCAGGTCAAGGACGACCCCGAATTCACCAGCGTGGGTGCCGGTTACCTGTGGTACCTCAGCCCCAACATGGCGGGTGTGCCCGAACTGGCCAATGAGAACCTGCGCAAGGCCATCACCTTCGCGCTGGATCGTGATTCCATCACGGATGATGTCCTGAAGGACGGCTCTGCTCCCTGCTACACCGCCGTTCCTCCGCAGTTCGCTACCGGCCCCGACGGCAGCGACTTCAGCGCCGACCAGACCAAGTTCGCCGATTTCTGCGCCTACGACGCCGACAAGGCCAAGGAGTACTACGAACAGGCCAAGAGCGAGCTGGGCAAGGACTCCTTCACCTTCGATATGGTCGTTGACGCCGACGATGCACCCCAGAAGGTCGCACAGGTCGTCAAGGAGCAGCTGGAGACCACGCTGGAGGGCTTTACCCTGAACCTGACCGTCGAGCCCAAGAAGCAGCGCGTGCAGGATATGCAGGACGGCAACTTTGAGATCGGCCTGACCCGCTGGGGTCCCGACTACGCCGACCCCATGACCTACCTCGGTATGTGGGTCACCGGCAACTCCAACAACTACGGTCTGTGGAGCGACGCCGACTATGACGCCGTCATCAACGAGTGCACCACCGGTGACCTGTGCACCGACCCCGAAGGCCGCTGGGCAGCCCTGTATGAGGCCGAGCAGATCGTCCTCGAACAGGCCGTCATCTTCCCGCTGTACGGCCAGTGCAACGCCGAGATGATCTCCTCTGCCGTCAATGGTGTCGAGCATCACCCCTGCGCTCTGAACCGTGTGTACAAGAACACCACCAAGAGCGAGTAAACAACTGAATCGCTGAATAAGGCCGCACAGTGGCCCGCAAAGAGCCACTGTGCGCCTTTTTGGCATTGTGCCTGTCCGCGGCAGACGAACGACTGACCGCGAGATCCCGGAAGGAAAAGGGGGTCCACCCGACGTGAAAAAATATACGCTCAAGCGAATCCTGACCTCGCTGTTCACTTTGCTGGCCATTCTGCTGGTCCTGTTCATCCTGATGCAGCTGATGCCCGGTTCGCCCTTCAACGATGAAAAGCTGACGGCTGACATGCGCGCGGCCCTGTACGCAAAGTACGGCCTCGACCAGCCCATCTACATCCAATTCTTCCGCTATGTGGGCAATATGCTTCGCGGCGATTTCGGCGTCAGCTACAATATCTCCAAGAATACGCCCATCTCCCAGCTCATCCAGTCCCGTCTGCCCATCTCCATCCAGATCGGCGGCATGGCGGTCATGCTGGGTGCCGTGGTGGGCCTTGTGCTGGGCATCATTGCCGCCCTCAAGCGGGACACCGTCTTTGACACCGTCGCCACCATCATCTCGGTCATCGGCGTGTCGGTGCCGTCCTACGTCTTTGCGCTGGCGCTGAGCTACACCTTCGGCTTCAAGCTCCGCTGGTTCCCGATGCTCTTCTCCGCGAAGGACATCTTCGGGTCCAGCGTATTGCCCAGCGTGTCGCTGTCCATGTTCACCATGGCGTCCATCGCCCGCTTCACCCGCAGCGAGATGATCGAAGTCCTCGACTCCGATTATATGCTGTTGGCCGAGAGCAAGGGCATCTCCGGCCCGGCGCTGATCTTCCGCCACGCCCTGCGCAACGCCCTCATCCCCATCATCACGGTGCTGGCACCGCTGATCGTGGATCTGATGACCGGCTCGCTGGTGGTGGAGAAGATCTTCGCCATCCCCGGTGTGGGCAGCCTGCTGGTGACGGCCATCCAGTCCAACGACTACAATGTGGTCATCGGCCTGAGCTTCATCTACAGCGCCATGTACATTGGCATCATGTTGGTCGTTGACCTGCTGTACGGCGTCATCGATCCGCGCATTCGTTTGGCAAAGGGGGACGACTAAATGGCAGCAAAAGCGATCCGCGTGGGCGAGGCGGCCTCCCCGAACGAAACCTTCACCGCCGCCGATTTCGAGCTCAAGCACAATGAGGCTGAGATCGCGGTGGATACCAACTTTGCAGCCCAGAGCTTCTGGAAGGATGCGCTCATCCGCTTCTTCCATAAAAAGAGCGCGGTGCTGGGCCTCGTGCTCATCGTCTTCATCGTGCTGCTGGCCGTCTTCGGCCCCGGCATGAACAGCTACACCTACTCCGGCCAAGACCTGAGCCAGAAGAACTTTGCGCCCCGTGTGCCCGGCATTGAGCAGTTCGGCATTCTGGACGGCAGCGAGAAGATGAGCACCACCACCGGCACCAAGGTGACCAACGCTTATCAGGAAAAGGAGAAACTGGACGTCTACTACTGGTTCGGCAGCGACCTCTACGGCCGCGACATCTGGACCCGTACATGGGAGGGCGCCCGCGTTTCCCTCATCATCGCCGTGGCCGCCGCCGTCATCGATATGGTCATCGGCATGAGCTATGGCCTGATCTCCGGCTACTTCGGCGGCAAGGTCGATATGGTGATGCAGCGCTTTTTGGAAGTGGCCAACGGCATCCCCCGTCTGGTCATCGTCACACTGCTGCTGCTGGTGCTGCAGCCCGGCATGGTGACCATCATCTTCGCTTTGATGCTGACCGAGTGGGTGGGCATGAGCCGCATCGCCCGCGCCGAGATGCTCAAGCTGAAGGATCAGGAATTTGTGCTGGCCTCCCGCACGCTGGGTGCGGGCAGCTTCTTCATCATCTTCAAGGAAGTGCTGCCCAACATCATCGGACCCATCATCACGCAGGTCATGTTCAGCATCCCCACCGCCATCTTCACCGAGGCCTTCCTTTCGTTCGTCGGTCTGGGCATCCCGGTGCCGCAGTGCTCGCTGGGTTCGTTGATCAGTGAGCTGTACAACAGCTTTACCACCCATCCGTACCAGATCATCCCGCCCATCGTGGTCATGAGTCTGCTGATGCTCAGCTTCAACCTCGTGGCCGACGGTCTGCGCGAGGCGCTGGACCCCAAGATGAAGAGTATGTAAGGAGGAACACCTCATGCCTGAGAATACAAAAGAACAGGTCTTGTCGGTGCGAGACCTTGATATCACCTTTAAGACCACTGCGGGCCCGGTCCACGCCATCCGCGGCGTGAACATCGACCTGTACAAGGGCGAGACGGTGGCGCTGGTGGGCGAGTCCGGTTCCGGCAAGTCGGTTACCATGAAGGCCGCCATGGGCATTCTGGCCAAGAATGCCACCGTCAACAGCGGCTCCATCCAGTTCAGCTACCACCACGCCGACGGCAGCCCGGAGACTGTGGATCTGCTGCAAAAGGATAAAAAGTGGATCCGCCGCCACATCAACGGCAAGCGGATCGCCATGGTCTTCCAAGACCCCATGACCAGCCTCGACCCGACCATGACCATCGGCAAGCAGATCATGGAAGGAATGCTCTGGCACTTCAAAATGCCCAAGGCCGAAGCCTACAAAAAGGCGCTGGAGCTGCTGGAGGAGGTCGGCATCACCGACGCCGAAAAGCGGATGAAGAACTACCCCCACCAGCTGTCCGGCGGTATGCGGCAGCGTGTGGTCATCGCCATCGCCCTTTCCTGCGACCCCGACCTGCTCATCTGCGATGAGCCTACCACCGCGCTGGATGTCACCATCCAAGCCAAGATTCTGGAGCTGATCCGCAGCATCCAGAAGGAGCGCGGCATTTCGGTCATCTACATCACCCACGACCTCGGTGTTGTGGCCAAGGTGGCCGATTACGTGGATGTCATGTACGCGGGCAAGATCGTGGAGACCGGCACCATCGATGAAATTTTCTACGACCCCAAGCACCCCTACACGTGGGGTCTGCTGTCGGCCATGCCCGACCTCGATACCGCCGACGACCGCCTGTACACCATCCCCGGTTCGCCGCCGAACCTGCTGCATGAGAAGCCCGGCGACGCCTTTGCACCCCGTAACCGCTTCGCGCTGAACATCGACGACAAGGTCGAGCCTCCCATGTTCAAGCTCAGCGATACCCACTACGCGGCCACATGGCTGCTGGACCCCCGCGCACCCAAGGTGGAGATGCCGCCGGAACTCAAGGAGCGGATCGCCCGGATGCGCACGGAAGCAAAAAAGATCGAGGAGGCGGAATAAATGGCAGAGCATACAACGGCCCCGCTGCTGAAGGTCGAGGGGCTGAAGCAGTATTTCCGCGTCAACAAGAACTTCACGGTCAAGGCCGTGGACGACGTCAGCTTTGAAATTTACCCCGGCGAGACCTACGGTCTGGTGGGCGAGTCCGGTTCGGGCAAGTCCACCATCGGCCGCAGCATCATCCGCCTGTACGACCCCACTGCGGGCAAGATCACCTTCGACGGGCAGGACATCAGCGGGCACCTTTCCCACACCCAGAACAGCACCCTGCGCACCCAGATGCAGATGATCTTCCAAGACCCGATGGCCTCTTTGAACCCCCGCAAAAAGGTGGAGGACATCATCGGCGAAGGGCTGGACATCCACCACATGTACAAAACGCAGGGCGAGCGCCGCGAAAAGGTGGAGAAGATCCTCGCGAAGGTCGGCCTTGCGCCGGAGCACGCCGAGCGCTACCCCCACCAGTTCTCCGGCGGCCAGCGCCAGCGCGTCGGCATTGCCCGCGCCCTCATCATGAACCCGAAGCTCATCATCGCCGACGAGTGCATCTCGGCGCTGGATGTGTCCATTCAGGCACAGGTGGTCAACCTGATGAAGGACATCCAGCAGGAGACCGGCACGGCCTACCTGTTCATTGCCCACGACCTGTCCATGGTCAAGTACATCTCGGACCGCATCGGCGTGCTCCATCTGGGGCACCTGCTGGAGACCGGTACCACCGAGGAGATCTTCGAGCATCCCATCCACCCCTACACCCGGAGTCTGCTGTCGGCCATCCCTCTGCCGAACCCGGTGGTGGAAAAGCGCCGCGTGGCCGAGACCTACGACTACGCCACCTCTGGCATCGACTACACCAAGGGCACCAGCCACCATGTCGAGGGTAGCCATTACGTCAAGTGCACTGACGACGAGTTTGCCCAGTGGTGCAAATAAGCATAGAGTATAAAATAAGCCCCTTTCCGTGCAAAAACGGAGAGGGGCTTTGTGCTGTCAAGTCCGGCACAGCAAGGCAGGACTTTTGATGCGCCAACGGGAACTTGTCGGGGCGAGGCCCCTCCATCTTGCTGCCGCAAGACCGTTCTGTCGCTTAAAAGCCCCACTGGGGCTTTCATTGTTCTGCTTCGCTCCACAAACGGGAAGTTATCGGTTTTTTACTTCCAATGCTTTAGCGTAGGAACTAAAGACTCCATATGTGCCCTGACTTTCTCGGCAGGCCAATTCTCATTTGCCATATGTTCTACACAAAAATCAATAAGCTGTTCTTTGCTCTCGTATGTGAATTTACCATCACTGTAACACCATTTACAGTAATCTTCATTAAATTCGCCATCTGGTTCTTTGCTAAGTGTTTCATCGTCAAGAGGCATTCCGCAGCATTGGCAAATAAGCTGTCTCGGAGTTCCTAACAATGTATTGATAGATACGTCGAACAATTTTGAAAGCTGTTTTAAGGTTTCTGTATTTGGGATTGTTTCACCCGTTTCCCAACGAGAAACTGCCTGACGAGTTACAAATACCTTTTCAGCTAGTTCTTCCTGAGAAAGATTGCTTTTGTTTCTCAGACCGAGTATCACATCTTTTGTTTCCATTTATATCACCACCTTGATTTAATTATAATGATTCGCACCGGCAAACACAAGCAACTGGCTGTTGCCCTAAATCTGCAAAAATTTTATTTTGGTTTCAAAACTATAGTACAATCTTTTTCATCGATGGATTCATCAAACCCCTCGCTTTGGATTTCAAAGCCTTATGAAATGATTCGCTTCCTCCATACATATGGACACTATCATAACTTCCGATTTGTTGAACTAAGCCGAGTATACCATACGCGGTTAAAAATAGCAAAAGGCAGGATACCATCGCCACGATGATACCCTGCCTTTGGTCATTATTGTTCGGGTTCGACGCTCTGACTGGTGTC
>ERZ1673737.355-NODE-355-length-61917-cov-28.020449_pt1 | contig 61917 bp, 110 predicted proteins | sample MGYA00580211_ERZ1673737 | MGnify/ENA primary metagenome ERZ1673737 (study PRJEB41218, sample SAMN15661789) | gut metagenome | host: Homo sapiens | place: Canada: London | collected 2015-08-20/2019-03-30 | study: EMG produced TPA metagenomics assembly of... | reverse complement strand
TACAGTGGCGGTCGCACGGCAATATACTTTATTCCAATTGGCTTAATTATTACGTATATCAAGGAGTACCATACGATTTCGTAAATAATGGCGTAATCCTAGGAAAATAAAGGGTTTGCGGAGTTTTCGTAAAATCGTAAAAAATATAAAATTCTATGTATTTTAATGTATTTTAATATGAAAAGTGTGTAGTAACTGTGTAGTAACCACCCCAAAAAGTGTGTAGTAAAAATTGTATATAGAAAAGCCATTATATGACACAAATATGAGAAGAACATGGAAATGCTCTTCTCTTTTTTTATGCCACAATTTAGGCATAAGGAGATGATGTTATGTTTGACGATGAAGTGAGAGAACAAATATTTGCTAAAAGTGAGTTACAAAAAATCGACTTAATGACATTATCTCTTGTCATTAAAGCGATAGAGGAAGTTTTGGAGGAAAACAAAGATGAACATGCCGTATCAGCAACCAATGATGAATTATACACCTAATTATGGAGCGTATCAGTACAACCCGATGGCGAGCTATCAGAGATACCAACAGCCTGAACCGACACAAGGCATAAGTGGCAGAGTAGTGCAGGCAGTTGAGACTATTAATCCCAACGAGGTGCCAATGGATGGCAGTGTAGCATTTTTTCCAAAACAGGATTTAACAGAGATATATGCCAAGAGCTGGAATGCTGACGGAACGATACGCACATTGACTTTTAAGCCGGTTTTAAACGATAAGACGGACATTTTATCGGGTGACACAGAAAAGCTTGAATTTGACCTATCAGAGAAAGCCACAGAGGGTATTATGGCAAAGCTCAACGAACTATCTGAGAAAATTGAGCAATTATCTTTAGGGGCGCAGAGAAAAACTTCAAGAACGCAAAGCAAGGAGAGTGAAAAAGCATGAATGTAATGGGAATAATGCAACAGATAATGAGCAATAATCGCGTAATGGGAAATCCAATGATTCAGAATGCAATGAGCATGGCTCAAAGCGGAAACAGCAAGGGAATTGAGCAAATGGCAAGAAACTTATGCAAGGAAAAAGGCATTAATCCCGATGATGTAATGAAGCAAATCAGAGGTAATTTTGGGATATAGCATATGAGAGAACGTGCGCACGGCTCTTTATGAAATAAATTTTGGAGGTAAAACAGATGTTCAACACAGGAAATTGTCCAAGCGTACCCATCGTGGCGAATTTGGACGGAAACAACGGAAATAACTGGAATGACGGCTCATGGCTTTGGTTCCTTATCGTAGTTTTTGCGATATTTGGAGGCTGGGGTAACGGCTTTGGTGGTTTCGGTGGCACTAATGGCGGTGTCGGCAGTGAAATTCAGAGAGGTTTTGACAATCAGGCAGTTATCAGCAAGTTAGACGGCATTTCCAACGGACTTTGTGACGGCTTTTATGCCATGAACAACAGTATGCTCACAGGCTTTAACGGCATAAACACAAACATCATGCAGACCGGCTATGGCATACAACAGGCAGTAAACGCTGACACAGTTGCTAATATGCAGAATACCAACGCTTTACAGTCACAGCTTGCTAACTGCTGCTGTGAGACGAGAGAAGCCATCCAAGGAATTAATTACAACTTAGCAACTAACACTTGTGCTTTACAAAACACAATGAATAGCAACACAAGAGACATCATTGATAGTCAGCAGGCAGGAACGAGGGCTATTCTTGATTACTTATGTACAAAGGAAAATGCGGATTTGAGAGATAAGGTGCAGAAACTTGAACTTTCTGCTTCACAGGATAGACAAAATGCACTTCTGACTACTGCAATGACAGCACAGACACAGCAGATTGTCAACTCTGTAAATCCTACGGCTATTCCAGCTTATGTTGTGCCTAACCCAAATGCTTATGCATATGGCTGTGGTTGCAATACCGGCTGTAATTGCTAAAAATGAATAATTGAGTATCTTAATTGAGTTTAACTCAACCTAAACCGATTAAAAACCATTTTTAGTCGAGGCTTAGTCCAAGTTTAGTCGAGAGTTAGTCGAGATTATGTCTGCTAAGCAGTATTACTTGATGTTACCGACACAAATGTCGGGAAGATAAAGGGCAGACTATAATGTTTGCCCTTTTGCACATTGAAAACCGAATATTAGTTGATGATTTGTAGATTTGATTTTTCTAAAAAACTTGAATTTTGGGGTTGACTTTTTGTGCGTACTATTATATATTAAATGTGCGGACAGAAAGTGAGGTGTTTAAAATGTCTCCACGCACTGGCAGACCTAAATCTGAAAATCCAATGAATGATAGGATTTATGTAAGAGTAACAAAACAAGAGAAAAAAGAAATTATGGACTTTTCTTCTGAAAGTGGTTATTCAATACTAGAACTAATCAGAATTGGCATTGAAAAGATAAGAAGTCAAAAAAAATAAAGTGTTGCACCGCTACCAACGAACACAACACTTTAAAAGCACCAATCCGAAAGAGATTGATAAATCTATTCTATCAGTTTCTTTCGGAAAATCAAGTATTTTTTGAAAGGATAAGATATTATGGAATTAGAACGCAAGAGTATTGATGAAATGACAAAGGCAGAGCTTAAAAGGGAGCTAGATGGCCTTAGATGTGAGTATGACACATTAAAAGTCAAGGATGACATTATCAAGATATTAGACCGTATGCCAACGAGCATTGAGCTAGAGGAAATAAGGAAGTATGCCGAAAAGGTGTATCAGAAGTCTATAGATAAGCATTGGTATTTTCTGAATGGAGTACACGACAACATCTGCAATATGGTAGACAATCTATTGGAAACAGGAGATTATAGCACACTAAACTATCTGAACTGTTTTGTATATGGTAAGTTATTAGACGAAAATCCGACCGCAACGGAGGGAGTAAAGACAATGACAGGCGATATGGAGAAACTGTTGCTGAAACACTTAATGGCAGAGAGAGGCGGTGTGGCATAATGAATGCGATTAACAATGTAATAGATATGAGAACACCTATTGAAGTTGCACTTAACATTGATAGCGAGGGTATGACAACAGCTAGAAAGTTGTATGACTTTTTAGGGCTGGCACAAGGGCAGTTTTCAAGGTGGGCAAAAACTAATATTACAGATAATGAGTTTGCTACAGAAAATGAGGATTATTGGGGGTTCGACATTGATGTCGAGGGTAACAAAGCGGTAGATTACAAGCTCACTGCTCATTTTGCCAAGAAGTTATCTGTTAAAGGTAATTCAGAGAAAGCGGAACAGGCAAGGGAATATTTTACAACTGTAGAGGAAAGAGTAAAGCAAAAAGCTATTGATATATCCCAATTGTCACCCGAGCTTAAAATGTTCAACACAATCTTTCAGTCAGTAGCACAGCAACAACTTGAACAGAAACGACAGGCGGAGCAGATAAATAAAGTTGAGCAGACTGTTGACAATATGAAAGAGATATTTACACAGCCTATCGGAGATTGGAAAGCTGAAATCAATGCAAGGGTGCGTGAAATTTCAATCAAGAGCAAAATTGACTATCAGATACTTTACAATCAACTCTACGGAGAATTGGAAACCACTGCACATTGTAGCTTAAAGAGATTGCAGGACAATAAGAAAAAGCGCATGGAGAAAGCGGGCAATACCAAAACAGCAATTAAGAATGAGACAACAAAAATTGCTATTATCTTTGAAAAACCACAACTTAAAGCTATTTTTGAAAATATCGTCAAGAAATATGCTATGAGTTATTGTGCATAATCAAATTTAGAAACCATCAACTAATATCGGTTGGTGGTTTTTTATTTTATGAAAGAGAGGTAATAAAAATGGCTGAATTTTCAAGCATTGCAACACAGACAGTTGCAGTAAATGGGAATGTATTATTTACAGATGCGCCAACATCTGTATGCAATAAAGGATATATTTCGCACAGAACAGGGAGCGGATTAATTAACCTTAAAGGCGCTACCAATACTTGTAAAGCAAAGTACAGAGTAGAATTTAACGGAAATATTGCAGTTCCTACAGGCGGAACCGCAGGAGCAATTTCATTAGCTATTGCTGTCGAGGGCGAACCGGACTTATCTACACTGGCAATCTCTACACCAACAGCAGTTGAAGCATTTAACAATGTGTCTATGGCAACAGATGTATGGCTTCCTTGCGGATGCTGTCAGGCAATTTCTGTCAAGAATACATCTGCACAGGCTATCAGTGTTGCTAATGCCAACATTACAGTAAATCGTGTTGGATAGGCTTGTTTGAAATGTATGCAATAAGTGCATTATCAACGATTTTGCTGATTGGTATTAGAGTTTGCTTAGAGTACTCTTTCAATTGCTTTTCAACCTCTTTGTCAAGAGTTGTAGAAAAACGAATGCGGTTTTTAAGTTCATCTTTCGGCATATTTGCACCACCTTTCATAAATTTAATTAAGTTTAACACAATTTCTTGTTGAATACAAGGAAATAATCTGATATAATTTAATTAATATTAAATAAACTTAATTAAGGAAAGCGAGGTAAAGTTATGCCATTTGCTAAAGGACATCATCTTAATCCCGGTAAATATGTGGCTGGGTATGAAGACGAATTTGTCACAATCAAAAAAAGAATTGAAGACACATTTAGACCAAGCGGAGAGACTGTGAGAAACTATATTTGCATATGCAAAGAATGTGGTAAAGAGTTTCCAGCGTCTCACACTATGATAAGAGACCACCTCGCAACTTTTTGTAAAGAATGTAAAAAAGAAAGAAGAAATGAAAAGAAAAATAAATATTATGGTACAAGAATTTATTCAATTTGGAGAAGTATGTTGAATAGATGTTATTGGAAAAAACATAAACATTATAATAATTACGGCGGCAGAGGTATAGCGGTATGTGACGAATGGAGATTTAGCTCTACTGCTTTTGGAGATTGGGCACTAAGCAATGGATATGCGGACAATTTATCAATAGACCGAATTGATAATGATGGAAACTACTGCCCCGAAAATTGCAGATGGGCTACTTGGAAAACACAAATGGAAAATAGACGACCTTTCAGCCACAACATCAGTAGCCAAAAGACTAATAGCAAGAGAAGCCAAAATGCACTTATTGAAATAAATGGTATTATAAAAACAAGGAATGAATGGTGTGATTTTTACGGTATTTCAAGAAAAACCGTAGATAAAAGAATTTATGAATTAAAATGGGATGTTGTAGAAGCTATTACAACGCCTCCTAGAAAGAGAGGAAAATAAATTGCATATTGAGAGAATACACAAAATGGTTGAGTGCCTTACCGAAAAGACACTATCTGAACTTGACAAGGGCATTGAAAATGTAAATGTTGAAGAAATGTCAGAAGCTGTGGATATGATTAAGGATTTATGCGAAGCTGAATATCGTGCAGTTATCGTTAAGTCTATGAAAAAGGCTGATGAAGAGGAAGAAGAGTACGACAAAGAACTCCTAAGAAGTCTTAAGGCAGAATATGGCGAAGAAAGTGGTAGAAGATATTACGACCAATATCGCTATGCAAATGGCAGATTTGCCCCTAAAGGTCGTGGAACACGTAGGGGATATGAAGAACCGCCATATTATCACATGCCGGTAAACTACAACGACATGGAGTATATGCGTGACATGGATAAGAGCCGAGGTAAGATGTACTACTCTGAACCGATTGCACCACATGTGAGTGAAAGCAATTATGACAGAGCAAAGAGACATTATACCGAGACAAAGGAAATGCACAAAGGAGCTTCTACAGAGGACAAAGAGCATAAAATGAAAGCTCTTGACATGTATATCCGTGAATTGAGCGGAGATATATCGGAACTTTTAAATGACATGACACCTGATGAACGCAACCTTTTGCGCACTAAAATGAGCAATCTTGCGTCAAAACTGTAATTATTAAGGCTATGGGTAGTAATGCTCATAGCCATTTTTAGAGGGTATAAGCATGGATATAAGGGTTAATGATACATTGTGGCACATACAATTTAAAAAGCCCACATCAAGCGAATTAAGGCGGTCTGACGGCACAATAAGCCTAGGAGTAACCGACAACACAACCAAGACAGTGACGATAGCTGATAATGTGTCTGATTACATGGCTGACAAGATACTATGCCACGAGCTGGTGCATGTGTACTCATTCTCATACGGCTGTGACATTGACATGGAAACAGAGGAAATAATCGCAGACTTTATGAGCTTGTACGGACGGAATATTGTATACACGGCTGACAAAATATTTGATTTATTGGAGCAAAAATATGGATAAAATAGACAGGCTATTAGAATACATACACCGGACTAATCCGGAAATGACACGGCAGAAATTGATTGAAGAACTAGGAGAGAGTGACTACAGTGCTAAGAGCATTTATTTTTTGGCAATTCAAAATTCAAAAAAATCCTAAAATATTTTGATACCCCCCTACCTTTTGGTTTTTTCAATTTCAAAAATCCGTTCGCAAAATTTTACAAAAACTTGTCGAGAACTTGCAAAGAACTCACACCACACTTTAATTGAGTGAAGTTTTCTGAAAATTCAAACATTTTCCGTGAGTTGGTGCGCATGGCTCGTAACAACTCACACCCGGCACGGCTTGACGGCTTAAAGCTTTACAACTATATCACAAAGCATTGTAAACGGCTTGTTTTACGACTTATTTTAGCATGCTTGATAAAATCCACGCTAACACGTTTAAAAGCCCTTAAAGAGCCAAATACACGGCTTTAAATGTATATATCATAAAATCATAGAATATTTTTGTTTATTTGTCAATGTACACATACCCCGGATACGTAGCCGGACAACTTGCGACAGCTCCAACGGCTGCACGCTTGATTTTTGGCACAACAAAAAGGGATATAAAAATATCCCTAGTGGTAACGCGTGATATATTCACCGGCTTGATAGTCACAAAACAGTGTGACCGGGTGAACGTGTGCATGTTTTTCGACAACTTGTAACCATTCACCGGACCTTTGAACTGTGATTTTTAGCTCGTGGCACTCCATCCATTCTATGCAGTCATATTTGATATAATTAAAGTCACTTATTTTTGGCACTTCATAGCCTAGCGCCTTAACGCGCTTATATATTTCCTTTTTCCCCAAGTATTCATAATTAGACATAATACACCCCCTCTAACTATAACAAGCCTTAATTATTGGGCTTATATAGTTTTTATGCTGTAGATAGTTAGTAAAAGCCGTCCGGCGGTATTCCTTGCCACTTATAAGCGCGGTAATATCGTCACATGCGCCCGACTCTGCGACAGCTCTAAAAATGTCTGTTATCGCTTTACGTGTGGCGCGCTCGCTTGCCTGATATTCCGGCGCGCTTTGATATTTGCCGTTGTAGCGTGCTTTTATTTCCATTTCTACAGCATCAAGACTTTTTAGTTCGTTATCCATTCATTAACCCTCTTTTCTGTTTTGGTACATGGTTTATAAGCTGTTTTTTTGACCTTTTCGCGGTCTGTCGTGCGTTAATCTGTTTTTATAGGTGCAAAATAACGCAAATCACCTATACGGGCGCACAATTATTTGTTCAGGCGTTGCACCTCTTGAGCCTGACGCAAATATAAAGGCATTTACAAAACCTCTTGACGCGATTATTTACCGGACGCGCGGACGGAGTGCAATACATACAGCCGTAAAGCCGTATAAAAGCACCAATAAATAAAATAATTAAATTGATAATATAAGACCTGAAAAGCCTTATAATAAAGCTAATAGCCGGAATCGAACCGGCTAGAATACACCTTGTTAATTTGTATCGCTATTAGCTCGTGAATTATAATAATTCGCGTTGTATATCCTCTTATTCTGCTAATTTATCAATCATAATTCTTACTATTTCTAATGCTAAAATTTGGCTTTCCTCTTTTGACAATATTGGATTTTGAAATTCAAATCCTTGCTCATTCGTTAATACTGACGCATTGTTAATTTTATTTCTATTGTTCATTTCGTCCCAAAGTCGTTTTTGCTCTGTATAATATTCTTCTGTTAATGGTTCATTATATTTCATTTTGTCCACCTCTCTAATAAAAAAATAAAAACAAACCACCATACCCAATAACAAGGCACGACACAAAAAGCCCGAAAGCCTTTAAAAGCTCGATTAAATCTCTCATATTGCACCCCCTAACAATAACAAAAATCACCTTGTAGTCCGGTTGTAATAATCATTTTCCCATCCTTACGGCGGTAAACTACACCGCAACCGCCATCACGCAAAGACCATACAAGCCAGCCCGCCGGAGTTACTTTTTCATGGTTCTTATAATCATAAAAAGCATAATGCGGTTTTATTCCGCTTTTTTCCTGTTCAAGTGCATTGTTTATAATTTCATCGTCCGTTAATAGCAACGCTTTTCCGTTTTTCTGTCGTCCGCAATATCTCATTTTTACGCCCTTTCTGGTCTGCCATCATCAGCACCGGGAGACCGTTCCGCGGTGGACGCTCCACGTTGGAGCGTTTCGGCTTAAAAATAAATATAAAAGCTTTTCCCATTGCTATTCCATTCGCTATCTAATACGGTAACTTTTGAAAGTCTGCCAATGCATCCATAAACTCCGGCGGCATAGTATTTAGAATCAACTTGGCATCCTTTAGCGTCAGAGAACTCTTTTTTGATTTCCTGTATAATCTCATTGACTTTGTGACAGCAAACGCCACTTTTTTCGTCGAACGGCTCCAACCGTGAAATATAGTTCTCTGCATTTTCAAATGTGTATATATTACAATTTAATTTGATGCCGTCCATCATTTCGCCCATTCTGCAAATTTCCTTGTGTGATAATTTTTTCATTTCTTTTCCCTTTTGACTGTGATATAATACAGTCACCTTTCAATTATTATTTTGTTTGGTGCCTGTCGTTCGGTTGGTAGCTCCGCGACAGGCTTTTTATTTTGTTCCTTGTCTTTCGACTTGACTATACATTATCATATTATATTAGTAATGTCAATACATAATTGCAAAAATATTGCAAAAATATTTATACTACTAATTAGAATAATATTTATATTCATAATTTCAAAATTATATATAATAAGTAATAAAACAATAATTGTAATAATGTATGCAATTAATATTGACATAATAATTAAATTATTATATATTTATGTATAGCAATATTATTTATAGTATTATTGTTAGTGATTATTGATATTATTAATTTATATAATGAGGTGTAAAAAATGGATGAAAAGAAAATGATTGAAAACTATAAAAGCAGAGTAAAGAGACAGAATGAAAAAGCAAAAGAGAACTATGACAGAATAAGTGTTATGCTGCCAAAAGGCACAAAAGACCGAATACAGGCGCAAGGGCTGACAATTAATGGATTTGTAAATCAATTAGTGCTGGAGAAGCTGGACGAGCTGGAAACCAATAAAAATGAGTGTCCATTCTAAAATTTAAAGTCGGTTTTTATGGCCGGCTTTTTATTATATAATATAATTAATATATGTGTGATGTGGTATATATTAATCAATACGGTTATTGTTATATATCCAATAATCCGCATATTGACAAAATAAGTATATTTGATTATTATTATTTTAATTAAATCAATAAGCGGATGCCGGTTGCCCGTACTGTTTGGAATTACTCCAAGTAGTGCGGGCTTTTTTATTTTATGATTTTGAGGTGCTAAAATGGAAAAAATTAAAGGAAATATAACTAAACATTTAATTGCTGATTTTGGCGCTTTTCAGCTTTATCGTGAGGACTTCGAGAGGGCTATAGACCAGGCCTGTCAGGAACTGCAAATTGACGATTTAAAAAGCGAGGGGCAGAGGCCTTGGAAAGCTGTTTGTAAAAGAGTTGGTGAAATTATATTTAATGATAACAGTATTTTAAAGGATAAACAGTTATATGATAATACATGTATGTTAACTAACTACAATAGATATAATTATAATATATTAAATAATATATGTGATGAATATATATATATTAGTGATAAATATAATAAACTATGCAGTACTGTTGCATTTAGTAATTGGTGTAATATTGATTGTGGTGTTATAGACAATTGGAGATTGAATAAAGAGTCAAGCCCTAAAAGTTATGAGATTTGGCAAAAATTGCAAGGAATCCGTAAAGATTGTATCAAGGATAGAGCATATGATAATAAATCCCCTGTCGGTGCTATGTTCGTTGGCAATAATGAATTTGGCATGAATCAACCGGGAATTGGCTACGAAGCCACACAAGCGAGGGCGCTAACGGCCAATGAATTACCGCAGTTAGGCGGTGCAAATAGTCAGAATATTAAAGCGTTATCGAGTGATAACATGGTTGATAATGCCAAGTAATTGTATATACAACTGATACAATTCTAAGCCCTTGATTTATAAGGCTTTGCAGGCTATTGAATTATTACAACTATGCACAAAACAGTTGTTTAGCGAAGAGTTGAAAGGGTATAGATGAATTGTACATGCAATAGATACAATTTAAAATGCTCGATGGTTGAGAGCTGAACGGCGCGCGTATTGGGTGCCCTAGGAGTGTATATGAAAAGCGGCAAACCGCCCCACTTAGCCCCTCAAATATCCGCCAAAACAAAAAGGCCTTTACCCATACCTCAACCGTACCAAGCAGTATTTATTATTATAACATAAGTTATATATTAATTAAACAACATACACAATAATAATATATATACATACAACTATGATTAAATATTAGTTATATATAATATATAACAGTAAAGGAGCTAACAGTGATGAAATTGACAGGATTTGAGTCTAACAAAATTAATTCCGATATGGTAAATCACCCTAGCCACTACAACTTGCCTGACCGTAAAGAGTGCATTGATGAAATGATTGACATTTACGGACTTAAGGACGTGGCTAAATGGTGTGAGATTACTGCATACAAGTATAAATATCGTGCCGGGCATAAAGGTTCTGTGGCTGAGGATATGAGCAAGGCAGAGTGGTACATGGATAAAGCTCGCGAGCTTAAATCTAAGCGCAGATGGAAGACTTTCGGCAAGTTTGTTGATAAATTCATACCAATGTTTTTTAAGGGCCTGTATACATGGATAATTTTATTCTGTTTGCTTTATGGAATACTCTTTTCTGACCGATGCTCAATGGTAGTCTCAATAGTGTTTTTAGTTCTTGCGTGCATAGCTGAGGCAGTATTGAAAGAAAATAAAGACAATTAGATTTTGAGGTGTAAATCATGTTTGTATTAAAAATTGCAACAACAGTATGGCTGGCATTAATTGCATTGGGAATGACAAGTGCCACATTAAACGAAAAAGAGACAGTTACCACAAGGCTCATTAGCATCGCCGTAATGTCCGGTCAGATACTTGCCATAGCATTCATGTGGCAATAGATATAGGGCATTCGCCAAGCGGTAAGGCACAGCACTTTGACTGCTGCATTCGTTGGTTCGAATCCAACATGCCCTGTTCGGGGTTTACTTGGTTCCCCCGACATTGGACTTAGTAGTTCCTTTCGTCCTCATAGCGGAAAGCTGTTAAGAGCCGTCACAAGGCTCGTGAGGGTTTAATCGTGCATAATCCCACAATGCACGAGCGTGAAAGCCAACCTGTCGTAAAGACATCTGTAATAGGCAGAGTAGACATATATACCCCCTTTAATTAATTGTTAAACTAGGGCAACTCAAATCATATGAGTCTTAGGTGAGGTGCAATCCCTCACATGTCCTTTGCTGTAGGTTTCGTTAGTTCTTTTCTTCCTATAGCACATACAAATTTATTTCTCCGGAGGGTGTTGCCACTCCTTAGACTTCACCCTCATTAACGGCATGTAGCTCAGTGGTAGAGCAGTCAGCTATTAGCTGATTGGTCGTGGGTTCGATTCCCAACCTTGCCGATTGTTGATGTGTGACGAAATGGGTAAACGTTATTGCCGTAAGATAATTCGTTGAAACCGGCAACTTAGATGACGAGAGTCGCGACAATCATGTGTGGTTCAAATCCACACCGCATCAATCATATGTCGGTTTAGTACGAGCTGTTATATCTTGAATAGCGGTTGCGTAACGCTGACGGAGGCCTGCAATATAGCAGTTTCGGAAAAATAAAAGAAAACACACAAAAACAAGTTGCTAGTAGGTACGCGCGGCTGAAAGCAATGGGGTGAGGCACTTCAAAATTCTGTAATGTGTTTTGGGAAACCTTTTGATGGAGTGTATCTTGCCTTTTCGGATAGTAGTTCAGTTGGGAGAAACCCACTGCGGTAATGGTGGCAGAGGGAGTCACAGGTTCGAGTCCTGTCTATCCGATTACAACAAACTAGGTTAGCTACCGAAAAGCACAAGCCTTAGTGCCTGTTTGTTGTTTTGCTAATAAGGCTATTATCAGAAAGGCAGGTAATAAATATGCTATCAGAAAATGAAATCGAAACAAAAGTTAATTTCTTATCATCAGCAAGGTGCAATCACACATTCCATAAATACATTGACATAACAGGTGACTTGATAGAGGGAACACTTTTATCAAGGATTTTATATTGGTTTGCGCCAAGTAAAGACAATAAGAGCAAAGTTAAGATATACAAGGACGGCGAATATTGGATTGCAAAGCAAAGAAAAGATTGGTGGGAAGAAATACGGATTACTGAAAGGCAGTATGATAAAGCAATTAAATCGTTGGTGAAAAAGGAATTTGTAATTACAGCAAAATACAAATTCAACTCAATGCCGACTATACATATAAGACCTAATTATGATGTTATCAACGCAGAAGTTAAAAAATGGGAAGAAAATATCAGACAAGAGGTTATAGCAGAAGATAGAGGACAGGAATTACATAAACAGGCAGACGGGAATGACACAAAATGTAATTCCCAAGGGAATAACACAAAGTGTAATTCGGGAATGCCACAAGGTGTAACTCTTTTAACAGGGATTACTAACAATGATTACTTAAACACTAATTACGGAACATTAAATACAGAGTGTAATTCTCTTAACAGAGAACAGTGTAATTCTTTTTCACCTAAAGATAAAAAAGTGAAAGAGTTTAAGCCGATAAGCGAATACTCTCAAAAAGATTGGGAAGTTGCCGAAGAAAGAATGGTAAACAGAGCTGGTAAGATAGCCTATGATTGGACTAACGATGAAACGCTCAAAGAAAATGTAAAGTTGTTCTTTGAATACTTCCTAGGCAAGCATAGAGAATACACCGGAGAATATCACTATCCATTAACAGACAAGGTTTTATCAAGAGTGGTAGACAGTTTAACAAAAGAAACTGAAATAGAGCGTGACGGATATACAGACAATTATTACTCAACGATAAGCAACATGAAAGATAATACAGACTACAAGATGCTAGTTGATGAATATTTCAATACAAAGTTTTCAACGCAATGCGATTACAGCTTAGTTCACTTTTCTTCTGAAAAGGTTTTAATTAACATTATGAACCATGTTTGTAAGAGCAGTTGGTGTGAAAGCAAAGAATGGTAGGAGGTATTCACTATGAGTTCATATAAAGATTTACAGACTAAAATTTTTGAGAGAGACAATTACACTTGCCAATATTGCGGAAAAAGTAGTAGAGAATATTGGACATTGGTGATGGCACACATAAGAACAGCTTCATTGTGTGGGGATGATAGAGAAAGTAATTTAATTACATTATGCAGACATTGCTACAGCCATATTTCAAACAATGAGATTAGAGCAAAGTTTGAAACAAAGGAAAATGCGGATTATTTTTGGGGGTTATATCACGAAAAAGTCAAAGGCTATTGCTATTACACCAACTATATCAGAAAAGTATTTACTGAAAATGGTGTAATTATGACAAGACCGCAAATAGATAGATATGTCAATGTATACATCAAAAATGACAGCGACTTTGATAATTTTAAAACAGAGCTAAAAGAAATCGGCTGTGAAAATATGAAGTATAAAATGCACAGGAAGATGGCAGAGCACAAACATCAAATTGAAAAGCAAAAAGCAGAGGTATAAATATGGCAAAGGGAGTTAAGACACGAAATATTGATTCGTTCCGAGAGGGATTGATGGAATACGCATACGGCAGATGTTCACAGGCGCAAGCAGCAAAGATAGCCGGAATGAGCGTACCGACATTTAGGAAGTACGCAAATATGCACTTTTTAGGCATTCCGTTTCCCGACACACTGTTTAAGGCAAAGGAGAAATGAGAAGCATGTGTGAATTTTGCGAAAATCCTACAAAATGGAATACTGATGATTATAGCTTAGTTCCAAACAGAAACTTATCAGATGGAATTATGCAAGCGGAAGATAACACGTATCAGATTGGTGTGTTTAACAGTTATTTTGATTTTTGGGAAGTTATGGATATCGATTATTGCCCTATCTGCGGTAGAAAGTTGGTGTAGCAATGGCAGAACCTTTAAGTAAATTAGCAGAAAAATGTAAAAGTTGCCCTAAATCTGAAAAATGCGACCATAAAAGAATGGAGTTATGTGCTTTAGCGGATTTGCCACCGCAAAATCTTGCAAGTGCTACACAAGGCATTTTGATAGACAATATGTCGCCTGTATTGAGGGAAGAAATAAAAAGCCCTTTAATCCCATTTGGGTACAAAGACGAATTGGAAAAAGCACTAAATGATTTCCATTTTGGAAATAGGTTTATGTATGGTGCTTAGGAAGTTGGCGGAAGAATGAAAGCATTAGAAGAAATATTTTTTAGAGCTTGCGTGAATGAACAGAAAAGAAAATTGCCTTCAAGCAATCGAGAATTGAGCATAAGAACTATTGGAAATATTTTTGAAAGGCTTGGATTTTCGTACAAGCAATTAATGTACTATGTAAGTAAGTGGTCGGATAAAGGATTTTATGATTATGGAGTGACACTTGACTTAGGATGGTTTGAATTTGATAAGCTGACCGGAGAATATAAACAGATTTATGATTCTATGACAAGTACGGACGGATGGGAAGATGGGGAGTTGGCAAATTATATTGTCAGAAATTCTTTTAAGCGAGATAGAATAACACCACTTGATATTCTATATATGTACGGATTGGTTTAAAAGGCGGTGGAAGAATGAAACATCAAAAAGAATGGCGCACTTGCGACAGGTGCGGTGTGGAAATCGAGTACAACTATAGTGCTGTTGCAAATATTGAGGTAGAAAAGCAATCATACAGCCTTGGTATCTGCGGAGTTATTTATAAGAGAAAAACGCAAAGAGAAAGCAAAAGTTTTGAATTATGCCCTAAGTGTAGGAGAGATTTTGAGAGGTTTATGAGAAATGAGTAAAATATTTAAAATGCCTGAAAATGTGATAATTCCAAAAGCTAGAGTTGAAAAAGCGGGGGAAGAAGTAATGTCAGTTGCGTTTGACCTAGGGTTGGAAACAGGAGACCGACCGCTAGCAATGGTATTTGAGAACCATAACGGTATCAGAAAACTTATTAAAGATGATGAAGCGTTGGAACTGTATAAGTTGTTGACGGAATAGGAGTTTTGAAATGAGTATGGCAGAAGTAATTAAATCAATAGAGCGTGAAGCGTTTAGAGAAGCACAATCGCACGAAATAGGCGGTAGAAATGGCGAGCCTATAGATTGTTCCACTTTGGAAGATGAACTTGCCATTGAGGCAGATATTGAAGCAGACAGGCAAGCACTGAAAGATTGCTTTAAGGAGTGAGAATATGGGAAGCCCAAATATAATTAAAACAATGGAAGAAGAAATAACAAGACTTCAAAAAGAATTAGACAAAGCCCTCTCGGAAAGAAAAGTATCACAGAACGAGTTTCTTGTTTGTGGTAATACAATGAAAATAGATATTCTTGGAACAGAATACAGAATCGAAACCCACAAAGTATCAGAGGACAGCTACATGGAGGAAAAAGGTCTTGCAGGCTATTGTGAAGAAGAAAACAAGTTGATTGTAGTTGCCGATATGTCCGAAGAAAAATATTTTGTAGGCATGGACGAAAAAGCACAGGAAACATATCGCAAAAAGACCTTAAGACATGAAATTATGCACGCTTTTCTGAATGAGAGTGGACTGTCTGATAGTTCAAATCGGTTTGATGGTGCATGGGCAAAGAATGAGGAAATGGTTGACTGGCTTGCAATTCAAGCCCCGAAAATATATAAGACATTTCAGAAATTAAATATTATTTGATACGAGCAGAAAGGAAGAAATTATGAAAAAGAAAATTATAGCAGTCGTATTAGGACTGACATTGTGCTTGGGAATGACCGGATGTGCGTCATGGGACAGAGCAGTAACAGATATGAAAAGTAATGTAAATGGCGGTATGCAAAGAACAATTACTGTATACACGGCAGACGGCAAGGAACTTGCAACATACGAGGGAAAGATTGACATTGATACAAACGATGGTGGATATGTTAAGTTTGATTTTAACGGCAAGAGATATATCTATTATAACTGCTTCGTAGAAAGCATTGCAGATATTGATTAAGTGATATTACCGACTACGGACTAATTGTAGTTGCTACCCTAAAACAGTTATAGGCAGAGGTCTATAAGCACCTTTGCTTTTTAAAAGTGGAGGTGCTTTTCTTTATGGCTAGTCAAAGCCTTATTTCCACAGTAAACGGATATGAAAACTACATAAAGGATAAAGGAAAAGACGAGCAAGTAATTAATGCATATGTAGACGCTTGCAGTGTAGCCATAAATGGCGAGAAAGACATTGAGTATGGGCTACAACTCACTAAGAGAGCAAAAGGGCTTATAGAGGACTTCTGCACAGCTAAAACAGGTGGTACGATTTGGGATTTGGAAAAATACGCATTCGACCACAAAACCACGTATGAGCTGATAAACAAAAAATATGAGGTTTTGTTACTTGAAGCCCAAAACAAAATAGTTGACAGCTATTTTCAGTACATAGAGAAAAAGCGTGAGCCTAAAGACCGATTTTATATGCCACGTAGGAAACAACTAATCAAAATCGGACTTGTGGACGCATTACAAGGCATGATTGATGATAAATACGACATATTGTGCGTGAGCCTAGTGCCTGGAGCTGGAAAGCTACTTGCTGATGATACACCTATTTTAACTACACAAGGTTGGAAAAACCACGGAGATTTAAAAATCGGAGACTATGTATACGGCATAGACGGAAATCCAAAAAAAATATTACATGTTTTTCCAAAAGATACGGCAAACTGCTTGTTGACATTTTCCAATGGTGAAAAAATACAATGCCACGAAAACCATGAGTGGGTGGTATGGGATAGACACAGAAATAAACTTCGCACTATTGAAACTAAAGAATTATTTGAAAAAGACATAGATAGTGGAGAAAAAAACAAAAGAGGACACAGATATTACTATTTTTTACCACACAGAGAACCTTTTAAGGGCAAAAAACGAGAATATGCTGTTGAACCATATGTTTTAGGAGTTTGGCTAGGAGATGGCACAGAGAAAAAGCCTACATTGACAATATGCAACACTGATTTAGAGATAGTGAATGAGGTAAAAAGACATTATAAGCTGTCAACAGTTTATGAACAAGTAGGCTGTAAAGCGTATCATTTTTTAGGGTTTAGAGAAAACCTTGAAAAAATAGGTATGTGCCATTCAAGGAAAGCATTAGGCAAACGAATACCACAAGAATACCTGAATGGCAGTTTAGAACAAAGACTTGATTTATTGGCCGGACTTATTGATACTGACGGCACTTGCAACAAGAAAGAAAAGAAGTATTCTATTTCGACAACAAATGAAGAGCTAAAAGATGGAATTATTAGCCTAATATCTACGTTTGGTTGGAGATGCAATATTTCTAAAGCAGAGCCGAAAATCTCAAACAGTGGCATACGTGGCAAGAAAATTGTTTATAGAATTGGATTTTCACCTACATTTGAAATCCCATGCAGAGTTGAAAGAAAACAATTAAAAGAATTTTCAAAGCAGCGTATGGTGTCTATTACAGAAGTCGCTCACATTGAAGCTAAAAAGGGAAATTGCATACAAGTCGAGGACGGAATTTATTGTGTCGGAAAAACAATGATACCAACACATAACAGTACGATTGAGAAATTTTTTCATTCGGCAGTTGCCGGTTGGTTTCCAAAAGACTACAGCCTATTTTATTCGCACAGTGGCGATATTACACGAATGTACTACGATGGAGTATACGACATTGTTACCAATGATGATGATTATGCGTGGCATGACATTTTCCCTAATCTATCAGTTACAAGCACGAATGCCAAAATGGAGCAATTCAATATTGGCAAATACAAACCTTTTCCGTCAGTACAATGTACTTCTGTTGGAAGTAAGAATGCCGGAAAAGTCCGCGCAAGTAAATTTTTGCTAGTTGATGATATGATAGGCGGAATTGAGGAAGCCTTAAATCCTACAATACTTGATAAGTTATGGGATAAATACGCAGTAGACGCGAGACAGCGTAAAACGCAAGATACGGACGGAAAGCCATGTAAGGAGATACATATTGCCACTCGTTGGAGCGTGCATGATGTTATCGGACGCATTCAAAATATGTATGTTGGAAATCCAAGAGTCAAAACAATATCGGTTCCTGATGTAGACCCAGTAACAGGCGAAAGCAATTTTGATTATGAGTATGGTGGTTTTACGAAAGAGTTTTTTGCCGACCAACAATTACTCATGGACGAAATCTCTTACCGATGTTTGTATAAACAGGAACCTATTGAGCGTGAGGGATTATTGTTTCCCGATGATAAAATCCGCAGATACTTCAATCTGCCACATGGCGAGCCGGAAATTATCACAGCTCAATGCGATACAAAGGGAAAAGGCACAGACTATTTTGTTATGCCAATACTGCAAAAATATGGTGAGGACTATTATTGCGTTGATTGCGTGTGTGATAATACGGCGGACTATGAAATGCAGTATGAAAATGCGTCAAACACATTAGTCAATAATCAGGTACAAGAGTGTGAGTTTGAGCGTAATGCCGGTGGTGATAGAGTGGCTATGGAAGTTAATAAGAGAGTTGAAAATAAAGGGTGGATATGCAACATCACTGATGTACCGACAGAGACAAATAAGGAAGCACGTATTTTTCAGTGTTCTAACTGGATTTTACAACATATTATTTTCAAAGACCAATCACTTTATAAGCCCAATGAGCCTTATGGAGTAATGGTGTCACTGCTGAAACGATATTCAGTAACAGGCAAAAAACAGCTTGATGATGTTCCTGATGTTTTTTCAAACTTTGCCTTAAGAATGACGCAAGGCAGTAGAATAGCAAAGGTTGAAGCAGTACACAATCCGTTCAGAGGAGGGCTTTATTAATGACAAAGGAAGTTTTATCACAGTATTCAGACTTACAAGAGGAAATCAAAGAGGTCAGAAAGAAAATTGCTAAATTGCAAGACGACCTTGAAAAGATAGAAAACGGAGAAAGCGTGATTGACACTGTGTCAGGAGGCATGGGTGGCACACAACATTTCAAAATCGAGGGTGTACCATACCCTGAATACGGACGCAAGCGTACATTATTGTACTCAAGAATGACTACATTACAGCTTTTACAAGATGATTTGCTTGAAAAAACAAACGATGTAGAGGAATTTATAGCAAGCCTTGATGATAGCAGAATGAGAAGAATAATTAATTTTAGATTTTTGGAAAATAAATCATGGTTGCAGACAGCATATGCGCTTGGCGGTAAAGCCACAGCAGATAGTGTAAGAATGGAGTTTGAAAGATTTTTTAAGAAAATGTAAGTTTGTTCGTTCGGTTCGTTTAGAATGTGATAATGTGTAAGATGAAAAAAATGTAATTCGTTCATTGCGTAAAATCTCTTTTAGAAATGGCACTCACAGATTGTGGGTGCCATTTTTAGTGAATCGAGGGTGACATGAATAATCAGAATATTGTACCAATAGGAAAACGAAGTGTAATGTGCCCTCGTTGCGGTAAATTGCTAACGTGGGTAAATAAAAACGATAAGAAACACCACAAAGTAATGTGTACACACTGCCGTAAATGGATATGGTTTTGGGCGGGCACACAAGAATTTCAGATAAAAGAGGTTCCACAGAGAACTTCTGCAAGTGGCATGAGGTTTTATTGATGTATAGATATGTTCATAAAAACGTAAGACCTTTTTCGGCTGTCTGTCAGAATAATTACGGCAGGCAGGTCATTTTCACACGTAAAAGGCAAATCACAAAAAATAACATAATCGAAGAACTGAATAAAGCACTTGTGATTCACGAACAAAACGCTATTGAGATTGAGTATCTTGACAGATACTATCGTGGTGACCAACCAATTTTGTATCGACAGAAAGTGAACCGCCCGGAAATCAATAACAAAATTGCTGTAAATCTTGCGTATGAGCTTGTTGAGCGTAAAACCGCAGAAATGTGTGCCGAGCCAATCCAATACGTGTTGCGTGGCACCGATAACCATAAGTCGGAAGAAATCACACAGCTTAACATTACAATGGATTCGGAAAGCAAACAGGAGTGCGACATAGACATACACCGTTGGAGAAGCATATGCGGTACCGGTTACAGATTCATCGGCAATGATGATGGACAAGGACAATTGCTTGATGAAAGCGATTTTTATTTATCTTCCGAAAATCCAATGTATACGTTTGTAGCATACTACTCAAACGGACGTCCGGCATTCTCTTGTCAAATCGGAGAGGACGAGGACGGAGCAGATATTTATTATGTGTTCACCGACAATGAGTGGTTTGATATTCGCAACGATAAGATTTATGCAAGCGGAATAAACGGCAACAGAGCCATTCCGGTGATTGAATATCCAAACAATGCAAGACGATTATCTGACATTGAAATGACTATTGCTATCACAGATGCTATTAACGTGCTTACATCGGACAGAATTAATGGTGTCGAGCAATTTGTTTCCGCATGGGTGAAATTTGTTAATTGCGAGATTGACATAGATACATTCAGAAAAATGCGGCAAGAGGGAGCATTGGTAGTTAAATCTAACAATGGTTCAGACAACAAGGCTGATGTTGACGTAATGACGAGCGAGCTTAATCAGACAGAGGGGCAAGTGGTTTTCACTGACCTTTTTGAAAGATTTTTAAGCATTCAAGGCCTTGCAAATCGTCAGGGCAACACAGGCGGTGACACCGGTTCTGCTGTAGAACTGAGAAACGGACATTACGACGCCGGACTTAGAACGGCTATTAACGAGCCTATCCTCAAAAAGTCGGAGAGAATGGCACTTAGGCTTATTCTTAACAGGCTGAGAATTAATAAGGGCTTTACGCTTATGCCTAGTGATGTTGAGATACACATTAATCACAACAAGCTTGACAACATGCTTGTTAAGGCAGAGGTGCTTGAAATATTACTTAGGTGCGGTATCAATTACAAGAGAGCCGTCAAGACGATTGACATGTTTAGTGACCCTGAACAAGTCACTCTTGAAAGTGCTAAGCGCATGGAAATGTTATTCCCGGAGGAACAGCCGACAACAGCTACACCTAACAATAATAATGATGATAAGAACAATGGAAAGACAGCCGATGAATAATTGGCTGTCAATTTATTTTGGAGCTTGATATGGCAGATGAAATCCACGCACTTAACAAAAACGAAATACAAGACATAGATTATGACACATATTTTGGTGAGATGGATTTATCTGACGAGGAAAAGGAAGATAGAAAAAAACTTGCTGAAAAGTTTGAAAAAATCTTTGTTATGCTATTTGCCTTGTTATCCGGCAAGGAAGAAACAGAGATAACAACTATCACCAAAGAATTTATCATCAGATATGAGAGCGTTGCCACGCAGTATTGTAAGGCAAAGAAAACACCCTCATATATTACAGACTATGCTCGGTACATTGTGAATGAGGTAGTTGAGGCTACCACACAAAATACTGAAGTAGAGTATTTTACTTCACAGAAGCGAGCAAAAAATGTAGCTGCGAATGAAGCTAATGCGGTCGGCAATTACAGATTGCAAACTGATATGGTAAAACAGGGCTACAAAACAAAAGAGTGGCGCTCAAAAGAAGATTCACATGTCAGACCTACACATGCGAATGTTGACAGAAAGAGGATTGATATTTTTGAGCCGTTTGAAGTCGGGAACTCGCTGATGATGTTTCCGAAGGACCATTCTTTAGGGGCACAGGTAAAAGAAATCGCAGGGTGTAGATGTAGTCTTAAATATTACAAATAATGAGCAACTTGTAAGGAAAACTTATAGGTTGCTTTTTATTATACAAAATTTGCAGTTGTGCGTTAAACAACAGAAAAACTCGGCGGGAGCGACCCGCGATAACAAAAGCGTGAGTTACGGAGGTAATTGAAATGACAAGAAATGATGTTTTGAAGCTTTTCCCGGACGCAACGGATGAGCAGATAACAAATCTGCTTAACAAGAGCGGTGAGGAAATGGCAAGAGAGAAAGAGAAAGCCAATCAGTACAAGGCTAAAGCAGACAAAGCTGACGAGCTACAGACACAGCTTGACGAGCTACAGGCTGGCAACATGACGGAGCTTGAAAAGGCGAATAAAGCCTTAGATACAGCCAATCAGCGGATTGCCAAGCTACAGAAAGATAATGCTGTCAGAGATTTACGAGAGAGTGCAATGTCTGATTTTGGAATTACAGCCGAACAGGCAAAGACAGTAGTAAAAGAGGATGGCTCTTTTGACACGACATCACTTGGCAAGATTATTTCCGACATGAAAGCCAATGCGATAGCAGAGTATGAGAAAAACGCTCTCAACAATACTCCGAATCCAAGCAATGGCGGTAACAATAATGAACCCGACTCAAAGCCAGCAGATGTAGCAAATGCAGAACAAATCTCATTCGGTACAGTTGCAAGTGCTGAAAGTCAAAACAGCTATGTAATTTAAAACAGGAGGTAGAACGATGGGAAAGCCAATCGTAAGAGACTTTACACAGAGTAAAGGAATTTTAAAATTTTTCCCTTATGAGGGTGCAGCGTGCCTTGTACCGCAGACTATGGTAACAAGCGCAGATGGAAACGGAATGAAGATTGTACCGGCCGGTACGCCATTCCCAAGCAATGACGCAGAGTGCAAGGGCTATCTGTTACACGATGTAGATGTAACAATGGGTGACGCACCTGGAACATATGTATATCAGGGAACTATTGATTGGGAGAAAGTTAAGTCACTTTCAATCGCAGATGGAGCTAGAACTGCAACACCTAGAGTTACTTTCTATGGCGCACCAAAGATTGTAGCAAGTCAGGTTTAAAGGAGGTAGAAGAACATGGCATTACCATTAGCAGAAGCATTTACAGCGAGAAGCCTCGGTGTAATGTGGAACAATTATCAGAAGACATTAGGAACTGCCCCTTATCTTGGCAGACAAAAATTTGGAACACGTAAACAGGACTCACTCGACCTTAGATTTATTAAGGGTAAGAACGGACTGCCGGTATCACTCAAAGCTTCAAACTTTGATGCACAGGCAGAGTTAAGAGATGTTGGAGGCTTCTCTGACATTCAGAACTCAATGCCATTTTATCGTGAGGGATATATGGTAACAGAGAAAGAGGAGCAGGAGTACGACAATTACAGAACTTCTGAAAACTCTAGCCTTGCCAATAACGTATTACGTGAAATCTCTAAGAAACCAATGATGTTAATTGAGGGCGCATTAGTTGTACCGGAGAGACAGATTTGGCAGTTACTTGCACCTACAGATGGTGTACCAAAGGTAAAGGTTGTGCTTGGCGATAAGAACTATGTCGTTGATTACACAGCCGACAATGGCGCAGAGCATAAGGAGAAGCACTTTAAGTCAATTACCGGCACGAGTGCATGGGACAAGCCTACCACATGTGCACCGCTTGATGACCTTATCACAGCTCGTAGAGACTTTGCAAAGGCTACAGGCTACTCACTTACACGTTTTACCATGAATACAGAGACTTGGGAAATGGTGCTTAAGGCAGAGGACACAAAGAAACAGGTACTCGGTATCACTGCTTACAATGGCGGTATCAGATTACAGCAAGGACAGGTTACTGAATACCTTAGAGGATATGGTATCAAGATTGAGGTATACGATAAGCTCTATGTTGATGAGACAGGACAGACACAGTACTTTGTACCAACAGGCATTGTATCTGCGCAGTCTGCCGGAGTATTCCTTGGAGATTACACATTCGGTAAGACTCCAGAGGAAAGAAGCGGAAGTATCACAGACGGAAACCTCTCACTTGTTGAGACAGGTGTATCTGTATACACATATGCTACAAATCATCCTATCAATACTCACTGTATCGTATCTATGATTGGATTACCTACATTCGAGGGTATGGATAGCGTTATGGTTCTCAAAGTTAAGGAGGATTAAGGCTTATGATAGCAACGCACTCTATAAAGCATGATGGAGTGTGGTATAAAGTCGGAGACGAGGTACCGGAAAGCAATAGCAATTCGGTGCCTTCTGATTTTATGAACCCACCTGAAACACCATACACAAAAACAGAAATTAACAGAATGTCAACAGCCGACCTAAAGAAGCTTGCGAGCGAAAATGGTATTGAAAATGCCACAGAAATAAATGGCGGTGACTTGAAGAAAATGTTAATTGAAAAGTTTGGATTATAAGGAGCTTGGCATGGAATACACCGCATTGGAGCAAGTCAAAATCAGACTCAAACAATTTCATATTGATACAGTCACGAATGATGATGATACAACATCTGATGTGGTTGTATTCGATAAAAAGGAAGATAACCCACTCATTGAACAGCTCATTAAGCAAGCTACGGAAGATGTGAAAGCAAAAAGGTGCTATCCGGACACTTTTACTGATGATGATGTAACTGCCGATTTAAAGCAGTTTGAGAACGTTATTATCAATCTTGCTGTCTACGACCATTCACAAGCCGGTGAAAACTACATGAGCGCATTGAGTGAGGGCGGAGTAAGCCGTACATGGAAAGATAGAGATAAGCTGTTTGTCGGAGTTTTTCCTTTTGTCAAAGTGCTATAAGCAAAAAGAAGATTGTGCGTTACCAATATGGTAGCAGGCGGTACACATTAAGTGGTGGTGGGCGGTGTGCCAATTACCAAAGACGAAAGGCGGTATATCAATGCCAATAGCAGTAATTATAAGCATTATTTCAGTTGCTTTTTCCGTCTTTTTCGGACTGTTTACCTTGGGACTTAATCTTAAGAACAACAAAAAGTCTGACAAAGCAGAACTTACGGAACGTGTAAAGGAAAATACACGCATAAATATGAAACTTGACACAATATCAGGCAACACAGCAGATATAAAGAATGAAGTTATAGAGATGAGAAAAGAGCTTAATTCTCATGATAACAGGATTATTAAAGTTGAGGAAAGCGTTAAGTCAGCACACCACCGAATAGACGGATTGGAAGCGCGACTTAATGAAGATAAGGAGGTGTAGCAGAATGGATATAACATCAGTATCAACAGTAGTTGCAATCGTTGTAATTACATATCTGATAGGTTTAGGAGCCAAAGCAATCCCACACATTAAGGATAATTACATTCCTATAATCGTAGGCGTTGCGGGCGGTATCTTAGGCATTATAGGTATGTATGTAATACCAGACTTTCCAGCGAATGACATTCTTAATGCAATCGCAGTTGGAATTGTGTCCGGATTATCAAGCACAGGTGTTAATCAGATTTATAAGCAGGTAAAGAACAATGCTTGACATTAATAAACAAGCCATGAAGTACGCGCTTCAAGGTCAAACTGTCACAGTCTATGAAAAAGACGAGGACGGAAATCTAAAGTTTTACGAGACGGAGGATGGAGAGAAAATATATTACACCCATGAAGAAACAGGCTTTTCGGAGCCTGTTAATTTTCGGGCAAATATATCGTTTGACGGAGGAGAAGCACAGAACAAGGAATATGGCTTTAATACGGCTGATTTTGACGCTGTTTTGCTGACAGACAGAGGAGAATACCCTTTTAAAAAAGGTGACGTTATTTGGCTTGATAGTGAGCCTACAAAGGACGAAAACGGATTAGTTGATTCAACTTCCGCAGACTTTACAATAGTAGGGGTCAAGCCCTCTCTCTATTCAGTTAAATACATGCTCAAAGCAGTTGTGAAAGAAGTGTAATTATGAAGATTGACGTTTCTCTGACAGAAAAATCTATACAAGATGCGATAGACAAGCTTGAAAAATATAAAGACCGCTTACAGAACAAGTGCATAGCGTTTGTCGGAGAGCTTGCTAGTAATGGCATTGCTGTAGCACGAGCAAATACAGGCAATTTCGGACACTATATCACGTTTAGTTACGAAATTAAAGATACAACGGACGGCTGTACGGCTATTGTGCTTGCTACGGAAACAGGGCAGATACAAAGCACATGGCAAACGGCAGACGGACTCAAAACAGTTGATGTATCGCCTTTGCTTATGGCTGAATACGGCTCGGGTTGGAGAGCCAAACCACACTTTAATGATACAAGAGGCGGTCAGGGAACTTTTCCGGGACAGACACACGCATTTGACAGCGAGGGTTGGTATTGGAGAGACGAAAGCGGAGAATTACATCATTCATACGGCATTACACCTACAATGCCTATGTATCACGCATTTTTAAAAATGGAAAATGACATTATGAGAACGGCACGGAAAAATTTTAGTTGAGGTGATAAAGTGGCAAGTCAAAATCAATGGGTTTATGACCTTGAAAATCTCACATATGCGATTTTAAAAACCCGATGCGAGAAGAAATTGAAAACTAAATATCCCAAGCTAAAATTCACGCAAGAGGAACAGTCGGACAGTGCGGCGGCTAGTTTCCCAACAGTGCTAGTTCAAGCACTCGAACCTATTGAACAGAATGAGGATTTAGAGTGCGAAAGAATAAATACAGTGTTATTTACAGCACAAGTAATTGTTACAACAAATAAAAGCCGTTCAGAGGCCTTGAATGTGGCGCAGACAGTGGCTAATGAATACAAAGCTATGTCATTCAAGCTGACAACGATTCCATTCGCTAGAAAAAACGGCAAAATATGGACAGCAACATTACGTGCTAGGCGGTCATTCGATTGGAATGATAGATTATAAGAGCCTTTCGGCTCTTATTTTTTTATGAAAAATTAGGAGGTAATACAAATGGCAACAGGTTTAAAAAGTAGAATTGCTTACAAGACACCAACCGCATCCGCCACAAGTGGCGATTATTGGGCTGGAACTTACAAGCTCTTAATCAGAGCTAAAACAATTCCCTCACCATTCGGCTCACAGAACATGGTAGATACTTCAACTCTTGAGGATTTAGTAGAGACACAGGAAATGGGTAGACGTTCAGCCGGTTCCATGGAAGTTGAGGGAGCTTTTGAGAAAAAGTATAAGGACGAGATGGTAACTAACGAGGGCAAGAAGCTCGATTTTATTATTCTTTATGGTACAGACGGAAAAGGTTCAGAGGGTATCTGTGCTTTTATCGGTCAGGAATCATTCGCCCCAGGTGAGGCTTCTGATGACCACTTAACAGGAACTGCGACTGTATCAGTACAGACAGTACCTAAGTGGATTGAGGATAACTACGATGTTGCGGTCACAGAGGACGACCAAGGCTATCCAACAGCAATCACACTCACAAAAAAAGGGTGAGCCAATCGGAAAAAGCCGTAGCGGTTGGCTATGATGATAGCACGGCTGACAGCGAACTTGAAGAAACAATATAGTAAGGTAATTGAGGCAGTTTTAATACTGCCTCTTTCCCTATATAAATTAGGGGAGAAAGGGAAAGATAAATGAAAATTAAATTAAACGGAAAAGAATACACAGTTAAATTCGGATACGCACCGGTATATCAAAATAGAATTATCCCAAGAGTTGTAGGAATGGGACAACAGGGAGATGAGCTTGAAGCGATTGACAACATGCTCGGCTTTTTACCGGAGTTTTTGCTCGTGGGCTTGCAAAAGTTTCACGCTGACGAATTTGGCTTTGAATTTGATGATAAAGAAGCGAAAGAGAAGCAATTGGTAAAGATGTATGATTTACTTGACGATTACCTTGACCCTGAGAATGAAGAGGGTAAAGATATAATGTCACTCTACGATGATTTGACGGCAGAGCTGGAGAAGAACAGTTTTTTATCGAAGCTGTTGGCGAAAGAGGAGCAGACAGCCAAGAAGAAACCAATCAAGAAGTAGAAGAACTTACATGGGATGTGTATTGCAACGAAATCCGCCCATATTGGCTTTTAGCAACTAAAGGCTATGGATTTAGCGTTGAGGACATAGATATGTCTTGTCCAGCTGATTTAGAGCCTTATTCAAAGGCTTATATGCTCGAGCAAAAAGAAGCTGACTCCAACATGTGGGCTTGGTGGGGCACATACGGATTGAGTGCAACTCTTACAGCTATCGACAGAGCCTTAAATGGCAACAAGGCAAGGGCAAAATACATTGAGAAATCATTAAATGAGCAGTACTCAGAAGATAACGAGCCTAAATACAAGGAGTCTAATGAGGAAATTGCCGTTTATGAAATGAACCAACGAATTAACGCATTAAGACAATCGGGATTACCTGAAAGTCCTGATTAATGAGGTGACAAAATGGCATATAAAGGAATTGACGTATCGTCATATCAAGGAAATATTGATTGGAGTAAGGTTAAGTGGGCTGGAGTGCAATTTGCAATCCTTAAAATAATTCGCAAAGACCTTAATCCGGATAAGACCTTTGAGCAAAACTGGAAAGGCTGTACTGATGTAGGAATGCCGATACAAGGTGTTTACAACTACTCATACGCTACAACAGTAGACAAGGCAAAGACGGATGCGAACAAGGTCATTCAGACGCTTAACGGAAGAAAAACTTTCGTTTGGTTAGATGTTGAAGATAAGTGCCAGCAAGGACTTGGACAGACGCTTATTGACATAATTAACACATATCAGAGTGTTATCAAGAGTGCTGGGCTTAACTTTGGTGTATACACAGGGCTTAGCTTTTACAATCAGTACATTGCGCCATACGCAAATCAGATTAACTGTCCGTTTTGGATTGCGCGCTATCCGTCAACTAAGGGGATGTCTATTGGTGATGAGCCTAATAGTGCAAAGAAGCCTGTTATTCAACATTCTCTGTATGGCTGGCAGTATTCGAGCGCATTTACCTGTAGCGGCCTGAATAACAGCACTGATGCTAACTTACTTTATATAGAGCTTGATAAGGGCGATGGAATAGAGAATAATCCGGCACCAGTAGCAACTCCGACACCAATAGCAACTCCGGTAAAGAATAACGCTTGGAAAGGCAATGAGGAGTATTACCTCGATAATGATGATGTAAGAAAATGGCAACATGCTATGAACATCGGATTTGACACAGACGAACTTAAGGAAGATGGCAGATTTGGAGTTAATTCACAGAGATTTGCTAAAAATCACAATTTGTGGAGCGGTCAGAGACATAACTGCCCGACAGCCATTAAGTGGTTGAGAAAGACTCTGCATGACAAGTATCATTTTTACAAGCTTGATACTGATTACGGCAAGTGGACGGATTATCTCACCAAATGTGTCATGGTATTTCAAAAGAATAGGGGCCTTAAGCAAGACGGATATGTTGGATTGATTACAACATACTATCTGCTCAAAGACTAAATACATGAGAGCTACTTTAGGGTAGCTCTCTTTTTTATTACATACAGGGAGGTGAGAAAATGGCAGAGAGCATTGAGCTTCAAATCAAGTCGGACGCGCAACAAGCGACTAAAGCCATAGGCAATTTACAAAGTAAGTTGCAAGGGCTTGGAACTACTCTCAATTCCCTCAATGGTGCAAGCATAAGCAATTTTGCGAGTGGAATGTCACAACTTGCAACATCACTTAGAAGTGTGAGCAGTATTGACACACGTACCTTTAGCAAGATTACGACTAACATGGAAAAACTCGGCAACCTTGATACTGCAAGACTTGTCAGCTCGGCAAGTGCCTTAAAGAGCATGGCAACAGAATTGTCGGGCTTTGCGAATATCTCAAAGCAATCAGCAGAGATTACACAGCTAACGGCTTCAATATCAAAGCTCGGTTCAAAATCAGCCGGTTATGCTGCGGATAACATCAGAAACCTTGGCAGTGCTTTGAAAGAGGTAATGACAACATTATCTAACGCACCGAGAGTCAACAGTAACATTATTCAAATGACTAACGCACTTGCTAATCTGTCGCAGCAAGGCGCAAAAGTTGGTTCGGCTAGTAGGTCGCTCATAACAGGCTTTTCAAACACAACTAAGTCAATTAAGAGTACAAGAAGTGGATTCAGGGGCTTAGCTTCAACTATCGGTAAGTTTTATGCAACTTATTGGATGGTTATGCGAGCTGTAGGAAAAATAGGCAGTGCAGTTGATTTAGCAAGCCAACTAACCGAGGTTCAAAACGTAGTAGATACCACGTTTGGTGACATGGCAAGCAAAGTTGATGATTTTACAAAAACATCAATTCAAGACTTCGGAATGTCAGAGCTGACAGTTAAGCAAATATCAAGCCGTTTCCAAGCGTTAGGTACCTCTATAGGTATTTCATCAGAACAAGTGGCAAATGGTACGGCAGTGGCGAATAAAGCTCTTATGAGCCAAAATAACACGCTATACAAGACTACAGACAGTATGGCTGATATGTCACTTAATCTTACAAGGTTAGCTGGTGACATGGCTTCATTCTACGATGTAGACCAAGCTGATGTTGCAAAGAGCTTACAATCCATTTTTTCGGGAACAATAGCACCTTTGAGGAGATACGGACTTGATTTAACGCAAGCCACACTTTCAGAGTGGGCTATGAAAAACGGACTTGACGCAAATATCAAGTCAATGACACAAGCCGAAAAGGTACTCTTAAGGTACAACTATGTCATGGCAAATACACAAGCTGCGCAAGGTGATTTCGCTAAGACCGCGAACACCTGGGCTAACAGTGTAAGAGTCCTTAAGCAAGAGTTTCAAGCATGGGGCAGTATCATAGGTAGCGTAGTAATCAATGCTTTAAAGCCATTTGTTCAAGCCTTAAGTAAAGTAATGCTCAAGGTTATCAGTTTCACAAGAACTGTAGCTGACGCACTCGGAGCAATCTTCGGATGGACTATCGAGATAAGCGGTCGCGGCGCCACGGCTGACGGTATGGAGGACATAGCTGATGGAGTAGGCGATATTGGCGATAACGCTGATAGTTCCAATAAGAAAGCACAAAAACTGAAAAAGACACTGCTTAGTATAGACGAGATACACGCACTTGACGATAACAGCGACAGTGGCAGTGGCGGAGGTTCGGGCAGTGGCGGTTCAGGCGGTGGTGGAGCTGGCAGTGGTGTTAATAGTTCACTGAAAAAGACTGATGGATTGCTCGAAAAATACAAATCATCAATCAAAGACCTTTACTCACTCGGAAAGTACATCGGTGACGCTCTTGCGAGTGCTATGGAGAGCATTGATTGGAAGAAGATTTATCGGAAAGCTGACAATTTCGGAAAAGGGCTTGCGGATTTCCTTAATGGCTTAATCAGCCCAAGACTCTTTTACGATTTAGGTGCAACAATAGCCGGTTCACTGAACACAGCTTTGCATTTCCTCAATTCATTCGGCACAACATTCGATTGGACTAACTTTGGCTTGTCGATTGCTAACGGCATTAATGGATTTTTTAAGAATTTTGATTTTGCGTTACTAGCAAAAACTATTAATGCATGGGTACAAGGAATATACACCATGCTAACCACGGCAATTAAAAATGTGTCGTGGAAAGACGTACTCAAAGGAATTACGGACTTTTTAAGCAATTTGGACATTAAAACTGTTGAGATAATAGTTGGCACATTGCTGATAAAAAAGATAATTTCGCTAAAATTAGGTTCAGTGGCACTCGCCTTTATTGGAAAATCATTATCAAAATCGATAGCACAGGCAATAGCTTCAAAAATTGGATTTGAGCTTGTAGAAGGAGCTGGTATTGGAACGGCAATAATGCAAGCATTTAAAACGATTTTCGCCTCATTGTCAACAAACCTCGGACTACTTATAGAGGGATTATTCAGTGGTTTAAGTTTGGGTGATGCAATAACGGCTGCATTCGGAACAGGGGCAGTAGACCTATTAGCAACAATCGGTTCTGCTTTTTCGGCAATAGCCGGAACAATTTTATCTATCGTAAATTTTGTCAAAATGTTAAAAGACGGATTTAGTTGGGTAAATGAAATTCTAATGGTAATAGGTGTTGCATTAGCCACAATCGGAGCAATATTAGCTGGTGTGGCAGCATTGCCGGCGGTAATTGTTGGAGCAATAGTGGCAGCAGTCGCAACGATTGTTGTTGTGGTAAAAGATAATTGGAACACAATTTGTGAACTATTTTCAACAGTTGGCGAATGGTTCGATGGAAATGTCATTAAGCCTATGGTTTCGTTTTTTAAGGATATGTGGAAAACCATAAGTGGCTTTTTCGGTTCTTTATGGAAAGACATAGTAACTGTGTGGCAAGGAGCTTCGAAATGGTTCAGTTCTACAGTAATTGAACCGATAGTTAGTTTTTTTAAAGGCTTTGCTACACGAGCACAACAGATTTTTCAAGGTGTTTGGATAATAATTCAAGCAATTTGGATAGTAGCTTCAAGCTGGTTTAATAATAATGTGATTACTCCAATTTCAAATCTGTTTAACTTTTTAAAAACGCTTATACAGACAACGATACAGACAGCAAAAGATTTTGTCTTTTCAACATGGCAAGGGGTGGCAAGTTGGTTTAGCGGTACAGTAATACAACCGATTTCAAACTTTTTTAATATGTTGAAAGCTGGTATAACATCGGCACTTAGCACAGCAAAGAACTTTGTTATATCTACTTGGCAAAGCGTGGCGGGTTGGTTTAATGGCAATGTTATTTCGCCTATCACAAACTGCTTTAATATTATGAAAAACGGAATTACAAGCGCATTTAATTATGTGTGGAGTTCGATAAAAGGCGGTGTTACAGGAGCCATGAACTACGTTATTTCTAAAATAGAAAACGGCGTTAATTTTGTTGTCAGTGGAATTAACTCTTTATTAAGAGGATTTAACAAAGTTGTTTCTATGGCCGCTAAGGTGGCTGGTGCAAATTGGAACGGAGTATCGTTAGTCCCGAAAGTGCATATTCCAAGGCTTGCTAGTGGTGGAATTTTCCCAAGGGGAGAGGACGGCATGGCTTTTATTAATCACAATGAGTTAGTCGGTAAATTCTCAAATGGTAGAAATGTAGTTGCAAACAATCAACAGATTACAGAGGGAATTAAACAGGCTGTCATGGAGGGCATGGCACAAGTAATGATGAACTCTAATGCCGGTGGAAACTCTGCGCCTATCATTGAAAATGTGTTTAAGTGTGATAGTGAAACTCTCTATCGCATGACACAGGTAGGTAAAGCAAAGCACGGACAACGATATATTGTAGCAAATGAATTTGGCTAAGACACTCACCCTTGCGTGGGTGTCTTTTTATGAGGTGACATATGGCGATGATATTAGTAGACGGAGTGGAATTACCTACTCCGTCAAGCTTTGAATGGGGCTTGATTGATGTGTCTGCAAGCGATAGTGGACGTACACAGGACGGCAAAATGCACAAGAATAGAATAGCGCAGAAACGGCAACTTAAATTGTCGTGGAATGGTACAGACAAGGCTAGGACAGCAAAGATACTTCAAATGGTAAATCCGGAATATATCAGAGTAACATATCCTGACGCTATGAGCGGAACTGATGAAACACGTACATTCTATGTGGGTGACAGAACCGCACCTATCAAGATATGGACTGTTGGCAATAAGAGGTATGAGGTATTAAGCTTTCCTCTCATAGAAGAATAAGGCGGTGATTAAATGCTAAACGTATCAGCTAAATGGCAAAGGGCAGTAATGCTTGACAATGATATAAGCGTAAATTGCTTTGCCGACATAGTTACAACTAATGGTGAAAAAATTCCTGTTAGTGATAGCGAGCTGTGGGCAAATGGCTTCGAGGTTAATGATTCAACATCAAGCAATGGTACTTTCACAATCGGGGCTTTGATTGCCGGAAAACTGAAAATTAAGCTGAATAACATTTATGAAGATTACGGCAAGTATGATTTTGATAAGGCAAGCGTAACAGCATATGCTTCAAAAAGCTTTTCTGATGGCACAAGTGAAAAACTAAAAATCGGTGAGTATAGAGTCAGCGAAACAAGCTATGACGGCTCGCTCATAACGCTTACTTGCCTTGACAATATTAATAATTTCAATCGTGAGTATGACAGCAATTTAAGCTACCCTACGGCAGCATATGAGGTAGTCAGAGACGCTTGTATTAAATGCGATGTACCTTTTACTATGGCGAGATTTGACAACTCTGATTACGTGATTAACGAGATACCAAGTGATAATCAAAAGCTCACATATGGACAGGCTATAGCTTACATTTTGCAGTTAAGCGGATTATGGGGCAAATGCGGTCACGATGGCGAATTGCTTATCGAGTGGTATGATATGAGCCAGTTTGGGAGCCAAAATTACAATGGCGGAACTTTTAGCACGAAAACTACACCATACTCTGACGGAGATAGTGTTGATGGTGGAAATTTCACCGACTATTCAAGTGGAGATAGCGTTGATGGTGGAACATTTACAGACGCGAGAAATTACCACAATATTTACACGCAAAAAGATTTAAATGTTGCGACTGATGATGTTGTGATTACAGGTGTTAAAGTTATTGTGACATCAAAAGAGGACAAGACAAAAGATGTTAACGCGCTTGCCGGAAAAGAGGGGTATGTGGTCTCAATCTCTGATAATCCGTTTATTTCGGCAGACAAGGCACAGACAGTTGCAGATTATATTTTTAAAAAAATCGGTGGCATGAGGTTCAGACCTCTTGACGCTACACTCTTGTCAAACCCACTGATTGAGAGCGGAGATGTGGCACTTGTGACAGACCGCAAGCAGAATACCTATAGCTGTTTTATTTCTAACCGAACATTTACAGTTGGAAGTGGTACAAAAATTTCATGTGACGCTGAAAATGCTTCAAGAAATAGTGCTGATAAATTCAGTAATGAGACAAAGGCTGTCGTACAAGCTAGGAAAGTTGCGCAGGCACAACTAAGTGTATATGATAAGCAAATGCAATTGCTGACACAGCTAATGTCTCAATCGCTCGGACTTTTTAAGACTGAACAGGTGCAAGAGGACGGCTCAATTATTTACATCATGCATAATAAAGCTGACCTTAATTCGAGCAACATACAGTGGAAAATGACGGCTAATGGCTTAGCGGTTTCAAATGATTACGGCAAAACATGGAAAGCTGGAATTGACAAAGACGGAAATGCTGTATTCAACATCATGTCGGCTGTTGGAATTAACTTTGACTGGGCGTATGGTGGCACAATTAACATGGGAAATGGAGTGTTTGTCGTTGATGAAAACGGCAAGGTAAATGCTTCAAATCTTAATGTGTCCGGCGGAAGTATTGTGCTGAATGGAGAAGTGAGTAAGTCAAAGATTGATTTAAAAACTACTGACGATTCGGGAAACAATTATGAACTTTGGATGAATGGCGCAGTCTTGCGAATTGTCAAAAATGGCCAGACCACGTTCTCACTCGATGGAGTCACAGGCGCTATGAGTACACCGACAATAGGCGCACGGACGGTAAATGCAAATATGATAACAGGTGCTCAAGAGGTACAATCTGATAAATTCAGAGAACCCGCTAGAGGATATGCGATGTGCGGCAGTACAATGGAGCATACATATCACTGCAAATGGGATGGCAGCGCCCTGAGTTTTCAAGTCGATGTTACTTGGGTATGGAGTTCATCAGATAAACGCTTAAAAAAGAATATTGGAGCAATTAATCAAGATTATATTGATGCAGTAGGCTCGGTCGATTTATTTCAATACAATCTTAATAGGCAAGGATATTCAGACAAGCCATTATATTTCGGAGCAATGGCACAGGATATAATCGAGAATCTTAAAGATAAAGGACATGTCGATGAAAACCTTGATATGATTTTTCAAAGCAGAGCAACATCGGATGATGATACACTGTACTACGGCATGAACTATGAGCAATTCCTAATCTTAAGACTTGCCGGAGACGAGCAGAAGATTGATAAAATGCAAAAACACATAGATGAATTGGAAGATAAGTTTTCAAGATTGTGTCAGAAATTAGGCATTGATGAAAGTGAGGTGTAGCTTATGGCAATTCAAATGAGACGAGGGGCATACGCGGAGTTTGACCCCTCAAAAATGAAAGCCGGAGAATGGGCGGTATCGACCGACTCCGACACGAAAAAACAGCAGATATGGATGTGCTTTGCGCCGGGAGTTGTTAAGCGAATGGCAGCACTTGAAGATTTGCAAAACGAATTAGGCAAATTTGCAACATTCGGAATTACGGATGATGGATATTTTTACGTTCAGACACCCGATTGAAATGATTTAGTTTTTAGCATGGGTGATGATGGAAGGTTGGTGATTGACTATGCCTAGATATATAGGTAACAGATGTATTCCAATGCCAATGGGTAATTGGGACAAAACCAAAGAATATGAAAATCTCTCGGTGGTTTTAGCAAGCAATGGTGACAGTTATACATCAAAGAAGAATGTGCCAAAAGGAATTGAGTTATCAAACATTGAATATTGGGCTGTCAGTTCTCGATTTAATGCACAGTTAGAGACACAGAAAAAGCGCATTGACAACATTGTAGCACTGCCTGATGGCTCTACTACAGGTGATGCTGAATTAACTGATATAAGAGTCGGAGCGGACGGAAAGACTTATCCAAATGCGGGTGATGCAGTTAGAGGACAGGTTAGTTCACTAAAGGAAGATTTATCCAACAAAATCACAAAGTTCTATGCATCAAATCAAGGTGAAACTCATATCACTGATTCTGACAATGGAAAGATTCAAGATATGATGATATATGGCAAATCCTCACAGGATGGAACACCAACCCCAGAGAATCCAGTTGAGATTAAGAGCGTTGTAAATCCAACAGTAAAACTACTTGGAAGTAATATCTTAAAAATTAGAGATGGTGAATATCAAGATGTTGAATGTACCATTACTGTAAGCAACGGAGTTATAAAATTAAACGGAACATCTACCGATAATAAACGTATTTACTTGCCAATAGATACCCCATCTATGCTTAAAGAAGGAACTGAAATTATATTTTGTCCAAATAATATAGGAGGCACTGAACATATAAACAAATGCTACGTTGATTATAGCAACGAGAACACAAAGAACTTCTCAATTGCAAGCAATATTGTCAATACACCTTATGTAATTACAAGACAAGATGCTAGGTATGAATTTAAGTTATCTATTAAAATTACAAGAGGAAATAATTTCAACAACGAAACATGGAAGCCACAAATCTTAATAGGTAAACAAATTACTCCATTTGAGCCATACAAAGAGCAATCAATACAGTTGCCAATAACATTAAATGCTATTCCAGTCTCAAGTGGTGGTAACTACACTGACCAGAGCGGTCAGCAATGGATTTGCGACGAGGTGGATTTGGAGAGAGGGGTGCTGGTGCAGAGAACAAGAACAATGGTTTTTTCTGACAGTTCAGGGTTTAACCTAGAGCAGGCAAGTAATGGCATACGTTTTCGGTATACAGTTAAAAATTTAAAAAAAACTGATACACAGACTGCCGATGCAAATGCGTTTTGTTCTGCTTTAGTGCTTGGAAATTCTGATGCTACATGGGCTACATCTGGTGTTTTTACGATTAACGACATGTCTTTATACGTTAGATTTAAAAACATTACATCTCTGGACGAATTACGGCAATATCTACAACAAACGCCTATGTCACTAACTGCAATTCTCATTACACCAATCGAAACACCACTCACTTCTGTTGAAATTGCCGATTTTAATGCATTTATAACCTATTATCCAGTAACAAACATCAGTGTCAATTCAGAACAACTTGACGGATATACAGTATTTAATTATCCGATTAGCATGGCTAACGGATGGAACTATGTTAAACAACAGTTAAATGACAACCGAGATTACATATATGATATGGATACACAATCGGCAGAAGCATATGTCAATAGTGAATATGCAGTAGCACTTACAGAATTGGAGGTATAGAAGATGTTATACAAAGCATTATTAAAACTTAAAGAAAGAAACGGACTTACAGACAATTTAAAGAACAAAATTGATATTTTTTTCGCGACAAGCAGAATTACCGAAGAGCAGTACAATGAGTTGATGGATGTTAATAAGGAAAAAGAATCGAAAGCAGAAATTAATTAACTAAAGAGAGCCATAGTTAACTAAGCTATTACAATTAAAAAGGAGAGGGAAACCTCTCCATAGTTCAATGGAAAATAAAATCAAGCCACATCAGCGCAGAAGCAACAATGCCAAAGATAGAACCGCCATGATTGCGTGGAATTTCATTCTTAGATGCTAAATCAATTATTCCGAGAGTAATTGAAGCGATAGAGCAACATACAAAAATTAAGCCAAACATAGCAATGAAAAGGTCATTGTCCACCGGAAAGAGTCCTATTTTTGTTGCAATAAACATTATAAGCGGAATGGCTATGAGAATGCCACTTGTGAAGCTTGCCGTTGAATTTTGCTTAACGAATGGCTCATCTTTTTGGCACAGTTCTACATAATATTTGGCTGTTTCAAATGAAACTAAAGTCTTTTGCGATATTTCATTACAAGCTATGCCTAAGTTGCCATTATAATGTTTGATTATATCATTAACATTGATTTTTTGACCATTGATGACGTAGGAATTGCATTTATTTGTTTTTACCATATTAACATCTCCTTTTGTAGTTATTTTTTGCTATTCTATTCTTTACAATCCATGTTGTCAATATTCGACATAATAAAACACTTTAAAGTGCTACAGTAACGATGTTCTCAAACAAGAGAACTCTTCAAGTTTCGGTAGGGCGGTGGATTTTTCTGCCGTCCTAATATTGACGTTTAAGAACAAATGTTCTATAATTGATGTATCGGAGGTAGTGTTGTATGGAATATAAGGATGAAATAATTAAAATGATTGAGGGCTTGGAAGACAAAGACCTGTTGTTGTACTTGTACATATTTATTAAGGGAAAAATAGAGGCAGAGTAAAAACTCTGCCTTGTGGTTATATTTTCTTTTCCCAAACGTTACCGCACTTTGAACACACAAACTTTGTTTTGCCGTTCTTGCCTTTAATTCCGGTAGCAGTACCGACAACGGCACCGACAGGTCCGAAGAGACCACCTACTGTGTTGCCAACAAGCGCTTTACCGAATGAGAATTTTTTCTTGGTATCAACAGGTATGCCAACACCATCACAACCCCATTTAGGACATTTAACAGTTTTACTCATAATAAAATACCACCTTTCTTATTAATTTAATTTATTTTGAGTATTTTCATACATCATATCTATTAAATTCATAATATTTTCTTGCTCTTTATCCGACAATTTAGATAATTTCAACGCGTAGTCCTTGATTTTGCTATCCATTTTCGATAGAGCCAAGTCTTTTGTTGCCTCCTCGACAACTGAATGGTGCTCTTTTCCGGTAACTAAATAATCAAGTGAACAATCAAGACATTCTGCAATTTTTACCAGCTTAAACAATTTTGGACAGCTCTTTCCTTTTTTCCAATCTGAAAAAGTACTTTTAGGGAAACCGCCATATTTAGCCACTTCTGAATCATTTAACCCTTTTGAGTCTCTTAATTTACAATATCTTTCGTACATAGAAAATCTCCTTTAAAAAAGTTGTGATTTCTCAACATTTGGGGTTGACAAATAAGACTTCCTAATGTAGAATAAAAAAAGAAGTTAGGAAATCTCAACTCAATAAAAAATAAAATTGAGAAAATAATATTATGTTTCTGGACAATTCATAGTATACACGATTTTCTAATTTTTATCAAGACTTAGTTAGGATTTTTGAACTAAAAACAAAAGCTGTTAGTGTACTACCACCAACAGCCGTTGCCTTATTTTTTACACCACATACATTTTGCAGTCTTTCGACGCACTGTGTAGTACCAATGCTTCTTTAAATGTTCCGTCACTTATGCAGTTTAAGTTCAGCAGTCTAATTGCCATTAGCTGACGGATTGAGAGGAGTATCTAGCGTAGCACGGCATATTATCGGACATGCCAACCATGATTTTTTATCGAGCTTTACTGCCCAAAATGCGCTACACCGATTGCTACATTTTAAATGCGACCTCGCAAATATGGAACAGGCAAAATCAAAATTGCTTTCAAGGTTTTTACCTCCTAGCGTATTTTGCCTAATATGGTGCTTTTTATTGTAACGGATTTCCTAACTATTGTCAAGAAAGGAGATGGGAAATTGAATAAGAAAAAACGACAGGCGAGTTTTAAAAAACTTGACACGCTCATAAAAGCTAGAAACGTTTCGTTTTACAAACTGTCGGAAGAGCTTGGAATGGCACGGAGTACTTTTTCGGATTGGAAGTCAGGAAAATCAATGCCAAAAACAGACAAGCTAATTAAGATTGCTAATTATTTTGGCGTAGAAGTTTCTTATTTTATCGAGTAGAAAGGAGAAAACATGAACGATTTACAAATTTTCAATAATGAAGAGTTTGGAGAAATTAGAACTATCACTAAAGGCGATAAGACATATTTTGCCGGAAGTGATGTTGCAAAAGCGTTGGGATATGCAATACCTCATAAGGCAGTGCAAACTCATTGCAAGGGGGTTCTAAAATGGAACATCCCTACCAATAGTGGAAATCAAGATGTTTTATTCATAACAGAGGGTGATATTTACCGACTTATTATGAAATCAAAATTGCCTAGCGCAGAGGAATTTGAGCGGTGGGTAATGGATGAAGTGCTTCCGTCAATCAGAAAAACAGGCGGTTATGGTATGCCAAAGACAACAGGCGGTCAGATACAACTTTTGGCACAGGGCTATACAGAATTAGAGCAGAAAGTAAACGACATCAAAGATGATGTGAGCGAGCTTAAGGAAAATGTACCACTTTATAGTTGCGATATTGACGAGATACAACAGCATGTTAAGCGCAGAGTTGTAAATAGCCTTGGTGGCAAGCAGAGCGAAGCATACAGGGATAACAGTATCAGACATAAGACATTTTCTGATATATGGACACAGCTAAAGCGTGAGTATGGTTGCGTATCTACTTATAAGAGTATCAAGAGAAAGTATATAGACGATGTGCATGAGTTCATTGATTGCTATGTCGCGCCTAAGTATCTTGATGAGCTTATTCAGGACGCAAACGCTCAACAGAGTTTTGCATAGCGAGGTGATTGTATGAGAAAAAGAACTTTAAAAGAAAAGTTTTACACCGGCTGTGGCTATTCGATTTTCGGAGCATTAGCATTTGCATTTTTCCTTGGGCTATCGGTGGCATACGGAATTAAGACAGCGAGTATTATCGTTGGAGCAATCGTAACAGTATTTTGGCTGATACTGATTGCAATATGTCTCATAGAGGAGGGCGAACCGCATGAGAAAAAGAAAACTGATATTGATGTTATCAATTTCAACGATTGGAATTATGACCTTAAAGCCAATAGCAACGAAAGCAGATAGCAAAGTTGAACTGACAGCCGGTGTTTCTTCCTATTTAAATGATGTAATGCTAGGGAAGATTGAACCAACAGTAGTTCAGAATGAGCCGGTTGTGGTTGAGCAGACCTATGAAGAGCAAACAGTTCCGACTTGCCGTAAGAAATACAGTTGTAGCCGATTTAGGAAGCTAGGACGAGTCAGATATGGCGATTACACTTATACGTGGTACTCGCAGAGAGTGTTACCGGGAGGTGGTTTGAACATTCCGGGTAGACATTTAAATGAGCATGGGCTTGTAGTTGATGAAAACGAGTATGTAGTAATTGCAAGTGACGATTTACCACACGGAGTTGTGGTTGATACTCCTGTTGGCATACAAGGAATTGTATATGACGAAGGGAGCGGAAATGGAAATCTTGACATCTACTGCGATTGGTAGCCAATTGAAACGTCAGAGTGCTAACGATTGCCTACAAGAATTATATCGAGCTAAACGGCACAAAAACAAATCATTTGACTTTCAAGCGTTATTAGATAAAGAAATGGAGAAGCTAAATGAGCGACAATGTAAGAAGGATTAGGCTGGGTGATACAAGATACCGATTGAAGCCATTAACAAGAGAGCAGAAGCTATTGCTCAACAAGGCTCATTACGTGGCGAGCGAGTGGCTTTTTGTATCGGAGTCGGACTCATACTTAAGAGTTGTTAAAAAATCAAGCCTACACGGAAATTTGATTCTGAAAACCATAAACAAATAGAAAGAGAGGAAACGCAATGAAGATTACACACATTTTTGCACAGAATTTCTGTAAATTCTACGGCAAAAACACATTAGACACAGATTTTTCAATGAAAACTGTATTGTCCGGTCAGAACGAAGTCGGCAAATCGACAGTTAAGAGAATTATTCTTGATGTGCTGAATTGTCACGATGAGAACGACAGAGAGATTACAGGCATAAGACCACATGATGAAAACGGAGTCGAGATTGACGATGTTGACATTGTAAGAGCTGTTACCTTTGAAATTGACGGAAAAGCAAAGACTTTGAAAAAGGTTACAAGGCAGAAACGCAACAAAAAGGGCGAAATTACAGGAAGTGTTACCGATTACTCAATCAATGATGTTCCGTATAAAATGGCAGACTACAATCAGTACATCAATGACAACATGGCAGAGCTTGGAGTATTACCATTTTGCTTAAACGCCATGACGTTGCTTAACAAGTCACAGGCAGAGCAGAGATTAGCATTGGCAAGCTATTTTGGTACACGTACTGATGAAGCAATCTGCGGTATGTTTCCACAGTTTGCTGAACTTAAGCCGATGTTTGATGATGGCGATGTAGACCAACTCAAAAAAGTATGCCGTGGCAAGCTAAATGGCACAGGCGGTAGGAATGGCTCAAAAGGACTTGTCAAGGAAAGAGACGAAATCTCAACAAGGATTGATACAATTCATTCTACCAATGAGTATACAGACCTTGCAGAGCTTGAATTACAAAAGAAAACCTATGAGCCACAGCTTAAGGAAATTGAAGATAAGCTGTCCGACTACAACAAGATTTTAGAGGATAAGCAGAAAGCTACAGAGGACATTATGAACCTTAAATTTGAGCTTTCAGATATGGAGAGAAAAGCCAATGCTGATAATCAGAAAAAGCGCATGGAGCTACAGCTACAGATTGATGATTTTAATGCTTCAATTCACAAAACAGAGTCAATGATAAGAACCGGAAAGGCTAGCATTAAAACCTCTGAAAGAGAGATTGAAGATTGCGCAATAGACTTAGCAAAGGTACGTGCTGACTGGAAAAAAGCAAAGGCACTTTCCTTTGACGAGAGCAGTATTAATTGCCCGATGTGCGGTCAGAGATTGCCGGAAGATAAGATAGAGAGCATGAGAGCTGAATTTGACGAGCGAAAAGCGAAGAACCTTAAAGAGCTTGAAGGTAGGGGCAATGCACTGTCAAACTATAGTAAGGGGCTTAAACAGGCTATTGAGGATAAGAAAAAAGAGATAGCTGACCTCGAAGCAGAACTTAAGGAGCTGACAGAAAAGCGTGATACTGTTGCTGACGAGTTTGAACGTGATAACATCGCTAAAGAGCTTGGAATGGTACCTACTGATGTTAACATGACAGGCAACAGTGATTATCAGGCGCTTAAGGCTAAAATCGAGGAGAAAGAGAAAGCTCTTGCAGATGAAAACGATACATCAGAACTTATCAGAAAGCTCAAAAACGAGCGAAACGAACTGTTAAGGCAAGTTTCATCAGTTGATACAAAGATTGAGCTTGGTGTGGCGAATAACAAGCGTATAGATGATAGCATAGCTGACCTTGAAACAAAGAGAACCGACCTCAATCAGGAGATTGCCGATTGGGAAAGAAAGCTTGATTTGCTGAAAGAGTTTACTCGCAAGAAGAATGAGCTTTTACAGTCCGATGTTAATAAGTATCTGAATTTTGCCACAGCGAAGCTTTTCAGACCGCTCTTAAATGGCGATACCGAGGAGTGCTGCGACTTTGTTTACAATGGTGAAGCATATGCAAGAAATCTCAATCATGGCGCAAGGATGTTAGTGGAGGTTGACGTGTGCCGAGCTTTTCAGAAAGTGGTAGGTGCTAATTTCCCAATTATCATCGATGATACAGAGAGCGTTGATGATTGGAGAATACCACAGATTGATAACCAGTTGATTATGTTGAAGCACACACAGGACAAAGAGCTTGTGATTGAGGCGGTGTGATATGAAGAAATTAAGAATTTGGCATAATTGCCAAGTAGGAACGGTTAAAAACTTTTATGTCGAAGTTGAAAGCATTGAACAGGCTTGGAAAATCCTTAATACATTATGGGATTATGACTTATTTCAGTATAAAAACAACATAAAGCCGGATTACTGTAACGCTTCCGGACTTGAGTATTTTGATGAGGAAGAGCGGGAATGGTGCGAGTGGTACGACGATGACGGATTGGATATAAAAGAGCATTTTGAAGAAAGTGAGGATTAGAGATGATTAAGGCAGAAGACGGAGAAGTTACATTTATAGGTATAAAAAGTCATGTTATGGCAGAGGCGGTCACTGTTTTACGTGCGCTTAAAGAGACTGTTTCAGAGGAAGAGTACAAAATTGTGATTAGACTTGCTGATAAAAGCGAGAAGCAGTTGAGTGGCGAAGCCGAGAGAATGAGAGAAGTGATTAAAAAGTTGCTTGGATTATAGGAGGTTCACAACATGAGTATTAAGAAAAGAAATTATTACATGGGCGGTAAAAAACATACTGTAGAGCTTAAGTATGACGGATATATGTATACAGTTATATCTGACGGAGTTCTAATCAAGCAGACACCTAATAAACTGTTTGCGGTCCAGGTTTTTAATGAGGTTTAGGAGGAATAATTATGGCGGAGAATACACAGATAGTTGAGTATGAATCAAATGGGGAAATGGTAAAAATTTCTCCAACAATGATAAAAAGATATCTTGTAAGCGGCGACGGCAATGTATCTGACGGAGAAGTAATGATGTTTATGTCATTATGCAGATACCAGCACTTAAATCCGTTTTTGAGAGAAGCATACCTTATTAAGTATGGAAGCAACGACCCAGCCACAATAGTTACTGGAAAAGACGTTTTTACAAAGAGAGCCAATGCAGACCCACGATATAAGGGAAAGAAAGCAGGAATTATTGTAATTAAAAAGGACGGAGCTGTTGAAGAGCGAGAGGGAACAATGGTTTTACCTAACGAAACTATCGTAGGTGGCTGGGCGAAAATCTTTATTGACGGAAAAGAGGACGAGTATCAGTCGGTAGGTTTTGATGAGTATGCAGGAAGAAAAAAAGATGGTTCGCTTAATAGCCAATGGGCGAAAAAGCCAGCCACAATGATTAGAAAAGTAGCTGTTGTACAGGCTTTAAGAGAAGCATTTCCAGATAGATTTCAAGGCTTATATGCACAAGAGGAATTTCAAAATGTATCAGATGTAAAACTTGATACAGAAAAGGTTGTTGCTGATGAAATCAAAGAAAACGCAAACACAGTAGATTTTGACGAGGACAACATAATTGATGTAGAGCCGACCGACACAGCTGACAAGCAGTCAGAGGAGCTACCGCCATTCATGCAGGCAGAATAAGGAGGAAATATGATTTTTGTTAAACTAATGATTTTATTGTGGGTTGTCTTTTTGATAATCAGATTTTTTGTAAGGGCAAATTTAACACTTTCGGAAAAGGCGCTTATTGCATTAGGTGGTAAACTCCCAAAATTAACATTTGGACTTGTATTGTTGCTTATCAGCTTTTGTCTTGCGTTAATTGATAGCTTTGTAGCTTTGGTCTGGTTTTTATTTTTTAGATAAGGAGATTGAGTATGAGAGTAATTTCACAGGATGGAACAATGGATATGCCATATGAAGAGGTGATTATTCAGAGATTCAAGTCAAGAATTTATTTTCTGAATAAAAACTTAACAGGCGTTGAGTCGCTTAGTGATGACATGCAAATTGCTGAATATTCCACCGAAGCAAAGGCAATTAAGGCTATGGAAATGCTTAGAGAAGCATGGATAAATGAAGCCATAGAATTTACGCATGGAATTTACCATAGAAATATTATTTTTCAGTTCCCACAGGATGATGAAATCGAGGTGTGAGTATGGATGAAGAATGGAAGTGGATAAAAGGCTTTGAGGGGCAATATCAGATTTCCAATTACGGAAGAGTAAAGAGTTTTAAAAAGACAGAGGGCGGATATATTTGGAAACTTGCAGATGAAAGCGAGGTGATGTAATGCTCAAATTGAAATGTTGCGGAACCGGAAGCAAAGGAAATTCTTACGCTCTTATGTCGCAAAACGAAACACTTATTCTTGATGCGGGAATGGGGATTAAAGACATAAAAAAGATGTGTGATTGGAATGTAAAAAATATAGTAGGTTGCCTTATTTCACACGAGCATTATTGACGATCATTCGAGGTCATTAAACGATTTTAAGGCTATGGGAATACCAATACTTGCCCCATATTTAGGCAATAGTTGTAAATCAATGAATATGGGCGGATTTACAGTAAAGCCTTTTGATTTAACGACAATAGACGGAAATTGGACACATACCAATGCAGACGGAACACCTTGCCCGATATATGGCTTTCTGATTACTCACCCGGAAATGGGGAGAATGCTTTACATAACCGATTGTAATTTAATCAAGTGGAGATTTAAAGACATAAACCACATTCTCTTAGGTGTGAATTATGACAAGGATTTAATTGACAGGGATAACACAGGAAAAGCTAATCACGTTTTCAGAGGTCATTTGTCCATTGACACAGCTTGTGATTTCGTTAAAGCGAATTATTCAGACAGCTTGCAGAACGTCATTATGTGTCATCTGTCGGCAGAAAATTCTGATAGTGATAGTTTTATCGAGAAGATGAAGAAAGTCGCTTGTGGGGCGAATGTAGATGTTGCAGAAGCAGGGAAAAGTTGGGATTTGAAAAATCCTAGTGAGTGTCCGTTTTAGGAGGTAAAAATGAAATTATTCAAAGTACATAAAGATATTGAAATAGACAAACGATTTGGAAATGTAAGAATTACAACAATCGGCTATTCAAAGCCTATTGAAAATTCTGATAAGTGGGAACACTACACAGAAGTTAGCTGTTGGTATGATAATGATTGCGAGAATTGCCCTTGTGGTTGGGAAACTAGAAGTTATGAGGGAGAATGTGATGATTGCGGGTGCTTGTTTGATAAAAATGGATATTTTAATGTTCCAGTTTGGAAATGTATGTTGCCTAAGTGGATAAAGAGATTATTTGCTAAGCGCAAAGAAAAAGAATGTCCGTTTTAGAAAGGAGAATTGAAATGCGACTTAAAGATGTTTCAGAAAGATTTGATAGTAGCAAATTCTACAAAGGCAAGTACAAAAAGTTTGAGTGCAATATAAACTATTCTTCTAATGATGATATTTGGTATTATTGCATATCGTCTAATGATGAAAGAGATATAAGGTACAACAGCTTGTGGAATGACATAAAATTTAAAACACAGGAAGAATGCGTAAACGTGTGTCAGAAATACATTGATGAAGTAATTAAAAGCAGAAAGGAGCACTAATGAATATTGATGGAGTGATAAACGGATGGACTTTTGAGGAAACAATAAAGACTGTCGAAAGTCTTATGGAAGTCGAAAAGAACATGTTTAAGTGGGATGTGATAAGACATCTTAGAGATTTCGCAGAGACTTATAGAGAACAGTTAAAAGAGTATCAGCAGTTAGAGGAACAGGGCAGACTTATCAAGTTGCCTTGTAAGATTGGAGATAAAGTATGGCATATTTCCGGGAGGGCTATTAAAGAGGATGTTATTTCTGGAATTGAGTATTCGTACGACGGAATGTTTTACATCTGGTCGAACGAAGATACGTGGCTTGGAGGTTTTAACGACATAGTATTTCTCACAAAATCCGAAGCCGAAGCAAAACTGAAAGAATTGAGAGGTGAAGAAAATGAAAGTAGTAATTTACATACCTAAAGATTTCACAGGAGATTATATTGCTGACAAATTCAAAGATTTCTTTTCAAGGGTTATTGCGGATATTGATTGCAATGGTATGTGCGGTAGATACGAGAAAGAAATTGCTGAAATGTTTTTGAAGGCATTTGATGATAGCGAAGAAAAGAATACTTGTAACTGCCGTCACAACAGCAATTCAAGAGACAATGAGCCTTGTTGCAGGTGCGATAGCAGACAGACTCATGCCGACAGGATAAGGAATATGTCGGATGAAGAGTTAGCGGAGTTTATACATAAAATGGAAGCCACTTGTTTTGCAGATATTATAGGATATGCAAATAAAGACTGCGGGCAAGGTAAAATTTCTTGTAGAGAATGCCGAGCAAAAGCACCAACAATACTTGAATGGCTCCAATCAGAAGCGGAATAGAAGAAAGTGAGGAAGAATAATGAATATTGTAGCATTAATGGGCCGGTTAACTAGAGACCCGGATATTAGATACACACAGGGTGAAAATGCAATGGCAATAGCAAGGTTCACACTTGCCGTTGATAAAAATTTTAAAAAGAAAGACGATAAGGCGAATTTTATTAACTGCGTGGCTTTTGGCAGGATTGCTGAAACAGTAGAAAAGCACGTATTTAAAGGTTCGAAGATAGCAGTTATCGGTGAGTGGACTACAGGCAGTTACAAAAATAGAGACGGAAACACAGTCTACACTAACGATTGCAACATATCTAAGTTGGAATTTTGCGACAGTAAAAATTCAAGTGGCGGTGCAGAGCCACAGCCAAAACCCTATGATGGCTTTGTGTCAATTCCTGATGGTATTGACGAGGAATTGCCATTTAATTAAAGAGGTGTGAGTATGAAATTAATTGATGCAAACAAACTAAAGGAGGATAAAACAATGTGTAGAAAAATGAAAAGAACAATAATGGAGGATAAAACAATGTGTAGAAAAAGAAGAAAATTAGTAGCAATAATCGGCGCGCTTACGCTGGCTCTTTCCAGTGCTGTACCGGTGTCGGCATGTACGCCACCACTTAAACCACCATCTGTGAAGATTCCAGATATCAACTTTCAGCCTGATGGTGCTTTAAAAGATGCAATCGACAACTATGTAAAAAATTGGCTTGAGAAATGCATCCTCGATACTCCGACAGTGAAATATGCGTCTTATTTCAAGAGTACATCAAGATATTTTAACTATAGTCACGTAGCCGTCAAATGGTCAGAGGTCGAAAATGCAACGTCTTACAAAGTAAGAATTACAAAAGCCGATGGAACATGGAAAGAATATGATACAACCTATACAGCGTTTTACCGCACTAATTACACTGATGATTTCATCACAGATGGTATGGACGGAGCTACAGTAAGCGTCAAAGCTTATGGCGATAACGATACATTCGGCTGTTGGTCAGACGATACTAATATTACGCGATTTAGATATTAGGAGGTAAGAGAAATGCCAAGTGTAAATTATAAACAATTATATGCCATAAAAAGTAAGAACAGAGAACGCATATTAAACGCTTGCCCTGATATGAAGCGTGAGAGTGGCATTTATTTTTACACTAGGACCGATGAAAACGGAATATCGTACTTTTATATCGGTCAAAGCGTAGATTGCTTAGAACGTAGTATATCGCACTTGACAGGCTATCAGCACATAGATTTATCAATCAAGAAAAGAGGATTTTATAGCGAAAAAAATCCTTATGGTTGGAAATTGAATGTTATGTACTATCCAAAAGACAAGCTTGACGAAATGGAGCAATATTGGATTTTGGAATACACAAAAAGAGGTTATCAGTGCAGATATAACAAGACGGCTGGCGGTCAAGGAGAGGGCAAGGAGAAGATAAATGAATTTAAGCCCTCTAAAGGCTACAGAGACGGCATACAGCAAGGCAAAAAGGTGTTAGCAAGGGAATTATCGTCTATTGCCGAAAAGCACCTTATAATCCGTTTAAAGCCGGAAAAAGAGCATAACAAGGTGTCGCAGAAACAGTATGAGAAGTTTATGGATTTATTGAAAGTGAGGGAAAGTGATGAGCAGTAAGTTACGCAAAATACCGCATTTCAACACTTATGATGATATAAGAGCTGAAATGCAAAACGATTTACAATACAGGCTTGCGAATAGAACGGATAAAACATCTCTTGGCAGACCTTTATATTATCGAATAAATGTACAGTTGATATTAACGCAGGAGTGCCCTTATAACTGCCCGTTCTGCTTAGAGAGGAAGAACCCTATGCAGGGTGACAATGATTTTACGGTACAGATCGAATCACTTAAAAAGATACTGTCGGAACATCCTAATGCGAGACTTACAATTACAGGTGGCGAGCCAGGATTATATCCTAATCATGTATCAGAAATCGTTGATACATACAGACAGCATAGTAATCATGTGTTTTGCTCAATCAATACTACTGGATATTCAAAGGAACTTAACGGATTGACACATATCAACTTATCATATAACGATTATGTGCATAAAAGCCCTAGTGTTTTCCCAAACTGTACAGTTCAGACAGTAGTTGAAAATCCAACGATTGAGTATATTAAAGATTTCATGCAGATGGAAGCTGATAATTTTTCATTCAGATTTTTAAGTGGACTTGAAAAGAAAGATTATCCTGTAAAAATATGGAATGATTTACAGAATGATGATGATATTGATATTCATACCTTTAGAATTGGTGATTTCTTTGTATATGCAACATTTGACTATATGGGAAAACACGCAAGATTGACATTAGGGGATATGTGGCAGCAGAGAAATAATGATTATAAAGATGGATACTCAAATATTATTATCCATCCCGATGGAACTATCGGAACTAATTGGAGATAAGAAAGTGGGCGATTCAGAATGAAGATTTTAAGCAAAAAGAAATGTGAAGAAATTCTGAAAAGAATTACTGCAAATGAAATTATTCAGGCAGAGTACGGACTACACGATATGGAAGCAGAAACAAAGGCAACGGAAAATAGAGCAGAAATAGCTTTTATTGTCGGTGGAATTAAGGGAATGGATAAGGTGCAGAATACATTGAGAAAAAGATATAACAATATAAACCACGAGGGAAAAGATTAAAATACATCAACCGAAACTTGAAGAAAATAGGAGATTAAAAATGGCAGAACGTAGAATGTTCACAAAAAAAGTCACTGATGATGATAATTTCATGGCTTTATCATCAAGTGCGCAAGCCTTATATTTGCATTTATCTATGTCTGCTGATGATGACGGATTTTGCAATCAGGTATCAGTTTCCATGTTCAAAGCTCACGCAAGTGTGGCTGATTTACAACAATTATTGGAAAAAAGATACATTTATCAGTTTGATAATGGTGTGATTGTAATTAAGCATTGGCGCATGGCAAACGCTTTGAGAAAAGACCGGTATACACCAACGAATTTCAAGGAGGAATTGGCAAAATTAAAGATAAAATCCAATGATGCATACACATTTTCTGACGATGGTTGCCGTGTGGTTGCCAATGGGTTGCCGGATGGTTGCCAAGTGGTTGCCACTTGTCTGCCACAGGATAGTATAGGTAAGGTAAGTATAGATAAGAATAGTATAGTTAAGGATAGTAAAGATAAGGATATAAAAGAAAAAGATATTGATAAATCAATATCTAAAAAGAAAACTGTCTACTATCCTGATGATGCAATGCTGGAGAGCGCTTTTCAGGAATATTTGACAATGCGAAAAAAAATCAAAAAGCCAATATGCACCGAAATGGCATTGAACCGAGCTATGAACACTATCGAGAGGCTTTCAAAGGGCGATAACGATTTGGCTATTAAAATCCTTAATCAGTCAGTAGACCATTGCTGGCAAGGACTGTTTGCACTAAAGGACAACGAGCCACATTCAGCTAACAAAGGCGCCATTGATTGGGATAATGTATGAGGTAGAGAAATGACAAGAGACGAGACAGTTAAAATCATTCGCATAATGTGTGATTGCTACCCCAATTACAAGCCGAGCAATTTATCCGAGACAGTAGATGTGTGGAATATGATGTTGGAAAATTGCACTTATGAACAAGTGTCAGTCGCACTTAAAGCATATGTTTTTTCCGATACAAGCGGATTTGCACCGAGCATCGGACAGCTAATAAACAAACTGCATGAGGTTCAATCCCCACAGGAGCTTAACGAAATGGAAGCATGGATGCTTGTTAGCAGGGCGCTTAGAAATGGCTACTATGGCGCAGTTGAAGAATTTAATAAGCTACCACCACTCGTACAAAAGGCTGTCGGTAGTCCTGATAATCTTAGGAACTGGGCACTGACGGACAGCAAGAGCATCGAAAACGTAGTGCAATCAAATTTTATGAGAACCTACAGAACAGTTGTTAGTCGAGATAAGGAATATCAAAGAATGCCAAAGGATATAAAGGCATTGATTGAAAGTACCAATAAAAGCTCGTATTCGGCTCAAATCAGCTCTAAAAATCAACAGACGATAAAATTATCGCTTGAAGATAATGAAAGCCAAAATAAGCCGATTAAAGGTGTTCCAATGCCAAAAGAAATTAAGGAACGTATCGAGCAGATGAAAAGATAGGAGGTAAAGAGGTTTTGGTCGACCAATTAAAACATGTTTTACTCCTGGCGAAAAATGATAAAAGACAAATATTCTAGGCAAAGGTATGAAGAACGAAAAGCCAGTAACCTTTGCGTACTTTGCGGAAAGCCACTTGATAGAGAAGGTGTGGTTTGCACGGCATGTAACAGCAAACGTACAGCATATGGCAGAGAGCTTTATAAAAAATTACAGGCAGTTGGTGTTTGCCCTAGGTGTGGCAAGAACTTGCTATATGGTGATGAAAAAAGCTGCGTTGAGTGTAGGGCAAAATCAGCCGAAGCCATGTCAAAGAAACGTGCTACTGATGTTGAAAAATACAATGAGCGACAAAAAGCATGGCGAAAAGCACGATACGAAAAAGACAAGGCAAATGGCATATGCACACGTTGTCGAAAAAGAAAAGCAGACCCAGGGCATACCACTTGCACATTTTGCAGAGAAGCAATGAGAAGAGCACGAGTTAAAATGCCTGAAAGAACCAGCAGATATGAACAAGGACTATGTTTTTTCTGCGATAATCCGGTAAAGCCCGGATATAAGGTCTGCGAAATGCACTATCAGCAGAACGTTAAGAATGCAACTTGTGAAAAGGCAAACTTGGCGCGACAGAAGATAAAAGAAAGGAATTCACAATGGACTCCTTGAAAGATTTTTACGATTTTTACCGGCCGCTGCAAAGAAAATATGACTTGCAAATGTTCTACAGAACAAATAGCAAGGAAACAAAAATAACTATCCGGTGGCGCGGTAAAGAACTAGTAAAAGTCGCAGAAGAAACTACCGAAGCCTGTTTTAACAGAACGAGACGAGAACTTGAAGAAAGAATGAAAAAATATGAGCAACAAACTGAAACCAAAGAAAAAGCACAAAGAGCCGGATTTTACGTGGACAAAATCCGAGAGAGTTACGCCGAAAAGCAGTAATAACCGCAGAAAACTCGTAAGGCGGTCTTTCACAGACTTTATGGACTTAGGCTACTATGTACTGTATTTGCACCATGGATTTGGTAATAAGCGCATTGTAAGGCTTGAAAGAACCATAAATGAGTACCTTGACAGGGCGCAGACTGAAAAAGAAATGAAAACCGAAACGCTTGCCGAACTTTTGAAAGTTAGATACGGCATTGATGTGCAGGAAGAGATTAATTTAATCCCAATGCAGCAGTTGATTAGGATTTATCAGAGGAATAATCCACTGACAATAAACGACACACGACAGCTTTTAAATGACACGGCATACAGCTACATGACTTTAGCGTGTACGGCACTTAAACTGATGTTTAAATTGTCGGTTAGAGAAATTAAAGAGTTTATCGCAGAATTTAGGGATTTAATCGACACGTTGTATAAATTTAATCAATTCGGTCTGACATTACCAAAGGTGGCACAATGCCTTACTGATGAAGTTAATTACGTTGATGAAAGGTACATAAAGGTGATTGATTAATGAGTTATGTGCGGGAAAATGATAGTACACAGAATGCTCATATAAAGCATTCAAACGATAGTAGGCAGAAAGCCTACATGGAAAAGCACAGAGACAATAAGGCATATGAGAGATTTAAACACATGCCGGATTATGGGAAAGGAGTACAAAACTATGACAAATAGAGAGAAATTTGCAGAACAGATTTTAGACATTGCTTGTAGTGGTAGCAAAATAGCAGTTGACAAAGCAACATTAGAGCTGGCACCGTGCTATAAATTAGCGTGTAAAGATTGTTTATTTAGTTTTGGTAATGGCGATTGCAGAGATGCAAGAAAAAAATGGGCGAATAGCGAATATGTTGAACCACCAATTGACTGGTCAAAAGTTGCAGTCGATACACCGATACTGGTAAACGATAGCAATGACCACGGATGGGTTAAAAGGTATTTTGCAAAATATGAGAACGGAAGCGTTTTCGCTTGGAATGGTGGAAAAACATCGTGGAGTAGTGAGGGGCATGCAACAGCATGGAAACTGGCTAAGCTTCCGGAAAGGAGCAGTAATGGATATTGATGAATTTATAGAACGTGCGCAAGAATCAGCTAGAGAGCATCGTTATCATGCAGATTTCTTTGATATAAATAATCCTATGCGTGTCGCTTGCATTAAAAGTGCAGAAGATTGCGAGCAGTTAGCTGAATGGCTTGAAAAATCCAAAGAGTATCAGCAGTTAGAGGAACAGGGAAAACTAATCAAGTTGCCTTGCAAAATTGGAACAGAAGTCTACGACATTAATTGGTGGGATAATGTTCAGGAAAAAATAGTGGTAAAAGGAAAGACATATTACCGAACAGTTCATAAGCACAAGGTGACAAAATTACCTTTCACTTACTCTGATATAGATAATTTTGGTAAAACAGTATTCCTCACCAGAGAGGAAGCCGAAGCCAAGCTGAAAGAATTGAGGTGTAACAATGATTGATTGTAATATTTGCAAGCATAAAGAAGAAGAACATTATTGTATAGAATGCAAACACGGAGAGTTGTTCGAGAGGGAAAACGTGTCAGAACCCCAAAAAATATCAGTTAGTAACGGAAGAGAATATTGCGGACATTGTGGTTATGTGTGTGAATATGCAAGAGGATATAAAAAGTTTTATTGTATTAGGTGTGGCGGACTTAATTTAAGAAGTTGGAAGAATTGAGAGGTAGAGAAAATGGATGAATTTCTTAAAAGCGTAAGCGAGCGGGACTTTGATAGAAGAATATCGGAAGTTGTTGAAATGCTTGAGGAAAAACAACTCTACGGAACTATCAGTTTGATAAAAGATTTGAAATATTATCTTGACTTAGCCACAAAAGAAAAGGCACACACTTGTAACTGCCAGCACAACAGCAATTCAAGAGATAATGAGCCTTGTTGCGGATGCGATAACAGAACGGCAAAGATAAATAAGGCTAGGGTAAACAGCTTAGAAATAATCGCGCGAATGCTGAACAATAAGCCTTATTATGAATTGAAGTACAGACGGGTTGGTGAAAAGGATTATTCTGTCGGATATAGTTCTTACGATTTAAAAACTGTATTAGGTTACATTGATACATATTTTGAAATTGTGGAAAGTGATAAACAGACTAATGCCGACAGAATAAGGAATATGTCGGATGAAGAGTTAGCAGAGTCCAATCTTTGTCCGCATATGGTTAATTGGAAAAAAGGAAACTATGATACGTGCATTCATCCGAATGATAAAGATGCGTGTAAAAAATGTATGTTAGATTGGCTTCAATCAGAAGCAGAATAGGAGAGAATATGAAGTATATAAGTAACGCAAAATATGGAGAGCCGGTTGAAACAGGAACTATCTACAGAGGCGACAATAAAAGATTAGATATATGTGTTCACACACTATGCGGTTGCGGAGAAACACTATATATGAATTGTCGAACACTAGGCATTGTAGACAGGAAATTAAATAGTACATCTGTAATGAGTGCGATAAGCGAAGCTCAATTATTGGTGAAACAGGAACTTGATTTACTTAGCAAGGAACTTAATACCATATTGAATAGCGAGATAGAAATATCAAGGTATTAGAACAGGAGAGAGCATGGAAGATAGATACTTATTCAAGGCAAAGCGACTTGATAACGGAGAATGGGTTACAGGCTCTTTAATTACTTGTGAAGATGGAACATGCAAGATTGTTACAAGTTTGTTAGAGAGCAAAGCCAATGGACCGATACTTGTGTGCGCTTATGATGTGGACAGAGACACAATCTGCCAATGCACCGGCTTGAGAGACAAGAACGGCAAGCTGATTTGGGAGAATGACATTGTAAAAATAAATAATAGCAAGGGAAATGTACTTATAACATTTAGAGATTTTGAAATTATATGTACAATTCCTAACGAAAAATATTATAAGCACAGGCTTGAATATGATACTGAATATGAAGTTGTCGGAAACGTCTTTGACAATCCGGAGTTATTAGAAAGTGAGGAATAATATGAGAATATTTAAAAGCGTAGACGAAAAAGTTAAAAGAGATTGGATTCAACAAAATCTGTGAAGATAAGCATGGTGCTCAATATGAACGCTACAATACAAAGTACAATTATTGGCAGTGCGTTGACATTTGGCATAAAGCTTCAGGCCGTCATATTTTACAGTCGTATGACAGAGACTTGATGGACGAAAAGAAGATTGGAAACACTAATGTTGGCCTTACAGGATATGAAATGAAGCTTTTTCTTAAAAAAATGAAAAAGCTAGGACTTTACAGCAAAACTGCGGGAATCGAGGGATAGCATGACAGAAAAGAATAATAAAGAGCCAAGCCCATGTAGCGGTTGCAAATACGAGAAAAGTACAAACATAAAGGAGCTTTTAGCTTTTTGCATACATTGCAAAAGAGCTTATTCCCACGAAGAGGATAGGGAAATTCACAAGGATAGGTATGAGGAGGATATAGCGTGACAGAGAGTGAAGCAATTAAAATCTGTAATACTATTAGTTTTGCAACATCCTTTAGTAATCCCCAAGGGATACCGCTAAATACAACTAAAGAGGAGCTTACAGAAGCAATGAGAATAGCAATACAGGCACTTGAAAAGCAGGTATCGAAGAAACCGGATTTCACAGAAGATAAAGAATTTGCTTTATGTCCTTGTTGCAATGGTAAGGGCTTACTTAACAAGCAAAAATATTGTGATAATTGCGGTCAGAAAATAGACTTAGATTGGAGAGATGAAGAATGACCAGCATAACAACAGTAGTATACACTGCCCTCATAGTATTCGGCATAATTGGTCTGACAGAGGTAGCGTTTATGTGGTACGACATTTATGGGCGAGACAAGACCGATGATGAGATACAAGAGCAGTGGTGTAGTGAAAATATTAAACATTAATTAATTTATCAGAAAGGAATAGGTTGTGCGCACATAAAACCAAGGTTTCCTTTTGGGAAGAGAAAATGAATTTTGACAATTACTCTTGCGATAATCAAATGTCTATATTTGACTTCACGAGAGAATCAATTAGCATTACAAAGCCTATTCGCTTAATAGAACTTTTCGCCGGCTACGGAAGTCAGGCAATGGCACTAAAGAGAATAGGTGCTAAATTTGAGCACCACAGAGTTGTGGAGTTTGATAAGTATGCCATAGCAAGCTATAACGCAGTGCATGGCACAGATTTTCCTACAATGGATATAACTAAGGTTCATGCAGAGGATTTGAATATCTGCGACACAAATGCATTCACTTACTTACTTACTTACTCATTTCCCTGTACAGATTTATCAGTTGCCGGAAAACAAGCTGGAATGTCCAAGGGCAGTGGTACAAGAAGCGGTCTGTTGTGGGAAGTTGAAAGAATACTAACAGAAATCAGAGATAGTAACGGAGAATTACCACAGATTTTATTCATGGAGAATGTGCCACAAGTACATAGCCAGGATAATATGCCTGATTTTAGGAAGTGGCTAGATTTCCTTGAAAGCTTAGGTTACACAAATTACTATCAAGACTTGAACGCTAAAAATTATGGTGTAGCGCAAAATCGTGAAAGATGTTTTATGTTTTCATTCCTGGGTGAGTACAATTACCATTTCCCACAGCCCATACCACTCAAAAAGAAGTTAAAAGACTATCTCGAGGATAATGTAGATGAAAAGTATTACATTAACAATGAAAAGGCTGACAAGCTGATAAAACAGCTTATTGACAACGGCACATTACCACAACACAATCTTGACAGACAGACAGACAGACAGACAGACTTGAGTTGACGGAACAATCAATAAGCCACAACAGAGAGAAGTTGCGAACTGTATCAAGGCGAGATATGACTGTGGAATATCAAACTTGCGGTCAGATGGAAACTTGGTTGTTAAAGGATATGGGAGAGACGGCAGAAAAACAGATTGATGTAGCCGTAACTCTTAGGGCAAGAGATTATAAAGGCCTTGATAATTATGGAAGTAATGGAGTAATTGAATGGAAAAACTAACAGATGCTATCGGAATAACGCTTTTTGAAAGCAAAAAATTCGGTGGCGAAAAGGTACTTAGGGGGGATTTGCCCTACCCTAAGAGCCAATAAAACAAGTAGCGGAGTGATTGAAGTAATGGCAGATGTAAATGTAATAGGCTCTCTTGAAGCAAAATTTGAGAGTACCAACAGAATTTATGATGTGGGGGGGGTGCAGTCCGACATTGAGTACAATGCAAGGTGGTAATCAAGAGCCGAAAATTCTTGAAGCAAAGCAGTTAGGATTTATGGATAATGGCACAGGTAAACACCAATCAAACACAGTATATGATGAAAATGCACTTTGCCCTAACATCACAACAGTTGAGGGTGGCGGTACACAACAGATTAAAGTGTGTGAAAGTCGGATAGTTGCTATGCGTGGCAGAAATCCTGATAATCCGTCAGATAGAACTGCGGGAAACCCAACGGAGCAGAGATTAGAAGTAAATATGCAAGATACAAGTAATTGCTTGACGAGTGTGCAAAAAGATAATTTATTGCTTGAAAACGTAAAAATCAGACAGGCTACAAAGGAAGACTCTATTGAATGTGAAATAGGCGGTTGCTTTGATGCAAGCTATCCTAACAGCAAAACAAGAAGAGGCAGAGCGCAAGACAAAGGCAATACTTGCCCTACATTAACCGCACAAAACCAAGAAGCTGTTAGAATTGAAAAAGTCGGTCAAATATCAAGCGACGGTTCCCAATGCGGTACAGTTATTTCTGATAATGGCATATCCGCTAATCTTGTAGCCGGAACACATGGATATGCGAATAGCCATATTGCTACGCAATATCGTATCAGAAAGCTAACACCGAGAGAGTGCGGACGGCTTATGGGTGTATCTGATGAAGATATTGACAAAATGGCAGCAGTAAACAGCAATACGCAGTTGTATAAGCAGTTTGGCAACTCGATAGTGGTAGATGTTATGTGTGCTATGTTTAAAAATCTGAATATCAAGCAAGGAGATAACAATGAAACACTACAAACCAATTAAATGTGTAGTCTGTAGCAAGATATTTACACCGACCGCAGCTAACCAAAATACGTGTTGTGAAGCACACAGACAGCAGAGAGCTACGGAGTTAAGGAAAATCAGAGAGAAGAAAAGACTCAAAAGAAAGCCCGTTAAGAAAAACAAACTTGCGGAAATCTGCGAGATTGCTAAGAGTAAGGGCATGAGCTACGGACAGTACATGGCAGAGCAATATAAAAAGGAAGTGATGATAAGATGAATAGCAGAACTATGAGTGATATAGAGCCGATTAAAAGACAATGTGTATACGAGGACAACAAGCCGTGCAACAGCTCATGCCGATACTCAAATACTTGTATACACAGTGCAAGCAAAACCGAAGAATAGGAGATAGGCTTATGAAGTTTTCAAAACTTACTAAGCCGGAACTTGAAGAAATTATGAAAAATGCCAATTTTACAGAAGAGGAAGCGGAAGTTTTTGAATTATTAGTTGCTGACAAAAGTCTTGAAGAAGTATCACAGAGACTATTAATCTCGAAAACGACCACTTCCCGGAGAGTGGCAGACATTAAAGAAAAGATAGAAAGGAGTCAGGCGATGATTAACAAAGTGCCAATATGGGAAAAAGTAACGCTGACGATTGATGAAGCTGCGGAATACAGTAACATCGGAATTAACAGAATCAATGATATGCTTAATAATCCCTCGTGCCCTTTTGTACTTTTTGTTGGAAGAGGCAAGCGATTAGTCAAGCGCAAGGAGTTTGAAAAATACCTCGAAAAGACAGATAGTATATAGATATATTGAATTATGAGCCATTATGTAGTAATATAGAAATTATCATATAATGGCTTTTGATTTTGAAAGGAGCCATAAATCAGTATGGGAAAGGATTTGAGAGGAAAAGAGCTGGGAGTCGGAATAACCCAGCGCAAGGACGGACTTTATCAGGGCAGATATAAAGATAGGTTCGGCAAGAGCAAGACAATTTACAACAGCAAGTTGTCAGAACTGCGGAAAGAACTTAGTAAAGCAGTGACCGACAATCAACAATTCACAAGTGTTAGGGACAGCATTACCCTTGATGTGTGGTTTGACAGGTGGATGAATGTATACAAGAAAAAGAGGGTGCGCCCCAATACCATTAGGGAGTACACGCATATATATAAGAAGAACATTTCACCATACTTAGGAAACCACGAAATAACATCTATTCACAAGTCAGATGTACAGCTACTTATCGACAAAGCTTCTGACGATAACTATAAGTATGAGAGACAGAGCAAAATCAAGGTTATTTTAAATGACATGTTCAGTAGAGCTATGGAAGATGACCTGATGATTAAGAATCCGGCAAAAGGTGTAACGCTGAGAGCAAACAAAGAAGTTAATGCTTTTGCATTGACAGTAGAGCAACAGAACGAGTTTTTTGAAGCGTGCAAAGGCACATTTTACGACAATATGTATAATGTGGCAGTTAATACAGGCTTGCGCCCAGGAGAACTGTTTGCGCTCACGTTTGCAGATATACATATGGACGAGGGATATATTGACGTTAATAAGACACTTGTGTACCAAAAATACCTTGAAGATACAGGCAAGACATTTCATGTTGAGCCACCAAAAACCAAACAGAGTTACAGACACGTACCAATTAACAGTGTGTGCAAGGAATATCTGACGAAACAATTTGAGCTTAAAAAGATAGTTTCGACACGCAGACCTAAAGAACAGAACGAATATTTGTTTGTTACAAGGTTCAACACACCAATTAATTCGGTTATATACAGCGACTCTATACGTTCAGTTGTAAGACGGATAAATGATACAAAGAGCAGTGACAATGAATTTCCATTTTTTAGTGGTCACACATTCAGGCATACGTTTGCGACAAGATGTTTTGAGTCAGGCATAGAGCCGAAAGTCGTTCAATCATATTTGGGTCATGCAACACTGAAAATGACAATGGACTTGTATACACATGTTACACCTGAAAAATCGTTTGCTGACATTGAAAAAATCGTTAGCACCGACAACAAAATCATAGAATATAGAAGAAAATGTGTGTAGTAAGTGTGTAGTAGTACACACAATCAATTCACAGAATGTTGAAAAATCAACACTCGTAAGGCATTTTTGTACTAAAACTGGTAAAATTATTACGTGTACCAGGAAGTGCCGTACGAGTTCATAAACAACCGCGAGATAA
>ERZ1673737.344-NODE-344-length-63110-cov-9.619634_pt1 | contig 63110 bp, 48 predicted proteins | sample MGYA00580211_ERZ1673737 | MGnify/ENA primary metagenome ERZ1673737 (study PRJEB41218, sample SAMN15661789) | gut metagenome | host: Homo sapiens | place: Canada: London | collected 2015-08-20/2019-03-30 | study: EMG produced TPA metagenomics assembly of... | reverse complement strand
TGATGCTGCCAGAATCTAAGGAATCCCACGGTTTTAACCGTGGGAGTATGTCAAATTTTAACAGCTCTTTCAAATCATCCAATTTGATTTCCCATGATTTGCGAAAACGGTTATTTTCTAAGTAGAGGAATAAAACATAGCTGTATCGAGATTTTAACTCAATGACGTTTTTTAGACGATATCTGAGATAGCCCAAATCTTCAATATTGAAAATATATTCTCTCGCCGAGGGTGTACATGTAAGCGTAATTTTCCATAGTCCGTTGCCGTCTGGAACAGCTTCGGCTTCTTCGAATAAGGAAATTATCTTAAATCCATCTGGCTTTGTGGCATCTTCAATTTCCACAATTTGGAATAAATTGCGAGGTCGTTTATTAAGATCGTCCTTTAATATTCTGGTTACACATAGGACACGTTCGAGTTCTTCTTTTTCGATTATGACTGTTCTTTTTTCTGGATCATGACTATCAATTCTTGCCAAATATACATCAAGTAATTTTAATTCTGGTAAAGTTAGGTCGGTTTTCGCAAGCGACTGTAGAGGGTCTGATTTTTGGACGGTCAGCTTGTCGGGATTTCCTAGTCCGATTATATCTGAAGTTTCTGGTAGCTTTTTTCTCCTTGGCAGTTATCTGATTTCCCATTTCCTTTTTCTTTTATGGCACAACAATAGTACGAATATGTCAATATAAAAAACGTATCTTTTGAGAAAAACAATCATACTCTTAACGAAAAACGATCGTACCTTTCGTGAAAAATGATCGTACCTTTCGTGAAAAACTATCGTACCTGTAGATATTAAAATCCTAGCATTGATGCGGTTTCTGGAATTCTTATAATCAGGAAAGTAATCAAGAAAATAATCAGGAAGGTAATCAAGTAATCAATCAAGAGAGTGTGAAGGGTGGATTTTAATGTGTATGATAAGATTGGAATCGTAAAGAACACTGTATTTTCAATCAAAACGATGAGCTAGCATGAAAAACAATCGTACCTTTCCATACTCTAAATCCAATATTTATGCGCTTCTCATAACATTTGTAATCAAGTTAAATTCAAGATACTTGACAGATTCCCTTTTACTTATAAGAATTTTTCTGTTTGAAACACTTGACATAAGTTAGAAAGTATGCTACCTTTAAAACACAGAATATATTCGAAATAAAGTTGATAATAATGCAAAATATCGAATTATTTGCACAAAAAACTGAAAATTATGTCGAAAATCAATTGACCATTTGCTGTTTTCCTGACCAGAAAGGGGTGTTGTATGATGATGGCATGTTTGAGTATTGCGATTTTTCTGACTTTGTTTGCAGGCAATGTAAATGCGTTATCGGATTGGCAGGTGACGGTTCCAGAGAAAGAACGTGTGGCTTCTTATCAGATTGTATGTGATGATTGGAAGATCTACTATGTTGTGAATGGTAATGAATATCAATATTGTTTGAAGCTCGCACGGGGAAATCAGGGCGAATCAGAAAAAGCGTCAGAAGAAAAGACGTTTGTGGTGCTGTCAAATGATAAGGATCTTAGCTATCAGGCAGTGTGGAATTCTTTGATTTCTAGTCAATATCAGAATAACGATAAGGTATTTTATTGGTTGGGATATGATGAATAGCCTTATATGAACAACGTCAAGAAAACCAGGGGACGCGGAAAGCCACGGGGACGAATCTGTCCCCATGGCTTTTTCTGTGTCTAAATGTTTTTTCAAAAGAAGTGAAATCTCCATTGTTATTAGATTCGACATGGTTTACAATAGAAAATATGCATATTAGGTCAGATGCAAAATGAAAAAGGAGGAGTTGGAAAATGATACGTTTATTTGAAGAACATCAGGTTCGAAGGACAACTGAGCTTTCTTCAACTTTGTGGGATTTTAGTCAGGTGACAGATGGAAAAAATACGCCGGTTGGAAAAGTAACGGTGCCGTCCTGTTGGGAAAGCTATCCTGGCTTTGAAGCTTACAGAGGACAAGGCTTGTATGAGCGTAACTTTGAGGCGGGCGGTGATATGCGCATTGTCTTTAAGGGTGTCAGCCATACGGCAAAGGTTTTTGTGGATGACAAATTTGTTTGTGAGCATTACAATGCATTTACTCAGTTTGAGGCAGTGGTCAAAAATTTGCCGTCAGGTGTTCATAAATTAAGTGTCTTAGTGGATAACTCTTTTTCTGAGGCATCTGCCCTTCATGTGGAAAATGATTACCAAAGCTATGGCGGTATTTCAAGGGGGGTGGTATTAGAAAAGCTTCCGAAACATTATATTAGACAGATGCATTTTACTCCTATTTATAAGGATGGTGGATGGTATGCAAGGATCAAGCTTGTGATTAAATCACTTACTGAGGATAGGTGGGATGGAACTGTGAATGTCACGCTGAAAAATGGGGAGACAGAAGCCTTTTTGTGCAGCGAGACTTGTAGTATGAAAGAAAATGAAGACGAGCTTACGATTGAGACTGATGAGATTGCCTGCAAGGCTGTAAGTGCTTGGGCACCAGAGCATCCAACTCTTTATATGCTTAGTGCACAGTTAGAAGATGAAGATGGCAAAGTGATTGATGATTTGACTGACCGTGTGGGCTTTCGTGAAGTCAGGACACAGGGTAAGGACATTCTCTTAAATGGAAAGAAGCTTCAAATTAAGGGCTTCTGCCGCCATGAGGATCATCCACAATTTGGCTGTGCGCTGCCTCTTTCTGCAATTATGCAGGATCTGCAGCTTGCACGAGATATGGGAGCAAATTCAATTAGAACATCTCATTATCCAAATGATGAGCTGTTTCTTGATTTGTGTGATGAGCTTGGTATTCTTGTCTGGGAGGAAAATCATGCGAGAGGCTTAAGTGAAGAGCAGATGAAAAATCCAAACTTCGAGCGCCAGTGTGAGGCTTGTATTCGCGAGATGATAGCAGCTCACTATAATCATCCGTCTATTTATATCTGGGGTATTTTAAATGAGTGCGCAAGTGACACAGCGTATGGCAGAGAATGCTATAAGACGCAGCTTGAACTGATTAAAAGTCTTGATGTGACGCGCCCACGCTCATTCTCAAGCTGCCGCTTTAAGACTGACATATGCTTTGATCTTGTTGATGTAGTTTCCTATAATATTTATCCGAAATGGTATCATAATACACCAGTAGCAATGTATCTGGATGATTTGTATAAATGGGTTCAGACAACTGGCGGTGCTGGAAAGCCATTTTTGATTACTGAGGTTGGGGCAGGAGCGATCTACGGCTATCGCACACCGGCAAAGGTGAAGTGGTCTGAGGAATATCAGGTTTTGGCGCTTGAGGAGCAGCTTGGTGCGATTCTTTCTTATAAGGATTGTTCTGGTGTGTATATCTGGCAGTTTTGCGATGTGCGCGTAACAAACGATTGGTGGAATACGCGTCCGAGAACAATGAACAACAAGGGAATTGTGGACGAGTACAGAAGACCGAAGCTGTCCTATGAGACTGTAAAGCGTATTTTTGGATCTGTGGATACATATAGGAAATAAGCAGATTAGAAGTAGACTGAAAAATTTATAGAAATAGAACAATAGAGAGGAAGCATAATGGAAAAGCAGAAGAAGTTTTCACTGAAAAACTATCTGTATGAGTATAAATGGTGGTATGTGTTTGGCATAGCAATTTTGCTTTGTGTCGATCTGGCAAATATTTATATTCCGCAATTTATTGGAGATATAATTGACGGACTGACAAATGAAACGTTGACAAAAGCCGGCATTCCAATGATGCTCATGAAGATATTGATTGCAGGACTGATTATGATGTTTGGCCGTTTTGGATGGCGCTACTGCATTTTTGGTGCATCCAGAAAGATTGAATATCGCCTTAGAAATGATATGTTTGGTCATTTGGAAACATTGTCAGCACGTTACTTTAATGAGCACAAAACAGGTGATCTGATGGCACATTTTACAAATGATTTGGAGGCTGTGCGAGTGGCAGTAGGTATGGCTGTCATTACAACCTTTGATGCAGCAGTCATGTCTATTATGGTTATTATTAAAATGATCATATACGTTGATCTGCGTTTGACTGTGCTTGCATTTGTTCCAATGATTCTTGTTGCAATCGGATGTTATTTCTTTGGTGTTCAGATGAAAAAGCGACAGACTGCCAGACAGGAAGCCTTTTCATTTCTTTCAGATAAGGTTCAGGAGAGTATTTCTGGTATCCGTGTTTTAAAGGCCTTTGTTCAGGAGAAGAAGGAACTTGAGGAATTTCAGAAGGCAAATGAAAATAACATGGAAAAAAATCTTGCCGTTGTGAAGCTAAGAAGTTTGTTTGGACCTCTGCTTGATTTGATTACAGGAATCAGTCTTCTTTTGACATTGATCATTGGAGGAAAAATGGTAATTAATGGAACGGTATCAGTTGGTCAGTTTGTTGCATTCAACTCTTATATCGGTATGCTTGTATGGCCGATGATCGCCTGTGGTGACTGTATAAATACATTTAGCCAGGCATCAGCAGGCTATAAGCGTATCAAGGATATCTTCGATGAAAAGCCAGATATCATTGATAAGGTAAAAGAGAAGGATGGTGAGCATTTAACTGGTGATATAGAGCTGAAGAATCTGACCTTCCAGTACCCAGATGGCGATACACCTGTTTTAAAGAATGTGAGTGTTCACATTAAACCGGGCGAGATGTTAGCAGTACTTGGACGAACTGGAAGCGGAAAGTCTACGCTTGCAGATCTGCTTCTTCGTGTATATGACTGCGAAAAAGGAATGCTTTTGATGGATGGAAGACCTATTGATGAGATTCCGCTTCATGTGCTTCACCGTGATGTGGCTTATGTGCCTCAGGAAAATTTTATGTTTTCAGATACACTTGAGGAAAATATAGCATTTGGACTTGAGGATCGTATTTTTGATCATCCAAAGCTTCGCGATAATATTAAGGAAGCAGCTGAGGCGGCCTGCATTCACAGCAATATTATTGATTTCCCAGAAGGCTATCAGACACTTGTTGGAGAGCGTGGTGTAACGCTTTCAGGCGGTCAGAAGCAGCGAAGCTCTATTGCACGTGCGCTTCTTAAGAATGCCCCTGTATTGATTATGGATGACTCGCTGTCTGCTGTCGATACAGATACAGAGGAGCAGATTTTAGAGAATCTGATTCGTCTGCGCAAGGGAAAAACAACGATTATTATCGCACATCGTGTTTCTACGCTCCAAAAGGCTGATCATATCGCAGTATTGACTGAGGGTGAGATGACTGAGTATGGTACACATGATGAGTTAATCCGCGAGGGCGGCTTCTATGCAAAGATTTATGAGAAGCAGCAGCTTGAGCAGGAATTAAATGAGATGTAAGGGGGTGCAGCAAGATGAGTTCAATGACAGATGACAAATTGGAAAGTAATTATAAAGGAAATGCGCTGCTGCATCTTTTGTCTTATATGAAGCCGTATGCCGGATGGGTTATGCTTTGTCTGGTGCTTGTATTGGCACTTACGGGATTTGATTTGTATAGACCAACACTGATTGGAGATGCGATTGACAACTTCGAGACGCAGGGCGATTACAATGTAATTATTAATACAGCATGGAAATACGGTATTGTGCTTGTAGTAAGCTTTATTTTCAATATGGCACAGACCTGGATTTTGCAGAAGACTGGACAAAAGATCATTCTGACTGTAAGACGAGAGCTGTATATTCATATTCAAAGCTTAAGCAGTCGTTTCTTTGATCTGACGCCTGTTGGAAAGCTTGTAACAAGAGTGACAAATGATGTTGAAGCATTAAATGAGATGTATTCAGGCATTTTGGTGCGCTTATTTAGAAATATCGTAAAGATAATAGGACTGGCTGTTGTTATGATTGCGCTAGACAGAGGACTGGCACTTGTTTCATTTGTGCTTCTGCCTATTGTTATGGTGCTTACAGTTGTTTTTCGTATTATTTCCAGAAAAATATATCGACTTGTACGCACAAAGCTTACAGATATCAATACATTTTTATCTGAGAATATTTCAGGAATGCGTGTAATTCAGATCTTTGGACGAGAGGAGCGAAAGTTCGAGGAGTTTAAGGATAAGGATTACAAGCTGTACCGCGCATATTACCGTGAGATGATGGTGTTTGCGATTTTTCGCCCGCTAATCTATATTTTAAGTGTGTTGTCTTTAATGATAGTGCTTGGTATCGGAAGCAACGAGGTGTTAGATGGAGCAATTTCCATCGGAACTCTCTATATTTTCTCACAGTACATTCAGCAGTTTTTTGATCCGATTCAGGAGCTTGCCGAGCAGTTTTCAACACTGCAGTCATCAATAGCATCAGCAGAAAAGATCTTTACAATTCTCGCTGAGGAGCCACAGGTTAAGGAGGATGAAAATCCTATTGTACTGCCAAAGGTTCTCGGACGCATTGAGTTTGACCATGTATGGTTTGCATATGATGGAGAACATTATGTACTTCGTGATGTTTCCTTTGTAATTGAGCCTGGTGAGAAGGTGGCATTTGTTGGTGCAACAGGAGCTGGAAAATCGTCTATTTTAAATCTAATCGGACGTTATTATGATATCCAGAAGGGTAATATTTATATTGACGGTGTGGATATTAGAAAGCTTTCCAAGAAGCAGCTTCGAAGTGCGATTGGACAGATGCAGCAGGATGTATTTATATTTGAGGGAGATATTGAGTCAAATATTCGTCTGCACGATGATATCCCGTTTGAAGATGTGAGAGCTGCTGCTGAGTATGTTAATGCATCACATTTTATTGAAAAGCTTCCGCAAAAATATAAGGAGCCTGTTACAGAGCGCGGTGCAACTTTTTCAGCAGGAGAGAGACAGCTTCTTTCATTTGCAAGAACGCTTGCGCATAAGCCGGCAATTCTTGTAATGGATGAGGCAACAGCAAATATTGACACAGAGACTGAAATTTTAATTCAGGAAGCGCTTGAAAAGCTGATGAAGGGACGAACTACTATTATGGTAGCGCATCGTCTTTCAACAATTCAGCATGCTGACTGCATAATGGTTATGCATAAGGGAAAGATCAGAGAGCGCGGAACACATCAGGAACTTTTGGCACAGAACGGAATCTACAAAAAGCTTTATGAGCTGCAAATTCATCATGTGATATCATCATGATTGAAAATAAAAGGGAGCGTTAGTTAAACGCGGAAAGGTGGATTATAAAAGTGAATATTTATTGGGGAGATTTACATAACCATTGTGGGATAACATATGGTTTTGGAAGCTTGGAGAATGCAATACAAAGAGCGAGAGGACGGTTGGATTTTTGTGCATTTACAGGACATGCTATGTGGCCTGACATTTATTCAAAAACACCGGAAACAGAGTTCCTTGTGAATTTTCATGAAGTTGGTTTTAAAAAATTGAGAGATCACTGGGAAGAGGTTCGCGACAAAGTTGCAAAAGCAAATTCTAAAGAGCTTGTTACATTTCAGGGCTATGAATTACATTCAGGAAAGTACGGGGATCATCATTTAGTATCTATAGATGATAATCTTCCATTGGTGTATAGAGATTCGCCAAAAGAGCTTGTGGAGGCATGTGGAAAAGACACTACCATTGCAATTCCTCATCATATAGCTTATACACCGTCTTATCGTGGAATTAACTGGGATTATTTTGACAGCAGTATTTCTCCTGTTGTTGAAGTTTATTCCAAACATGGATGTTCGATAAATGAAGACGCGGCTTATCCTTATTATCATGATATGGGACCGAGAGATACTCGCAACATGGTAGATGAAGGACTGCGCAGAGGATATCACTTTGGCTTTGTAGCATCTACAGATCATCATGCTGGTTTTCCAGGATCTTATGGAGACGGACTGGTGGCAGTTATTGCTGAAAAGAAAACAAGAGAAAGTATTTGGGAAGGCCTTAGAATGGGTCGTACTTATGCAGTAACTGGAGATAAAATTCTTTGTGATTTTCGTATTAACGATGCTTATCAGGGAAGTGCTATTAGCGCTTTGGTACGAAAGCTTCACGTTAATGTGCAGACACAGGCACCGCTTGATAAGATTGTAATTTATAAAAATGAGAAGCCATACCATATTTTGAATGGAGAGAATTATTGGGAGATTAATCAGAGCGGTCACTACAAAATCAGAGTTGAAATGGGCTGGGGAGATCAGACACTTTACCGCTGGAATGGAAAAATCAAAATTGAAGGCGGAAGCCTGACAGACATTGATACTTGTTTCCGTGGACGAAATGTATTGTCACCTACACAGCGAGAGGCAAGCAAAATCGAGCAGATAAATGATATTGCCAGCCAGGCAGAGATGATAAGTGAAAAAGAAATGCAGTTTACATGTGATACAGTGGGAAATCAGTCAACACTTCATCCATGCACTTCGGCAGTTATTGTAACAGTGGAGGGCGATCTGAATACGAAGGTAACTGTTCAAATGAATGAGCAAATTTATCAGGCTACAATCGGTGAACTTTTGCAGTATGGATATACAAGTCACATGAAGTATTATCATTCTCAGGCATTTAAGATTCACAAGGCATTACCAGAAAGCAGATATATATTTAACATTGATATGGAAGATCAGATTCCGGAAAAAGATGAGGATATTTATCGCGTAGAAGTTTCTCAGAAAAATGGACAGTTGGCATACAGTTCACCGATTTTTGTCAGAAATATATAAGAATAAAATAATTTTTATAGCAGAAAAGTCACCTAAGGTGGCTTTTTTTGCTTTTATAATGTGACTTAGAAACTTTACAAAAATTTTATCTTGATTTGACTAGAAGAGTATAACAGATTTTACGAAGGACTACTAAAATGCAAATTGTAATAAAAACACACATAAAAAAAGGAGACTACTCACATGAGATTAAAAAAAATCAGTGCATTATCATTAGCAGCAGCAATGTCAGTCTGTACAGTACCAGCTTTTGGTGCAGCAGAAACAGAAAATGTAAATGTTCCAAAATATATTTTCCTGTTTATAGGAGATGGAATGAGCTATCCACAGGTTCAGACAACCAACTATTATTTGAATGCAATTGCAGATGATGGTGATGATGTGCTGACGAGTGAAAGTAAATTGAATATGATGAAGTTTCCAGTGGCCGGATCAGCACAGACTTATGACAGCACTTCATTCTGTCCTGATTCAGCGTCTACAGCAACTTCCATTTCTACAGGTCATAAGACATATAGCGGAACCATCAACATGGATGAAAAGATGGAAACTTCTTATGAGACTATCGCTGAGAAATTAAAAAAGCAGCTTGGCTATAAGGTGGGAATTTTATCTTCTGTTAATTTAAACCATGCTACTCCGGCAGCATTTTATGCGCATCAGCCATCCAGAAATAATTATTATGAAATTGGTCAGGAGCTTATTGCAAGTGATTTTGATTATTTTGCAGGTGGTGGTCTTAAGAAAACAACAGGACCTGATAAGGATAAGACGGATCTTTATCAGCTGGCAGAAGAGGCTGGATACAAGGTAATTAAGACTCAGGAAGAGGCGCAGGCTTTGACCGCAGAAGATGGAAAGGCAATCGTAATTGATGAGACACTTGCAGATAGTGATGCAATGAGCTATGACATGGATCTGGAAGAGGGAGAATGGGGACTTTCAGATTATGTTGAAAAGGGAATCGAAGTGCTTAATAATGATACTGGATTTTTTATGATGGTAGAAGGTGGAAAAATTGACTGGGCATGTCATGCAAATGATGCGGCAGCAACTATCACCGATACAGTAGCAATGGACGAAGCAGTAGGAAAGGCAGTTGAGTTTTATAACGAGCATCCAGATGAGACGTTGATTCTTGTTACAGGTGATCATGAGACAGGTGGTCTTACTATTGGATTTGCAGGAACTGATTACGATACCTTCCTTGCAAATATTAGCAATCAGAAAATTTCTTATGCAAAGTTTGACTCTGATTATGTGACAGCATATAAGGAAAATAAGACAGACTTTGATACAGTAATGGCTGATATTACTGAGCTTTTTGGTTTGCAGGCACCAAATGGTGTAGCAGAAACTTCCAATCAGGCTGACAGTAAGGATGTACATCCAGAGGGAACAGATGACAAGGGAAGTCTTGTAATGACTGATTATGAATATCAGAAGCTGCAGACGGCTTATGAAGAAACAATGAGCAGAACAGGAGAAGAGTCTGAGTTTGGTCAGGAAGAGTATCTTCTGTATGGAAGCTATGAGCCATTGACAGTAACAATTACACATATTTTAAATAACAAATCAGGTGTTAATTTTGCTTCCTATGCACATACAGGACTTCCAGTAGAGGTATTTGCGATGGGTGTTGGACAGGATCAGTTCAAAGGTTATTATGATAATACAGATATTTTTAACAAGATGGCAGAAATTACAGGAGTACAATAAATGATCAAGGACAGACTAAAAAAAAGCTCTGTCTCAATTATAGCAATTTTGTTGATCTTCATCCTCATGGCGCTTCCGACAGGCTATGAGGATGCTGCTATTTATAAAGGGACGGACAGAGTTAAGGCAAAAGTGCTTTCTACAAGCGAGGATTCTGTAATTAGTAACGGTTTGATTCAATCAGGAGAACAGTACTGTAAGGTAAAAATACTTGGCGGAAAGTTTAAGGGACAGGAAGCAAATGCAGTAAACATGCTAAGTGGTTCTTTGGAAGCTGATAAAATATTTAAAAAGGGTGATGTTGCTCATGTGGTAATAAGTTATAGTGGCGACACTATTCTTTCTATCATGATGAGTGACCATTATCGTCTGGATAAGGAAGCGCTTTTGGCGGGTATTTTTGTCTTACTGTTAATTGGATTTGCAGGAAAGACAGGCCTTAGAGCTGTATATTCTTTTGTTATTACGGTATTGGCAATATGGAAAATTTTAACACCAGCCTATTTAAATGGTGCTAATCCGATTTGGTGGGGAATTGCATTGACTGCTTTTTTAACACTGTTAATCATCTTTTTAGTATATGGGTTTGATAAGAAAACGCTTGCTGCGTCATCAGGTGCACTTTTGGGTGTACTTGTAACTTGTATTATAGGCTGTATTTTTACAGAGGCTTTTAAAATTCATGGAGCCGTCATGGCTTATTCGGAAAGTCTTCTATATGCTGGATATCAGAAGCTGAATCTTTCTCAAATTTATATGAGTGGTATTTTTATCGGAGCATCAGGTGCGATGATGGATTTGTCTGTTGACATTACATCAGCAGTTAATGAAGTAATTGAAAAAAAGCCAGATATTGGTTGGAAGGAAGCTGCTCGATCAGGCATGAACGTGGGAAGAGCCGCCATGGGAACTATGACAACAACACTTTTGCTGGCGTACTCAGGAGGATATATTGCATTGCTCATGACATTTATGGCGCAAGGCACACCAATTGACAATATTTTAAATTATAAATATGTAGCAGCAGAATTACTTGATACCATTGTGGGAAGCTTTGGACTAGTGACAGTGGCTCCATTTACAGCACTGACAAGCGCATGGCTTCTCACAAAAAAGAAAAAATAAATATTCTTTACTTTAAACTGTAAAAGTTTAAATGAGCAGTTGACGTAACGTGCAGTATGGCTTATAATAAATCTATCTGTTGAGGTCGGGGGCAAGGCTTTTGCCCTCGATTGTTGTCATAGAGGGAATTTATTATAAGAAAGGGAAATGTTATGAAAAATCGAGAACGGCTTGGAAGCCGACTTGGCTTTATCATGCTGTCGGCTGGCTGTGCAATCGGCTGCGGTAATGTGTGGAAGTTTCCGTGGATGTGCGGACAAAATGGAGGCGGAGGTTTTATGCTGGTATATCTGGCGTGCCTTGTTTTATTAGGTCTTCCGGCAATTGTTATGGAGTTTGCAGTCGGACGAGCATCGCAGGCAAGTCCAGTTTTTATGTATCGAAAGCTGGAAAAACCAGGCCACAAATGGGGAATCTTTGGCATTGTATGTCTGATTGGAAATATTGCACTGATGGCATTTTATACTGTTGTTACTGGATGGATTATCTATTATTTCGTTAAGTTCTTAACCGGACAAAATGATAGTTTTGGTTTTGAGGCTATGATAACTAATCCAGGTGTAAATGTTACATTCTTACTGGTTACAGTAGTTGCTGCATTCGCAATTTTAAGCTTTAATCTGCAGGGCGGTTTGGAGCGTGTAACAAAGTACATGATGGTATCACTCTTGATTTTAATGATGGTACTTGCTATTCATGGTCTGACACTTTCAGGAGCAAAGGAAGGCTTAAGGTTCTATTTGGTTCCTGATTTTTCAAAAATTGATGGTTCAGTAGTCGTTAGTGCTATGAATCAGGCATTTTTCACGCTGTCAACAGGAATGGGCGGTATGGCAATATTTGGAAGCTATATCGGAAAGGATCGTTCTTTGATGGGCGAGTCTGTTCATGTAATTGTACTTGATACATTTGTAGCAGTTATCGCTGGTGTTATCATGTTCTGCGCATGCTTTACTTATGGACTTGAAGTTAATGCAGGACCAAGCCTTCTGTTTGATACAATGGCAACAGTATTCTCTCATATGCCGGGAGGACGCTGGTGGGGTGCGTTGTTCTTCTTGTTTATGGTATTTGCAGCTATGTCTACCGTGCTTGGCGTTTGCGAAAATATTCTTGCAATGGTTCGCGAGCTTACCGGATGGTCACGTCCAAAGGGATGCGTTGTCTGCGCGGCAGGAATCTTTGTACTTGCATTGACAACAGCACTTGGCTACAGCGTAATTAAATTCCAGCCATTTGCAGAGGGAACAGCATGGCTTGATTTATGGGATTTTATTGTATCTAACAATATCCTTCCGCTTGGATCGCTTGTACTGGCACTGTTTTGCTGCAACAAGTTTGGATGGGGCTGGGATAAGTTCATGGAAGAGGCTAATACAGGAAAGGGACTTAAGATAAAGTCATGGATGAAGCCAATCTTCAAATATTTTGTTCCGGCAGCAATTTTGTTCATCTATATTTATGGAATGATTAATTTTAAGTGGAAATAAAAACAACACCTTGCATCGTATTTAATAGTACGGTGCGAGGTGCTTTTTGTATGCGTAAGACGAAAAAGAAGAGTTTGCTAAGCTACAGTTAATACATACTTTGCAGTGTTTATGGCAGCATCCTTTCCAACTTCATTATATCCGGCCTGATAATAATGGAAAGAATCCTTCATCAGTCCTCGTGCTTTCATTGTTTCAAACAGGCGGCTTACGACTGTGATATCTTTTCTGTGTTCTGCAAATGAATACTGAGCATTTCTAATCTCATCGTAGCAGATATCATCAGCTGTTCCATTATAAGCGCCAATTCCAATTAAAAAACAATGTTCAATTCCGACAGCCTTTAGCTTTTCATACATTTGCATAAATTGTTTTGTATATTCGTCAGCACTTGTATGGTGATCTCCGTCAGATTCTCCCTGACACCAAAGAAGATACTGATGGCGAAGGGTAATATTATGTTGTTCGCAGAATGTTTGCGCGCTTTTTAAACGTGTTATTGTATCTGTAAGATAGTCATCGTGATCCTGCCAGTTTGCGATGACAGAGCCGCCTTTGCTTGATGACAGGCCAAGAACTGGAACACCAGTATTTTGAAAATAGGTATTTACAAAAGAAGCGACAAGTGAGCCAGTCTTCATACCTGGCTCAAAAATACCAGTGGGATTATTTTCCAAAGCACCAAAAGGCTCTGCGATTGGATAAAGTCTGGTTGGATCAGAGATTGCGCGAAATTCAGCACCAGCACCAGAAATTAAGTCAGGTGCACCTTCTGGAAATTGTGTACAGGCAATGCCGCGGCCAGCCATATTGGACTGTCCGGCGAATAAAAATAAATCATATGTTGTCATAAGTCCACCTTCTGTTATAGTGTTTTTCAAGTGGAGTATAGCACTGAAAGTGCTGATACACAAGTGCAAAAAAATTGTGAAAGTCATTCACCTTCGGGTTAGATTTAATTTGGATGTGAATGGGGTTAAGAATAGTTACAAAAGATATAAAAGTGTGGTACTATAAGAGTGGTTTTGAGGATTTCACTTTAGAAAGGAAATATTATGCATACAAAGGAATCATTAAAAAAACAGCTTGCAGCGATGGGACTTACAGGGGAAGAAACAATTTTAATTCATTCTTCTATGAAGGCAATCGGTGAAACACAAAAAGGAGCTGAGACGGTGTTAGATGCTTTGATGGAGTTTTTTGAAAAGGGTTTATTGCTTCTTCCGACACATACATGGAAGACGATAAATGCGGAGAATCCTGTTTTTGATGTGGATAATGAACCGGCATGTGTTGGGATTTTATCTAATTTATTTTTGAAACGTCCTGGTGTGATTCGCTCATTGCATCCGACTCACAGTATGGCAGGCTACGGAAAAGATGCTGCGTCATATTTGGCTGGGGAAGAAATGCGCAATACACCGTGTACACCAGGCGGCTGTTATGATCGTTTAAAGGATGTCGGAGGCAAAATTCTCTTAGTTGGGGTTGGTCATGAGCGAAATACATACATCCATAGTGTAGAGGAAGTGCTTAATGTGCCAAATAGACTGTCTGACATGCCAGTTCTTATGAAAATCGTGCAGCATGGAAAAAAGCCAGTTTCTGTCTATATGAGAAAGCACTATAACTCACAGCAGCCACATATTTCTGAGGATTTTGTTAAGCTTAATCGTGCATTTGATGAATGTGGAGCAGCAGTACATACTGTATTTGGATCAGCAGAGTGTATTTTGTGCGATGCAAGACGTATTTTTGAAGTGACTCGCCATGTGATAGCACCTGATCCAGAGTGTCTGGTGACGGGAGGAGAAATTGCACCTGAAAGATGGCAGGAACTTATAAGATAAAAGATACGATAGAAAGCAGGTAAGATATGACAAAGATATTTGCACATAGAGGCGCAAGTGCATATGCGCCGGAAAATACAATGGAGGCCTTTGAGTTAGCAGCAAAGCAGGGCGCAGACGGCATTGAGTTAGATGTTCATGTGACAAAGGATGGCGAAGTTGTGGTGACACATGATGAAAAGATTGATCGTGTCAGCAACGGAAGCGGTTTTATTAAGGACATGACGCTGCGCGAATTAAAGCGTCTGTCTTTTCATAATCACATGGAGTCTTATGTGGGAGCAGGTATTCCGACGCTTCGCGAGGTTCTCGAATATGTCAGTACAACAAATATGGATGTAAATATAGAGTTAAAGACTGGAATTTACTGGTATCCGCAGATTGAAGAAAAGACAGCTTTTATTGTCCAGGAAACGGGAATGCATGACAGAGTGATTTATTCTTCCTTTAATCATCACAGTATTGCAAAGATTAAGGAGATTGACAGTACAGCAGAGACAGCATGGCTGTTTTCTGATGTAATTTTAAATGTTGAGCAGTATGCAAAGGCAAATGGTGTGGAGGGTCTTCATCCAGCTGTCTACCATATGTATATGTCTGATTTCATGAAAAGATGGAACGAGAGCGACGAGAAGGTGCGCGTATGGACTGTAAATAGTGAAAAGGATATGAAAAATTTTATTCAGCATGATTTAGAGGCAGTTATCACTAATTATCCTGATGTCGCATTACGAGTAAGAAGAGAGGTAACAGGATGCTAAGCAACAAAAAGCTTTTTTTATTTGATATTGACGGAACAGTGTGTCAGGGTGAGCGCTTGATCGACGGCACAATGCAGTTCCTTGAGGATATCCGTCAAAGCGGAGGTCAGTTTGTCTTTATAACAAACAATTCCACAAAGAGCATTCAGGACTATATTCTGAAATTTCAGAAGCTCGGAATTAAGACCGATTACAGAAATTTTATCACAGCATCCTATGCCACTATTCATTATTTAAAGAAAAATTATGATGATAAGCTAATCTATGTGATGGGAACAAAATCATTGATCAGGGAGTTGAAAAAGAGCGGCATTCGTGTGACAACTGACTGTGAGGATCCAGAGATTACATGTGTGCTTGTCGCATACGACAATGAGCTGACTTATGAAAAGCTGACAGATACATGCAAGATTCTTTCCACGAGAGATGTAGGCTATGTAGCAACAAATCCAGATCTGGTGTGTCCGATTGAGTTTGGATTTGTGCCAGACTGCGGTGCAATGTGCCAGATGATTGAGCATGCCGTAAAGAAAAAGCCATATTTTATCGGAAAGCCAGAGCCAGGAATGGTAGATATGTCTGTTGCACAGAATCACTTTACAAAGGATGAAACATTAGTAATCGGAGACCGTCTATATACAGACATTTTATCTGGCATCAATGCAGGTGTCGAGACAGCGCTTGTACTTACAGGAGAAGCCACAAGAAAAGATGCTGAAGAAAGCAGCTACAAGCCAGATTATATTTTCCCAACTGTGCGCGAACTTCACGAAGCGTGGAAGTGACCATGGTGACAGGGACGGTGGCTCAAAATGTGTCCCTACTGGCTCGATATGTGTCCCCTGTAAAAAAGTCTGAAAGTTCAAGAAAAGAGCTTTCAGGCTTTTTTTTGTGTTTTTACTAGAATGCAGTCAAGTTAAAAAGAACAAAAGTTCGTAAACTTGAGCCACCAGGGACACTTATTCAGCCACCGTCCCTGTCACCTATGGTTTCCTTATGCATTTGAGTATGATGGATTTGTAAACCAGACAGCAGTAAAGGCTAGAGATCGCACACTGGAGCGTTACAGTTATGCACCGAACAATGGCCCACTCATAACGATTACTTAGATTATCCTATGGACTTACTGTCGATGGAAAACAAAGACAAAGTTTAGCTTATGATGCGATGGCGCGATGCACAAAGGAAACTATGACACTTCCGGGTGGACAGACACGAGAAAACAGCTTTACTTATGGAACCCTTCGTCATCTGACCGACACGGACAGTCTTCTTTCCTCAATGTCGAATGGAACCAAAAGCTGGAGCTACGAGTATGACAATGTGGGAAATATCACAAAGATTACATCTGGCACGAAGGTCATCACATATCAGTATGATGAACTCAATCAGCTGATTCGTGAAAATAACGGTGCATTAAATGAGACCATTCTTTATACCTACGATGCAGGCGGAAATATGACTTCGAGAAAGACGTATGACTATACGGAATGGACCCTGCAGACCATAAAGAAGAATGAGACATTCACCTATCGAAGTGATGGCTGGAAGGATCAGCTGGTATCCTGGAATGGCTACCGCTATGTCTATGATGCAGGTGGAAATCCGACCTTATTACGAGGCGTTCCGTTAACCTGGGGAGAAGGACGACGCTTAAAGCGAGTAAGTCTATCATGGGGAACCGTGGATTTTGCGTATGACAGCGATGGAAAGCGTGTCAGAAAGACAAGCGGAGGAAATACCACAACGTATTATTACAATGGAAATGTGCTGAGTGGTCTGGTGAGAAGGGCCGTTGGAAGTACAGGAGCGGGTACTACGGTACAGTTTGTGTATGATACGCAGGGAAAGCCATTTATGCTGCGATTAAATGGAAAGACGGATTACTTCTATCTGTATAATGGTCTCGGAGATGTTGTAGGTCTGGTTGACAGCAGCAATCAGGTAGTGGTAAGATACCAGTACAACAGCTGGGGTAAAGTAACGTCCACACAGGATACCAGTGGCGTGTCCCTTGCAACGCTGAACCCATTCCGCTACCGAAAATATGTCTACGATCCAGAGACAGGACTGTATTGTCTGGGAAGTCGCTATTACGATCTGTAAGTTGGAAGGTTTGTGAATGCGGATGATCCTGGTGTGATCTTTGCGAAGCCACAGGAGCTGTATCATAAGAATCTATATGTGTATTGTGATAATAATCCGGTAGTAAGACGAGATTTACAGGGATATTTTGGGGAAACTTTATTTGATATTGTGTCACTTGGAACGAGTGTAGTAGAGGTATGCGTTAATCCTGGTGATCCGTGGAACTGGGCTGGATTAATTGGAGATGCTATTGATCTAATTCCATTTGTGACGGGAGCTGGTGAGGCAACTCGAGCAGTTAAAACGGCAAATAAAGTGGCAGATAAAACGACTGCAGTAATAAAAATCCAGAAAGCAGTTGATTTTACACCTGAGAGTGCAAAAATTGTAAAATCTCTAGATAGAAGTAAAGGATATACAAGATCTTCACTGCGGGCAGGAACTTATATTAATAATGGGTATAAAGCAACAACTGCATTCATCGAAGAAGAAAAGGAAGTAAGACTGCTTTCTAAATTACGCCCGGATTATGTGGATAAGACCAGAAAAATAATTTATGAATTAAAGCCTATGAATAAAAGAAATGTAAAAAAGGGAATAAAACAATTAATGAGATATTGGGAGGAATTGTGACATGAATTTGAAATGATACTAGAACTTTATTAAAAAATAGGGGGAAGCTTTTTCCCACTTATGAAAAAAGGTGTGAAGGAGACGCTTATGGACACTAAAAATTTTAAGAACCTCTGTGATAGACTGCTTAAAAAATATGGATTTAAAAAGAAAAAAACTATGTACTATAAAGATAGTAACTATGGAATACGATGTGGAGTATATCTTCAAAGATCTTATTACGGAAAAGTATATTATTTCAATTATTATTATTTTTTGGATAATAGTGATGTGAAAGTGTTTCCACAATATTTTGAAGCAGATGTTTATGGGAGAATTACAGTGCTATCGAAAATCAAGGATTGGGATGATAATTATCATCAAACGGCACTTATAGAGTATGAATTGTATGAAGAAAAAGAATTAGAAGAGTATTTAGAGAAAGGTATACAGGATGAAATATTGCTTCCCGTAAAAAAAGGTCGCCAAGTAATATATGATATGGTGAAAAGTGGTATATGCATTATCTATAAATTTAGAAGTAAAAAAGAGGAAGAAGTAATGCAAAAACTTTATGACTTAAGGACAGGTGAGGGTCAAAAATCATAAAGTCTAATAGCCAGAAGGGTCAGGTAAAAGTGGCTTTTATACATAATAGGTGCTAGAAAATTTGTTCTGTGTAGAGCATTAATAATGAAGGAAGTGGCTATATGAAAAAGTTTTCGACAGAGGAAATAACAAATATTATAAGTAATGAAACAAATATCTGGGAACAATTCAAACAAAATATGAAGAGGTGGGAGAAAAAACTAGAAGTATATGGAATCAATATAAAACTAGAACAATATTGGGAAAATAATATATATGATCCAGATGAAATATTTAATGAAAGAGTTGAGTTTCGAGCAGGATATCAATATTATTGTAGTTTTGTCTTGTTAAAGGATGGAAAAGAAATTGATAGTGAAAAGGTATTTATGGGAGGAGAGTATATGTTTGTAGAAATACAAAATAAATGTATCTTTCCAAGATTATCAAAAAAATTTTGTGATTTTAATAAGCTTTCACTGTATCTAACAATGTATACAATGGAAGAGGGAAAAATATGGATTGAGGATGATATGAAAGAAATATTAAAAATTATAAAAGAAGGAAAATATTATATTGGTACAGAAAATAGAGAAGAAGACTAATGTACTAGCCAGCATATTTTGAACACAATTTTACAAAAAATTAGGTTCTGGCATTATTAAAAATAATACCTGCTTTGATGATATCTTTGATATCATCTCAGGAATTGCTGGATAGGCTTATGTCGACGGGAAGGAGAAGTAAGGGTCAGGAAGCATAAAGTCTGCGGACTTGAGCCACGAGGGACACTAATTCAGCCACCGTTCCTGTCCCAATGGTCTTCAAGGTTTTTAAGGATTTAGAACAATAAAAAACAGGTAGTTTTTGACACTACCCTGATTTGGAAGGGAGATAAAAAATGAATATTTTTAACAAGCAAGAAATAACTACAGGTGATCGAATTGTTGCATATATTGATGGAAAGTGTTTTATTCGAGACGGAAGGGGAAAACCAGAAACATTAGTGGTTGAAAATTTTAGGCTGGATGATCTGATTGAGTATATAAAAAAGAAAAATGTAAAAAGTGTAAATATCTGTGGAATAGATGATTTGAGTTTTTTGTCAGAGTGCCAAAGCATAGAAAGGCTGACTCTTACGTTAATAGTAGAGCTTGACAGGTATGATACACTGATAAAAAAGAGAGAAAGTGAGTTTTATATTTGGTATGATAAAGTATATGATTATCAACAAATTTATGATCTTTTGAATTTGAAAAAGTTAGCAATTGATGATGCAGGTGCAAGAGATCAATATATGCAAATTAATTCTAAATTGAAAATTGACTTGTGTAGATTTCCGTATTTGCGAGTGTATTATGGAAAATATAAGTTTACAAAAAGCTTAGATACGAAAGTGAATATGCAAACATTAGGTCTTAGTGATTATGGAAGAGAGAATATCATAGAATTTTCTAGAATGGCAGAGTTGGACACACTATCGTTGGCACATTCAAAAATAAAAAATCTCAAAGGATGTGAATTCTTTCCCAAATTGCAGTGTGTGTATCTGGGATTTAACAGAACGCTCACAGATATTTCAGATCTAAAATACGCTAAGAACACGTTGCGAATGTTGGAAATTGATCATTGTGGACATATTGAGGATTTTTCTGTTTTAAATGAATTGGAAAATTTGGAGTTTTTAAGATTATTAGGTACAAATACAATTACAGATATCCAGTTTATTAAGAAATTACCTAAGTTAAAAACATTTATTTGTGATTACAAGGTAAAGGATGGAGATGTTCATCCATGTGGATTGATAAATGGATATGTATATATTCAAAATAGAAAAAATTTTAATACAAAAGAATATGGAGATGATAATTATCCTCGAACGATACCATCTAAGGAAGAAGGTATTTATGTGGGACAAGAAAATATTGAGTTGTGGCGTAGACTGTGGAGTTCTCCACAATGGCCAGGAGAAATGTGAGACTACTTAGCCATCGGGACAGGGCGGTGGCTTTTTTATTGTCCCCCTGGCTTAGTAATAAAATAAGAAAATAAAGTAACAGAAAACGGATAACGAATGATTAACAAAAAGGGTGTCGCGCTTGAACCAGTTTGCAGTGTGTTCAAAGGCGGCACCCTATAAATGTTCTATATCATTTTCGCAATATGTTCGCATCAGATTCTCTCACCAAAGCTTACATAATATTCCTTAAAAAATTCGCTGACCTTATCTAAAATCTTCTTCATAATAAATACCTCTCTTTCTTTCATTAACTCTATACTAGTGAAGTAATGAGTTGGTTCTTTTTTGGAGACCGGCCGGATCTCTTTTTGATGGTTTTATAGTAGCACACGGCAATGAAAATGTGAAATACATATAATAAATGTATAACAATACTCTATAGGTATTGCAACGAGGTGGCTATACATGCTATCATGTAAAATATCATATTAAGGAATTTTCATCAAGGAATTCCCATCAAAGCAAATTTGTTTGGAAAGGCAGGTGATTCGATGGAGCTTCGTCATATTCGGTATTTTAAGGCAGTGGCAGAGGAGAAGAATTTTACCAGAGCAGCTGAAAAACTTGCGATTGCCCAACCACCGCTCAGCCGTCAGATTCAGGATTTAGAGGAGGAGCTTGGCACAAAATTATTTGAGCGCTCACCGCACAAGGTAAAACTCACGGAAGAAGGAGAATTGTTTTTGCAGTACGCATCGCAGATTCTTGATCTGGTGAACCGTTCTGAGGAAGAAGTGAGAATCCGAAAAGAGGGCTTACAGGGAACACTTTACATTGCCTCAGTTGAGGGATGTGGTCCTCATCTTTTTGCACATTGGATTTCAGAGTTTCAGAAGATGCATCCGCATGTGCAGTATATTTTGTGGAATGGAAATACAGATGATGTAAATAATCGTGTCACGAAGGGCTTATGCGAGGTGGCGATGATCACGGCGCCATTTAACACGGAGGAGTTTCATGTGCTAGAGGTATATGAAGAACCGTGGGTGGCGATGATTCCGAAAGGTCATCCGCTTTATTCAGAGACAAATGAACCGATCAATCCGAATGAACTGCTTCCATATGATATTTTGATCCCGTCACGTGAATCGCGTCAGAGTGAGATTCATGGATGGTTTTCAGATCCGCAGAGTATGCCTATTATTCGCGGCAGAGTGGCGCATATGATGAATGCCTATGAACTCAGCAAAAATGGAGTTGGAATTGCGATTTATCCAGAGTCGATATCGTCACTTGTACGAGACCGCGAGGTCTGTATTAGACAAATCAATCACCCAGACGCGAAGGCATTTTATGCGCTGATCTGGAAAAAGGATCGTACCTTGTCACATGCGGCAGAGGCATTTATTGAGTTTATTAAGAAGAATAAGGAGGGTGTTCAATGAGATTAGAGCAGGGAAAGCTTTGCTTATGTATTAGAAAGGCAGAGCAGTCATTTAAACAACTGTTTTCACAAAAACGTGCATTTTCTGAGCATATGGAAAAATGGCAGGATGATGATCTATATGATATGTATGATCACAACCAGTTTGTGCCATTATTAGATGATCCAACAGGCAAAGAACTAGAGCAGGCAATTGCATACCAGCGCCAACTCGGCAGAGGCTTTCTAAAGATCGATACAAGAGAAAAGTTAGATGAGGTTCTGATCAAACGTTTTTCTTTGGAAGAATGCTGCACAGAAACAATGCTTCTTAGAAATAAGAAAGAAAATATGGCAAGATGGAAGAGCAACCCTGACGTAATAATATATGACAGTGTTTCCGGTGATGTATTAGCCGATTTGCTTAAAATTGATATCGAAACTTTTGCTTCAGACTACGGCGAAGATTTTATCAGAAGACGTGATGCGCGTTACGTAAAAAAGGCGATGGAGATACCGGGATTTCATTATTATGTGGCATATCTGGATGGAAAACCGGCAGGTGCCTGCTATGCATATGCGATAGATGGCTATGTGGTGATGGATGCTCTTGTTGTAAGGGAAGCATTTCGCAAGCGTTACGTGGCGACCACACTTATGAAACACATTGCATCTCAGTTTAAGGAAGAAATGTTCCTGCATGCAGATGCAGACGATACACCGAAAGAAATGTATAGAAAAATGGGATTTGAGACGGTTGATGAACTGTATGAATATTTGAAAATGTGGTAAAAAGCAGGGAAAAGCCAGACGGTTTTTATCGTGGGGGAAGAGCTGATTTATGGTTGCGCAATCAAATTTTGCCTGAATCTAATGGGCTTATTTGAATTAAATGACTATCGAGATTGTAACATTCTATCAATACATAGGATAATTTCACAAAATAATATATTTAAATCATTATATAAATACAATTATTGACAAAAAATCTTTTTGCTCATATAATAGGAAATAAATATACACCACTTTACAAGTTTTTTTGCAATTGATCTCTTTTAAGAGACTAGAGACTTGTAAAGTGGTAATGATGTTGAACTGATTAAAGGGAGCGGGGATATTCTATGAGAAAGAATAGAAAAATTAAATATATTCGTTTTGTAATTACTTATAATATTGTCATGATGATTCCGTTGGTGTTGATTAGTTTCAGCGTCTTATTTTTGTTCCATAAACAGCAACAGCAGAAAATAAAGGATGAAATGTCGATTGTGATGGAGCGGCAAGAGGATTTTTGGCGGCAGCAAATGTCTGTGGTGCGTGCATTTACTGCTTCGTGTAAATATGATAAGAAATATAATGAGCGATATTCGGAAGTGCCAGAGGTGTATTTTGACATTCAGCAGGAGTTAAGTAAACAGGAAGAGAACTTCCCTTTTGCAGATGGAATTTTTCTTTATGATAAAGAAAAGGGCGTAGTTGTGAGCTCTAGCGGGAACATTAAAGAAAACTTATTTTTTACGAACTTTTGTAAGATGGATCCGACTGTTTTTAATACAGTGGAGGATGGAGAAATTAGTGCATATAGTTCTTATTTGCGCATGGATAGCAGACCAGGTATTGTACTGGTGGCGCCTATGAAAACATATGGAGTCGATGCTACTGCAATGAGATATCTGTTGTATACTATAAAAAATGAAAAACTGGCAGCACAGTTTGGTGGAGACAGAGAAGACTGCACGGTAATACGTTACTGTGAGCGGGTTCTATATGCATCCGAAGGATGGAAAACGGAGGAAGACTGGGACGAAAAAAATGCGAATATGATCAGTTCTGGAATGTATTATGTTTTTCAGGCAGATTTGGGGTATGGGTTTGATGTGATCAGCTATATTCCTCAAAATAGTATTGCAAAAAGCATTAGCATTTATTTGAAAGGTTATGGAATCTGGCTATTGTGCAGTATCTTGATTGGGCTAGGACTTGCTCTGCTATTTTCTCACAATCGCTACGAAATGTTTCTTGAACTGACGGATCATAATGAAAAGCTGCAGGCAGAGCGTGATGTATTACAGCGGGAGAGTTGCCTTTATGAGTTGCTTTCAAAGAAAATGGTTGATGAAGATGCGCTTTGGAAAAAAATGTTTGGAAAATCAAATTTATGTGAATCGAAAATACAAGTTCTTTGTGGTTGTGACAGCAGATAAACTGGGAAATCAGGTGGTGTATGACTGGTTTGATCATCAAATGAATAAATATGGTGTAACCAGTTCTTATCAAATTGAGGTCGTTGAAGGTATTTTGATCTATTTTGTTTGTAGTGATGAACCAGATTTTGATTTAACTGAAAGGATAAATGAACTTGCTCAAAATATAGAACAAATCGGAGTGGGGAGCTTTGTCACTGATGTAAGGAATTTACGTCGTTCCTATAAGGAAGCCCAGAAACAGCTGAATGCAAGCCGAAAGGAAGATTCTTATCCAGAACGGGAAGTTTTGTCTTTAAAGGAAGCGACAGAAGAAGGTGATACTGCAAGAGCAAAGCTTTTGTTAGAAGCGCTTCAAGAACTGGTTAAAAGTATGAATGAAATGACAGCTACGGCAGTTTTGTGGGATGTGGCCAGGCTCTATCAGAAAAATGCGTCTGAGGTACTTGAAATGCCTCGGGGGGAGCAAGAAAGTATGGGCGATTTTACAAGATCTTTCCTTCGGTATCTCAGTGATCACATGCCAAAAGAGCAGAAGGCTGAATATAAAGCAGCAGGATATAAAAAACGTAACATTGTAGATATTTTAAGTTATATTCATGAACACTATTTGGATGATAATTTCAGTGTAAAGTATTTAGCAGCTTATTTTGAAACTTCTATCTCTAATATCAGTCATTTTTTTAAAAAAAATGTAGGAGTTACCATTTCTCAGTATATTGATCAAATCAAGTTGGAGAAGGCAAAAGAATTGTTAGAAAACAGTGACAGTAAGATTTCAGAGATTGCGCAAACCTTACGATATAATAATAGTACGGTATTTATTGAAATGTTTAAGAAGTATGAAGGAGTGACGCCGGGAGGATATCGGGAAAATAGAAGAAGCAAACTGCAATAAGAGAATTAAAACCCTGTGAAGTTTTTTTATTTCACAGGGCTTTTTGTATCATGAATTATTGAAAATGACATGTTCAACAAGAAAATTTGCAAGTTTTAATAACTATTTGCATAAAAACGATATGGTTTTCAAGAAAATGATATATCTTTTTGAATAAAAATACGATAAGATTACAGCATCAACCGGAAAACGGCGCCGGCGACTCTGGATGATTGCCCGATTGAAACGGGACTGGACAATTTCATAAAATGATCAGAAGATCGAAAATTATACTTACACAGGAGGATAGCATGAGAAAAAAATTAGTACAGGCTACTGCGTTAGCAATGAGTTGGTGTATGATAGGAGGTACGGTTTTAACTTGTTCTGCACAGGAAAACATTGAGGTCTCAGATAATTTCAATGCTGAAGGGCTTCCTATCTTAAATGAGAAAGAAACCTTTACAATTGCAGTAGTACAGACCAGCTCTTTAAAGAGTGCAGCTGAAAAAGCATGTGTGCTTGAGACAGAGGAAGCTACTAATGTCCACATTGAATGGGTCGAAATTCCCAAATCAGGCTGGACAGAAAAAATAAACATTATGTTTAGTACGGATAGCTTACCGGATGCCATTATCGGAGACGTGGATATGGCAAGAAATTATGAACAGTTGACAGTATTGGATGATTATCTTGAGGCATATGCGCCTAACGTCACAGCTTTTTTTGAGACAAGAGACGATTATCCTAATGCACTTCTGTCTCCGGACGGAACGGTACGTACTTTGCCTATTGGAGATGAGTCTGTACATAATATTATTGATTCACAGTTATGGATTAATCAGAAGTGGCTGGACCAGCTGAATCTGCAAACACCGGAGACACCGGAGGAACTGAAAGAGGTACTGATTGCCTTCAGAGATCAGGATCCAAACGGAAACGGCATTCAGGATGAAATTCCTTTTACCTTCGAGGATGCATGGGGATGGGGAAATACTATTGAAAATGTATTTGGCGCATGGGGAGTACTGGAAAACGGTTATCATGTATTTACAGAAGATGGTAAGGTAACCTTTAGCGCCAAGGAACAAGGATACTATGATACACTTTCCTATCTGCATGATCTTTATCAGGAGGAGTTGATTGATCATGATGTATTTACGCTTAGCGAGGAACAGTATTCTTCCAGAGGTGCAGCCGGTGATGTAATTGGTGTATTTGCTGGATATGGTCCTCAAAATGGTGCTGGAGTTCAGAATTCGGATGATTATCGTGCACTGCCAATCTTGAAACAGGCAGATGGCTCTCAGATGGTTGGTATCAATAATGTAACTAGAACAGGTGGATTTGTCATTAGTAAGAATTGTAAGAATCCTGCAGCACTGGTGCGCTGGTATGATTATATTAATTCCAGCCTTGAGATGTCGCTGAAATGGGGTCGTGGTGCAGAAGGAGTTTGGTGGAATATTCTGAATGAAGATGGTAAAGAGATTCCACAGTTTTTGACCATAGATAGTGAAGTATTGGCAGCTAATGGCGGATATAATTCAAAGCCGGAGTACAGACAGGCAGAAAGTTTTGCGGGACAAACACCTTCTCTTTGGAGATTTGAGTATGATAAAGCACTCGTTTATGATGACAAGTGGCCAAAGGACTATAAGTTAGAAGCCGTTAAGGAGCAGATGGAATATGGTGTGATAGGACTTCCTGCCGGTATAGTTTCTCTGGAAAACGAGGAGAGAAGATCAATCTTGTTAACGGATATTGATACATACTTGAAGAAGTTTATTGCAGATTCCGTGATTAACGGCATTGATGAGGCTAAGTGGCAGAAACATCTGAAAACGCTGGAAAATTTGAAAGTGGATGAATACACCCAGCTCTGTCAGGAATTAGTTGATTTTGTAATGAATTAAGATTGTGATACAGAATCCGGCACAGGGCATTATGCATGTGCCGGTTTTTGTATTAGTAATGTTATAGGTGTTAATAAGCTATTTCATATAGGAGTATAAAATAAGTATGGAAAAAACAAAAAAACAAAAGAAAATAAACTTTATGCGGATATTGAAAAGAAACTGGGTCTGCTACTTGTTTATTCTTCCAATGCTGATATATGTTATTATTTTTAATTATATACCGATGTACGGTATTCAGCTGGCATTTAAGGATTACCGCGTTGCTGATGGTATATGGGGAAGTGCTTGGGTAGGATTAAAGCATTTCAAGACATTTTTTGAATCTTACCAGTTTAAGGATTTGCTTTGGAATACGTTATCATTAAGCTTGTATTCTCTGATTGCCGGTTTTCCAATGCCAATTATTTTTGCTTTGCTATTGAATTACATTACAAACGTGAAGTTGAAAAAGGTAGTGCAGATGGTTACCTACGCACCTCACTTTATTTCTACAGTAGTTTATTGCGGCATGATCCTTATTTTTTTATCAAGCGATGGAGTCATCAATCAACTATTAAAGCTTATAGGGATAGATTCAGTGGCTTTTCTTACTAATCCGTCTAATTTCCGTCATATTTATGTCTGGTCAGGGGTTCTGCAGAACATTGGTTGGGGTTCTATCATGTATATTTCAGTGTTGACCTCTGTGGATCCAACGCTGCACGAGGCTGCTACGGTGGATGGAGCTACAAGATTTCAGAGACTTTTGCATATTGATTTGCCTGCTATTGTACCAACTATGGTTATTATGCTTATTATGAGAGCCGGAGAAATTATGGATCTTGGATTTGAAAAGGCATTCCTTTTGCAGAACAATATTAATCTAGATTATTCGGAAATCATTGCCACATATGTATATAAGATTGGTATTCAGGGAGGACAGTTCAGTTATTCTTCAGCAATCGGTTTGTTTAATAATGTGATTAACATGGTGTTATTAGTGGTGGTTAATAAAATAGCAAAAAAGGTTTCTGATGTAAGTTTATGGTAAGGTTAGATAAACTTGAAAAGAGGTATCAATATGAAAAAATTGAAAAAAATGGGAAAAAATGATTTGATTTTCCTATTAATTGTACACATAAGTGTAGTTGCCATTTCTATAGTGATTCTGTATGCGCTCTGGTTTGTTGTTATTGCATCCATCAGTGATCCTAATATGGTAGCTTCTGGTGAAGTGTTGTTTTTGCCTAAAGGATTAACATTGAGCGGTTATAAATATATCTTTCGAGATAAAAGAATCTGGATAGGATATCGAAATACGATTCTTTATACTGCGGTAGGTACATCGCTGGGATTATTTATTACCATTCCTGCCGGTTATGCATTGTCCAGAAAGAATATGGCAGGAAGTGGGATTATTATGAAGTTTTTACTTTTTACCAAATTCTTTTCCGGTGGTTTAATTCCTACTTATCTGGTGGTAAAGGGGCTTCATCTGGTGGATACACCGTATGTTTTGATGATAATGGGTTCATTTTCAGTATTCAATCTGATTTTGTGTCGTACTTTTTTCATTAATACGCTTCCTATAGAGCTGCAGGAAGCTGCAGAGATTGATGGTTGCAATATGTTTCAGTACTTTGTAAAGATAGTGCTTCCACTTTCCAAGGCAATTATTGCAATTATGGCACTTTATTATGCAGTAGGCCATTGGAATTCATTCTTTAACGGTATGATCTATGTAACCAATATGAAATTATACCCTTTACAGGTCATTTTACGAGATATTCTTATTAGCGGGCAGTCAGTTGATCCTTCTTCTATGGACCCGGATGCATTAGAGATAATGAAACAGATTGCACGTACTATTAAGTATGGTGTTATGATTGTATCCTCTCTTCCTGTATTAATTATGTATCCTTTTGTTCAGAAGTATTTTGTTAAGGGTGTTATGATTGGTTCAGTAAAAGGCTAATATAGATGAAAGGATAATAGACAGTATGAAAAAAAATATTTTAATTATCTATACAGATCAGTTAAAGAGAGATGTACTTGGGTGTTATGGGGGAAATGAGGTAAGTACACCTAATATTGATGCGCTAAAGGAAGATGGAGTAATATTGGATAATTTTTATACTCCCAGTGCAGTGTGTACTCCATCCAGAGGCTGTTTGATGACAGGAAGGTATCCGCATAGAAATGGAGCTTATCGTAATGGTGTTCCGGTAAACACAGAGGAACATGGATTTGCAGAAGTTTTTGAACAAGCAGGATATCACACTGGATATCTTGGAAAATGGCATTTGGCAGATCATAAGGAAATTGGAGATAAGCTTGGAGAATATAATTCCTTAGGATTTTGTGAATGGGAGGATAAGGTAGAGTTCGGGCATTGCAAGTCAATTTTTAGAGATAATGGTGAGGCAATTCCTTCTCCAAATATGGGAGATGATAAATCATATACCACAGATTGGCTGGCAAATGAGACTATTAGTTTCTTGAAAAGCAGGATCGGAAAGGAAGAGCCTTTTCTATTCATGGTAAGTATACCAGATCCACATCAGCCATTTGCTGTAAGACATCCTTATGACACTATGTTTGATCCTCTGAAAATGCAGGTGCCGGAAAGTTTTTATCAGAAGGAAATACCTGATTGGGCAGAGCGGGATACCTGGGGAAGGATGCATTATTTCCCTCGTGGTATGTTTGAACGAGAGGGGCATTTCAGAAGAGCAAAGGCGCAATATTTGGGAGAAGTAAAGTGTATTGATGATAATGTGGGAAAAATTACTGCATATTTAAAGAATAGCGGACTGTGGGAAAATACAATTGTTATTTTTACAACAGACCACGGAGAGTATCTGGGGGAGCATGGACTTATGGAAAAAAATAATCTTTATGAAAGTGTGTATCATATTCCTATGGTAATGACGCTTCCCGGCATGTCAGTAAAAAGTCGAAATTGCAAAACTTGGTTAAATGTGATTGATTTTGGCAGAACTTTAGCTGGTTTGGTAGATATTCCTTATCTTTATGAAACGGATGGGTTAGATCGTTCTAGACAAATTTTGAATAATGAAACATCTTTGGAGGAACTTTATATTCATCCCAGTGATGTGCCAAGAGCAGGAATTTTGACACCAGATTATGAATTGGCATATGTGGGGATGGGCCACTGCGGGGAAAAATTTCATGATCATGTGCTATTTGACTGTAAAAAGGATCCCCTTCAAGTGAACAATCTGTTTAATAATCCGGATTACAGGAAAATCCAAGAAGAATTGACGGAAAAAATCCGAGTACATCATCGAATGATGAAAACTCCTAAAAAGTTTTTACCAGAGGAGGTATGGTAAGCATATTTATTTTGGAAATGTGTAAAGGAGAGAGATTACGATATGAATAAAAAACCAAATATTATTTTTATTTTGACCGATGATCAGGGTGCCTGGGCCATGCATTGTGCAGGAAATGGGGATGTTCATACGCCTAATCTGGATCGGATTGCAGCTCAGGGAATTCGCTTTAACAATTTTTTCTGTGCATCCCCTGTCTGTTCTCCAGCAAGAGCTTCGATACTCACCGGTACCATTCCATCTTGTCATGGGGTACAGGATTGGTTGTCTGGCGGTAACCTTCCGGCTGACTTAAAACAGATACAAGGACATCCAGGTTATGAAAAAGAAACAATTCCTTTTCAGTATACACAGCATTTGACAGCATATACAGATTTGCTGAAGGAAAATGGTTATTATTGTGCTCTCAGTGGAAAATGGCATCTTGGAGATAGCCTGACACCACAGCATGGTTTTTCAGAATGGTATACTATTGGAAGAGGTGGTTGTGCATATTTTCAACCAGATATTGTGGAAAACGGAAAGTTGGAATTCAAGGATAGCTATGTGACAGATTTGATTGGAGAAAATGCCAGAAAAACGCTGAAAATGCTTGCTGAAGGGGGAGCACCGTTCTATCTGAGTGTGCATTTCACAGCTCCGCACAGTCCATGGGATGAAAAAGATCATCCGAAAGAGTATCTGGATTTATACAGAGATTGTACTTTTGAGGCGACGCCTGATTTGCCGATTCATCCTAATCAAGTCAAGACCTGTCCTTATGGAACTGGGGAGCGGAGAAAGGAATTGCTCAGAGGATATTATGCAGCGATTACAGCAATGGATAATCAAGTCGGACTTATACTGGATTTGCTAGATGAGCTAAGTCTTCAGCAAGATACTTTGATTATGTTTACTTCAGACAACGGAATGAATCTGGGACAGCATGGAATCTGGGGCAAAGGCAACGGGACATATCCTCAGAATATGTATGATTCTTCTGTGAAAGTGCCATTTTTGGCTTCTTGGAAAGGACATATTCCAGAAAATCAGGTATGTGAAGCAATGTGTAGTCATTATGATATTTTTCCTACTTTTATGGAGTTGCTACAACTTTCAGGTAATGTAAAGCAGAAGTTGCCGGGAAGAAGTTTTGTGAAATGGTTGGAGCATCCGCAAGAGAAGGATGAACGTAGTATTGTGATTGTGGATGAATATGGACCAGTTAGGATGGTTCGCAATCATGATTGGAAGCTAGTGCAGCGTTATCCGGAAGGACCGAATGAATTGTATCATCTCAGTCAGGATCCTGATGAGGAAGTCAATTTGTATGAAATGTCCAGGTATGAAGAGCAGGCTTTGAGGATGCGCAAACAGATGGAACACATTTTTGTTGAATACGGAGATCCAGAATTAGATGGAACTAAGGAATCGGTACATGGAACCGGGCAATTTGGGCCAGTAGGAAAATTTTCTGTGAACACAACTCGATTTGAGGGTGTACCAGACAAAGCAGATTAAAAGCAAACTGCAGTTAATATATTATGTGAAAAAAGCTTTGAAAGGAGCCTTATCATGATACCTCTAAATTTTCTAATTAAACCTGCTTCAGGTGCCTGCAATATGCGGTGTAAATATTGTTTCTATGAAAATGAAGTAGTTATACGCAAGGAAGATCATCCCGTCTTTATGACACTGGATACTGCACAACTCCTGATTTGTCAGGCATTTTCATGCATAGAATCTGAAAAGAGAGGTGAAAGAAATACAGTTCCTATATCGTTTGCCTTTCAAGGCGGAGAGCCTACATTGGCGGGACTGGATTTTTTTAATAAATTTATTGAGATGGTGCAAACCTATAATGTTAGGAAATATCCTGTTCAGTATACTATTCAAACAAATGGGCTCTTATTAAATGAAGAATGGGCTGATTTTTTTGCAAAAAATAATTTCTTAGTTGGTATTAGTATTGACGGAGATAAGGCTCTTCATGAAAGTCTTCGACCAGATGCCATTGGCAGATCTACATGGGACAGAGTAACCCGGAATCTGCGTCTGCTTCAGGACAAGCATGTGGAAACGAACCTGCTTTGCGTGGTGACCAGACAATGCGCAAAGCATCCTGAAAAATATTATCGTGCACTTAAAAATCTGGGAGTATCGTTTCTGCAGTTTATTCCCTGTCTGGATCCATTAGATGTGCCTCGGGGAAGTATGCCATATTCTCTTACCCCAAAGTTATATGGAAGTTTCCTATGCGGTCTTTTTGATGAATGGTACTGGGATTGGAAATCCGGTCACTATACCAGCATCCGGTTATTTGATGATTATATTCATCTTGCAATGGGACTGCCTGCCGGGACGTGTGCAACCAGCGGAAGCTGTGGGACATATTTTGTGGTGGAAGGGGATGGAACATTGTATCCATGTGATTTCTATTGTCTGAATGAATGGAAGATCGGAAAATTAGGAGAAGCTTCTTTAGCAGAATACGCAAAATTTGAAATAGAAACACATTTTTTGGAAGAAGGTACAAAACATCCTTCTGAATGTTCTTCATGTCGTTTTTATCCGCTCTGTTTTGGAGGCTGTAAACGAGATTGGTATCAGGATTCTAATGGTAAAAATCATAATTATTTCTGTTCTTCTTTTTCTCAATTCTTTACTTATGCGGAACAAAGGATTCTGGAAATAGCAAGAATGGAACGACAATTTAACCAGAGGGACAGGGGCAGTGGCATTTTTATTGTCCCTGGTGGCTCAGTAATGAAATAAAAAGCCAGGTGACAGGTACGGAGCCATCGTACCTGTCCCCCTGGCTTTTAGTGTGACGTGTGAACTGATTTAGCAAATTTCAGCGCCAGCTGGCATTTTCTTTTCTGGTGTCATCAGTGCAAGATTTCCATCTGCATCCTCTGCACATAACAGCATACCTTCAGATAAAACACCTGCAAGCTTTGCCGGCTTTAAGTTTACAAGAACCATAACCTTCTTGCCAACCATTTCTTCTGGTGTGTAGTGAGCTTTGATACCGGAAACAATCTGCTTTACCTGAGATCCTATCTTTACCTGAGAGCACAGAAGCTTTTTGGACTTCTTTACTGCCTCGCAGGAGATAATCTCACCTACTTGGAACTGCATTTTTGAGAAATCTTCGTATGTGATTTCTTCCTTTGGCTCGATGTCGATAACAGCCTCATCTTCTTTTTCATCTTCAGCAGTTTCTTCGGAAGCGTCCTTTGCAGCAGCCTTCTTGGACTCCATAAGTGCATTAACTTCTTCCATCATCTTTTCTGCATCAACACGTGCAAAAAGAATCTGCGGCTGATCTGTTACCTTATTTCCAGATGGGTAGGTGCCCATTGTGGAAACCTGATCCATTGTGCGAAGCGGTGCATTTAAGGAATCAGCAATCTTCTTTGCAGTCTCTGGCATGAATGGCTCAAGTAAGGAAGCACCGATTAAGATGCTGTCGATCAAGTTGTACATAACGGTAGACAGACGTTCTTTCTTTGATTCATCCTTTGCCAGTACCCACGGAGCTGTCTCATCAATATACTTGTTGCAGCGCTTGAACAGAGTAAAGATATCTGTAATTGCATCAGCAACGCGAAGCTTATCCATGCGGGCTGTAACTTTAGAAGCGGTGGAGGTAACAACCTCAAATAAGGATTCATCAACAGGATCGCTTACGCCATAGTTTACGGCAACACCGCCAAAATACTTATTTGTCATAGAAATGGTACGATTTACAAGATTACCGAGTGTATTTGCAAGGTCAGAGTTCATACGCTCAATCATCAGATCCCAAGAGATTACACCATCGTTTTCAAATGGCATCTCATGGAGAACAAAATAACGAACAGCATCAACACCAAAGAAATGAACAAGCTCGTCTGCATAGATTACATTTCCCTTTGACTTACTCATCTTGCCATCGCCCTGAAGCAGCCATGGATGGCCAAATACCTGCTTTGGAAGCGGCAGATCAAGAGCCATCAGCATGATCGGCCAGTAGATGGTGTGGAAACGAAGAATATCCTTTCCAATCAGATGAAGGTCAGCCGGCCAATACTTTTCAAACATCGGATCGCTGTTTCCGTCAAGATCAAAGCCAAGTCCAGTGATATAGTTGCTAAGTGCATCAATCCATACGTAAACAACATGCTTTGGATCGAAGTCTACCGGAATACCCCACTTAAAGGAGGTACGGGAAACGCACAGATCCTGAAGTCCCGGAAGAAGGAAATTGTTCATCATCTCATTCTTTCTGGATTCAGGCTGGATGAAATCTGGATGCTCATTAATATAAGAAATAAGCTTATCTGCATACTTGCTCATACGGAAGAAATAAGCTTCTTCCTTAGCTGGTGTACATGGGCGTCCGCAGTCCGGGCATTTGCCGTCAACTAACTGAGAAGCTGTGAAGAAGGATTCACACGGAGTACAGTACATACCTTCGTACTCACTCTTGTAAATATCACCCTTGTCATAAAGCTTCTTAAAGATCTTCTGAACTTGCTTTTCATGGTAGTCGTCAGTAGTACGGATAAATTTATCATAGGATGTGTTCATCAGGTCAAAGGTCTTCTTGATCTCGCCTGCCACCTCATCAACAAACTGCTTTGGTGTTTTTCCAGCCTCAGCAGCTTTCAACTCGATCTTCTGACCATGCTCATCCGTACCTGTCTGAAAGCGCACATCATAGCCCTGCATTCGCTTGAATCTGGCAATGGAATCTGCCAGCACGATCTCGTAGGTGTTTCCAATGTGCGGCTTGCCGGAAGTGTAAGCAATGGCCGTGGTGATGTAATACGGTTTCTTCATGGTGTTTTTCTCACTTTCTGCCGCAAAAGCGGTCTGTTTTTTCACAGTGATGCTATTTGTACAGCCCGAATTTACAAAGGGCTTGAAAATGCAGCACAGATATAATTTATGATACCACCAGGAACGAAAGATTGCAAGAAAAACGTGAGAAAAGCAATTGTCTGTATTGAAAAATCATGCTATACTGTGATTATAGGTTACTGTGTCGCTTTGTGTCAGGTAAAAGCAGCACAGTAAAGAATTTAGAAAAAGAGAAAGGCTGGATTGTTGTATGAATTCAGAAGATAGAAAAAGGATTAGAAAGCAGAAGCACAGAATCATGATGATGCGTTTGTGGCTGCCAGTTGTAATGGTAGTAGTCTTGGTTGCCGGATTGACAGCAGGCGGTATTGCGATGTCACTAGGTCAGACAAAGAGCGTGGCAGAGCAGGGAACAAAGGAAGCTGGAACGAAAGAAAATGAAACAAAAGAAACTTCTAATGAGCCAAAGGAAACAGGCGATGTAAATGGTGAAGCACAGACTGGTGAGCAGGTAGATGCAGACAAACAGCAGTCAGGAGAGGCGCAGACTGGAGCAGAAAGTGATAATTCTCAGGCTGGCAATGAGGATGATGACAGCAATCATGCGATAGAGCAGTCTGACTTTGATGAATTTATCACCAATCTGAATGAGGCTGTAGCACAAAACAGCAATTATTTAAAGCGTGAGAGTGAGAATCTTACAAGAACACTTGCGGAGCTGCAGACGTATGACAGAACACATCTGACAGAGGTACAGGCAAAGACATATGATGCATTGCTTGACGCGTTGAATGTTGAGATGGATGGCGAGCAGTATGACAGTGTGGCAGCGGCCACTGCTGATGTTGCACTTTGCAGTGTTGAGGGCGGTGGTGATTACTACAATTATCTGCTGCAAAAGTATAGTGGTGTAGATGGAGCCTGGGGCGATTTCCGTGAGACATTGGCAAATGAAGCAAACGGTAATTATCAGGTTATGAATGACTTAATAGGTGTTGATTCAACGCTTCAGGTAGGCGCAGCAAGCTTTACAAAGCAGGCACCTGATGATGCATACGCATATGATACAGTCAGCGCATCTTCAAGCGCGCTTAAGAAAAATCTTGTATGCAATGGCTTTGTAAATGGTTGGACTGAGTTCGGTATTATTCGAGCTTATTTAAATGATGATCGATTAGATGATAATTTAAGAAATTACCTGATTGCGTCGACGAGAATGACGTATGCACTGTATGGTGTTGCTGATATTTCAGTACATGCAGGCGGCTGGGGTGAAGCAGAGGTAACAGATCTTTGCACAACTTATTTTGGAGAAGCAGGCGGAAGCAGCTACGGTTCTAGTGTGTATCAGATGGTTTTAAAGAATCCTGGAAAATATGCAGCTGCAGCGATTGACTATTTGCAGATCACAGAGCTTGAGTCAACAATGGTTGCTAATCAGGGTGAAAACTATAGTGAAGCTAATCTGTTAGACCTTCTCTTTAATCAGGGACCGGCAAACTTTAGAGTATTAAGAAGCTGGATTGGATTATAAAAAACAAGACCAGTGTGACAGGTACGATGGCTTAAACGCCACGCGTACCTGTCACACTGGTCTTTATTTACACTACTTTTTTGTATTTACTCCTGTAGTGAACTGGAGACATGCCATAATATTTCTTGAAAAGCTTACTAAAATAGTAAACATCATCGTAGCCAACGCTGTTTGAGATGGCTTTTATGCTTTGTCCGTTATCAGATTCAAGTTGAATGCGGGCGCGCTCTAAGCGCATTTTAATCAGATAGTTGATTGGAGCTTCACCAGTCTCTTCTTTGAAAATTTTTGATATGTAAGCAGAGCTTAAATACATATTCCGGGCAATCAGATCAAGTGAAATCTTTTCAGCATAATGACTGCTCAGATATTGGCGGATCTCGCTTACCACATATGTTTTATGGTGTGTCTCAAAAGTGACAGGAGAACAGCTTTGTTTTGGCGGAACAGTGATCTGACGGATGATTGTCATAAGAAGCTGTGTCAAATATGCCTTTTGCATAAAGTACTGACCGACCTGATTGCTGTAGCGCTCAGATATCATACGAAGACACAGATTTGTGATATCCTGACGGACAAGACCGTCCGTGTGAAGCACAGATGAGCCGCCAGGAAAATCAAGACAGTTTGGTTCCATTCCCTTAAAATGGAAGTTTGAAAATGAAGTAAAGAATAAAATTGCAGGATTATCATGCACTGTCGGCAGTGTACGGTGCGGTATGTGCGAAGGTACACAGACAATATCACCGGCTGTAAGTGGTGTGGTAGTTCCATCCATCCAGATTGCCAGATCACCAGATAACACTATAAAGAGTTCGGGTGCATCATGCGTATGAGAAAAATTCGATTCTGTCACCGTGCGTTTACCGGCGAAATATAAAGTTGGATTTAAGTCAGAGTAAGTAATGTCGTACGTATCACACACAGTAAAGTAAACCTCCTTAAAAATAAAAATGCCTAGAAATGATAAAGCTTGATTTGATTATTATACATCAATTTTCAAGAAAAGTACATTTTATTTTAAAAATATTAGAGTAACATGAAAGAACGGTGTTACAGTTCACTGGACACCCATTCGCAAAACCGCACGTTCCGTGCGTCGTTGCTAACCGCAAACAAGTTTGCGCGCAACTTTGTTTTGTTCATGAACGGGCGTCCACTTCGTCCTGCTGATCTGTCAAATTTCTATGCAAGCATGAAATTTGTCCAGATCTAGCATGACGCGTGAACTGTAAAAACTACAAAAAGGAGGAGAGAAATATGGGATACATACGCTGGTTTTTATCTTTTTTAAAAAAATACCGCGTAAGAATGATCGTAGGCTTGATCTTAGTGTTTATCACATCACTGCTTGTTTTGATCAACCCACAGATTTCTGGTATGATTGTGGATGAAGTTATTGAGGGGCAGCATTATGAAAAGCTTGGTATTTTGCTGCTTATTATGATTGGAGTGACGCTTGTTCGATCGCTGCTGCGCTTCATATTTTTAATGTGTTTTGAGTCATCCAGTCAGGGACTTGTCTACGATATGAGGGAAGAAGCATATCGTAAGCTGATGAAGGAAGATTTTAACTTCTTCAACAAAAACCGCACAGGAGATCTTATGTCCAGACAGACAGGAGATATGGATGCAGTGCGTAACATGGTTTCTCATGTTATTTATTTTAGCTTTGAGAATATCCTTGTATTTTTGATGGCACTTGTGATGATCTTTTCTGTTAATGTTAAAATGGCACTTTGTATGCTGATTGTACTTCCGTTTACATTGGCAGTGACATTGAGCCAGAGACGTCATATTAAGCCGGCCTTTGACAGGGTGCGTGACTGTTTCTCTAGTTTGAATGCATTTGCACAGGAGACAATCGCAGGAAACCGTGTTGTAAAGGCATTTGCAAAGGAAGATTATGAGCTTGAAAAGTTCGACCGCGAGAATGATGGATATCGTGATGCACAGTTAAATGCCGCATCGATCTGGATGAAATATATTCCGATGTTTGAGATTCTTTCTCAGTGTCTGACTATTATCCTTATGATCATGGGTGGTTTTATGGTAATTGACGGAGAGATGACTATAGGAAACATGGTAACTGTTAACGGTTATTTATGGATGCTTAACAGTCCGCTTCGTCAGGCAGGATGGATCATCAATGATTTGCAGCGCTTTCTTACCGCAATTGAAAAAATCTATAAGGTTTATACAACTGAGCCAGATATCAAGCAGCCAGAGCATGTTGTAGAAAAAAGAAAGCTAAAGGGCAGTGTTACCTTTGATCATGTAAATTATTATACAAATGATGATACTGTGTTAAAGGATATAAGCTTTCATGTAGAGCCAGGCCAGACCGTTGGTATCATCGGTGCGACTGGTTCTGGAAAGTCATCACTTATCAATTTGATTTGCCGTTTTTATGATGTTAATCAGGGACGCGTACTTGTCGATGATATTGATGTTAGAAATTTGGATCTCCAGACGCTTCGCGGAAATATTGGAATTGCGATGCAAGATGTATTTTTGTTCTCAGATACAATCGAGGGAAATATCGCTTACGGAAATCCAGACTGTACATTTGAGCAGGTGCAGGCAGCGGCAAAGATTGCAAATGCTGATGAATTTATCAGGGAGATGCCAGAAGGATATGATACGATTATTGGTGAGCGCGGTGTAGGTCTGTCAGGCGGACAGAAACAGCGAATTTCGCTTGCACGCGCAATTTTAAAGGATCCGTCAATAATTATTCTTGATGATACAACCTCTGCAATTGATATGGAAACGGAGAGCATGATTCAGAATGAATTAAAGAAAATCTCGGATGAGCGCACTGTATTTATCATTGCTCATCGTATATCTTCTATTATACATGCAGATCAGATTCTTGTACTTGATAATGGCCGCCTTGTCGAGAGAGGAACACATGAACAGCTGCTTGCTAAAAAGGGCTATTATTCAACTGTATTTCATCATCAATATGGTGAGTTTGACCGCTTTAAGAAGGTTCGCGCAGAAAAGGGAAGGGGTGAGGCATAATGGCACGAAATAAATATGACGTGGATGAGACACTCGAAACTAAATTTGACATGAAGCAGATTAAGCGATTATTTAGTTATGTAGGCCATTATAGAAAAAAGCTGATTATGACAATAATGCTGATGCTGTTTTCATCTGCACTTGGCATGGTTATTCCTGTGCTGATGCAGCGCGTAATGGATATTTACATTCCAAATCATGACAAAAAGGGAATCCTTTTGATGGCGGCACTTGCAGCTTTGATAATTCTGGCAACAGCTTATATTCTTCGCATAAAGATTAAGTGGACATCTCAGATTGGTCAGGGCATAATTCATGAGTTAAGAAGAGAATTGTTTATTCATCTGGAGGAGCTGCCATTTTCTTATTATGACAGCCGTCCGCATGGAAAGATTCAGGTGCGTATTGTTAATTATGTAAACAACATAAGTGATCTTCTGTCAAATGGTATTGTAAATACAATAACAGACTGCTGCTCACTGTTTTTTATCTTAGGTTTTATGTTTTATTATAGCGTACCGCTTACTTTAATTTGTATGTGCGGTCTTCCTATTCTTCTTGCAATCGTGCTTTTTGTAAAGAAAAAGCAGCGCCGCGGATGGCAGCTTGCAAGCAATAAGCAGTCAAATTTGAATGCCTATATTGCAGAGAGCATCAATGGTGTGCGTGTTACACAGGCATTTGTAAGAGAAGATAAGAATCTTGGCATATTCAATAATTTAAGCGGAAGCTATCGAAAGGCATGGATGAGCGTTATCAAGTATAACTTTATGATTGGACCGACTGTTCAGTTTATATCAATCCTTGCGACGGCAGCTGTATATTGGGTTGGTATTCACTGGATTATGGGCGGAAATGATATAATTAGTGTCGGTGCTCTGACGGCACTTACAATTTATATCAGCCAGTTCTGGAATCCGATCAATACGCTGGCTTCCTTTTATAATTCACTCTTGACAGCAATCTCATATCTGGAGCGTATTTTTGAGACTATTGATGAGCCAGTTAATGTAAAGGACGCTCCTGGCGCCGTGGAAATGCCGCCGATTAAGGGTGAGCTAGAGTTTTCTCATGTTGTATTTTCTTATGAGCCAGGTGTGCGTATCTTAAATGATGTAAATTTTAAGGCAAACGTAGGAGACAGTTTTGCAATCGTAGGTCCGACAGGAGCAGGAAAATCAACAATTGTAAATCTGATCAGTCGATTCTACAATATCGATTCTGGAAAGATTTTAATTGATGGAATTGATATTAACAGTGTGACGATCAAATCACTGAGAAAACAGATGGGCGTTATGATGCAGGACAGCTTTATTTTCTCAGGAACAATAATGGATAACATCCGCTATGGAAACAGGGAAGCAAGCGATGAAGATGTAATCAGAGCAGCGAAGACAGTTTGTGCGCATGACTTTATTATGAGTATGGAAAATGGCTACCAGACTCAGGTAAATGAGCGCGGAAGCCGTCTGTCGGCAGGACAAAGACAGCTTATTTCCTTCGCGAGAGCGCTGCTTGCCGATCCTAAGATTTTGATTCTCGATGAGGCAACATCAAGCATAGATACAGAGACAGAGTTACTTTTACAGCAGGGTCTTCAGGAATTATTAAAGGGCAGAACTTCCTTTATCATTGCCCATCGTCTGTCAACTATTAAAAGTTCAAGCTGTATCATGTATATTGATCAGGGAAATATCTTGGAGAAGGGTACGCATGATGAGCTGATGGCAAAGGATGGCTATTATAAGGAATTGTATATGAGTCAATATGCGTTTTTGGAAAAAATGTGATATCATACTTTGGTATGATTTACATTTTTTAGAAGTTCTCTATAATGAAAAGTACAGTAAAAACAAAAAATAACTAGTACTAGTTAATTTGATTGGAGGATTTCTTTATGAAGATGAGAAGAACGTTAGCAGCGATGATGAGTGGTATCCTTGCGATGAGCCCGGCAGGTGTAATCTTTGCAGACGAGGCAGCACAGACACCTGTAACTTATGGCGATATGATTTCATTTTCTCTTACACAGGATGGAGAAACGCTGAGTGCTGATATCACAGCTGTTTATAATGAAAGTGGAGACAGCTCTTTTTCTGTATCAGTGACTCTCCCAGCATCAATGATGGGCACAGAAGAACCTGTTGTTTATGGTTTTGATGATGTGCTTCGTGTATGTGGTGAGGATGTTTATTTAAATGTAGAAGAGATTGTAAACATATATAGTGAGCTTACAGCAGATGACAGTATGACTGAGCTGCTTTCTATGGTAGGAATTACAGAGTCTTGGATTGAAATACCTGCTCCGACAGCATCAGATGATGGTCAACTTGATACAATTTTGACAGCAATTACTGATAATCTGGCAGATTTAGAGACTGTTGAAACTGATACTGGTGTCCAGATCGCAATCAACAATGATACTCTTCTTACAATCGCTCAGAGTATTGATGAGGCAATGGCATCTGTAGAAGGAACAGATGGTGAATCCGCAGAAGAAGACATAGAAGGACTTGAATTTGTTTCTGATTACATACTGGCAGCAGCAGAGGGATTTAGAGAAGCAGATCCTGAGCTTTCAGAGGAAGATAGTGTTGCACTTGTTTCTGAACTGGTAGATGCGTTACTTGCTGGTGTTGAGGAAGAGTTTTCTATGGGATCAGATGAGTCTTCTGATATTTCATTTGCTGAGCTTCTTTCATCAGCATTAGAGTATGCTGCTTTTGAGGGTACACTTTCTATTGATTCCGCAGATGGCGTATCTGCAGTACTGCTTGATCTTTCGGCAACAGCAGAAGGTGAGGATGCAATTGGTGTTCAGCTTGGTATTGCTTCCATTACTGATGGAGAATTTGCTGAGTTTACATCACCTGAAAGCTTTGTATCACTTCGCGATGTTGTGAAAAATGTTGCTTCGCTGTACTACACCAGCATTGCATCTTATGAGGAGCCTTCCGAGGAAATTTCTACTGAGCTTGCAGAGTAATTACGCTGGTTTCCCATATTTGACACACACCCAGGAGGCTGATTCGCGAAAGTGGATCAGCCTTTTTGTCATTTTTAATACTTTAGGATGATTTACTTTTTTTATAAAAACGATATAATTTAAATTAAAGTTGGCTATAAAAACCGTAACTATTAACTAAAAAGAGAGGAGGATTCTGTGGATAGATATGTGATTATAAAAAAGACAATAAAAACTAAATTTGATGAGTTTATGGATCATGGACGCATTTTGTATTTTGGTGCACCATGTGGATTTGGAAAAACCACGGTGGCTTTTGAACTTCTGCGCGGAAAAAAATTTGAACTGATAAGTGGCTTGGAGTCAGAAGGAATGCTGCCAGAGATAAAACTAAATCGAGACATTGTGGTGATTGATGATCTTCAGGAATTTCAGGAGGATGAAGATTTACAAAAATTAAATGAAATAATTCGTGACAATCCGCAGAAAAAGTTCGTGTTGCTGTCGCGCGGTTCTGTGCCAGGTGTGCTTAGGGCATTTCAGTATACTGGTGATATGATGGTTATTGGTGTGAGAGACCTTTTGTTTAACAGAGATGATATTAGGCAGCTGTTTTTGGGATATAATATTAAGCTGACAGATAGTGAAATTAATGAAATGCTTAAAGAGTCAATAGGATATCCTTTAGGTGTTGCTGCTACACTTCAATGTATCAATCATGCAGATGGTCAGCGTGTATATAATTCAGACATTATAAAGGAAGTATATCATGAGGTGTTTCTTTATTTTGAGGCAGCAATTTACCATCGCTTTGATTTTCCAATACGCCGTCTCCTGCTTGAATTGGCGTCATTTGATAATTTTGATTATGAGCTAGCGAGAATGGTCAGCGGTGATCCGAATACGGGCGAACTGTTAGACTGGATTCAGAAAAATACAACAATGCTTCTTTATGATGGGATTCGTCAATTTCGTTTCTGGCCGCAATTTCGTGATTTCCTTTTATGGGAGCTTGAGCGCAAATATAGTTCGCAAAAGAAAAACGCGGTGCTTGTGAGAGGCGGCATGTATTATGAGTTAAAAGGAGATTATGAAAAGGCGCTTGATTGCTACAGTAGGGGAAAAGATCACTCAAAGGTGTCGGAAATTCTGATTCGAAACGGAGAGAGTCATCCTGGAATGGGACATTACAGCGAGATGGAAAAATATTACCGCAGTTTGCCAGAGTCAGAAATCTTAGAATCACCGTCACTGATGCAGGGAATGAGTATGCTTTGCGCGCTGAATACAGATTATGAGAATTCGGAGCGCTGGTATCATGAGCTGGAACAATTTGCAGCAAAGTGTAAAAAGCAGGATGCTGTGCTTCGCCAGATCAAAAGTCGAATTGCATGGCTGGATATTTCACTTCCTCAGAGAAAAACTGACAAAATGATTCAGATTATTCCATCTGTATTTAGATTGATTACTAATAGAGAAGTGAAACTTCCGCCATTTTCAGTGACAAGCACGCTTCCAAGTATTATGAATGGAGGTAAGGATTTTTCACCGTGGAGCAAAATAGATGATCTTCTTTATCAGACAATGCGCATTCCAGTAGAGGCTGTTTTGGGAAAGGACGGAGTAGGTCTGGCAGACTGTGCAATTGCAGAGAGTAAATTTGAAAAGGGCGAGGATATTTCTGGGCGTATTCTTTTGCTTGTTTCTCAGCTTGGAGAGGTACAAAAAAAGGGAACGCCGGATATTGAGTTTGCAATTGTTGGTTTATTGGCGCGCAGCCAGATTGCATTAGGACGTGCAGAGGATGCGCTTCGGACAGTACAGATGATTCGAGAGCGTTTTGAGGAAAATGGTCATACGCGTTTCTTCCATAATATAGATGCAGTACTCTGCCGTATTTGGCTTCATATGGATGATCTCGAGCGTGTACAGGTGTGGTATCGGGAGAAGGCACCAAAAGATCCGCTTCATTTAAATGTTTTAAAGCGTTATCAATATCTTACACAGGCGATGGCAGAGCTTGCACTCGGAATGCCAGATTCAGCACTTTTGACACTCGCACCATTGGAGTCATATTGTAGGGAGTGTTCAAGATATATAGATGGGATTCATATTAATGTGCTAGAGGCGATTGCATTGTACAGAAAAAAGGATTCACTTTGGAAGGAAAAATTAAATTCAGCGCTTGATACGGCGCAGGAGTTTGGTTTTATACGAACTATAAGTGTATATGGAGCTGCAGTGCTTTCACTGCTTGAACAGACAGAGTATAAAAATGATGATGAATGGTTTGCGCGACTGATAAAAGATGTAAGAGTAGAGGCATCATTTTATCCTGATTTTTTGCAGCCGCATCTGTCAATGGAAAATGAACTTACAGCAACAGAGCTTCAGATTCTTCGCCTTATATGTGCAGACAAAAGCAATGCACAGATTGGGCAAATTATGGATATAAAGCTTCCAACTGTTAAAACACATGTGAGCCATATTTTGACAAAGCTTGATGTAAGCCGAAGAAGCGAAGCAAAGACGGCTGCAAAACGGTTATGGCTGATTCCAGATGATAAAAATTAGTGCCAGCGCTCGACAAAATTTCGTTTTAAAATAAGAAATTCTTCAAGCTGCTTTAAAATATAGAAAAGAACAGCTCGGCTTTCAAACTCCTCACGTTTTGTGGGGAGTTTTTCATTTTTCATGGAAAGAATCAATTCATGAAGTGTATCAAGAAGTGATTTCACATCATTTGTTTTTGCATATTCTTTACTGATTCTTTCAAAAAAATCAGCTATGATTGGAGCTTGGTCTGGAAGATATGCAATCATTTGAATGCTGTTATATATTTGACGAAGCACCTGACTTTGAAATTCGCGCATTTGTACATAGTCAAGTTCGGCGCAGGACGGTGTGCCAAGTGTATTATCCATGTTTGTGAGTGCAAGGCTTTTTGCGTTACCTAGCTGTTTGTCAAGCAAAAGAAAGCAGGAACCATCGTAGTTTGTACGATCTAGTGTTCTGATGCGTTCTGCCATTCTTTGGATAATGGCACGAATGGACTCATCTGCCTCTGCCATTTTATCTTTCCATGCATTTTCCTTTGGACGAAGACTAAGATTAAGAAGGACTCCAATTCCAGCACCGATTAAAAACAGACTGATCTCATTTGCAATCATTGGAATATTCATTGTTTTTTCAGCTAAAAAATGTGTAATGAGAACAGAATCCATGGCGATTGCTGATGACCACTTCATTGCGAGGCAAAGTGTTGTGAATATTAATAGATAGATGCCAAAAGCTGCCGTTGTATAGCCGAAAAAATTATAACATAAAAAGGAAACTAACAGTGCACAGCAAAAGGCTTCGCCTCTTGCAAGTGCAGTCTGTATGGTTTCCTTTTTTGTATTTTGAATGCTTAAAATTGTGATAATGCCAGCTGTAGCGCTGTACTTTAAGTTTAGACAGGAGGCAAAAAGAATGGCTAAAATTGCGCCAGCAGTGATTTTAACTGATTTTAAAATGAGTGCATTATAATTTTGCTTCATAATTGCCTCCCTAAAATTTTAATTTTTTTCTTTTACTATTTTTGCAGCAATCAGGCAAAGTGCGATTGTAATCAGCATATCAGGCAGTGTATTTCCGCACACGATATCTATACGCATAAGAATACGGTACAGGATAAAACCAATCAGCCAGATAAACAGATTGCGCCACTTAAACAGTTCATCAGAAGATTTTCTCTTTAAAATGTAGAAGTCTGCAATCTGAATAGCAATCATCGGAGCAAAAACAGATCCGATCAGATAGAGGAAATTAGTGATATCATCCATCGGGTATACAATAGCCGCGATAGTTCCAATAATAGTTATGGCAATAGCTACATAATTTCCCTTTATTCCAGATACAATAGATTCACTTGAAATACCTGCGGAGTAGGCATCAAGAAATGTTGTTGTTACAGTAGAAAATACAACAATCAGAAGACCGGCAGCGCCAAGTCCGGCTTTTACCATAATCTGAGCAATGTCGCTCTCACCAGTAAAAATAGAAGCACCCATACCGATCAGATACATAAAGCAGCTTACGATACCATATACAATCGCGCTGACAGCAGTTGCTTTAACTGGCTGTTTTGCTTCGCGTGTGTAGTCACTGATAAGCGGAAGCCATGAAAGAGGCATTGCGACAGCAAGCTCTACAGCAGCGCCAAATGACATTGCTTCATCTTGAACTACAGAGGCAGATCCGTTAAAGAAAATTACTTTTGCTAAAATAAGTGTCAGAATAAAGAGGGCAGCCATTGCGACTGTATTGAATTTTCCAAGATTGGTGATTCCAATCAGGATCCAGACAATAATTAAGACACCAATCAAAAGACACCAGATCCATTGACCAGCCTGGAAAATTCCCTGTGCAGCCAGTGCACCGTCATAAATCATAATTGCAGTCCATCCGGCAAGCTGAAGTACATTTAAAATTGCGAATAGCTGACCACCATGAATGCCGAAACTGTCTTTTACTGTTTCCATTGCGCTTTTTCTAAGTGTTCCGCCAATAACACCTGATAAAAATAATAAAACACATCCAATTACATGACCAATTAAAATTGCAGCGAGACCCTTTGCCATGCCAAGAGGAGCGAAGTAGGTACCTGTCAGAATTTCTGCAATCGAAACACCGGCACCAAACCAGATTAAACCATTTTCAAATAGAGAAGTTTTCTTTTCCATAATTAGATGTCAGCCTCCTTTGTGTAAATATTATCGATTGCAAAGCCGTGATCCATAGGACCGCTTCCTTTTCCAAGGTCAAGCATTGCAGATAATGCGCCAGAGATATAGTCCTTTGCGCGGCATACAGATGTCTCGAGATCAAATCCCTTTGCAAGATTTGATGCGATTGCGGAGGACAATGTGCATCCAGTGCCATGTGTATTAGGATTTTGAATACGCTTTCCGTAAAACCAGCGATAAGTATTGTTTACATATAAAAGATCGTTGGCATCATTTATGGTGTGCCCACCCTTGCATAATACTGCGCAGTTGTATGTTTCTGAAATCATCTTTGCTGCATCAATCATTTCCTTGGCATTAGAGATAGTTCGTCCAGTCAGAACCTCGGCCTCTGGAATATTTGGCGTAAGCACATCAGCAAGTGAAAATAATTCCTGCTTTAGCGTATCAATGGCATCGTCGCTGATAAGCTTTGCGCCGCTTGTAGCCACCATAACAGGATCTACAACAATGTTTTTGGCATTGTATTGGCGAAGCTTTGATGCAATTATGCGGATCAGATCACTTTCTGAAACCATGCCAATTTTTACAGCATCTGGATAAATGTCAGTAAAAACTGCGTCAAGCTCTTCTCCTAAAAATTTAGAATCTGCATTTAAAATAGAAGTCACGCCGGTTGTATTTTGTGCAGTCAAAGCAGTGATGGCGCTCATAGCATATACGCCATTTGCCATCATTGTTTTGATATCTGCCTGAATGCCGGCGCCTCCGCAGGAGTCACTTCCTGCGATCGTTAATGCTGTTTTCATAATAAAATTCTCCTTTTTCATTAACGTTTTGTAGTGCGATCTGAGGTGGTGCCCCCAACAGACCGCATAATGGTGTTAATCGATTATTTTTTTAACTGCCATTTTAAGGTTCGCAGCTGCATCCTTTATATTTTTTTGACCATAAATGGCACTGATAACGGCAATTCCGCAGATGCCGCTGCCAGATAATTCTGCCACATTGTCTTTTGTAATGCCGCCGATTGCAATGACGGGAATGGAGACTGCCTGACAGATAGCTTTTAATGTCTCATAGGAGACCTCTGTTGCATCATCCTTGGAACTGGTAGGAAAAACAGCGCCAACACCAAGATAATCAGCTCCGCGTTTTTCTGCCAGAACTGCCTGTTCAACTGTCTGCGCTGACACGCCGATAATTTTGTCAGGGCCAAGCTTGGCACGCACATCGCCAGCTTCCATATCGCTTTGTCCGACATGCACGCCGTCAGCATCCATCTCAAGTGCTATATCAACGTTGTCGTTAATCACAAAAGGAACATTGTATGCTTTGCAAAGCATCTTTAAATCTTTTGCTTCCTCAAGAAAATGAGCCTGGTCTAAATGCTTTTCGCGAAGCTGTACAAATGTAACGCCGCCGTCAAGACTTTCCTTAACGACATCGTGAAGAGTTCGCTCGCCAAGCCAGTAGCGATCAGTGACAGCATATAAAAGAAGGTCTTTATCAGCGCACTTCATATTTAGCTCCCTTCTCTAATGAATCACCGTCCATGTTGTAAATAGCATCAATAATGCGGTTTCTGTAAGTTGAGTTGCCATCGCCGTCTTTCATGTGGCTGTAGCCGATTTCACCTGCAAGACCCATTGCGCAGACAGCAGCAGCAGCGGCGTCAAGCTGATTAGATGGATTAGCAGCGACAAAGGCGGTCATAAGACCAGAAAGCTGACAGCCAGTTCCAGTAATCTGTCCCATCTCTGGACGGCCATTTCTAATCACGTAGCAGCGTGTACCATCGCTGACAAGATCAATAGCACCGGTAACAGCGATAATTGCTTTGCTTTGCGCAGCGAATTTTTTAACAAATAGAATAGCCTCATCCAAGGTATCATCTGTGACTTTATCAGTAACATCAGCGTCAACACCCTTTGTTGTGCCATTTCCATTGGCAAGTGTCTTGATTTCGGAGATGTTTCCGCGGATTACAGTCAGCTGCAATTGTTTCATAAGACCAACGGCAGTATTTGTGCGAAGTGCAGAAGCACCGGCACCTACTGGATCTAAAAGGATAGGATGACCAAGTTCGTTTGCTCTTTTTCCAGCTAGATACATTGCTTCAATGCTGGATTTATGCAGCGTACCAATGTTGATGTTTAAGCTGCTGCATATGGAGGTAATGTCCGTAACATCATCTGGTTCATCGGACATGATTGGGCTTGCACCGCATGCCAAAATGATATTGGCTACATCATTGACAGTCACATAGTTTGTGATGTTGTGTACAAGCGGTACTGATTTTCTTACGTTGTCGAAACATTCTTTCAGCATATTCTCGCTCCTTTTTATAAGGAATAGCAGAAAAAATTCCACTATACCAAAAATGCGGATATGCCTGTAAAAGACATATCCGCATGTTTTTTTGTACAAGAAAAACACGTATAGTATATCCCTACGTTGGCATTATCCAAATCAGGTTATGGGTCAAGACGCATTTTGTCTACTCTCAGCCTGCAAAATGGCAAGCTCCCCGTTACGGGTTTCATTATATTCTTGTATTGCAAAAAATGCAAGTGTAAATTTTTGAATTGTAATTATCTAGTTACAATTTCAACAGGAACATTTAAGATCTTTGCTACCTTCAAGATGGTATCAATATGTCTTCCAGTTGCTGCTGCCATATGATGAGTTGGGCCAGCCTCGCTCCAACGATTTACAAATTCTCTTGCACCGCAGGTGAAGCGTGTTCTCATGTTAGTATCACCAAAGGAAAGGATCGGTCCGTCCTCATTTACACCTTCTGCTACAACAAACTTGAAGTGACCATTAGCATCCTGTGTGATTGCCAGGTAGGTAACAGGACCAGTATGTGGATAGAACTGTGTCAGATAGCCGCCGCCTGTCTTTCCGTGGAATACCTTAACGATCTTCATGGTTGGCTTCTTTGCAGAGATATCAGCATCACCGCTTCCAGAGTGACCAATGATACAGATGTCATCGTTAAAGTCGATGGAGTACATTTCAGAAAGCTGTCCTGTTCCAGAAATTGTTTTTAAGATACTCATTGCCATGGCAACCTTCATGTCACCCTCTACGGCACATGCAGTTCCCTGCTTGATTAACATAGAGAATGCCGGAATAAGCATACTGTCAAGAACACCAGCCTTGCCCTGTGCAAATCCGTCATAGTGAGATGCGATCAGTCCAAGGTGCTCATCCTTAACCCATTTCTCAAAAGCAACAACATATTTTGCCATATCCCAAACCTTCTCGATGGTGCCGCCGCCCTCAATCTCGAAGGTATCCAGAATATCCTGAGCCTTTGCGCGGATCGCATCCTCGTCAGTAATATCATCTGCGATAGCCCACATTTTTTCCCAGTCAAACTGCTTTGTGTATAAGAACATTCTGTTATACAGATTTGTCTCATCAATGTAAAGATCCATCATACCAGGATATGGTCTTCCAATCTGTGCAATATTTGTATCACGGAATCTTCTTCTTACCTGAGCTGCTTTACACCAGTCTTCGATTTCTGCCTGAACACCAGGATCACCGCCCTCAACAACACCAGTGATAACAGCATGTCGTTTTCCGGCTCTTTCAAGGTCTGCAACTGCCTCACCTACAGCGCCGCATGCATAGCCTTCACCGAGCCAGGATGCGATATCGGTATGCTCATAATCTAATGCCTTTAACTTCTGAACATTTACTAAAACAACAGGAACATCAAGATCACGGATTGCCGGAAGCATGTTGTAGGAGGTAGCGTAGGTCAGCATCTGGAGAAATACCAGATCAACATCTGCTGCACGGAACTTATCTCCGGCTTCCATAGCCTGCTCCTTTGTGGTAACCATTCCGCCGTCAATAACCTCTACGGTATCTGGAAGAGTTTTTTTGAATGCTGCATACTGTGACTCGAACTCCGGTACTAATGATGGGAACTGCGGAAGGTATGCGCCTAATGCGATAGAAAATACACCGACTCTTGCTTTTGTGTTTACTAACATAATGAAACCTCCATTCATTTGTTTTTATTATTTGGCCTGCCGATTTTTGCCAGTCTCAAATTGCAGCATTATTATACAAAAGTCATGTGTAAAAAACAATCACTTTTGGCACATTTATCACCTTATTCCGACCCTTTTATAAGAATGATTTCTTCTAATTTTCAGCGGTTGACAAGGGCACTTAACAAATGCTAGAATAACGTTGAAATGTAAGGGAAAGCAATAGATAAGGAAAGTGATTTATGAGAGATTTGTACGATATTCACTGCCATATTCTGCCAGGGGTGGACGATGGAGCGAAGGATATGGACATGGCCCTTTCAATGATTGAAAAGGAAATAGACGCTGGTGTTGAGACAATTATTTTGACACCACATTTTCGAAAAGAAATGTTTGAACCTGATATGGAAGATATTTGGAGCGCGTATGATACGCTTGTTGATGAAACAAGAAATAGGAATATCCGTCTGTATTTGGGCTGTGAGTTTCATGCCAATATGGAGATGGTGGAGACATTAGACAGAGATTTTCGTCCAACACTTGCAGATTCACGCTATGTACTTACTGAGTTTTCAAGCAGCAGTACAAGAGCTTTTATAAAAGAGAGAGCGGATGCTCTTTTGACAGCAGGCTATTATCCGATTATTGCCCATATTGAGCGTTATCGTGCGCTGAGAAAAGATTTTGATTTTATCGCAGATCTTATCGAAATGGGGTGCGAGATGCAGGTCAATGCAGATGCTGTGATTGGAAGAAATGGACTTGGTGCACAGCGTTTTTGTAAAAAGCTAATGCAGGAGGATATGCTTCATTATGTTGCAAGCGATGCCCACAATTTGAGGGGACGTGCCTCTCATATGGAGGAGTGCTGTGAATATTTAAAGAAGCATATGGGGCGACTTTACACAAGTCGTATTATGAGAGATAATCCAAGTAAAATTGTTGAAACTTAATTATTTGTAGGAAGCAACGAAAACAGGTTGAAATTTTATAAATGATAGAGTAGAATACAAAATGAAAATGGAAACTATAGTTACATAAATAGATTGGAGAGAACATGACAATAAAAGAGTGCTATGAGGCGATGGGTGGAGATTATGAAGACGTTCTCAAGCGCCTCATGAACGAAGCAAGAATACAAAAATTTGCATTAATGTTTAAGAAGGATCAAAGCATGAGTCAGTTAACACAGGCGATGGATGCAGGTGACGTTGAGACTGCATTTCGTGCGGCACATACACTTAAAGGAATTTGTGCAAACCTGGGTTTTAAGTCGTTGTTTGAAGTAAGCTATGATATCACAGAGGCTTTAAGAGCGGGTGATATGGAGCAGGCAAAGGTTATGTGGCCAGGTGTGCAGGCATGCTATGCACGCGTGGAGAATGCATTAAATCAGCTGGAACAGTGAAAAGCTGATGAATTTGCAGAAATTACAAAATAAGGATAATCAGAAAGGAATCAGAGGATGATATGTCCAAAATGTGGTGCGAAGCTTGAGGAAGGAACCAGAGTATGCCCGATTTGTGGCAAGAGTCTGGTGGCTACTAGCGTAGGCACTGTTTTTAAGCGCAGAGATTTACAGGAGTATGATGAGCTGTCATCAGATGAGTACGATGATAGTGATTATCAGGATGATGGTTCTTACGAGGAGGAACAGTATGATGATACTTATCAGGATGATGAGTACGATGATGGTTCTTACGAGGAAGAACAGTATGATGATGGATATGAGGCGGAAAGTGGTCCATATGATAATGAAAATAATGAAGCCTATTTTTCAGACCAATCAGATGAGAAGCCGGTAAAGAAAAAGTCGATTGCAAATAAAATCCTTGGAGGAATGATTTTAATTTGTCTTGCTGGTATTGTGGTTGTGGGCATTGCGACAGCAAAGATGCTTACTGCAACAAAGCAGGATAAAAAGAAGCTTCCACAGACAATTGTTCAGACAACTGAGGAGCAGACAAGCACTGCGCAGGAGACAAAAGAGGAAGAGACTTCTACAGAGGAAGAGACAAGTACAGAAAAGGAAACTTCTTCTGAGGTAGAAACAAGTACTGAGGCAGAAACAACAGAAGAAAAAACGACTGAGGAAAAAACAAAGGCAACTACTGCAGAGGAGACAACGACAACTACAACAGCAGTACAAACACAGCCAACTACGTCACCGGCACCGACGCAGCCAAAGCCACAGCCAACGCAGCCAAAGCCGCAGCCGACACAGCCAAAGCCGCAGCCGACGCAGCCAAAGCCGGCACCGACGCAGCCAACGCAGCCAAAGCCGGCACCAACGCAGCCAACAGAGCCAAAGCCGGCACCAACGCAGCCAACAGAGCCAGATACACCAGCGCAGCCAGATACAGTGCCGACAGAGCCAGATACACCGGCTCAGCCAGATACACCGGCTCAGCCAGATACACCGGCCCAGCCAGATACACCAGCTCAGCCAGATACACCGGCCCAGCCAGATACGCCGGCCCAGCCAGATACACCGGCTCAGCCAGATACACCAGCAGCTGATGTGCAGGAAGCACCAGCAGCAGAGATTGCAGAGACAATCGAATAAATTTTTCGGATTGTAACAGAGAGGAATATAGAATGATTTTTGATACTCATGCGCATTATGATGATGATGCATTTGATGAGGATCGCGATACATTGCTGGGGGAGATTTTCTCCTCCGGCATTTGTTGTATCACGGACGTTGGTGCGTCCGTGAAATCCTCAAAAAGTGCGGTTGCACTTTCAAAAAAGTGGCCGCAGATATATGCTGCCGTTGGTGTTCATCCAGACAGCACAGCTGATATGACAGAGGAAGATATTGAAACGCTGCGAAGCCTTGCACAGGAAAAAAAGGTAGTGGCAATTGGTGAGATCGGACTTGATTATTATTGGGACAACTCACCGAGAGAAGTTCAGAAGAAATGGTTTGAACGCCAGCTTGCACTTGCAAGAGAGGTTGATCTGCCGGTTATTATACACAGCAGAGAAGCAGCAAAGGACACTATGGATATAATGAGGGAGGCTGCTAAGGCAGGAAATACTGGCGTAATTCATTGCTATTCTTATGCAGCGCCTATGGCAAAGGAGTATATTTCAATGGGATTTTTCATTGGAATAGGAGGCGTGCTTACCTTTAAAAATGCCAGGGTAATTAAAGAGGTGGCATCAGAAATTCCGCTTTCTTCGATTGTACTTGAGACAGACAGTCCATATCTGGCACCTGTGCCGTATCGCGGAAAACGTAATAATTCAATGTATTTAAAAGAAGTAGTAAAGCAACTGGCACAGATCAAGCAGGTGTCTGAGGAAACTGTTATTACGACAACGCTTGCAAATGCCAAAAGACTGTACCGATTGGAGGAAAACTGTGGCTGAATTAGGAAATCCAAAGAATACAATAGAGGTATTACAGAAATACCAGTTTCATTTTGCAAAGAAATTTGGTCAGAACTTTCTGATTGATACGCATGTGCTTGATAAGATTGTGCGTGCAGCAGAGATTACACCAGAGGATTATGTACTTGAGATTGGACCGGGAATTGGAACACTGACCCAATATCTGTGCGAATCTGCAAAACATGTATTTGCAGTTGAAATCGATGACAATCTGATTCCGATTTTACAGGACACGCTGTCTGCATATGATAATGTTACGGTTATTCATAATGATGTTCTTAAGCTTGATATTAACAAGCTCGTGGAAGAAAAGTGTGAGGGAAAACGCATCAAGGTAGTTGCAAATCTTCCGTATTATATTACTACACCAATTTTAATGGGATTATTTGAGAGTCATGTACCTATGGAGAGTGTGACTGTTATGGTACAAAAGGAGGTCGCACAGCGTATGCAGGCACTTCCTGGCGGAAAGGATTATGGTGCATTGTCTCTTGCTGTACAGTTTTATGCAGAACCATATATCGTGGCAAATGTTCCGCCAAACTGTTTTATGCCAAGACCAAATGTCGGAAGCGCTGTTATCCGTCTGACAAGTCATAAAAAACCAGTGGCAGTAAAAAATGAAAAGCTGATGTTTGACATTATACGAGCATCCTTTAATCAGAGAAGAAAAACACTAGTAAATGGCCTATATAACGTAGGCGGTTTAAACAAATCAAAGGAAGAGCTTGCAGCTGTGCTTGAAAGCATTGGTTTAGCAGCAAACGTGCGTGGAGAAACGCTGACACTTGAGCAGTTTGCAGCACTTTCTGATGCATTGTCAAAAAGCGCGAATTAAATTGTTCTAAATGATGCCTTTCTTTCATATGTACTTATTTAGAATACATATAAGGAAAGGAAGGTATCAATATGGCACAGTATCAGCGCTTCCTCTCATATCTTTTTGAGTATGAGGGTGATCAAAAAAAGGAAAACTGCGGGTTTGCAAAGATAGAAATCAGAGGAGATGTACAGCGTATTTTCCTGTCTGTAAAAAATAATGAGCAGGCTGAAATTTTGCATGTATTTGGCTTCTATCATACAAAGGATGGCTGCGATTGTGTGCCGCTTGGCCGTATGGTTGTAAAAAATGGAAAAGGACAGCTCCAGTACATCAATAACGGCGTTTATCTTGCAGGAAGCAAGATTAAATTTGAGCAGCTTAGCGGAATTGTAGCAGGCAGACAGAAGCCGTTTTCAAACGCTTATGCAACTGTCTGGGATGACCAGTATTTTGGACTCTCACTGTTTGATAAGGATCGAGCAAAACAAACAGCACAGTCTGAAGATGAACAGGTTTTGGAAAATCAGCCTCAGGAAGAACTTCAAACGATGGAAGTTTGCTGTGAGACTGATAGCAAAGAAACAAACAAAATAGAACAGGGACAAGACAAGGCAGATGCTGTTTGGGCACAGTTAAGTACAGCGTATCAGCATATTGAGACGCTTCCGGGTGATACAGTAGTTTGTTTAAAGGTAATGCCAGCAGATATTGGCCGTCTTCCTCGTCCAAATTGGATGTTAAGCAATAATGGATTTTTGATGTACAGTTTTGTGAAGTACCGCTATATTGTATTTGCAAAAGTGACACAAGGACGTTATGAGCTTTGGGTGCCTGGCAATTATGAAAAGAGCGAGGAACTGATGGCGCAGATGTTTGGCTTTTATTGTTTTCGCTCCGTTAAATCAAAAAAAGCGTCAGCAGGAGACTTTGGCTACTGGTGTGTGCCGATTGTATTTCCGGCAGATGATCAGGGTGAAAAAAAGGAAGCAAAGATGACAGTTGCAGATCAACAAAAAACGGTGAATCCTGCATTTGGTTAAAAACACATCAAAAACAGAAGAAAGGGAAAACAATGGCAACAGAGAACGAGCAGCTTTTGGAAGAACAGGCAAGTCTTAGAGAAAAGGAAGACCGAAAATTTATGCGTCAGGCACTTACACAGGCCAAAAAGGCAGCAGCTATTGATGAAGTTCCAATTGGCTGTGTTATCGTTTGTGATGGAAAAGTCATTGCCAGAGGCTATAACAGAAGAAACATAGAAAGCTCAGTGCTTGGTCATGCAGAGCTTGCAGCTATGAAAAAAGCATCGAAAAAGCTTGGTGACTGGCGTCTGGAGGGATGTACGATGTACGTGACGCTTGAGCCATGCCAGATGTGTGCCGGAGCAGCCGTGCAGGCACGTCTTGATCGTGTGGTTATAGGTGCAATGAATGCAAAGGCAGGGTGTGCTGGTTCCATTATAAATTTGCTTGATATGCAGCAGTTTAATCATCAGATTCCGATCACAAAAGGTGTTTTAGAACAGGAATGCTCGCAGATATTGTCAGAGTTTTTTAAACGTATCAGGGTAAAAAAGAAGAAACGCCCCTTGACAAACGAAGAAATATCCGATACAATTATGGATGCGCAGCCGGGGCGGTAGCGGTGCCTTGTACCTTCAATCCGCTATAGTAGGGGTTATATTCCGGCTGAGGGTGTTTCACTTGTGGAGCTGCCCTTTGTAAGTGGCGTTGAAGTTTGGGTCTTACGCAACAAGACTCTGTGAACCATGTCAGGTCGGGAACGAAGCAGCATTAAGCAGAATCTCTTGTGTGCCGTGAGGGTGCCTGAGCCGAGCAGGCTGCAGAGGTAACGTCTGGGGGTGGCATTCGAAGCCGGGATGCGCAAAAAAATGATATATCAAAAGAAAAAGAGTTTTTTAGGAGTTGTCTGTTGCATCGACAGCTCTTTTTTTGTATAATAAAAACTACGATGGGTTAGTTTTGCCATTGATATAGCTGAAATCCTAAATTATAAGGAGGAAGATACGATGAGAGTTGGAATGTTAACCAGCGGCGGAGATTGTCAGAGCTTGAATGCAACCATGAGAGGTGTTGCAAAGACGCTATATAATCAGAGAAAGGATGTTGAAATCATTGGTTTCATCGAAGGTTATCGCGGACTGATCTATGAGGATTACCGTATTATGAAATCAAAGGATTTTTCAGGAATTCTGACAAATGGCGGTACGATTTTGGGTACGAGCAGACAGCCATTTAAGCTGATGCGTGTCCCGGATGAGAATGGTCTTGATAAGGTAGAGGCAATGAAGAATACCTACAAGAAGCTAAAGCTTGACTGTCTCGTAGTATTAGGCGGAAATGGCAGCCAGAAGACGACAAATCTTCTTCGTCAGGAAGGACTTAACGTCATCGGACTTCCAAAAACAATTGACAACGATCTGTGGGGAACTGATGTTACCTTTGGTTTTCAGAGTGCTATCAATCTGGCTACACAGACTATTGACTGTATCCATACAACTGCAGCTTCACACGGACGTGTTTTTATCGTGGAGATAATGGGTCATAAGGTAGGATGGCTTACGCTTCATGCAGGTATTGCAGGCGGAGCAGATATCATTCTTGTTCCAGAGATTCCGTATGATATCAATAAGGTGGCAGCAGCTGTAAATAAGCGTGCTAAGGAAGGAAAGCGTTTCTCAATCATTGCTGTTGCTGAGGGTGCAATCTCCAAGGAGCAGGCTGCACTTTCAAAGAAAGAATATAAGAAATATATTGCAACGCGTCAGTATCCATCTATCTCTTACGAGATTGGTGCAAAGATTTCTGAGCTGACTGGACAGGAGGTGCGTGTAGCAGTTCCAGGTCATATGCAAAGAGGTGGAAGTCCGTGCCCTTATGACCGTGTCCTTTCAACAAGACTTGGCGCAGCAGCAGGCAAGATGATCTTAGACGGAGAGTTTGGCTACCTGGTAGGTATGAAGAACAATCATATCGCAAAGATTCCGTTAGCAGATGTTGCAGGAAAGCTTAAAATGATCCAGCCGGATGATGAGATGGTTCAGGAAGCAAAGCTCATGGGAATTTCATTTGGAGATTAATTGTAAATGGCATATACAGCATTATACCGCAAATGGCGTCCTGCCCGATTTGAAGATGTAAGAGGGCAGGAGCACATTGTACGGACTTTAAAAAATCAGATTATTTCAGACCGCGTAGGTCATGCTTATCTGTTCTGCGGCACGAGAGGAACAGGAAAAACCACGATTGCAAAGATCATGGCGCGTGCCGTCAACTGTGAGCATCCTGTGGATGGAAGCCCGTGCAATGAATGTGCGGTGTGCCGGTCGATCCTTGAGGGACGTTCGGTAAATGTGGCTGAAATTGATGCGGCATCAAACAACGGTGTCGATAATATCAGAGAGATTCGTGATCAGGTTCAGTACTCGCCGACAGAAGGAAAATATCGCGTCTATATCATAGATGAGGTGCATATGCTGTCGGCGGGGGCTTTTAATGCGCTTTTAAAAACGCTTGAGGAGCCGCCGGCATATGTGATTTTTATTTTAGCAACGACAGAGGTAAATAAAATACCTATCACGGTTTTGTCGAGATGTCAGCGATATGATTTCAGGCGAATTGGAAATAATGTAATAGCAGATCAGGTTTCCAATCTGCTTAAGGCAGAAGGTGTCGAGGCAGATGAGGATGCAGTTCGCTACGTAGCAAAAGCAGCTGATGGAGCGATGCGAGATGCATTAAGTCTTTTGGAACAATGTATCTCATTTTATTATGGTCAGAGGCTGACGTATGAGAAGGTGCTAGATGTACTCGGTGCAGTAGATACACAGGTATTTTCTAAGTTGCTTCGTCTGATTATACGATGTGATGTGCCGGGATGCGTGCAGCTGATGGATGAAATCAGTTCACAGGGGCGCGATCTTAGCCAATTTGTCACAGACTTTATCTGGTATCTGCGAAATCTTATGCTGGTGCAGACAGCAGACCAGAGTGCGCAGGCACTTGAGATGACAAAAGAAAATTATGAGGCGCTTCGAGAAGAATCAAAGATGGTGGCGCTTAGTGTGCTGATGAGAAATATCAGGATATGTTCTGAGCTTTCAAATCAGCTCAAATTTGCTGTCTCAAAACGAGTACTTATTGAGATGGCAATTATTAAGATGATGCAGCCGCAGATGGAGGACGATATAGAGAGTCTTCGTGTGAGACTGGATCAAATTGAGGAGAAAATTGCTTCTGGCAATTTTGTTAATAATACAGAACCACAGCAGTCGGGAAGCATTTTTGATTCTTATTTTGAGGGCGATGCAAGGCAGCCTGTTATGCAAAAAGCAGCGCAGACTGTTGAATTAAGTGAGGCTGAATATGAGGACTATCAAAAGATAAGCAGTGAGTGGAAGAAGCTTTCTCACATGCAGTCGGGATTTATGAATTCGATTTTGATGGGAACAAATATAAGCTATGATAAGGCAAAAGGCCTGTGCATTGTATTCACAAACAAATTTAACTATGAGCTGATGCTTAGACAGGAACGTATGGAAGAGCTTCGGCAGATGTTAAATAAGCAGTATCAGAAGGAATTTTCAATTACTGCGAAGCTTCTTGAGGCAGGTGAGGCGATGCCGCGCATCACAAGAGGTAGCCATATTGAGGGAATCAATATGGAAATTGGTGTTGAAGATGAATAATTAAATTTATAGTTGAAAGGAAAAGTAAAGACATGGCAAAAAGAGGTGGATTCCCAGGCGGTATGCCGGGCAATATGAACAATTTAATGAAGCAGGCACAGAGAATGCAGCGCCAGATGGAGGAGCAGCAGAAGGAGCTTGAGGAAAAGGAATTTACTGCAAGTGTAGGCGGCGGTGTTGTTAAGGTTACTGTTTCTGGCAAAAGAGAAGTAACAAATGTTGAGTTGGCAGAAGAAGCTGTTGATCCAGATGATATCGAGACATTGCAGGATCTGATCGTAGCAGCTGTAAATGAGGCTATGCGTCAGGTTGATGAGGCTTCTTCTCAGTCAATGGGCAAATTAGCAGGTGGTTTAGGAGGCAGCCTTGGTGGTCTTGGCGGAGGCTTTCCGTTCTGATGGATTTTTACAGCAAAACAGTAAATCAATTGATTGAAGAATTGTCCAGACTGCCTGGGATTGGAGCAAAATCAGCTCAGCGTCTGGCATTTCATATTATTAATATGCCAAAAGAGCAGGTGGAGCAGCTGGCGCAGTCGATGGTGAATGCGCGCAGCAATATCCGCTACTGCAAGGAATGCTTCACATTGACAGATCAGGAGCTATGTCCGATCTGTAGCAGTGCAAAGAGAGATAAGTCAGTGATTATGGTGGTGGAAACTTCCAGAGATCTGGCAGCTTATGAGAAAACAGGAAAATTTGATGGTGTGTATCATGTTCTTCACGGGGCAATTTCTCCTATGCTTGGAATAGGACCGGGAGACATTAAAATAAAGGAATTGCTGGTGCGCCTGCAGCGCGAAGATGTGCGAGAGGTGATTATTGCGACAAATTCCAGTCTGGAAGGAGAAGCAACAGCGATGTATATAAGTAAATTAATCAAGCCAGCTGGCATTAAGGTAACACGTATTGCAAGTGGTGTGCCGGTAGGCGGTGATTTGGAATATATAGATGAAGTGACATTAACACGTGCACTTGATGGACGTGTGGAATTATAGTTGCAGGAAATGGTGACAAAATGGATAAATACGAATATCAGTTAAAAACAGAGCATATCAGACAGGTTGCAGCCAGAAAAGAGTATGGCGAGGCTGCAAAGCTGTGCGATACGATCGACTGGACAAAAATCCGCGACGTAAAAATGCTGACACTGGCAGCCGATGTCTATACGGCAGTAGGAGAGTATGAAAAGGCAATCGATATTTTGCAGCAGGCATATGAGTATGCAGCGATGGGACGCCGTATCGTGTATCGTCTAACGGAGCTTGCATTGAAGGCAGACAGTTATGATGATGCGAAAAATTACTTCGAGGAATTTTGTCGCATAGCGCCAAATGATCAGGGAAGATATATTCTTTTATATAAGATGGCACGTTATCAGAAGGCAACTCTTGATGAAAAAATCAAAATTCTTGAGGCTTACAAGAGAGAAGATTTTGATGAGAAATGGGCTTATGAGCTGGCTGTTTTATATGCGATGAATAATGAGAAGGATAAGTGTATCCAACTGTGTGATGATATTATTCTTTGGTTTGGCCTTGGAAAATATGTAGAAAAGGCACTTTCTCTTAAGAGTCAGTTTGCACCGTTAACACCGGCGCAAAAGGAAAAGGTTCAGAAGTTTGCAGACAAAAAGGCACAGGAAGAAAACGAAAAGCTTCAGAAAAAGCAAGAAGAGCAGGAAAAGAAAGAATCACAGGCAGAGTTGGCTAAAAAAGCTGCCGCACAGGAAAAAATTTCAAAGTGGCAGGAAGAGCAGGAAAAGGCATATCAGGCAGAGCAGGAGGCAGCTAAAAAAGAGGCTAAAGCGCGAGAGGATGAGCAGAAGGCTTTGCTAGAGCGTGAAGAAAAGCTTCGTAAGCAGCGTGAAGAGGAGCTTGAGGCGGTAGAACGCTTAAAGAAGGAACAAAGATTAAAACATGCCAGACAAAGTGTTGTTACGAGTGACATGAACGAAATTATGGCAGTAATTCAGCGTGCAAAGCAGGAGGATGCCCAGAACGAGCTGCAGGATGAGTTGGCAAAGCAGGTACAGCAGGTGCAGCAGCTTGCCGGGGAGAAGGATTTGGAGCTGGTTTCTGAAATTCCTTCGGATGTTGAAGAGAAAGAAAAACTGCAGGTGCCTGAGGGTATTTCCCATATGCAGGATGAGATTTCAGAGGACAAAACTACAGAAAGTGAAGTTTTAGATTACGAGACTTCAGAAAACGAAACCTCAGACGTTGAAACAGCAAACACCGAAATTTCAGAGAAAACCTCAGATAGTGAAAACGCTGATGAGGCTGTTTGGTTTGAAGCATATAAGCCAGAAGAAGAACCGCAGATTTCTGAGTGGGCAGCACCAGTGGCAGAAACGGTGGAAGTAGAGCCAGAGGAAGAAGTTCAAGAAGAACCTGAAAAAGAGCCAGAAGAGGAAGAGACTCAGGAAGTAGTTCAGGAAGAACTTGAGAAAGAGCCAGAAGAAGC
>ERZ1673737.337-NODE-337-length-63615-cov-7.940985_pt1 | contig 63615 bp, 68 predicted proteins | sample MGYA00580211_ERZ1673737 | MGnify/ENA primary metagenome ERZ1673737 (study PRJEB41218, sample SAMN15661789) | gut metagenome | host: Homo sapiens | place: Canada: London | collected 2015-08-20/2019-03-30 | study: EMG produced TPA metagenomics assembly of... | reverse complement strand
TTATATACAAAAATACCCTATAGAGTAGACCTTTTTATTAGCTGTCTACTCTATAAGGTACATTTTAAATTTCAAGAACTTTTTTATTTATATTATTTATTAATATAAGTGAGTAATTTAAAATTTCTACTTTAAGTTTTAATAATAATCAATAATACCACAAGCCCATCTCGCACCTGAATTTCCTGCTGGTTGTGAAGTAAAATCATCATATCCTGCATGAAGTATGAAAGATTTACCTATAACCTCATCTACAGTAAATCTATTAGTAAATGTTGAAAGTATTCCTATACCATTAGCTGATAGAATCGGTGGTAAATCACCTGCATGCATAGGATGTGCTACATTACTTGGATTATAATGAGATTTTGCAGCAGTAAATGGCTCATTATTATTACCAATAGAACAATCTCCAACCTCATGAATATGAAGTCCATGGAAAGAACTTGCTTGATTATTTACATTAGGTATACCTGTTATATATACCTTTATATATACTCCTTCACCTAATTGGTATAAATATATAGTTCCCCTTATACAAGGTGCTAAAGGTCCACCTTTTATTTGAGCATACGCATTTGGTCTAGATGGGTTATATGCTGAAAATATCTTTTGTATATCGTATTTAGGGCAAGATGTATCCATAATATACCTCCTAATAATATAATCAATTATCACGATACATATTATGATTTATCCTTATTTTATGTTAATATTGTCTCTTTATATTTTATTATTAGGGTTATTTAAAATATTAACCAATAATAAAAAAGCTATTAACTATGTAGCTAATAACTTTTTATATTTTAAATTTAAATATTCACTATAAGATAGTAGAAATAATTTGAATAACAATATTTATAACATTGGTTGTTGGTTATTCATTGAATATCCATCATCTCTAACATCACTCATGTCTATAGTATCTTCTTTAACTTCAACCTTGCTAAGTTTTTTAACTGCTCCATAAGGATTATTTAATGATAATTTATCTCCTCTTCCTGAAATAACCCATAAAACCTTATATCCTCTAGGTATAACTTCTAATCTATCTTCTCCCTTACCATCAGTAAAATAAACTAATAAATTAAGTTTTTTCTTATTAGCATATTCAAAAACTGGAGTAAACTTAGTACCACCTCTTATATTAATTCTTTCTTTTATATCTTTTACAGATTTAACTTTATAGGTACGTCTAATTTCATTATCACATTCTATAATAGTAATTTCATAATTATAGTTTTTTACTATTTGAAGAACTTCCTTAATAGCTTGTTTAAATTCTTCATCACTAATACTTCCACTTGTATCAAGTGCAACAGCAATTTCTGCTTTATGTCCTCTAAGCTCTCCTCTTAAATCCAGTCTATTTGGTTGTCTTCTATTTCTTCTTGTTATAGTTTTCTTTCTATTACTTTCAACTGTACCCATAAGTTTTTTAAGATATAAGTTCCAAGGTAACTCTCCCTTACTGTTTTTCAAAGCCGAAATTAAACCACCTAAATAGTTTGGTATTTCACCTTTTTGAGATAAACTAACAAATTTCTCTGTAAATTCTTTAAGAGTTTTTTCATCTATCTCATCAGACTCTTCCCAAATATCATGAGTATGCTCTGGATTATATTCAGTTTCTATATTTTCATTTTCATGGTTATCAACTTCTTCACCATTTTCATCAACTTCTTGTAAATCAAGTTCCGTTTGAATCTTTTCTACATAATATTCAAATGATTCATATGGTTCAAGTTTTAAGTTATAATTTGAGTTTAACCATTGAAGTGTTGTTGCATATGGTGGTAAATAGTTTAAGTATTGATTTACTACTACATCCATTGCAATATTAATAGCTAATGTACTATACTTGTTTTTTAATTCTTTTCCTCTTAATATGTGCAGAGATAGTATATGGAGGATTTCATGCTTAATAGTACTTTCCATCTGTTTCATATCAAGGCTTAAAAAGATTATTGGATTAAAATATATTACATATTTAGCACCTTTAAAGTTTACAGCAGTTGGACTACTTATATCAAATCTAATATCTCTTAAAGTTTGAAATAAAAAGTATCCATAAAAGTTATCTTTATCTTCCATAAGACTTAAATTAACTTTATCTACTAATTTAAAAAATTCATTTTTAAAATCTTGTGGTATATCTATATCGAAATTTTCACCTTTTTTATTTGCCTTTAGCATAGCATAAGTATTTATTATTTCTTCTGCTTTGTTGTAAAGGTGTTTTGCTTGTTTATCAAAATAACTTTCCATAGATTATCCCCTTATCATACTATAAGATTCAAAGTATAATTCTACGAATTCTTCATTTTCTATAGCTTTGCTATATATATTTATATAATTACTCTTTATATCTTTCATAATTCCTACCATTAAATCAACAGGATATAATTTTAAAAACTCAATAAATCTATTTATATTATTTTCCGATATATTGTCATTATTTTTAAGGTTTGATTCTAATGTTTTTAATATATTCATTGCTGATAAATAAAGTCTTGTATGACTTTCACTTTTTACTTTTTCTATAACACTTGAACTTAAAGTTTCACATGAAAATACATCTTCATAAGATATTAATGGACTACAATCAGACTCAACAAAGCTTATAAACTCTTCTGCTATAACCTTTCCTACATTTCCTTTTATAACATTTAAAAATACGTTTCTTGGTATTGAGTCTTTCTGTTCTTTATAAACCTTATAACTCTTAGAAACTCTTTCATAACTTCTTGGAGTTGCACGTACATCATCTTCATTTATTCTGTGTAAATACTCTGGGAATGTTGATATAAACTCTATAACCTTTTGTTCTATCCCCGAATCCATTGCCCAATTTAGCCATTGATTATAATCAGGTTCCATGTTTAACCATACAAATCTATTTTCTTGTGCTGCATCCATATCAACAACTTGATAATCAAAATCTGAACCGTATTTGCTTGATGGGTTCATTGCAGCTAATATTTTTACATCATCATGTAGCTTATATCCATTTATTTCTCTATTTAATATTAAGTTCATTAATTCTTGTTGTACTGTATGTTCACAACGATTTATCTCATCTATAAATAAAAGGACGCTTTTTCCTTTAGCTATTTCTTCATCAATTTCTCTTAACTTATTGTGAACTGCATATACTGTAATTTTCTTTTCTATCTTTTCTCCATTAAAGTTTGTTGTTGTGTAAGATTCTATAGTTGGAAGTCCACCTATTTCACCTTCTTTAAGTAAGTTACCATCAATAACAACTAAACTCCAATTATTTTCTTTAGCAAGTTTCTTTGCTAATGCTGTTTTTCCTATTCCACTTTCTCCTACTACTAATGGTACTTCATTAGTTGATAATACTAAGTCAACACTCTTTAATGTATCTATAAAATTCATCGGTATATCTCCTATATCATCTTTAATTTTTCATCTACAGCTATCTTTCTAGCCTTTTTACTACCATACTTATAAATAAGCATTATCTTGTCTATTTCAAAGTTTTTACTATTTCTATCTATCATACTGCAATTTAAAAAGTCTCTAACATATTTTTCTTCAACTTCTTCTTTTGCTAAAACCTCTTTTAACACTTCTTCCAAGTCTTCTTTTGATATTTCTCTTGCTACATATTTAATTACCAAAATATTTTCTTTTAAGAAATTTAATATTTTATCCTTATCTAAGTTATGTATAAAGCTAATTGCCGCTTCATTATTTTTAATAGCTTCAATTTCTATATTATGACTTGGTGAATTAATATATCTTAATGCATCATAACTTATTTTTATAGCTTCTTTTTGAACACTTTCATAAGGATTTTTTATAAACTTTATTGAATCATAATTTTTTCTAACAGCAAGTAATTGTAGTTCTTCACTTGGATTTTTAGCATATTTTATAGCCCATCCAGCTTGATTTATAGCTAACTCAATTACTTTATCTGTTGGATTTTTTATATAATCTAATATACTCCATCCTGCATTTACAGCTTTTATCATCATTTCTTCTGTAGGATTATCTATATATCTAATAGCTCTAATATTATTATCTAATGCTAACTCTTGCATTTCTGTAGTTGGATTATCTATATACTCTAATGTTAATCCATCTTTTTTTATAGCTAACAGTTTCATTTCATCTGTTGGATTATTTATTGTTGATATAATACTAGGATTATTATTTATCATTTTTATAATTCTTGATTCTTCCATATATGCCTTCCCTTGTATAGTTGTTTTATATAATCATTTCTATTATAATTAATATACTTTATTTTGGTAGTTTAAACAGAATAATTCTACCAATATATAATAAAACTGTTAAAATGTAATATAGTTAGATAAATTTAAAATAAAAAATTCGCTATGCTTGAGCGATGTGTCGGCGAAACACTTCATGTCGCCAATGATATGACACTCGCTACAGCTTCGGTCACATCCGTTGCTTGAACCACTGCGTGGGCGAATCATTTCAAAATGTCTTTTTTTACGTTTCTGGAGTTATTGATATTATTTATATTTATAAGTTATCCATAAAAATTTCATATCATAATTTCCTTGTACGTAAAAAAAGAATAATCGTATATAAATTATTCTTTTTTATATTTATAAATATTAACTTTTTATCATTATATTGAAAGAATTTATTTTTTCATATAATATTCTATACTACCTGTATCATCATTAATTTGTTCATCAAGTATATTAAATCCTATACTTTTATAAAAATTAACAGCTCTACTATTCTCTTTATATACAGTTAATGTTAATTCATCATATATACTATCTACATATCTAATTAATTTACTTCCAATACCAAGCCCTTGATAATTATTATCTACAAACAAAGCTCCTATAAATTCTTTGTCTATTACTGATATAAACCCCTTAATAATCCCTTTTTCTTCATAAATAAAACTATCTGCTATAGGTATATAAACTTCTTTTACAGTGTCATAGTTAGATTCCCAATATTCTTTCGATATAAAATCATGAGCTTTTATAGTGCTTTCTAACCATATATTCATAACTTTATCTATATCTTTATCTTCTAATTTTCTTATCATATTAGCTAATGCCTCCTACTACTATTAAATTTTATTAATCACTTTCTTTAGCTACATATCTACAATGCCATCAAAACCCTCAATTTATATTAGTTAATATTTTCTATTGAAGTTTCTTAATATATCTTACATTATAATAAAAGTCTGATTCAAAATGTACTTTAATATCTACATTTTGAATCAGACTTTAAAATATAATATTAGTTTTATAGTTTTAAATTTAAAAGTTAAATTTAATCTATTTTCATGTATTTCAAGTTTAGATATGTATCAGAAGTGTTAAATATATTCTTAAATAATATTTATAATTATTTTAAAAGTTTACCATGTACAACCATTCTTGCATCATTAAATTCATAAGAACAAGTTGATAAAGTTATAATTTTATCATTTTCATCTACATTTATATCAGACTTATATATCGATTTATTTTTTATTTTATCTAAAAATTCCTTATATTCACTTTTATTATCAAAGTTAGTTTTTATATAATTATCATTAGCATCTGTGACATAAACTGAGAAAACTTTATAAGTTAAAACTTTATCATTTTCTACTTCTATTTTTATATCATTATCATTTTGAAAAAATTCTTTTTCTTTGTACTTTTCTAACTGAGCAAACATAGTTTTATTTCTCATATGATGACCAAATAAAATTGTATTTTCATCGTTAAATCCGTTATTTAAATAGTTCATAAATATAGATCCTGATGATAAATAATTTTTATTAATATCCTTGTCTAAATAAAATGAGTTATCTTTTCCTTGAACAATAGAATAATCTATATTTGTATTATTTATTTTAATCCAACCTCTATAGTCTTCGTATTTGTCATACAAACTCTCTTCTTGTTTTTCTATTCTAATTTGTTCATAAGATTTGTCTGCTTTTTTGTATTCTGTACTTTTTATATATACCTTATATACACATATATCTATAATTAAAATCAAAACTACATTGATTATATTCTTTGAAATTTTCATAACACAATCTCCTTAATTAATAAAGTAAATAAGTACATATTCTTTTATGATTTTTAATAAATACCATTTTGCTACAAATTCATAACCACGTAAAATATGTTTTTATTTATTATAATGTGTATATTTAAATAAATAAAGCTGATATTGTGTATTTAAAAAATCTATATATTTATTTACCGTTACCAAGAGTCCAAAGCTATAAACTTTTATCTAAATAGAGGGTAATTTTTCTTATTTTTCTCTATTTAGATAATCTATTAAGGTTTTTGACTACTTCGGTAACACCTATCTTAACATATTGAAATTTACACATTTAACCCGTTACCAAAGGGTGTTACCGAAGGTGTTACCAAAAATTTATGGTAACACCTTTTTTAAAATTAGCGTTACCATAAATTCCGCTTCGGTAACGCTAAATCTGTCTTTGGTAACGCTTAGTTTTGCTTGAATATTAATAAGTTATAATGACTATAAAAATACACTGTCGATATTTTTGACAGTGTATTTTTATAGATAAATTTATGACCAATTATATTGTTTTAGTTTTGTATCATATTCCATGTATACTCCACTTAATAATGATATTTTATATTTTAATACTTCAATATCATCTACATTTCCACTTGCTGGTGCTTTAGCTGCATAAAGTGTTGAAGTTTGTCCAGGTTGTATTGCTTCGTTGCTACTTAGTTGTATAGTTTCTTGTGTGTCTTTTAGTTGTATATCTAACATTAGTCTTGTTATTGTTTCTTTTGAATTGTTAGTGTAATTTACTTCTAATGTTTGTTCAGCGCCGTTGTTTACTATGTTAAATGTTAGAGGTATTTTATCTATTCTTAGTGGTAGTTCTTTTACTATTGGTTCTATTTTATTTTCTTTTTTATTATTTTTTATTACAAAAAATGTGCCTAATCCACCAATTGCAAGTATAACTATTAATAATAGTATCCAGTATTTTTTTAATATTTCTTTAAGTTTCACTTTATTATATGTCTCCTTTTACTTTCAGATTTTATTTACATATATTATTTGCAAATTGTATATAAAACATAAAAAACTGCCTATTCATTTAATTCTAGGCAGTTTTTATATTTTTGTACTTTAATTCTTTATTGAAAATACAAAGCTAGACGTAAAATTAGACATTGCATTTTCTTTATTTGATGCAAATTGTGGTAATTCCCAATCATCAGCTGCAAATTTAATACCTTTTTCTTGATTTGAATTTAATACGTATAGTTCTTTATCTTGTGGTGATAATGTAGATAATTTTGTTAAATCTATTTCCTTATTTATTCGTCCATCATTCAAATCTTCTATTGCACACATTCTAAGTTCCATTTGTGTTTTATTATCAGTAGGATTTATTTGTTCAACGTAAAGAGGAGTAGTATCATTGCTACTTGCTATGTTATTCTGTCTTTCAAATGAAGATAAATTTACAGATATTTTTTTACTACCATTATTTTTTATAGTATATACTGGAGAATAAAAATTTCCAAATGCCGATTGAGAATTTGGTAAAACCATAAATTCCATATTTAATGGAACTGTAACTGATATTGTATAATATTCATTTTCAGTTGGTATATGTCCATCTATTTCATCTAACTCTGGATTATTAAAATCAGGATTATCATCAAGTGTAGGATCCCATTCACCAATTTCACCATCTAGCACTGTAGAGCTATTATTTTTATTAGTTGGAGAATTTGTATTTTCTGTGCTCGGTGTATTAACACTTGGTATATCATCACTAGGCGTATCTGCAAATACATTTAATGAATATTGATTTATACTAATAAAACACATTAACAGTATTAAAATTTTAAATTTAATTTTCCTCATAAACATATTTTCCCTCAATATTCCTTTCTAAGTTATATTAACTTTCAACCCTTATTATTAATTTTGCAGCACTAGTTCCTTTGTATTCTCCACTTTCTGTATCATATGCATTTATAGTTGCAGTTGCATTATACTCTCCAGCCTTCAAACGTTTAGTTAGTTTAGCATATTCAATATAATGGTTTGGTAATATTTCACCTGATTTAAATACTGTCTTACCATTATCATCTAATTTTATTTCAATTTTAATTGAATATTTATTATATGGTGGATTTGCAATTCTAAGATTACCTTCAGATTTTCCATCTTTAAATATTGGTCTAGAATTTATTTCAAAAGAAAAAGATGATTCATCAGCTCTTCTTTGTAAAATTTCTTTTATTTCTTCTTCGCTGTATCCCGGTATAATTCCTTCTTGTAAAATTCCACCCATAACATTTACATTACTTTTTTTATTATTAAAAACAATTAATATAGTAGCTAATATTATAACTATTAAGCATACAATTATTATTTTTATTTTACCTGAATTATATCTAATCTTTTTATCCATTTTCTCACTTCCTATTTTAAATATATAGGTATATTTAAATTAGTTTTTCTTTTTTATACTAAATACTAAATTAAAGTTTTCTGCTACTCCTTTTTCATCAATCTCTTTATTTTTATCTTTACCTGCTTCTCCAAGTAATTGTACTATCCCTATACCTAATGGTTGTATATCTAGCAACTCCTTTGAAGTTGATATCGGTACTCCTAAATCTGCATAGTTTTTGTCACCAACTAGAGCTATATGCATATCAGATCTACCTAATCCTGATAATGAATCATTTATTGATCTAATATTTATACCTCCTCTAGTATTTGATTCTTTAAAACTAGCTAAAGATACACTTATACCTACTGAACTTTTATTTTTTATAGTATAACTTCCAGATGTAAAAACTCCATTTTGATCTACTGAAAACGCCATATATGTCGGCAACTCTACTTCTAGTTTACCTTGTGGAGCACTTCCATCTGATTTGTTTATACTACCATTAATAGTTACTTCTTGATTTAAAATTTCGCCTTCATTTCCACTTATTTTGTCTCTAGTATTATTATTTTTTAATACAAACTTACTTTCCTTTTTACTATTAAGTAATTTTTTAGATAAATTGAACATACTATTAGAATCTATATTTGTATTTGCTGGTAAAACTTCTATATTTCTGATTATATCTAAATTAAATTCTTTTCCATCATTCATTATTACTTTTGAAATAGCATATTCTTTATTTCCTTCTAATGTTTCTGGATTTAATTCAATAATATAAGTTTTTGTTTTACTTATACTATTTTTTATATTTTTAGATAGAAGATTTACTTTTTTATTATTTATTATAACCTTGTCAGCTTCTATATTATAGTTTTTCATATTTAATGTAATTTCAAACAATATATTTTCATCTGTTTTAAACTCATTTTTTATAGGATTAAATTCTATAACTTCAGCTATAGGATTTACATTTACATAAAATTCTTCATTATACTTTTGACCATACTTATTCACTACAGAGGCTTTTACACTGTATTTTCCTACTATATTTGTATCAATATCTTTTCCTTCAATTACTATTTTATTAGTTATATCTTCACCATCAAAATCAGTAGCTTTTAAAGACAAGTCTTGAATTGGGTCAAATTTATCACCTTGTATAATTTCTTTATTTTCTCCTGTTAAAGATGATTGATTAATATTTGATATACTTATATTAGTACTAAATATTTCTTTATTATATAAAATATTATTTTTCTTCGTACTTTGATTTAAGTTTATATCTGCTAGTATCTTTAAACTATATATACCATTACTATTTATATTTAAATGTTCCACATAGTCTAACTTTTTATTTAAACGTTTACTCTCTATTAGTTGTTCATCTTTATATAATTCTAACCTTAAATTAGATGCAGTATTATCTACATCATCTAAATTAAATTTAACTTCAAGGATTTTATTTATACTTTGTTCCTCATATACAAAGTTTTTAATAGTAGCTTCTTCTTTTAAAACCTCTACTGTTGCAACATTATCTCCCAAACTTATCCACGAACCATTAGACATTTTTATATGCTCTAGATTATACTTTTGCACTCCAGAAATATCATTTGAATTTATAACTGCTTTATATCTTTTTTTATTTAATATATTATCAAATATACTCTTTTCACCATCATATAAAACATATTCTTTTCCATTTATCATCGCCATTGTTGGATTAATATGTTTTTTAGATATCTTTAAATCTATATCAAATACAATATTCTCTTCCTTTTGAGCAATATCTTTTACAGGTTTAAATGATTCTAATACTACATCTAGTCGTGTTTCTTTTACAGTAACCACAAATTCTTTTTCTTTTAATTGTCCATTGCTTAGCCTTACACTTGCCACAACAGCATATGTGCCTGGAACTTTAGTATTTACAGTATTTTTTTGAATTATTATATTCTCACTTATATCCATTCCATTTATGTCTGTAGCTTTTAATTTTAAATCTTTTTTTGGATTGAATGTATCTCCTTCTAATATATCTATATCTATACCTACTAATGATGATTTATCAATATTAATACTTACACTACTTGAGCTATTAATATTATTATTCAAACTATCCTCATTTGAATTATCTGGAATTACTGCATCAGTATATCCATCATTTAAAGTATAAATTGATGTTTCTGGATCAGCTATCGCATCAGTTTTAATAGTACCCTTAGTATCATTATTTTTATTATTTGGAGATTCAACTAATTCATGCTTTATCGTTTCTTTATTATAAAAATATTTATTAATTAATGCTGTACCAACAGGTAATATAAATAAAACTATAATTAAAGAATATTTTAATAACCTTCGTGAAACTACGTAAGCTAAGCATTTTTTTAAATTACTTTTAATCTTATTCATATAACTTTAACAACCTTCTATATATTTTCATAATTAATAAGTTTCTATTACATACATAAATAAAATCTTTATTATTAATTGTTTCTACTTAGATGTAATCTCCATATCTATATTAACTTGTCCAATTAGCTCATCAGTTTTTCTATTATATGCTTTTACTACTGCTATACCTTTATGTTTTCCTTTTTTTAATGGTTTACCAATAAGCTCTATATTTTCAATATATTGATCTGGAGATATTTTTCCTGTTCTTATAATAACTTTATTACCAACCTTAACTTCTAAGTCTATATTATGAGAACTATATTTAGGATTAGCAAACATTATAGTACCTTTTTTACCTTTAAATATAGGCTCTGAATATACACTAAATGCTATTTTAGATGCATCTACTTTCTTTTGAAGCAGTGCCTGTATTTCTTCTGGTGTAAGGTCCGGTGCTATTCCATTTCCAAGTACATATCCTGATATACTTGTTCCATCGATTTTTTTATTATATTCATTTTTTATATATATAAATCCTATAGTACCTATCAAAATTAATAATATTATACTTACTACTACTATTATCTTTTTATTTTTCATAATAGATCCTCCTTATTAATTATTTTTTATATAATTTTTATATCTCCATATTATAAATTAAATCCATAATAATATTATTATGGATTTATATTTATACTAAATATTTATTGTTATTATCTATATTTATATAGAATCTAATGTTTCTTTATTTGGAATACTAATTTAAATGTTTCTGCTACCCCTGTAGTATCACTTACATTACCATTTGATTCAATTGGTTGCGTTCCAGCTATACCCTCTAATTGGAGAGTACCTACTCCATTATTTTTAGGTACTACAAGTAACTCTTTTTGCGAATCTACAGCTTTATCAAAAGCACCTAAATCAACATGTTCATTATTATCTCCAACTAATGCCATTATTACCTCATTTCTTTTCCCTGAAGCATTAAGAGTGCTAAGCTCGTTTGTTTTTAATAGTTTTATTCCACCTTGTTTATTTGTTTCAGTGAAGTCAGCTACTGATACAGCTACATCATGTTGACTTCTATTTGTTACATTATATGATGTTCCATTAAATGTACCATTTTTATCTACACTAAAGTCCATTGAAACTGGTAATTCAACTTCAAGTTTTCCTTGTGGTGCTATACCAGTGTTACTCTTTACGCTACCACTAACAGTTACTTCAACATCTTTTGTGTCTCCTTCATTCCATTGTACAGTATCTGCATATGCTGCTGCTGGTAAAGCTACCATTGCTGCCATAGCTAAACCTAAAAATTTCTTCTTCATTGCCATAATTTTTATCCTCCATTATTTTAAAATATTTATTTTCATATGTGACCATAATTAATTGGTCCTTCAATTAACTTTGATTACATTTTACGACATTTTATGATATTTTTCAATGTTTTTTTCAATTTTCTTTTTTATCAGAATTAAATGTTAAATTCTGAAAATTTAATACAATTTAATCAATAAAATTACTATATTAATCTATCTATAATATTTACCAGTTCAACAATTTCTGGTTTAGTTATCTGCTCATCAGCTCCAACTTCTTGTCCCTTTATCCTCAACTCATCACTAATTAAAGATGAGAATAAAATTACAGGTATATGCTTTAACTCATCATCAGTTTTTATAAGTTTTGTAAGTCTATGACCATCCATTAAAGGCATTTCAATGTCAGACACTATACATGATGCATAATTACTTATCGGTAAGCCACTTTCTTTAGCTTCTGTTAAGTAATTCCAAGCTTCTTTACCATTATTAAATTTAACTGTATTTTTATAACCTGATTTATGTAAAAATCCTATAATTAAATTTGAAAGCATCATTGAATCTTCTGCTACTAATATTTTCTTTTGACTTTCTACTCTATCACCAAGTTCATCTAATCTATCAAGTGTAATAGATGTTTCTGGGCTTATGTCAGCTATAATTTTTTCAAAGTCCAATATAGTTATAAGTCTGTCCTTATATTCAGCTATTGCAGTTGCTACACTGTCTTCTCCACTGTATATAACCTTATCTGGCTTTTTTATATCTTCCCAAGAAACCCTGTCTATTCCAACTACACTTTCAACTCTAAACGCAAAGTTTAACTTGTTAAAATGTGTAAGTATGAATATATCATGACTTTTATTTTCTGATCTTTCTATATTTAAACATTTGGCTAAATCTATTACTGTTATTACCTCTCCTCTTTGTTTAAATATACCTTCTACAAAATTATGTGAGTTTGGCATTCTCTTAGTTTCTTGTGCTCTCATGATTTCACGTATTTTTGCTATATTTATTCCAAATAATTCTCCACCTACAGTGAATTCCATTATCTCAAGTTCATTTGTACCTGACTCTAAAAGTATTTTTGTTTGATTTGGAGTATCCATAGTTATTGTTCCCCCATCCTACATTAAGTTTAAATAATCACTCTATTATTTATATACGGTACTTATTTAAATTTATTTAGATTATTTTTTGAATTTTTTATAAAAATGCTGTGTTTTAACACGATGTTGAAATTAGGTAAGTTTTGAATAATAAAAAACCAATTAAATAATAATATTATCTAATTGGTTTAATTTGAGTATTTAATAAGGAATTTTTATAAAACAATTTAAATATTAAAAAAGTAATTTTTAATATACCTTAAAATATTTAATTAATAAAATGAATGAATAGTAGTATCTATAATACATTATATAACATAATACATATAAAGTCGATGTATTTTCTTAATTTTCTGTAAATTATGTTATAACTATCGATATTAAAAAACCAACTAAATAATTAATATTATCTAATTGGTTTTTTATGTGGTTTTGATATCTTATTCTATGAGATTCTTAATGTCGTCTTATTTTATAGTAAACAATATACACTTTGAAAGTTTTTGGATATATATTAGATTAATAAATAATACTATTCATCGACACAATAAATTATAGCAAAATTCGACAATTTTTTCAATACTATTTTATAAATATTATGTATATTTATTTTGTGTTTTATATGAAACTATTCATCTTATCCAAATGCTTTAATATATATAGTTATAATGTATCAGCATATTTAATATAGATTATATATAATTTTTACTCAATATCAACATTTTGTTAAAACATAGCCTATAAAAAAAGAAGATAATGTTATATCTTCTTTTTTAGTTAAAGTATTTATCTTTATAATTTTGATAATGCTGATATAAGCATTTCTTCTTTAAATGGCTTTACTATAAACCCTTTTGCTCCGTATATTATAGCTTCTTTCATTCTAGCTTCTTGTCCTAACGCTGAAACCATTACAACTGATGCACCTGGATCAATTTTTTTAATTTCTCTTAATGCTTCTAATCCATCCATCTCTGGCATAGTTATATCCATTGTAACTATATCTGGTTGTAATTCTTTGTATTTTTCTATAGCCATAACTCCATTTTCAGCTTCACCAACTATTTCAAAATCATAGTTTGCAAGCATATTTTTTATAGACATACGCATAAATGATGCATCATCAACTATTAATACTCTTTTCATATTTATTCCTCCCTGAAGTTAATTATTTTTTTCTATAAACAGATGGCCTTACTCTTTCAAAGCCAATTTCTAGGTTTGATAAGTTTTCTGATAAACCTATTATTAAGTAGCCACCAGGTTTTAAAGAATCATGTAATCTTTTGCATAATTTTTGTTTTGTAGGATTATCAAAGTAAATCATAACATTTCTACAGAATATTACATCATATTTCCTAAACTCCCATCCTATACTTTGATTTAGGTTAAAGTATTTAAAATCAACTAAACTTTTTATATTATTATTTATTTCATAGCTTTTATCATCCACTTTTTTCATATAATTTTGAACCCAAGTTTTTGGCAATTTAGCTATTTTATCTTCTGTATAAACTCCATTTTTAGCCGTTCTTAAAACATTAGTCGATATATCTGATGCTGTTATAGATACTTTTGATTTTGCACCTATTCCGAATACAGATGTTGCTAACATTGATATACAATAAGGCTCTTCTCCTGTAGACGATGCTGCAGACCATATTTTTATTCCTCCAACTGGAGCTTTTTTAAAATAAGGCACAAATATTTCATTTCTTAAAAACTCAAAATGTGCTTCTTCTCTCATAAAATAAGTAAAGTTAGTTGTAAGTTTTCCTACTATTATAGATGCTTGTTCTCCTGTTTTATCTCTCATTAGATTATCTATATATGATTTAAAATCATTAAATCCTAATCTTTTAACAACTATTGCAAGTCTTGTTTCTATTAATGTTTTCTTATTTTCAAGATTTATACCATAGTTGTTATACATAAATGTCTTAAGACGTATAAAATCATTATTCGTTAATTTCATTACTCATATCTCCTACAATATTCACTAATGAATCACAATCTAATATTAGTTGTATATCATTATTTATCTGACTTATTCCATTTACAAAACTTTCTTTTAAATCATTTTTTTCTTTTGTAGATTCCATTATTTGTTTAGGTGGTATTGTTAATACTTCATTTACTGCATCAACAATTAATCCTATTTTATTTGCTTCATTTTCGATTATAATTATACAAGTTCTTTCACTATATTCAATAGGTTCCATGCCAAACCTCATTCTTGCGTCCATTACAGGTATAATTGTACTTCTTAAGTTGATTATACCCTTCATGTATTCTGGTAAGAATGGTACCTTAGTTATTGGTAAAATTTCAATTATTTCTGTAATATATTTAGATGATAATGCATATTTTTGGTTATTTATCACAAATACCATATATAAATCATCAATTTTGCTATCTAAAATTTCCTCATTATTATTCATAAACTGATACACCTCTTCTAAATAAATTTTTCATTCTTGCCCACACTCTTTATTTTTAGTTTATTAGTAGTTGTATCAAATATAATAGTTCTTCCGCAAGACCCTAATACATCTGAGGATATAATAGGTATTCTTAACTTAAATAGAGTTTCTTTACATACTTTTACATTTTTTTCGCCAATTGTAAGAGCATTATTAGAATTATTGAAGTTAAACATGTGTGCTCCACCTGCCATTTTTGCCTTCATAAATCTTGGATTTGCACCTTTTTTTCTTAATTCTTCATATAAAAGTGTTATTCCTGTATCAGCAAATTTTGCTCTATTTGTTAAAGTCCTTTCTGCTTTTGATTCAGATAATAAAATATGTACAAGTCCTGCTATTTTATTTATCTCATCATATATAACAACTCCACAACAAGAACCTAACCCAACTGTCATTATTTGATCTGGTGATTTTATAATTTTATAATCTGCTATTCCTACGTTTGCAACTGCCATTAAATCTACCTATACTTCAAATCCTAATTTAGATAATAATGTGTTACAAGATTCTACTTTAGGTATAAAGTAATACTTTCCTTCTATCTCTCTATCTAAAGTAAAGAATTCTGTTTCGATACATAGTATAGAATCTGATTCACCACCATATAATGAAGCTGGTAGATTCATTATTGCCATAACCATATCTACACTAAAGTATGGTATTGATTGGTCTATTGTTAATCCAGTCATATCTGACATTGCAGTTAAATATGTTCCACAAAGTATGTTACATACTTCTCCTACAGAATTTAATTCTTTATAAAGTTCTTCGTAATTTTCTTTATCACACTCTATTTTTCTGCCTAATAATCTTGATAATAAAATAAGTGTTGAATCAACATCCATTATTACCATTATAAAACCTTCTAAATCTCCTGATATTTGTAATACAGTTCCAACAACAAGTTCTTCCGGTGAACTATAGCTGTTAGTTATATCTGAAAATTCTCTTAAATCACTGTTAGGTATTCCTATGTCTACTATTTCATTTAGCATTTGAGCTAATGATGTAGATGCATTGCCCGAACCTATATTACTAATTTCACGAAATACATTTAACTTTTCTTGTTCAAAATTCATAGGTATGTTCCTTCCCTCTCTAAGTTTTATTAAGTTTATATCGTTCTAAATTTATCTACTATCAAATTTGGAATAGCTTCTAAAGGAACTTCTTTAAGAACAGCACCGATATTTTTAGCTGCCATAGGCATACCATAAACAACGCATGTTTCTTTATTTTGACCGATTGTGTATCCCCCTGCATTTTTTATAGATAATAATCCTTTAGCGCCATCATTTCCCATACCTGTTAGTATTGTTGCAATAGAATTATTTTTTGCATGTATCGCTACTGATTCAAATAAATAATCTACTGATGGACAATGTCCACTTACTTTTTCAGCTTTTTTTATATCTAAGATATACTTGTTATTTTCTCTTACTATTCCCATTTGATATCCACCTGGTGCAATATATGCATGTCCAGTTAAAACTACATCTCCATGTTTACCTTCAACGACCTTTATGCTACATTCTTTATCAAGTCTTTGTGCATATTTTTTTGTAAATATTGGGGGCATATGTTGAGTTATAACTATGCCAGGTAATCCTAATGGCAACTCTCTTAAAACGTGTCTTATTGCATCTACTCCACCCATAGATGCACCTATTGCTATTATATTTTTACTATTATAACTAACATTATTTTTTATAATGTTAGTCTTTTTAAGTTCTGTATTAGAACAGCTATCATCATAAAATCCTGATGCATTTATTATTTTTTGAACCAAAGTTTCATTAAAATTACGCATAGTTTTTGCAGTTGGCTTTTCGATAAAATCAACTGCTCCCGCTGCAATTGCATTACTTTCATTAATACTACTACCACTAATTGCAATAGTTGGTATAAATCTTTTATTCTTTAATATATTTAAAAATTCAATTCCATCAAGTCCCGGCATCATTATATCTAGTATTAATACATCTGGATTAAACTCTACAATAACATCCCTAGCTTCATATGGATCTTTAGCCATACCAACAACTTCTATATGAGGGTGATCTTTAAGTTGATTAAATAAAACTCTTCTAAATATTCCTGAGTCATCAACTATTACTACTTTTATTTTTCTATTAATTTTCATAGTATATCTCCTATAAAAATATTATCTAGTTATTATTGAGTTAACATCAAATATTAAGCTTATAGATCCATCCTCTAATATAGAACATCCTGACATATATGATTGAACTTTTTCAAATTGAGTTAATAATTGAGGTATTGGTTTTATAACAACATTTTGTTGGCCTATTATTTTATCTACAATTATGCATATATTTCCTATTTCAGACTCAACTAATATCATTATTCCTTCGTTTTTATCTTTAGATTCAATTCCTAATATGTCTGCTAATCTATGAATTTTATAGCAATTGCCTCTAACAATACTATGTTCTTCACCATTAGGATTTTTTACAATTTCATAAGACCCGCTTCTAAATACTTCTTTTATATTAAGAGATGGTATTATATATATTTCATTTCCTATTTCAACTTTCATTCCATCTATTATAGCCAATGTTAATGGTATACGAATTATGAACATAGTGCCTTTTCCGCTCTCACTATCAATTGTTATAGAACCTCTTAATTTTTTTATGTTAGTATGAACTACATCCATCCCTACTCCACGACCAGAGTATTCTGTAACAGCTTCTTTAGTTGAAAATCCTGGAGCCATTATAAAGTTGTATGCTTCTTTATCTGATATCTCTTCTAATCTCTTAGTTGTAATTCCCTTTTCTATAGCTTTTTTTACAATAGCTTCTTTGTTTAAACCTCTACCGTCATCCTTTATAACTATTACAACATCTCCACCTGTATTTTTAGCTTCTAGTGTTACTGTTGCTTTTTCAGGCTTTCCAGCTGCCTTTCTTTCCTCTGGCATTTCAACACCATGGTCCATACTATTTCTAATCATGTGCATAAGTGGATCTGATATGTTTTCAAGTATAGTTTTATCTACTTCTGTTTGTTCTCCTATAAGTTCTAAGTCTACTATTTTGCCAGTTTTTTTACTCATATCCCTTACTACTCTTTGCATCTTAGTAAATGTAGATGATATAGGTACCATACGGATAGACATAACTACATCTTGTAACTCAGCAGTCAATTGATGTAATCTTCTAGCTTGTTTTTCAAAGTTATCTCTATCAAAGTTTTCAAGTTGAGATTGTTTTTCTACCATAGACTCTGTTGTTACAATCTCTCCTACTAAATTCATTAACATATCAATTTTATTTATGTTTACAGTAAGGAAATTATTTTTAGTTTCTTTATTAGATTTATTTTTATCTAAAGTTTTCTTTTCTTCTATTTTATTTTCCTTAACCTCTGTTTGACTTTCTTCCTTAACTACTTCTAAAACATGTGTTTCTTCTTTATTAGTAATAGTTTCTTCGATTACAGTTTCTTCTTTATTTAAATCTTCTTTTATCTCTATTTCTTCTATTTTTTCAGATACTTCTGCTTCGGCTACTTCTTCTTTATTATTTTCATTAGGTTCTTCTATTTCAAAACACTTAAGGAACATTGTTCCTTGTATAGCTTTTTCAATTGCTTCTTTGTCTATTGGATTTTCTAGAACTAGTAAAAGTCCATTTTGTGCTATTTCTCCATCACAGTCATCTTCTAAATTTTCTGGTACTGTTTTTATTGATGAATGCATTCCTTCAAGAGACATTAAAACTCCAAGTGCTCTTATAGATTCCATTCCACATCCATCTTCAAAAAATACTTTTATTTTCATTCCATTTGAATCTAAGTTAACAACTTCATCAACTGTTTCATCTACTTGTGTATTATATGATATATTTTCTTCTATATCTTCTTTTAATAAGTTGCTTGATCTTTGATAAAGTTCTTCTATACTAGCTTGAGGAAACAACCCTTCTTGAACTTTTGATATTTCATCTTTTAAAAAGTCTATTATTGCAAGTACTACGTCAATAACTTCTTCCCACTTGCTTTGAGTAAGTTTTCTACCACTTCTTATTTCATCAAAAACATCTTCAATACTATGAGTAAGATTCATTAAACTATCATATCCCATCATAGCTGATGAGCCTTTTATAGTATGCATAGCTCTAAAGATTTCTTCTATTTCCTCTTGACTCAATTCTCCAGTATCAGATTGACCAGAAAGCAAAATTTCTTCTAATTGCTCTAGCAATTGCATATTTTCATATACATAAAACTCAGTCATAGAATCTATTCCACTCATTTTTTATCTCCTTTATTGTTAAACAAATATATTAGTTGTCTATTATATAAAAAGGAAGCATAAAAGCCTCCTTTTTACAAATAAACATTAATATGACTTTACTGTATTATATTATTCTTAATACATATCAAAATAACTTGCATCATTATTCATAAAATCCATGCTTCTTTGAGATTGGTTTCCACCTTTTACGTTAAATCCTTCAATAAGAGATTTTAACATTTGTGCTTGTCCACTTAACTCTTCACTAGCAGCTGCACTTTCTTCTGATGTTGCAGAGTTATTTTGAACTACAGCTGAAATCTGTTCTACTCCTAAAGTTACTTGAGCTATTGCTTCGGCTTGTTCATCAGATGCTTTTGCTATCATTTCAACTGAATTCATAGTTTGGTTTGTTATTTCAATTATATTTCCAAGAGATTCAGCCGTATTATTAACTATTTTAGTTCCATTTTCTACTGCTGCTATTGAATTTTCAATAAGTACTGCTGTATTTTTAGCAGCTTCAGCAGATTTAGCTGCAAGATTTCTAACTTCATCAGCAACAACAGCAAATCCTTTACCAGCACTTCCAGCTCTAGCAGCTTCAACTGCAGCATTAAGTGCTAATATATTAGTTTGGAATGCTATGTCATCTATTGTTTTTATTATTCTTCCTATTTCATTTGAAGTAAATGAAATTTCGTCCATTGCTTTAACCATTTCTTTCATTTGTTCATTACCATTTTGAACTTCATGTCCTGCGCTTATTGTTAAGCTGTTAGCATGTTGAGCATTTTCTGCTGTATTCTTTATTTTTTCTGATATCTCAGTTAAAGTTGCAGATAATTCTTGAACAGCACTTGCTTGTTCTGTTGCTCCTTGAGCTAACATTTGAGCTCCACTTGATACTTGATCTGATGCCGCTCCAACTTCTTCTGATGCTGAACTTATTTGTGACATTGTTTCACTTAAATCATTAGTTATTTTTTCTATAGAGTCTTCTATTTCTTTAAATACGCCTATAAACTCAACATTTGTAGATACATTAAAGTTTCCTGCTGCTACTTCACCTAATACATTTACTGTATCATTTATAACTTCATTTGTATTATTAGCCATTCTACGCATACTATCAGCTAAAGTTCCTAACTCATCTTTAGATTCATAAGATATAGAAACATCAAAGTCTCCTTCAGCCATTTTGTTAGCCGCATCTTCAATTTCAACTAATGGGTCTCTTAAAGTTTTTGTTATGTATATACTTATGTATGATACTCCTAATATAGCTACTATTAATAATGCTATACTTATTATTGTAGATTGCTTAGCTGTTTTATCTGCATCTGTTAAAAACTCTTCCATAATTTTATTGGCATTTTCATTTAATATTGATGCCTCTTCTATTACTTTGTTGTATGTATTTGAATATGTTGAAATAACTGATGCATCTATATCATTAACATTATTAGTAAATCCTTCTACTTGTGTTCTTGCATATAAATTTTCATATGCACTTTTATAGTTTTCTATTGCATTTTCAAGATTTTTTAAATGATCACCTATAGATGATGCTATTAATTCATTTGCACTTATTGATTTTATATTTTCTTCTATTTTATTAAATGACTCTGCTATAGTTTTATTTTCCCCAGTATGGTTGTTATCAACAAAACCACTATTTAAACATCTTGATATATTGATAATTTCCATACGAATCCCTAAAGACTCATTAACTAATTTATATGGTCCATCATACATATAATCTGTTAAATTAGCTGTATATGATAACTTTCCTAATATATATATACTTAAACTACTCGTTAAAATTAATATAGTTAAAAAAGATAATATAAGCTTTTTTCCTATTTTTAAATTTTTAAATGAATTCATTCTTTTTCCTCCCGACTCTAATGAATCTAATCTATCCTATAATTTACATTTTATTTATACGGATAAGTATTAATATAACTTTACATTTTTCGACAAATTTTTTATTTTTTTACCTTATTCATTTTATATAATAAAAAAATTACTCTGAACATATAAATTGTTCAGAGCAATTTTTTTATACATTAACTTTATTAAAATATTTTTTGATAAGACTTTCAGTTATTTCCTTTATTTCATTATCATTTGGAAGAAAAATATTTCGCCTAGATTCTAAAATAAATTCAGTTTCTTTTGATATCACTTTATTTATAGATATTTTTTTGTTAACACTACCCTTTATTTCAACAATTAACTTTGAAATTTCTCCCTTCGTTATATTTTCAACTATAATATTATTTTCATCTTCTGTAAGAAGATTATTATAACTATAATACTCAAGTTCATCATTAAATATATCAATTATAGAGCCATTGGTATTTTTTATGTAATTATAGCTTATCGCCTTTACAAGTTTTATTGAAAGAATATAAAATAAAATCATAATAAATATACTAATCCCTACATGAATAAATATATTATTTAATAACTTTCCAAAATTAGTAAATAATTGTACTAATATAAAACCTATTAAAGAACCAATACTTCCTATTGCAATATCAGAACCCCTTTTTAAGTTAATTCTCATATCTACAATATTACTATATATCTCATCTTGGATTTTACAATATTTTATAGTATATAATTGATTTTCTGCTATACTACCTAATTTAGCTACTTTGTCATATATAGATTCATATTTTTCATCAAGCTTTAATGACTTTACAAAATTTACACCATGTATTTTTATAGCTCTAATAATTGCTTTTTCTAATGCTACTTCTTTGCTATCACCATTCCATATAGCTAAAGCATACTCTATACTTCCTGATAAACCTAAAGTATGTTCAAGTTCTATACTTCCGTCTATTTCAAAAACTCTTAACCCTTTTATCTTATTCAAATTTGCTATATTTTTTACTTGATTATATGTGAAGCTTCCTTTTTTTAATACCTTAATTGGATCTATACTGCTACTTACCAATCCTTCTTTTTTTCTTTCAGTAAAATCTATTATTGCTTCTTCATATTTATCTTCAGGAACCTCAATATTAATGGGCTGCCCCTCATGGTCTAAGTACCTTAATTCTCCATAGCTTAAGCAAGCATCTACACATCTATCCCCACTATTATTGTACTTGCTTTAATAATTTACTCATTTACCAGTCCTTCCTATGATAGATACCCTTAACTTAATGTTTTGACTAATTCATCTTCACCAAGTATATTAGTTATTCTAACTCCGAAGTTTTGGTCTATTACAACTATTTGACCATATCCGATTTTTCTTCCATTTACATATATTTCAACCTCTTGATTTTCAAAGGTATCCAATTCTATTAATGAACCTTTACCTAGCTCAAATATGTCTTTTAGTGCCATCTTAGTTCTACCAAGAATAACACTTACATTAAGTTCTATATCTAATACTCTAGCAAGATTTTTATTCATTGTCTATACTCCTTTCTTAACACTATCAGTTATTACTACACCATTTTTATTTTTTATTAATCCTGGTCTACATTTAAACGATCTAGCTTCAGAAACATCTAGCTCTATATCTCCATCTACTTTTGTATCTAAAGTTATTATATCTCCTACTTTTAAATCAAGGAGTTCATTTACTTTTATAGTTGATTTTCCTAATCTTGCAATTAAATCAACCTTTGCTCCGCACACATTGTTATAAATTGCATTTGTAAATTCAAAATCATATTCTTGATTCTTATTTCTAAATAATTTTTTAGTTTCTAATAAATCAAGTATTGGTTCCATACAGCTATATGGTTCACAAAATCTCATTTTACCTATTTCCTTGTCTTCATACATAACCTTCATATGTGCAATTAAGACAGATTCACTTATAGGATATTTTTTACTTGCTCCCGCATTTATATGAACTCTTAATACTTCTCTGTGTGTACAACTTTCAACTACATACATTCTCTTTAAGAAGTCATTAACACTTTGAAATAATAATTGCTTATCTATTTCAGTAAGGTTTCTATCATAATTTTCTAAAAGTCCATCTCCACCTAAAACTACATCAATTAAAGTAAGGGCTATAGTTTTATCAATTTGGTAAATTAAATCTTGTACTAATGGTTGTATAGCATGTTCTGCAATTACTGAATCTTTATCAATTAAATTTATAAATTCATCATAGTTTGTTTGCTCAACTTTTTCAATTTTACAGTGTATTTTTTGCTTTTTTAGTTCATAAGCTAAGAATAAGTTTACATTTTTACAGAATTCTTCTGAAACTACAGATAAGAATCTCATATTATCACTTGAGTATCTTTGTGGCTTTTTAAAGTCATATACTCTTACATTTTCATCCATAATTAAACCTACCTCCTCTCAAGATATTATCTACTTCTAAGGTTATTTATCATTCCCCACATCTCATTTGTAGACTGCATTGCTCTACTGTTAAATTGAAATGCTCTTTGTGCCATAATTAAATCAGTCATTTCTGCTTGCATACTTACATTAGACATTTCAACATATCCTTGATGAAGTTTTGGATTTTCTACCGTTGTAAGTGTAGCTCCATCATTAAGAGCAAATAAATTATCTCCCACTGATGTAAAATCATTATTACCTTGTGGCATATATAGAGTTATACTACCCACATTTTGTTTATTTAGAAATACTTGTCCATTATTGCTTATTGTAAGATCTCCATTTGATAAATTTAAACCTTGACCATTAATACCTTGATTATAAGTTATGTCTAAGATATTTCCAGAATCGTCAACTAACTTTCCATTTGAGTCAAAACTAAATTCTCCATTTCTAGTGTACTTGTATGTTCCATCATTTGATATTACTTTAAAATATCCATCTCCATCTATTGCTATTTCTGTATTTATACCAGTTTCCTTTAATGCACCTTGAGTTAAGTTTCTAGTCGCACTTGATAATTTTACTCCAGTTCCAGTTATTAAATTATCTCCATTATGTGGATATGATTGTCTAGATAAAGTATCTGTATATAAATCTAGAAAACCTGAATCTAGTTTTTTATAACCTACAGTTTGTGAGTTTGCTATATTATTAGAAATAATATCAATTTTTCCTTGATTAGCAGACATTCCAGTTATACTGTTGTTCATTATGTTATACATTGATATTTCCTCCTATTAATATTATTTTACTCTACCTATATCACTTGCTATTTGCCCAAGTATTGAGTCTATAGTTTGGATAACCTTTTGATTTGCTTCAAATTCATTGACAGTTTCCATCATCATAGCTATCTCATTTATAGAATCTACATTTGAACCTTCTAAATATTTTTGCTTTATACTGTAATTGTTAGAGTTAAATCCTCCCTCTCCTTTATACAGATTATTTCCATATTTAGTTAGGTTATCATAATTTTCAAAATCAACTATATTGAATTTATACTTATTTTCTCCATTTATCATTACGCTATTATCAGGTGATATGCTAATAAGGTCTGTACCTACATATATTCTTTCAGAATTTCCTGTTTGGGTATTTGTACCCATAACATATTCTCCAGAATTAGTTACTAAGTAACCTTGAGGGTTTACTTTAAATGAACCATCTCTTGTATAGTAAGTATTATTTGCATCATCAGAAACTTGGAAAAATCCACTCCCAACTATTGCAAAATCTGTATTGTTATCAGTTGAAACTAAGCTTCCTTGATTATAGCTAGTAAAAGTATCATCTATTCTAACTCCAAAACTTAAAGAACCTAAGTCTTTTACATTAGAAACTCCATTTTCATAACTATCTTTATTATGTAGTAACATCTCATCAAAGCTTTTTGCTACTACAGTTTGACCTTTATATCCTGTTGTGTTTATATTTGCTAAATTATTAGTTATAACACCTTGCCTTGCTTGTAAAGTTAACATTGAAGACACAGATGCATACATACTTCTAAGCATGTTAATTCCTCCTTAATCAATATACTTTAACTTTTTCATAGCAGCTCTTAAATTAGAAATAGCTCTATTATTTAATTGGGAAACTCTTGATTCTGATACTCCAAGTATTTCCCCAATTTCTTTTAAAGTTAACTCTTCATAATAATAAAGAGATAATACTAATCGATCTTTTTCTTTTAACATGTCTATTGCTTTAGCTAACACATCTTGAAGCTCCTTTTGCTCAAAGGCTTCTTCTGGGCAAAGAATATCTTCATCTTCAATAGTATCTATAATACTAAATTCTTTTTCACCTTCTGAAACTGTATGGTCTATGGATATATTACTTGAAGTTTTCATTTTATTTCTAATACTAATTACTTCTTTTTTAGTTATATCCATATATTGTGCAATTTCATCTTCACTTGGCTTTCTAAAAAGCTTTTGTTGCAATTGATCTACACATTTATTGTATTCCTTTATTTTGCTCATATAAGTTCTTGATACCGGTGAGTATTTTCTTATTTCGTCTATTATAAATGAAGATACTCTGATTGAAGCATAAGTTGAAAATTTTACGCCTCTACTTTCATCAAACTTTTTTCTTGCATCTATAAGTCCCATAACGCCATAACTAACTAAATCTTCATAGTCTAATCCTATTTTATCTGTATAATACTTAGATGCTATATTTTTAACAATATTCATATTATTCACTATGAATTCTTCTTGACTTTGAGTAGTCACAATACACACCTCCTACTATATATTGACTATACCTTGAGCCTTTATCTGAACATCACTTGGTATTTCATTTAGTGATAAAACTGTTATATTTGGGAATACCATATCAACTAACTTTCTAAAAGGCGCTCTTATTTTTGGAGAAACTAATAGTATAGTTCTATTATTATTAAAATGAATACTCTCTACTGTATTTTGTATACTAGAGAATATTTTGTTTGTTGTATCTGGATCTATTGCTGGATACGTTCCGTTTATAGATCTTTGTAAGCTGTTTCCTATAATATTTTCAACTTCTAAAGATAAAGTAGCTACTGTTATAGAATTAGTTTCATCTACTAATCCAGCACAAATACTTCTACTCATAGCCATCCTTACATACTCAGTTAAAAGTTCTATATCCTTTGTATTTCTTGCATTATCAGCTAAAGTTTCTAGAATTGTAACTCTATCTTTTATAGATATTTTTTCTCTTAATAAGTTTTGTAATACTTTTTGAACCTCTCCTAAAGTCATTAAATCTGGGATTAATTCATCAACAACAGCACTATATCTTTCTTTAGCTGAATCTATAATTAACTTAACTTCTTGTCTTCCAATAAGTTCATGTGCTTTTGATTTTATTATTTCTAACAAGTGAGTAACTAATATTGTTATTGGATCTACAACAGTTAAACCATATAACTCAGCTTCTTCTGCTTTATCAGAATTTATCCATAATGCATCAAGACCAAATGTAGGTTCTTTAACTCTTATTCCATCAATATCAATTTCACCACCCATAGGATTCATACATAATAACATTGTTGGCATAAGATCGTATGTAGCCACCACATTTCCTTTTATTTTTATACTATATTGATTTGGATTTAGTTGAAGATTATCTCTGATTCTTATTGGCTGTACCAATATCCCCATATCAATTGCACATTGTCTTCTTATAGAAACTATTCTTTGTAATAAATCGCCACCATTTGCTTCATCAGCAAGTGGTATAAGACCATATCCAATTTCAACTTCTATTGGTTCAACATTTATAAGGCTTGATACATCTTCTGCCATTTCTAAACTAGGTTTGGCTTCTTCAACATCATTTTGTACAGCTTCTAATTCTTCATTTTTTTCTTTTTCTTCTTTATTTAATAAAAATGAAGTAGCTAATGCACCAGCACCTAATGTGAAAAACGATAATTTAGGAAGTCCTGGAAGAAATCCTAAAACTAATAAAACTGCTCCTGTCATCCCAATAGTTACAGGTGCAGATGTTAACTGCTTACCTAAAAGATTACCAAAATTCTTTTCACTACTAGACTTTGTAACTAGTATACCTGCAGATACAGATATTAATAATGCTGATATCTGACTTACAAGACCATCTCCTATAGTAAGTCTTATAAAGTTTTGTACTGCTTCACCAAAACTCATATCCATCATAACAACACCAATAATAATTCCACCTATTACATTTATTATTGTTACAATTATACCTGCTATTGCATCTCCTTTTACGAATTTAGATGCACCATCCATAGCCCCATAAAAGTCAACTTCTTGTTGTAATTCTGATCTCTTTTTTCTGGCAGTTTTTTCATCTATTATTCCTGCACCTAAATCTGCATCTATACTCATTTGTTTACCAGGCATTGCATCAAGAGTAAATCTTGCAGATACCTCTGATACCCTACCTGAACCATTTGTTATTACCACAAATTGTACTATCATTATAATTAAGAATATAATTACGCCAACTACATAATTTCCACCAACAACGAAGCTACCAAATGATTCTATAACACTTCCTGCGTAACCTTGTCCTAATATAAGTCTTGTTGATGATATATTTAAACCTAATCTAAATAATGTTGTAACAAGCAATATTGTAGGGAACATAGATAGCTGTAATATATTAGTTGAAAAAAGAGTTAGTAATAATATAAGAACTGATAAAGCTATATTTACTGATAATAATATATCCAATGCAAAAGGCGGAAGTGGTATTATTATCATTAATACTATTCCTAGTATTGCAAATCCAGCAAATATATCAAATTTACTTTTTAAATTTAATTTATCCATACTAAACCTCGTCTTTATTTCTACTTGTATTTATTTTTTATCTTATAAACAGCTACTAATACTTCCGCAACTGCTTTATACATTTCTTCTGGTATTTCTTGATCTATATCAACCTCTTTATAAATAAGTCTTGCTAGAGGTACATTTTCGATAATCGGTATATCATGACTTTTGGCTATTTCTCTTATTCTAAATGCAACTTCATCTACACCTTTTGCAACTACAATCGGAGTTGTATCTTTTCCTTGTTCATATCTTATCGCTATAGATATATGAGTAGGATTTGTTAAAATCACAGTGGATGATGGAACAGCTTGCATCATTCTTTGATTTGCCATTTGTCTTTGTTTCTGTTTTATCTTTCCTTTTATATGAGGGTCTCCTTCCATCTGTTTATATTCTTCTTTGACTTCTTGCTTTGTCATCTTTAAGCCTTTTTTGTGACTAAATTTTTCATATCCATAGTCAAGTGCTGCTACAACAGCTACTGCTAATGTTATACTAGTTAAAATACTTTTTATAAGGTCAAGTACTATATTAAACAGATATGGTAAATAGATGTCCCCACTTTTTATTATTCCTTCAAAGTTCTTACTCATAAATGAATATCCAAGATATATCATTATACATATAACAACCATACTTTTTATAAGATTTACTATTGCTTTCATTGAAAACATATTTTTTAATCCTGTTAATGGATTTAATTTAGAAAACTTCGGTTTCAAACTTTCCATTGAAAAGAACAAACCTGTTTGAATTAAACTACCTAAAATTCCAAATACCATAATAATTAAGCTTATTGGCAAAACAATCTTCATAAAAGACATCATTACCTTAAACATTAATATTTTTATAGTATTATCATTCATAGTCATACTAAAATCACCACTTAGTATATTAACTATAAATCCTTGAAGTTCAGAAATTATACTTCCTGACATCATGTATATTACAACTAATATAGCTATAAAAGTCATAGCTTTATTTACTTCCGCACTTTTTGCTATATTACCTTGTTTCCTTGCATCTTTTTTCTTCTTAGATGTTGGCTCTTCTGTTTTATCACTCATAGATAACATAAATCCAACTGTGCCTATATTTGAAATTGCATCACTATTCATACTAAGAGTTCCATCTAAAATAGATGGTATTTGATTAAATAAATGGTGCATTTTATTAATTAAAAATGGTAATGCTATCATTATAAATATAATTCCCATTAATAATTTTAACGGCATACTTACTACCATAACATTTAATTGAGGAACACTCTTTGATATAAAACCAATTAGTAACTCTGCAATAAGTAATGATAAAATCATAGGAACTGCTATTTTTATTCCAATTATAAAACATTGAACAAATACATTTATTACATAGTCAAAGTTTCCGCTAAGTATTAGTTGACCCACTTTAACTAAGTTAAAGCTATTTTGTATCCCCGCTATTAACTGGTGATGTCCATTCATGCTAAAAAAAATCATTACTCCTAACCAATATAAAATAGTTTCAATTAATGTATTTTGAGTATTAGTATTTGGATCATATATATTTGCCATCGATAAACCTAATTGCTGGTCAATTAAACTCCCTGCTATTTTTAAACTATTGAAACACATATTAGTTATAAAGCCAAATACTAATCCTGTTAATGTTTCCATTAATGCATATATAATAAGTTGACTAAGTGAATGAACAGCTATATCTGCTTGTATAAAAGGAGATATTATAAATGAGATAAATATAGAAAACATCACTTTAAATACCTTAGGAGTTCCACTTGGAAATATTACATTTATACATCCAAGGAACGTTAATATCCTTATAAATACAAATATCATTTATCTCATCCCTTTACATTTGCTATTATATTCATAATCTCATTTGTAAAAACTACTAACTTATTAAGCATCCAACTCCCTCCAACAAGAAGTATTGTTGCTATAGCTATTAATTTAGGTACAAATGTTAATGTTTGTTCTTGTATTTGAGTTGCTGCTTGGAATACACTAACTAGCAAACCAATTACCAATGCTATTATTAATATTGGACCTGCTACCATTAATGCAGTAGATAAAGCTTTCGTTATTATTCCCATTATCATCTGTTCACTCATAATGTCATCTCCTTGCTAATTAAAACTTAAAATTAAAGATTTAATTAATAAATTCCATCCGTCTACCATTATAAATAATAAAAGTTTAAAAGGCAGAGAAATCATAGCTGGTGGTAGCATAAACATCCCCATCGACATCAATGCACTTGATACTACCAAATCTATTAATAAGAATGGTAAATATATTAAAAATCCAATTTGAAACGCAGTTTTTAATTCACTTATTGCAAACGCTGGTACTAGTACTTGTAATGGTAAATTTTCTCTTGTTACATCATTTTTATCAATACGAGCACTATCTAAAAATAAATTTATGTCTTCATCTCTAGTTTGTTTTAATAAAAATTCTTTCATAGGAATTTGAGCTTTTTCTATTCCCTCTTGAAAAGTTATTTTTTCTTCTCTATATGGCTGTATAGCCTCTTTATTAATCTTATCTACTACTGGTGACATAATAAATATTGTCAATACTAATGCTATACCTACTAGTATTTGATTAGGTATAGATTGTTGAGCTCCTAAAGCTGATTTTAAAAATGAGAATGTAATGATTATTCTTACAAAACTTGTCATCATAAAGATGATAGTCGGTAAAAACATCATAAATGTCATTACTATAAATAACTTTATTAAAGGAGTAAATTCTTGCTGATGATTTGATACTAATCCAACTAAATCATTCATACATACGTCCCCCTTTTTCTAGTAATTTCTATTTTTTATTAAATAAAAGTCTATCCGAATTATTAAAGTTTGAAAATTTTGACTTATTCTTTTTTGAAAACATATTCTTTTTATTTTTTTTGTTCTTTAATCCAAAGTTAGATATATTAAATTTATCAACATCTATTTGTGATAAATCTATCCCATAGCTTTCTTTCATATCATATATTTGAGCTATTTCTTCTTTACTTAATACTTTTATTTTTTCAGTTTTAGAAGGTGATGAAGCTAGTACACATCCTTCATCACCCATTTCTAAAACAAATATACTTGTATCTTTATTTAAGTTAGTTCTTTCTAGGACTTTAACATACTTATGCTTATTAATATTATCTGAGTTAAATTTAGTTAACTTTATTGAAGCTATTATTAAAATAATAGTAATAGGTATAAATATTATTAAGTTTATTATATAATGCAACATAATTTATTTTCCCTTCCTATTTCTTAACTTTCTCCTCAAATTTTATTACTTATTTTCTACATTATTGTTTTTATTTTCAGTTTTTGATTCTCTTTCTTCAACTACTAAAATATCAACCCTTCTGTTTTTAGCTTTATTTTCAGGTGTATCATTAGGAACAATAGGATTAAATTCTCCATACCCTTTAAGCGAAATTCTATTGGGATTTATATTCTTATTTTCAATTAAATACCTTACTATACTTAATGCTCTTTCTGTAGAAAGCTCCCAGTTAGACCTATATGCTGAACTATTTATAGGAACATTATCTGTATTTCCTTCTGCAACAATTTCATTATCTGTTTCTTGTATTATTTTAGCTATTGTATCAAGAACATTTATGCTCTCACTTTTTATTTCTGCTTTACCTGAATCAAATAATATTGACTCATCAACTTGAAGTACTATTCCTCTTTCTTCTTCTCTTATTTTAATTTCGTCTGTAAGAGAATTTTTTTCTATTATTTCATTTAACTTTGCAGCTAAATCTTCATATTTAGTACCCTTTTCGATTTCAACCTTTAAATCATCTATACTTTGAACTTCTTCAATAGATGAATCACCTGTTAAAGAATATTGTAATGCCTCTGATAATTTTTTTAGTTTTTCACTGTCTACTGCTGATATCGAATATAGTAGTATAAAAAATGTTAGTAGCAATGTCATGGTGTCTGCAAAGGTATCCATCCATCCATCGGTTCTTATTTCATCATCCTTTTTTTTCTTACGAGCCATGATTAAGCAACCTCACTTGATGAATTTTCATAATATGCTTTTCTATCTTTTTCATTTAAGTGTGTTATTAATTTTTCTTCCATTGCTCTTACACTGTCACCATTTTGTATACTTTGTAATCCACAAACTACCATTTCTAAATACTCTATTTCTTTTTCACCTTTAGATTCAATGTTAAATCCAATTGGGTTAAATATCATATTAGTAAATAATGCTCCATAAAGTGTAGTTATAAGTGCAGTACTCATACCCGAGGCTATATCATCTGGTGAACCCATATCAGATAGCATTTGTATAAGACCTATAAGTGTACCAACCATACCAAAGGCAGGTGCATAAGATCCCCAAAGTTTGAATATCTTAGAACTACTGCCGTATACTTTTTCTTTTTCATTTAACTCTATTTCTAATATTTCTTTTACCGATTCTGCATCTACACCATCAACAATTAATTCAAGACCTTTTTTTAAGAATGGGTCTTCCATTTCAGCTACTTGTTGTTCTATTGCAAGTATTCCATCTTTTCTAATTATTTTTGAAAGTTCTTTAAATTGATCAACTAAATCAACTTTATTAACGCTTGGTGAAACTATACTCATTTTTAATGCACTAGGAATTCTCTTTACAGTATCTAAATCAAAAGTTATTAATACTGCTGCAAATGAACCTCCTACAGTTATAAGGAATGATGGTATATCGATAAACATACCAACTCCACCTTTACCCTGTGCTATAGCAAAGAATATAAATCCTATTGCTAATACTAATCCTATTGGTGTTAGAATATCATTCTTCTTCATTCTCTACCACCTCTTATTATCTCTTAAGATTTACAATTTCTTGAAGTAGTTCATCACTAGTAGTTATTACTTTACTTGCTGCTTGGAATGCTCTAGTTGTAACTATCATTTCTGTAAATTCTTCTGATAAGTCAACGTTAGACATTTCTATAGCACCTTGAGTTATCTTTCCAAATACAGGGTTCTTTATTGGTTCGCCTGAGTTTGCAGTTTCTCCATATATATTTCCTCCAAGTTGCTCTAAACCTTCATCATTTTGGAATACTGATATTTGTAAAACTTGTTTCTCTCCCTTTATTACAGCTCCATTAACATCTAATTGTGGCATTTTTGTACCATCTGCTAACAAATATGAAATAGAACCATCACTAGCAATATTAAATGATACTACTTTTTGATTAACACCATTAGCATTTTCAACTTCTTCTGGTATTAATATAGGATTATCACCTTCACCTAAAACCTTATAACCTTGTGATGTTACAAGGTTTCCATTCATATCTAAACTAAAAGATCCATCTCTTGTATATCCCTTTTGATTTGGACCTATTTCAACAGTAAAGAATCCATCTCCATCAATAGCTAAGTCTGTATCTCTTCCTGTTGTTTGTAATGAACCTTGTACCATGTTCTTTAATATACCACTTACTTTAACACCTATACCAACTTGCCCTGGGTTAACCCCTCCACTTGTAGCTGTTGGTGCACTTGGGTATATTGAACTTTGATATAGTGCATCTGCAAATCTTGTGCTTGTCTTTTTATATGCTGTTGTTCCTACGTTTGCTACATTGTTACCTACAACGTCCATTTTCGTCTGATTTGATTTCATAGCACTTATTCCTGAATACATAGATCTTAACATACTACTTCTCCTCCGTTTATATATTTAAAATTATATTTATTAACCATTTACCTTTATAAGAGCTCCATACTCAACTTCGATTATATTTTCACTTTGAGAATCTTTAACATTCATATATACAACTCCATCTTTAATGTGTATACTTTCTACCTTTCCAGATATTATTTTTACGTCTTCATCTACCCTTTGTCCACTCTCAATTGGTGCATATACTTCAACTTCTTTTCCAATAAGATTAGTTGCACTTCCTACTGCCGAGTTTGCTAAAATCCCATTAGTCATTCCTATTAAATACTCTATATTTTCATTTAAAGCCATTGATTGCTCAAGCATATTAAACTGTGCTAACTGAGTAATATATTGCGTAGGATCTTGTGAGTTAAATGGATCTTGATTTTTCATTTGAGCTACAAGAAGTTTAAGAAATAAATCTTTATCTGAATTGTCATTACCTGAAACTATAGTCGTTCCATTTTCAGTTTTATTAACAGTTCTTGACCTTAAACTACTAGTATCATTCATTGAGGTACCTGTGTTTATGCTTGTCATTTTTATTAGTCCTCACTTTCATTAAATTAATATGTTTAAATTATCGTCATCTTTGTTATGTTCACTATTGTGTAATTCTTCTATTATTTGATTATTATTTTTTTTATTCTTATTACTATTGTTTTGATTAAACCTTCTGTCTTGATTAAACTCTTTATTTAAGTTATCAGAAAATAAATTTTCATTTTCTGACTTTACATTTATAACAATGTCTTTTATATTGATATCTGTATCATTAAGATGCTTTTTTATATCTTCTATATTTTTATTTACAAGGTCTAATATGTTATTATCATCAACTGTTATTAATAAATTTGAATGTTCTTTATTCTTAGATAACTTTATGCTTATTTCTCCCAAATTTCTTGGATTAAGTTTTACATTTAGCTCTTCTAAATCACTATTTTTCATATACTTTACAGATTTAATAATATCTTCTGTTATAAACTCTTGCCTAATTTCTGTAACTGGTTGGGGTATATCGTTACTTGTGCTATTTCTATATACAGTATTAAATTCATTAATTCCTACAAAGGAATTTATATATGAATTATCATCAGCTGATACAATATTTTCTAAATATTCAATATCATTACTTGTACCTTTAGAACTTTTATATTCATCTATTTTAGATTGATTTAAAATTCCTACTGTATCTAAGTTTTCATACATACTGTCTTCTTGGCTTGATTTGTCTAAATCCTTTATCTGATTTTTTATTTTATCTATTAGTGAATTTAAGCTTTCATTGATTTTATTTGAATTATTTCTGCCTTCATTGATAAGATAGTTAATATTGTTTATAATTTCTTTCATATCATTATTATTTAACTCTAATGAATAATTGCTTTCTGAACTTGTATGTAAGTTTTCAATAGCATCTAAAATATTTTTTGTATTTTCAACTTCGTTTAGTTTAGAATTTAATGATGATTTTATATTTTCTAAATCTGTTAAACTATCTATTTTTTCTGCTATATTAAACTTTTTATATAAGGTATAAATTAAATTATACAATATTAAGCTTTCATCAACATCCTCTTTATTGTTGGTATTTGTTCCACTATTTTCATCTTCTAACTTAAATTCACTAATAAAATCCTTGAATGTAGATAAACTGTCAGAACTTACCGATTTACTTTGTGATAAACTACTATCCCCCACCATATTACTTAAGTTTATATTAATCATACATTCACCTTTCTATTATAAGTTTGAAGTTTTTCTTATATATCCATATAAAGCAAATTCATCATTAGAAATCTGCTCTAATCGTTCTTCTTCTTTTTTTATTTCTAAAATTTTATTTTCTTTAAGCACTTCTAAAGATCGTCTTTTTATTCTTTTATCTATGAAATCTTTTTTTGCTTTTTCAAGTTCAATTTCTTTAGCTTCAAGTTCTTTTTCTGTGTCTTTTATAGTAGTGTTAAGATAAGATAAATAGTTCATAGTAATCTTTTGACTTATAGTGTCTTTTGCCCTACTTATATCAGAATACTTTTTATAATTGTTTTCTAATTCATGCAGCTTATTTTCTACTATATTTTTTTGATTTTGAGCCTTAGAATAAAATAACTTACTCTCTTCTTCTTCATTAACTCTTATATCTAATAGCTTCTGTAATTTAAACTTAAAATTGCTCATCTATAATCTCCTCTTTAGTCAAGCATATTAATTAATTTACTTTTACTTACTTCGAATTGAGATACTTCATTAACACCTTGTTTTAAGTATGAATTAACATTACCTATATATTTAATAGCTAAGTCTATTTCTTTATTTGATCCTTCTTCATAAGCACCAATATTTATTAAATCCTCAGCTTCTTTATAAGTTGCTAATATGTCTCTTGCCTTTGAAGCTGCCTTATTTTGTTCTTCTGTTGCAATTTCTTTCATAAGCCTACTTACACTATTAAGAATATCTATAGCCGGATAATGATTTTTATGTGCTAATTGTCTAGATAAAACTATATGCCCATCAAGTATCCCCCTTACTGTGTCTGCAATAGGTTCATTAAAATCATCACCATCAACAAGTACTGTATAAAATGCCGTTATAGACCCCTTATCTGACATACCCGTTCTTTCCATTAATTTTGGCAACATCGCAAACACCGATGGAGTATAACCTTTTTGTGCTGGAGGCTCTCCTATTGCTAAACCAACTTCCCTTTGAGCCATAGCAAAACGAGTTACTGAGTCCATCATAAGAAGTACTTTTTTACCTTTATCTCTAAAATATTCTGCTATAGATGTTGCAGTAAGTGCTCCTTTTAGTCTTACTAAAGGTGATTTATCAGATGTAGCGCATACTACAACTGACTTTTTCATACCTTCTTCACCTAAATCTCGTTCTATAAAGTCTAAAACTTCTCTACCACGTTCACCTATTAAAGCTATTACGTTAACATCTGCTTCTGCTGTTCTAGCCATCATACCAAGAGTTGTACTTTTTCCAACTCCACTTCCTGCAAATATCCCAATACGTTGACCTTCTCCACAAGTTAAAAATCCATCTATTGCTCGTACTCCAGTCGGCATTATATTAGTTATTCTTGGTCTTTTCATAGGGTCTGGTGGCTCATTAGATAAACTGTAATTTTCTCCATCTAATATTGCTTCTCCATCAATTGGATGTCCAAGACCATCTAATATCTTTCCTAAAAGTTCATCACTACATCTAACATTTAGCGGAACTCCTTTACCAATAACCTTACATCCAGGACTAACTCCTACAAGTTCTCCTAGCGGCATAAGTATTACACAGTCTTCCTTAAATCCAACTACCTCACATTGGATTTCAGCTCCCATATTGTTATGGATTATACAAAGCTCTCCCACAAATGCCTTTATACCTTCAACCTCTACTGTAAGACCTATAACCTTTGATACCTTTCCTTCAAATGTTATTTTAGGTATAGAATTAATTTTATTTATTACATTTTCGAAATCTATATCAATCATAGCAACTCCTCTTTTATTTTTCCAATAACATCATCAATGCCAATGACTAATTTTCCATTCAAGCTTTCTATTAGTGCATTGCCTTTATCAACTGATTCATCAGATAAAATAAAAACGTCTTTATTAATAAGATTATTTTCTTTTAATTCTAAAATTTGTTTATCTAAACTTTCTTTATAAATAGGATTAACTCGTATTACAAAGTTTTCTTTTAACTCATATTCCTTTATTACATCTAAAATTAATAAATCCATAGATTCTTCATCTTCAAAATTTCTTCTTAGCACCTTTTCCGCAATAGATATTCCCATAGCTAAAATATTTTTTTTATTATTTTTTATATAAGATGCAACTTGATTATTAGCTTCAAGCATTATTTTATTTGCCTTATCAATTATTTCAGATGATTCATTTTTAGCTTTTTCTATGTTGTCTTCATAAGCTTCTTTGTAACCATCTTCATATCCATTTTGTGTACCTTGTTCGTAACCTTCATGATATGCTCTTTTCTCTATTTCCACAGCTTTCTGATTCGTTTCAGCTAATATTTTTTCACTTTCAGTATTAGCTTGATTTAAAATTTCATCATATTTAATTTGAGCATCTATAAGCTTTTGATTTATTTTCTCTTCTAATCTTAATAGCTCTAATCTCTTTTCATTATGATCCTCAACTTCTTCATTAACAGGTAACTCTTCTTTTTCCTTGAAGTTAAAATAGTTTAAAGAAACTGTACCCTTAACCTTTACATAATCAGACTTAATTATATTATTACTATAAGACGAATTCTTCATCTGAACCTCTAGTTAATGTAATTTCTCCTATTTCTTCAAGCTTTCTGATTATGTTTACTATGTTTTGTTGAGATTCTTCAACTTGAGAAACCTTAGTTTTTCCAAGTAATTCTATCTCTTCTTTTAATGCAGCAGCAGCCCTTTGTGATTGGTTTCTATATATAGCATTTGAAACATCATTTGATGCTCCTTTAAGTGCGTATGCAATATCTTTAACATTAACTTCTTTAAGAATTCTTTGTATAGCTGTGTCTTCAAGTCTTACGATATCATCAAATACGAACATGCTAGCTTTAATTTCTTCTGCTAATTCTATGTTATTTTCTTCAATATATTTAATAATGCTCTTTTCAGTTTTTCTATCAACATTACTTAATATATCTATTAAGCTGTCAACTCCACCTGATTTTTCAAGGTCTCTTTGACCTAATTTAGATAGCTTATTTGTTACAGCTTCATCTATAGCCTTTATAATATTAGGAGATATAGATGAAGTTCCCCCTATTTTCAGAGAAACTTCATGTTTTATATCATCTGGTATTTCACTTAAAACCACTGCTGCTTTATCTGGTTGAAGATGCGAAAGTATAATTGCTATCGTTTGCGTACTTTCACCTTGTATGCAAGATAAAATTTGCTCTGGTTCTGCCTTTCTAGCAGCCATAAATAATTTTGTACACGTATCATACTTTATACCTTCTAATATTTTATTAGCCCTTTGATTGCCAAGAGCTCCATTAAGAAGAGATTTTGCAAAGTCCATCCCACCTTGAAGAACAATATCTTGTCCCTTATTAACTTCTATAAATTCTTGTAGAATCTCTCTTCTCTCTCTTGTTCCTACTTTATGAATATTTGATATCTCTACACCTATCTTTTGTATATATTGATCAGGCAAGTTTTTTACTATATCAGCTGCTACATCTGCACCTAGTGTAATTAATAAAATAGCTGCCTTTCTAGCACCTGTAACTTTTCTAACCTTTGGTATATCCCCCAAGTCAAATGCATTTCCTAAATTAACACTTTCTTTTTCCAATTATAAGCACCTCCCTTTGTATTACTCACTTAACCAATTTCTAATTAAGTCTGTAACTTGCTCTTTATTTTCTGATGCGTATTGTCTTACTTCTTCTTCTAAAGATATACTTTCTTCTTCTTCATCCTCAGTAGATCTAGTTTTTTCCATTTCTTGTATTTTTTGATTTATAATATCAAGATGTTCACTGTCGTCGAAATCTTCTTCAACAATATCTGAATTTTTCTTCTTCATGTACATATAAACCACTATTCCTACTATTAATAACAATAATATTCCTACTACAACTGCCACTATTTTCATCACCTTATTTATATCATCCTTAACTGCTAAATTGTCATCTTCATTAGCTAATGTATCAAATGGCATTCCAACAACAGATATACTATCTCCTCTATTTTCATCAACACCAATAATATTAGATACTATATCCTCTACTTGTTGCAGAGTCTTATTATTTAAATTTCCATTAATAGCAACTGATGCTGTAATCTTGTTAATTTCGCCCTGTGCCTTTATAGTTTTAGACTCTGTTCTTCCTGTTTCATATTCAATACTTTCTTCTCTACTTGTATTTAAGTTTGTATCATTGCCACCCACAGTGTTCATATTGTTATCAATATTACCACCAGCAGCATCATCTTGTGATGTTGTATTTTCTTTCTTATTCTCTTTTATTGCTACTTTATTTGGATCAATTTTTATTTCAGTAATTTCATTAGTATCAAAGTTTAAATCTGAATTTACTTTTACTACAGCTTTACCTGACCCAAACATAGACTCAAGTACTGAAGATATAGCTCTTTCTAAATCTGAATTTAATTCTTTTTCTGCTTTTCTAGCTATGTATAGTCCACTTGAGTTGGTAGCTTGCTCTTTTCCATTTTCATCATATAAACCTTCAGATAAAAGATTCATATTTTGATCAACTACTTCTACATTTTGTTTGGGTATATTTTCACAACTTGCAGAAACTAAAGACATAATAGACCTTACTTGACTTATATCTAAACTTTCTCCTGGGTTTAGAGTTATAGTTACTGCAGCAGACCCTGGTTGAGTTTCCTTAGCAAATACAGATTCTTCACCATTTATAATCTGAACTCTTGCATCTGCCACTTGAGAAAATGTCTTTATAGTCTTTTCAATCTCGCCTTGTAGCATTCTTTGTTTCTTTATCTTAAACTCTTCATCTGTCATACCAAATGATGAACCTTCGTCCATAAGCTCATAACCTTTAGAACCATTAGATATATTTTCTGATAGTTTTAATCTTAATTCATCGACCTTATCCTTTGGAACAAGTATACTATCACCTTGTATTTTCATATCTATATTTTCACTTTCAAGTTCTTTAGTTATGCTTGCTGCATCAGTAGAATTCAAACCTGAAAAAAGAACTTTGTACTTGTTGTTATTCATGTACTTTACACCAAATACAATAGATAAGATTACTGCTACAGAAGCTATTACTAAAGCTAGCTTTTTAGTTTTACTTAAGGCTTTAAAGTCCAATATTTTTTTACTTATAAACTCTTTAATCTTATTTATAATATCCTTTACATTCATTTGCTCACTCCTTTATAAAATAAAACTATAGTTGAACTGAGCTTAACTCTTTGTATGCATCATATAATTTATTTCTCATTTCTAACATAAGCTGCATAGAAATTTGAGCTTCTTGAGTAGATAACATAACCTCATGCATTGTTATATCATCACCTTTTATAAGAGCTTCAATGTCATTATTAGCTTTAACTTGACTATCATTAACTTTATTTACTGCATTGTTTAATACATCTGTAAAATTAACCTTATCACTTTCATTTAAATTCTTATTTGTATTATCTATAGTGTTATTTTGAATCTGATTTAAAAACATCTTTGAATCAAAATTAACACTTGACATATTTATCAAACTCATTATTTGCACCTCCATATATTACTTTCCTATTTCAAGAGCTTTTGAAATCATATCTTTTTGAGCATTCAAAGTATCAATATTTGATTCATATGCTCTAGATGCAGATATTAAATCTGACATTTCTACTAGCAAATCAACATTTGGATATTCTACATATCCCTCTTCATCTGCATCAGGATTATTTGGTTCATATACCTTTCTAAGAGGAGATTTATCTTCTTCTATAGAAACAGCTTTAACTCCTAACATACCTAATTTTTCATCATAGTTTTCTTGAAAACTTGCTATCTTACGAACGTAGGCCCCTCCATTTTCAGTTCTAGTAGTTTTTACATTAGCAACATTCGAAGATATAACATCTATTCTTAATCTTTCGGCAGATAAACCACTAGCGCTTATTCTCATTCCATTAAAAACACTCATTTAATTACCTCCCTGATATTACACTTTTTGTCATAGATAATTTAGTATTTGTCAAACTTACAATTGCATTATATTGAAGGCTTGCAGCAGCTTGATTTACCTTTTCACTTTCTAAGTCAACATTATTTCCGTCTTCCCTTACTACGGAATCTTTATCAACTTTTACCTCAATTTTCGCATTATCCATTTCATTTTTTAAACTGTCCTCAAAAGTAACATACTTTCTTTTATAATTCGGGGTATTTATATTTACAATGTTGTTTGCTATAGTTCTATTTCTTAGTTCTGTAGCATCTAACCCCATTTTCATTAATCCATATATATCCATAGTCCATCTCCTACAAAAACTTTTTATAATATTTTATTTAAATTTTAAATTTCCTATCGACCTATTATACTACTTTTCTCGACATTTTTCTACGTTTTTCGTTTTTTTCATATATTTCCATATATTTTTCGACATTCTTTTGCATAACTTTTATATGTATTCATTTTTATAAGTTGTATAATTTTGTATTTTAAATAAAAAAAGAAAATAGCCATTTTAAATTTACATAAAATGACTATTTCCTTTAATATATAAAATTTATATTTATTTTTACATTAATAGTAATTAATTTAAATTAAAATAAATTATAAACCTCAAGCCTTTTATAATTTATTTTAATTTTATGCTTCTAAATTTAGAATTTATATTGCAATATTAATTAGAATTCCAGTTTCAATATTATTTTCTATAGATATAAATCCTAATTCTTCATTTATAAAATCTTTTTGTATAGAATCTTTATTAGAAGATAGTTTTGATACAGCTTTATCAACACTATCTTCTAAAATCATAAGTTTTGATTTATATATAGCTATTTGATTTTTTACTTGATCTATTTTCTTAAGTGTTTCTTCTATTATTGATATTATTCTCTCATCTTCTAGTTTATTATCAGTATTTTTGCTATTAATTTCTTCGTATGATTTAAAATTTAATTCATCTTCTTTTTTAGCTAGTTGTTTTATTTTTACTTTTATATTTGATGATTCTTTTTTTTCATTTTTTATATTTTCAGAGTATATGTTTTTTGCATTTTGTAAAGTTTTTTCCATTTCATCAATTTTAGCTTCTTGAACTTGTATATCTGATATACGATTTTGTAATTCTCTTTGATTATAATTCATTATATTAACTTTTCTTTTTATTTTATTTATATTGTTTAATGAATTATTATCTTTATTGTATGTTTTTGCATTTTGTTGTTTTTGTATATTCATATTATTTAAGTTTATATTAACATATAAACTTAATTCCTGTAATTTATTTTCATTATTTACATTCATTCTTCTCTCCCATATATTACAAGCTTCATTTGATTTGATTTTTTAAATACAATTGAACTAAAAACCTATAGTTGATAGTTTGTATTATTATTTAATCATCACAAAAATATAACACCAAATTTTACTACTATATATAATAAATATAATAAGTTTCACTATGTTTTTTATATCTAAGATCCTTGAAATTTATATTCTTTATTATATTTACTATAGTATAAAGCTTATATTTTTAATTTCAAATACAAAAATCATATTTTTACGATAAATTTTCTTAATAATCCATTGATATTTTAATTAGTTCCTCTTTACCAAAGCCCATAAAATTGGCTTATTAATTAACATATCTAAAAAAATGCCATTTACTTTTTTATTTTTTTTTATACTTATTTTTATATTTTTTATACAATCATATTCATTTAAAATATAACTATCTCCTGTAGCTTTCATATAAAATTCCTCTATACATTTTATAAAGTTTAACTTAGACCTATTATCAAGATTTTTTTCTTTAGCTATATATAAATCATATAATTCATTGGCGCACATATGATGTGCAACTATATTATTTTTAGTCTTACAACTTGTCATTATAGAATCATTTCTTACTCTTCTATTAAATAATTTTTTATCTACATATTTTACCCTATTCGCACATATATAGCTATTTACAGTTTTTATTACATCTTCATATATTAAATTATCTCTATATTTTATTTTAAATTTATTTAAAAAATCTTTATAAAAAAAATTTAAGCATGATTCATAATACATACCATGAGTTTCCATCATTTTATTAAATAAAATTTTACCACTACATATTTTTGAATCTAAAATATTACTTCTATCAATTTCACGTAAGTCAGAACTACTATATCCATCCTCATAAAGTACATTACTATCAAATGTTATAAAATCCAATTTGTTAATTTCACACTCTTTAAAGCATATCTCCATTGCATTAAGTTCTATATAGTCATCGCTATCTAAAAAATAAATATATTTTCCTGATGCCCTTTTCATACCTATATTTCTTGCAAATCCTGGACCTTTGTTCTCTTGATCGATTATTATTATATTATTATACTTTTTTTCATATTCTTTTAAAATATTTAAACTATTATCTGTTGAACCATCATTTATACATATAACTTCTATTTTATCTAGAGTTTGATTTACTACACTTTCTAAACATTGCTTTAAATATTTTTCTACATTGTATACGGGTATAACTATACTTACGTTTATCAAAAAAAAACACCTCTCTTTATTACTTATAAATCTCCATTAATTCTTTATAAAAATTATAAAATTTTTCATAATTTTCATTTCTATTTGCATATAACAAGTATGCTATATTTCTATTTACTAGAGGTGAGTTTATAAATTTTGATTCACTATTTTGTATATCCTTATATTTATTTAAAGATAGATCAAATTGATTAAGTTCAAAATAATAAAGTGCCATTTTATAATTAATCTCATCATGTAACTGTAATTCTGCCATTTTATAATTATTTGTAGCTATATTAACTATAAAACTTATTAAGTCAGTATTTTTTATAGAATTTAGATATAAAATTTCAGCTTTATATATATCCTCTATATATTCACTATTTATAATATTTATTATTAAATTATTATAATCTTTTGCTTGATTAAGTAAAGTTATATATAATAAATATGACTCTTCTGTTTTATATTCATCATTTATCGTTTTAGCTATTTTTATACTATTATTTAAATTATTACTTTCTGCTGCTATTAAATACAATGATTTTATATATATATCATCTAAATTCTTTGAATATTCTCTTAATTTATCTTCAAATCCTCTTTCGTAGTCTTTTCCTATATTTTGAAGTATATAATCTATGGTAAATTCATTTCCTATATTTTCATCTATAAGATATACATTATTTCTTCTTTCAATAATCTTTTTTGCATTATATACACTTATATCACTTGTAAATATAAATTCGCAAGTATTACAAACTTCCTGTTCAAGATACATGTCTATATTGTGATTTAAATAATTACTTTTATCGGTATAATAATTTTTATTTTGATAATATGCTATTTGGGCACTATTTTTAAAATTATTTATATAATCTATTTTATCTATATCTTTAAATATTATTATACAATTTTTATTTCTTCTAACTAAATAGCCTAAAATATCTTTTGATTTTTTTGAATTAACTTCATAATTTATTATTCCATTTTCTTCATAATTATTTTCATGTTCTAAATTATCATTTTCTATTAAAGCTATTACTCTATTTTCACCTTTAAAATTCATACTTTCTTCTTTCGTTAATCCAAAAGTTATTAAAGTATGTGATATTTTATCTTGTAATTTATCTATTATATCGGTTACTTCTATTATTAAATCTTTATCATCAGTATTATTAATACATCTTTTATAATATTCTAAGGCTTCATCAGTATTTCCCACTACCAAATTTAAATATGCTATATTATAAAGTAAATCTGAATTTGTATTATCTATATTAAGCCCTTTAGTAAATTTTTCAAATGCATCTTCTATGTTATTTTCATTTAATGAAATTATTCCTGCAATTGAATAATAACTAGCATCTTTACCAGATATCTCTTTATATTTATAAAGTAATTCCTTAGCTTTTTCTAAATTTCCTTGTGAAATCATGTCTTCTATACTTAATTTTATTTCATTCTTTTTATCATTTTTATTAAAGCTGCTATTATGATAATTAGTTATATCCTTCTGTAAGAAATATTCAAATATTAATTTTTCCAATTCTTGTTCTTGACTTAATACTAATTCTCTTATTTTATTTAATGTAATCATATATGCTCTCCTTACAATAATCATCTATTACTTTAAAACTAATTTTATAGTTCTAGTCTAAAAATTTAATCATATTTTATAATAAATACATCAGATATAAAATTAAAGTACATTATACTATTATTTTATACCTTAGTTTATAATAGAAAAATACTCATATTCAAATATTCATTATCATCAAAACATATTGTTAGCATATTATATTTATTTCAAACTATAATATAAAGATAATTTATTTGCATAAATATCTGTACTTATGTCAACTATATCAGTATTATTATTTAAAAATTCTACAACTTCTTTTCTTATATTTTTCTCTTTCAAAAAGTCACATCTGCTTAAAGTACTTTTTGCATGTAAATTTACATGTTGATATAGTGTATTTCCAACTTCTGTATTTATATCATAATTATAAATACAATATATTTTGTATAATTCTTTAAATACTTCAAAGTTTCCATATATATGTTTTTTATTAAAATTTGATGTCATTATAGAATTATTCCTAATTCTTCTATTAAAAAATTTTTTATCTATATATTTAATTTTTTTTGCCTTTAATAGACAATGACATGTATGAATCTCATCTTCATGGTATATTCCTTCTACAAAGAATAACTTATTTTTTCGTATAAATTCAGTATTATAAAAATTTAGCCAAACAGGTGCCTTATATCCACCACTCTTGTTAGATACTACATAAAACTCTTCACCTGTTAACATATATTTAGGTAGTAAATCGCGCCTATCATAATCCTCATTTATATCGTTACCTACATAATCTTTATCTAAAAAACATATTGCATCAAAAGTTACCATATCTAAATTGTATTTTTCACATTCTTTGTAACAAAGTTCCATAGAATTAGTATCTATAAAGTCATCACTATCTAAAAAGTATATATATTTACCTTTTGCTTTTCTTATACCCACATTTCTACTTGCGCTTAAACCTTTATTTTCTTGACTTATAACTATTATGTTGCTATATTTTTTTTCATATTTTTTTAATATTTCTAAGCTAGAATCAGTAGAACCATCATTTATACAAATAATCTCAATATCATTTAATGACTGTTTTATAGCACTTTCTATACATTCTTCTAAATAATTTTCCACATTGTATACTGGAATAACTATACTGACTTTAATTATAATGTCCACCTTCTTTCTATAAACAACTCACTTTGCATGAGCTATGGGCTTGCTAAATATTTAATACTTCCAGTGACTTTGTTCGTTACTTGAAGTCTTATATATATATAATTTTTTTTACACATTATTTTTTATTTTTAAAATTATTTCCTCTACTGAGTTAGGGAAAAATACGCCTAGTTTACCAAATGCAGTATATAAATCATCTTTATTTTTATTTATTAAATTTTGAATACATATTGCATTTTTAGGACCTAGTATTTTACAAAATGTAATTATCGATGTTGATTTTAATGATATTAAAATTATATTTTTATCCTTAAAAAATGCTTCCATAGGTATGTTTTTATCTAATAAAAACATATTATCGTTGTTTAATATAAATTCATTTAAGTATTCATTATTTTCTCTAGGATGATATTTTATATAAATATTATGATTTAATTTTGTTGCATATTTAGATATTTTCTCAATAATATTTATATAATCATGTAAATTGTATTCATTAATTTCATAAAAAAAACTGCTATGCTCTAAAGCTATAAGTATACTATTATTTTTAATTTCATAAATTTTATTAGAGTATAATATAGTTATGGAATCATTTAATAAATTTTCTTCTATTTTATTATTTTTCTTATTATCTTTTAATTTATCTACTATTAAATTTGGATATAAAAAATATCTTTCTTTTATACAACTATACATTCCTAATAAATCAATATCTTCTATATTCATATTTAATTCTTCAGAAAAAGCATTAGCTAAATGGATTTCCATACCAAACTTATGGTTAACTATGTTATAATAATTAGCCATTCCATCTTCAACATATATTATCTTTCCATCTGTATTTAATCTTGTGGTTAAGATATACTGAGTTTTTATTTCAGATTCATTATTTACAAATATATTTTCATACTTATTATTTTCTAACAACTCATTTATATAAGTTAACTCTTCTATATAAGTTGTATCCTTTGGCAAATCAATTATATAAATTTTTTTGAAAATATATTTTAATTTTTTTATTAAATCATCACTTATATCAAATGTTTTATTTATAAAAATATGGTTATCAAATATTTTGTATTCATTACTAGTACATAAACTAACAGCTAATAATATATGATACAGTGTATGAACTATAAATAAATTTTTAGTATTATCCTTTTTTAGATTATTTAAATAATATAATTTAGGTGATTCTAATTGAATCCTTAAATCAATTGGAATATCTAAAATTACCTTTTTTATTTCATTAACAAAATATTTTCTTTCATTATATAAATTATAACTATCCATAAAATTTAAAATGTCATAAATATAGATAATAAAAGATTTATTTTTAAAGTTCTGTCTATTATTATTTATAAATATTTTTGTGAATGTTTCAAATATCTTTCCCCCTATAAGAATATTATCTTCTATTGTATTTTTATTTTTGATATATTTTATCTTACTAGCAAAATATATACTTTTTATGATTTGTAAGTAATCAAATTCCAATATATTTTTATCAAAAAATAAATCTAAATCTAATAAAAATTTATTTTTGTATATATATATTTGTCTATCTGTGCATATTTCTTTTTTATTTTCTAAATCTAAAATTAATATGTCTTCATTATCTGTGTAAATTTTACTAATATCATTTATTTCTTTTATATTATTTATATCTAAAAATGTTATATATTTACACAATTTTAAACTAATAATAAAATTTTTTATAAATCCATAATTATAATTTTTATATTTTACAACTTTTATATTTTCATATTCACCATATGATTCATATACTAAATTTTGATTGCATTTAGAATCATAACTAACAAATATAATGTTTATTTTTTTATTTATTTTACTCAAGATATAATTTATATTTTTATTTATTTCTTCATATAAATTACCAGTTTTTATAACTATATTTATTTCCATATAAGCTACCTCTTCTAAATTTCATAATAATCCTAAAATTCTTAACCTTTATCAATTCTAAATATTTTAATAAACTTATAGTAATCTATTTATAAATTTTATTTAATTTCATATACAGCCGTTTTAAGATTATTATCACGGTAATACAAACTTATGAACTATCTTTTACTTTTAGATATTACACTTAATGCAACAATTTATCTATTTAAAAATTTTAGTCTTTGTTGTGAATCAAACATTATATCTTTATCTTCACAATTATATATTATTTTTTTATAAAAACTTGTTGCTTCATTTATTTCTCCTATGGATTCTTTTAGATATGCTATATTAAACATAGTATTATAGTTGACTTCTAGAAGGGTAGCTTCTTTAAATAATAATTCCGCTTCTTTAAAGTTTCCATTGTGCATAGCTATAATCCCCTTCATATTTAATATATCATTATCTTTACTAAACATAGTTTCATACTCTGTTATCATCGACGTAGCTTCATCCAAGTTATTAGACTTTATGCTATTTTCAACAATAAATTTGTATTGTTTTTTTAATGTTTTTAATTCTTCGCTTTCCTCAAATTCAGATTCAAATTTATTTATTAATATTTCTATACCATCATTATATTCTCTATAATTATTTAATAATTTTTTCATATTATTTATATATTTTAATAAATCTTTATTTTTATTTTTTTCTAAAATATTAACTTTCACTATAAATATATCATTTTTATCCTTAAGTATATTTAAAAGTTCTTCATCAGATAAATCTTGATTATATATATTTTTTATATAATCATAGCTATACTTTACATATAATAAAAATAATTTCTCATATTTATCATTTTTTAAATTTCCATATTTTAATAAAAATTTTGATAAGTTGACATATATACACAATTTATTTATCTCTAAAGTATTTTTTAATGAGAATAAATAATTGTATAAATCTAAGATAATTTCTCTCTTATTTATAATTAAATATCCTATGTATTGTTCAACTTTAAAATTACTTATACTATCTAAAATATCTTCTATTTTAAACCCATCCTTTAGAGCATAGTACACTACTTCTCCATAATAAATGTCCTCTTCCTGTAATAATATATCGGTATATTCTGGTAATGAAAGTTTCAAACCTAATCTTAAACTGTTTAATAATCCATAATTTCCTTCTATATTTGAAAGTATTTTATAGATTTTTTCTTTATCACATTCTTTTACTCTTTTTAAAAATACTTCTAATTCTGATTTAAATTCACGTTTACTATAGTTATATTTTGGATATTTATTATAAAGTTCAAGTATTTTTTCTTCAAAATTTAATTTGTATAGAGATTCAAAAACTATACTATAAACTCGCTTAATTACATCTTCATTAGAATTATCTATGCTTTGAACTATCTTATCGTACATTCCCAACTTATAATAAGTTTCTATTATAATAATCTTAGCGATATCTTTCTTTTGACCAGTATCCAAACTAGCTTCCATATTATTACCTTGTGTAGAAATTTCATAATTTTTTATAAGGTATAAATATCTTTCAAAACTTTTAATACTTTCTTTATACTTTCCTAAGTAATTTTGACTTATAGCTAAGTAGTAATATATATCTATATTTTTCTTATCATTTTTTATATATTTCATACATAAATTTTCACATTTTATATGCAATTTAAGCGCTGAATATAATGCTATTAAATCTTGTATTACAAATATAGGAACCCTACCTCTTTTATTATATAAATTATATGAGTTTTCTATATAAAAAAGTGCGTCATTATTTTTTAAAGATGATATATAGCTCTTACCTAATTGATAATTAGTATATGGATCACTTGGATTTTTTTCTATTTCTTGTAATAGTAGTTTTATATTTCTTTCTGTTTTTCTTTGTCTAATTTCTTCATCACTATACATATATCCATAATGATCAAAATGTGCTATATTGTTATATACAGGTCCCTGATATCTTGGTTGTTCATGTATAGTTCCATCGTATCCAAATCCCTCTATATTTTTAAACATTCTTAAAAGAGGTGATAAATTATAACTTTCTTCTTTTTTATCAAAAATATTTTTTAGTTGTATTGTTGCTGAGTTATACTTTTTACAATTGTCAGAATAAAAGAAATCTTTTAATTTATCATAGTTAGTTAACTTCTCATCTGCATCTAATATTAAAATCCAGTCTCCACTTGCATAACTTATTGACATATTTCTCATATCTGCAAAATTATTATTCCAATTCGCAAAGTAAACTTTATCAGTATATTTTTTTGCTATTTCCACAGTATTATCATTTGATCCTGTGTCTAATATTATTAGCTCTGTATTTATATCTTTTCTTAAATCATTTAGTGCATATAGTGTTTCATCTAAATATTTTTCTTCATTTTTTACCATCATTACTATACTTAATAACATAATTTATCTCCTTTTTGGTTATTAAATTTAAAAATAAAGAGTAAAGCATATGCTTTACCCCTTAATTTAAAATTTAATATTATCTTAATAATTGAGTTACAGATTCTGGTTGTTGCTTAGCTTGAGAAACCATAGCTTGAGAAGCTTGATTTAATATGTTTAATTTAGATAACTTAACCATTTCTTTAGCAACATCTACGTCTCTTATTCTTGACTCTGCAGCAGTTAAGTTTTCAGTAGATGTAGTTAAGTTAGCTGAAGTATATTCTAATCTATTTTGCATAGCTCCTAAGTTAGCTCTAGCTTTATTTATGTTTTCTAAAGCAGTATCTACTTGTGTAACTACAGATGCTGCTGCAGTTAAGTCTGCAACTTTAAGAGCATCATCTTTTATTTCGCCTGCTACTTTCGATAAGTTTTCCATTTGAATGCTTCTTATTTCTTTATTCGCACCAGCTTGTATAGTGAATGAGTTATTATCCTTACTTAATAATTCATTTCCGTTAAACTTAGTTTCTTTAGAAATGTTAACCATTTCTTCTTTTAAGTTCTTTAATTCTACTGCTATTTTTGATCTATCATCTGTAGATAATGTACTATTACCAGCTTGTACTCCTAACTCTCTCATTCTTTGAGCTATATTTCCAGCCTCTTCTAAAGCACCTTCAGCTGTTTGAACCATAGATACACCATCTTGTATGTTTCTTTCAGCTTGTTCCATACCTCTTATTTGAGCTCTCATTTTTTCAGAAACAGCTAGTCCTGCAGCATCATCTCCAGCTTTAGTTATTCTTAAACCTGTAGATAATTTTTCCATTGAATTTCCTGCTAATGCAGTGTTTTTAGCCATTTGGTTTGTTGCTATCATACCATTTAAGTTAGTATTTATTCTCATTTTTGTACTCTCCTTAGTTTTTAATTTTTGACATCCTTGTCATTTTATTTTAAATACTTGGCCAAGTATTTCTTATAATATATATATACGGTATATTTTTTTAATACTTTATACTTTTGCATTAAAAATATTTATTTTTTGTTGGTTATTATTTATATAAGTATTATTAGTTATTGTAGAAAGCTTTTGTTTTTGTATTTCTAGTTTTATTTTAATCATATTTTGATTTAATAAATTTTTTATAGTTTTGTCTAAATCAATTATTCCAATATTAATCATTAAATCCTTAAAATTTTTATTATTTTTTTCTTCTTGTAAGATTTTTTCTCTTTTTTCAAAAAGAATTTCTAATTCTTCTATTTTATCATCTTTTAAACACTGTATAATTTCTAAAGTTATTTTTTTATATAATTTTATATTATCCATAGTTTATCTCTTTCTACTATGCTTGTGCAAAGTAATTCATTTGTGAATTAAGCTTGTTCATTTGTGATTCTAGATTACCAAATTTTAAGTATAACTTGTCTTCTTTGTCATACATTTTACTTTTAAGATTTTTTATAATATCTGCTTGTCTTTTTAATTGTTCTGAGTAAAAGTTGTTTGCTACAGATGCAGTTTTTTCAAGTCCAGCTTTTTGGGCAAATACAGATGAAGCCCCTCCAACATAATTTTTTACAGTTGATTTCATCTTTTCCATCATACTATTTGAACCACCTGCAAAAGCTTTATAAACCTTTTGTGAATCATTTTCAAGTGCTTCTGTAAATTTAGATTCATCTAAAGATATTTGACCTCTTTTATTATAATCTTCAGCAGTTGAAATCCCCATTTCATTAAGAATATTCATTTTGTCTCCAAATATAGCATTTTGCATTGAATCCATGAATCTTCTCATTTCAGAGTCATTTCTAAGTATTCCTTGCTTTGCTTTTTTCTCCCAGTCTTTAATTTCATCTTCACTCATTTCTTCTTTTTGAGCTTCTGTTAAAGGTGAATAGTCAGAGTCTTTTTTCTCTGTTACAAGGTCATATATTTTGTCCATGATTTTATTGTAATCATCTACAAAAGTTTTCATCTTTTGTACTACACTACTTGCATCTTGTTTAGATGTTATTTCAGCACTACCTGTTGAATTAACAGTGTATTTTATATTATCTATAGTAAATGTATTACTTTCTTGGCTAAGAATTTTTTTAAACGTTCCATCTTTTGATGATATTTCTATTTCTGAATTACTTCCTTTTGCTCCATTTTCATCAAATTTAACTAAGTTTCCACTACTATTTTTAGTTTTTAAATCTAAAAAATCTAGTGCCTTACTAGAACTGCCATCTTCTCCAACTATTTTAAATTCAGTATTTGAACCTGTATCTTTAGTTTCTACAGTGAATTTACCTGTCATTTCACTATATGATGCTTTAATTTTACCATCGACACTATTATTTATTTTAGTTATTAAAGTATCTATAGTGTCATCAGCTTCTATAGTTATATCACTAGAGTAAATTGTATTTCCAGTATCATCTTTTCCTAATTCAAATTTAAACTGTTCTCCTTCTTTAGCTCCTAAACTTACTAATTTACTTTCTTTTTTTAAGCCTTCTATAGAAGATTGAGCTTTTGCTGTTTCTGCTAACTTTTTTACATTAAATTTGTAATCTACATTAGTAGCTCCTGCGTTCCCAGTTGCGCTTATTACACTGCTATTTGAACTTGTGATTGATAAAGTATTCCATGCACTATTGCTTAAAATAGAATCTTTAGATGTTAATGAAAAGTATTTATCATTAAAGTCAATTATATCTGACATTACTTCTCTATATATTTCTTGTTGCCACTTTACAGTTTGTTCTTTTTGTTGAGCTTTATCTATTTTTTCTTGATCTGCTGTAAGCATAGATTTTACCATTGCATCCGTATCCATACCTGTTGCAAGACCTGATAATCTTATACTACTTATACTTGACATAAAATCCCCCTACTACTTTCCTGATTTTATCTTTGCATCTACCTCATACCACATATCTCTTATTTCTTCTATAAGCGGAAGAGTATTATCTATTATAGTGATATCTTTTTTTATATTTGCTTTTGCAAGTTCATTTTTTATAAAATCATATATGTTATATAAATCTTCCATATACTTTGTGTTTTTATCCATAGTTATCATAAGTTCTAAAAATATATCTTGAACTCTAACTAACTCTTTATGCGCTCTTGCTATATCTTTGTTTAAAATAGCCATCCTAGCTATTTTTGTATATTTTACTGCACCATCTAATAGCATAAGCAGTAATTGTTGACTTGATGCCATATTTACAGAGTTTTGTTTGTATATATTGTACGGATTAGCTGTATACATGTTGTCCTCCTACTTTAAAATTTTTAATATATCCTTTGTTGTCGCTATAGCGTTTGAATTTTCGTCTTTTACTTTTTCATATACTTCTTTTCTAAGTATTACTTTTTCCTTAGGTGCTTTTATAGATATTTTTACACTTGATATATCTATTTTTTCTACTGTTATTTCTATATCATCACCTATTAATAATGACTCACCTTTTTTTCTTGAAATTACTAGCATATTATCACACCCTATTCTAATGGTTCTTTTATTTTATATTTATCATCTTGAAGTATTAATTGTTTACCTCTATTATTTTTTATGTTTATTATTATAGGTGCTTTTAAATTTGCTGTACTGTCTTTTAATGATTTTCCTAGTGTTATTAAACATATTACTAATACATCTTTTTCATCTTTTATATCTAATTCTTTTATAAATTCATCATCTAAGTCTATTTCATAGTCTGTTTTTATCTCAAATGGAGATATAGAAACAAAACCTATATTTGAATCTTCTTTTGAAACTATATTATAAAATCTTTCATTTCCTTCTATTGCACTTACATTAAAGTAATTATAACTTTCAAATCCCGGTATACCTTTTTCAAATAGTATTTCCATATTAACCTCCGATTATCTTATATAATCTAATATTGTAGGTTGTATTAACTTAGCTCCAACTTGTATTGATGCTTGATAAATCATTTCTGCTGATTTTAGTTCTATGAATTTTTCTACAACATCAGTGTCTTGAGTTTTAGAAAGTACATCTTGTATATTTAATATATCTTCGTCATTTAATTCTTTTATTTTTTCTGCAGTACTTACTCTAACTCCAAGTGATGTTCTTTCGTTAACTACATGATCAAATAATGTATCAATTTTACCTTTTGTGTCATTAAGTAAAGTTTCTTTTGCCTTTGCAGCTGTTTGTTCATCACCATTTGCTATATCATTCATAAGTGTAGATAAATTATTTATTTCATCTAATAAATTTACAGTATTTCCATTTCCATCTTTTATATTAAGTATTTCTCCAACTGAAATATTATAGTCAATATTAATTCCACTAGATATATCAGCTTTTAAGTCATCTGTATTTGGTATTGTTTGTCCATTTTTATCTTTACTAAATTCTAATTTAACTGTTCCATCTGGATTTTCAATAACTGTAATTGGTGCATCATCTACACTACTTCCACCAAATAAGTATTTCCCACCATGAGTTGAGTTAAGCGTATCTGCTAATTGCTTTATTTTTTCGTTCATATCTTCATTTAAAGATTTCATTTCATTTTGTGAGTAAGTTCCATTACCAACTTTTAAAATAGTTTCTTTTATTTCACCAAGTAGATTTCCCACATTATCTAATGCTCCATCTGTGGTATTCATCCAACCAACAGATTCATCTATATTATAATTATACTTTTCAGTGTATTTTATTTCATTGTTTATATTCATTATTTTTATAGCTTTATGTGGATCATCAGATACTGTGTTTATTACTTTTCCTGTACTGATTTGTTGATTTATTTTACTCATGTTAGTTAAATTATTTTGAGTATCATATAAGTGACTTCTCACCATAGATGCATTTGTTATTCTCATATTATCCTCCTAATTATCTAACCAATCCATTTACTACAACATCTAATAAAGAGTCTATTGTAGATATTACTTTTGCACTTGCATTATATGAATGTTGGAATTGTATTAGATTTACCATTTCTTCATCAAGAGATACCCCTGATACATTAAGTCTTAAGTTATCTATTTCTTCTAATAGTTTACTTTGATTTTTTTCATTTCTTATTACTTCTTTTGTTTCGTTTCCTAGCTTTTGTACTATATTGTTGTAATAATTACCTATAGTTATATCTTCACCATCTATAGTAATTTTTTCGTCTTTTAATTTGTACATTTTTTCTGCTTTTTCTGCAGTTATAACTAAGTCCTTAGGATTATTTACTAATTTATCATTAGCTTTAATGATAGGGTCTCCATTATCATTGAATATGAATATTTGTTGATCAGTTGCATCGACAGTGTTATCATTAAAATCTCTACCATTCATAACATTATTAACACCTTTAGTTAAGCCTTTTGCAAGTTCTTTTAAGTTAGATGTATATTCTGATATTTTATCAATCATATCTAATGACCCTTGAACTTCACCTGATACATTCCCAATATTTTTTAGTTCATCAAGTGTTACTTCTGTTTTATTTTCTAATTTTTCATTTATTAACTTTTGAACTTCAGTATTTTCTATATTTAGTTTGTGACTTAATTCATCAATTACACTATCTCTTTTATCCATAAGGTCATTAGGAGTTTTCCCACTTCCTTCGATAAGCTTTATATCTTTATTTAAGTCTCTAATTTGATTTATCATATCATTTATTTCTACTACATCATCATTTAGCTTTTTCTCAGCTTGAGTAGCTAATTTATCTAACTTTTCTTTTACGTCACTTATATTAGTAGCTAAATACTTAGCATTTTGTATTACTATATCTTTTGCTCCTGTATCATTAGGGCTTTTGCTAAGTTCTTGCCAGCTTGAGAAAAAGTCACTCATAGATCCTGATATTGCTGAATCTGATGGTTCATTAAATATTTTTTCTATATTTGTATAGTGTTGATATTTTATACTAATTTCTCCGTAGTTATGCGATTCACTTCTATATTGAAAATCATAAAATGTATTTCTTATTCTTATTACATCTGTAGCTTGTACTCCAGTTCCTATTTGCCCTGGACCCATACTACTGTTATAACCAGGATTACTGTATGCATTTTTTGCACTTTGCTCTACTCTTTGTCTAGAATACCCTGGTGTATTTATATTATTTATATTATGAGATGTTGTCTGTATAGAGGCTTGACTTACACTCATACCCGTTCCTGCTGAGTGTAAACTACCTATTAATCCTGCCATAAATTCCCTCCAAGTTTTACTTACCTACTTTTCCATATGCATTATAAACACCTATATCTTTGCTCGGTTTTATAAGGTTTATCATTTTCTTTGTAAAAAATAATCTTTGCTTTATAAGAGTATCATTTGCTTCCTTTTGAAGTTGCACCATTTTTATGGTACTTACTATTTCTTCATATGCACTTTTTATATTTTCATCATCACAAAGTGAAATAGTCTCTCTCATACTAGCTTCACTTCCCATGATATTTCTTCTTTGTATTTCAATTTTGGCTAACTCCTTAGAAGCCTCATCTAATTTTGAAGCAATTTTATCCATCTGTATCGCATCTTTATTTATAATACAGTCATATTGCTCATCTAATAAACTTAATAGCTTTTTTAAAATACTTTTTTCTTCATATATTATTACTTTAATATCAGGATTCAATTAAATCTCCCCCTTAGTACGTTCTATAATCTTTTTAGCTAATTCATTAGAATCAATTCTATAAGTATTATTTTCTATTTTGCTCTTTATTTCAGCTATTTTCTCTAATCTATCTTTATCTTCACTCGAGTTTACTTTATTTAAATACATACCTAAATCTGATATTTCAATAGTATCTTTGTTGTTTGCTTTTACTGTTTGTTTTATTTCTTGCTTACTTCTTGTATATATATTTTCTATTCCTTTAAACTTTACTGAAGCTATATTCATAGAGAGCCTCCTTTATAATTGAATCTTATTAATTTTCTTCCTCTGTTTTTACATTAGATAATCTTATTGCCAGTTTATTATCTAATATCATACTTTCTCCACTTGCAATTAACTTCCCATTTACACTAATGTCTAATGCTTCTTCTACAGGCTTGTCTAGTACTATGACATCTCCTATTTTATAATTAACTATTCTTCCAATCTTCTCTTTAGTTGATCCCATTGATACAGATACATCCATCAATCCTTCCATTATATCATTTACAGCACTTAGTGGTTGTTTTTCAGTTTCTACTAATTGCTCAAACTTTACTTCATATATTTCATCAGTTTTTATTGAATTTTCCATATTATCCTCCCTTACATATAAATATCTAATAATAATCCGTTTATTTCATCTATTTGAGATGCTATATTTATATTGCTTTGTTCTTCATAAATTAATTCTCTCGTCATATTCTCCAATTTTTCATTTATGGTATTTACTGTTGTAAAATAATTTCTATCCCAAAAACTTGTATTTTTATTTATATCATATATATAGTCAACTACAGATTTAAGATAGTCTTTTATTAACTTTTTATATTGTATAACATCGCCATAACACTTTGTTGCAACTAGTTTTTCTCCAGTTTTTTTAATTTCCGTCATTTGTAACTCTAATTCTTCTTTTGTTTTTGCCCTACGAGCTAAGTTAAAACTATCACTAAAATTAGCTTTTTCTTTACTACCTTTACTTTCTACACTTAAGTTTCTATTATGGGTTATGCTTCCTACTTTCATTTGACTCTCCTTTCTTTGTAGTTGTATGATATATATCTATCCCTTGTAATATTTCATAACTTTAGGCACGTAATTTTGAGTTTCCTTAGGCATTTTGTAAATATCATTAATTGATTTTACACCTCTTTTTGCCATTCTTGTTGGACCTCCATTGTATGCCATAAGAGCCATTTCTACATCTCCATTGTACTTATCTAAGTATTCTTTTATGTGTCTTGTTCCTCCATCTATATTTTGTTCAATATCAAATGGGTCAGTTACATCAAGATCTCTACAATTTTCTGGCATAAGTTGCATTAAGCCTTTTGCCCCTGCCTTAGATACACAATTAGGATTAAAGTTTGATTCAATTTTTATAATTGCTCTTATTAAGTTTTCATCTACTCCATATTTTTTAGATGATATGCTTATAGCTTTATCTATTCTTTCATTCACGCTCTCGTCTTTATTTGAACTTTCAACTTTATTTGTATTTTGAGTACTATTTAAAGTTTCTAAACTATTTTCAATATTATCTAAAATATCACCTGATTGATAACTATTGTTATTTTTATTTACTTCTGATACAGCTTTAAGAAGACTTATTAAAACAATATCAAAAGCATTACTACTTGATGATGAATTACAACTACATCCACCTGTCAATGATGACATTGATGTTAAATTGCTTATACCATATATGCTGTTAGTCACTATTATCACCCCACGTAATTCTTATAATACTAATTTATACGGTAACATTACATTTTTCTTTAACTAGATTTATTATTATGATTAAAAAAAATAAGTAGATAGTTTATTTAGCTATCTACTTATTTCTTTATTTTATATTATTTTTTCTTCTGTTTCTCTTATTAAACATTGATAATAATCCTAATGATCCTATTCCACTTAATATATATGACCATAATCCACCATCATAAGTTTTAGTATTTTCTTCTTTAATAGTATGTACTATTTAAAACAATCAGTCCTGATAAAACCAATGACGATAATTTTTTGTTCATATCTTTTCTTCATATTTTCATTTACGTATTATGCATTACAACTTTTATTATATTTCATTCCGTTCTGTTTTGTAGTATTTTGTGGTAAAATTTCGTTCTCCACTTGTGATACTTTTGTTTACAATAAATAAAGTCTCTTAAAGTACATATACTAATTTTGTATTTTAAGAGACTTTTCAAAATATCTATTTAATTATGGTCGCCTTGCGTTTATAAACTTTTTATCATAGTATCCTGTTAGTGTGGATTTTATAACTCCCTTTTTAGAGTTTGCTGCATGTATAAATTCATTATTGCCTATATACATTCCAACATGGCTTACTTTACCTTTGTCCATAGTATCAAAAAATACTAAATCTCCTGGTTGCAAATTCTCTCTAGAGACAGCTTGTCCAACTTTACTTTGATCCTCTGATACTCTTGGTATATCTTTTCCTAATGCATTTTTGTAAATATATCTAACAAGGCCTGAACAATCAAAAGAGTCAGGTCCATTAGCTCCCCATACATATGGTTTACCTACTTGCTCTTTTAATAGTTTTATAGCTTTATCCATATTAGGATTGATACTTTCTGTATTGTTATTTACAGATGTAGTAATACTAGCAGATATATTGCTATTTACATTTGAGTTTTGATTATTAATTTGTATAGTTTGATTGTTACTATCTAAATTATTATTTATATTTGAATTACTTTCATATATCCTATTTTGATTAATTAGTCCAGTTAAAGTTACTATCATACCTAAAGAAGAAACTCCACTGTTACTACATGAACGATCACTACTGCTACTACCTAACAATCCTATAGAGCTTTGAAGTAGTTTACTAAAAGATTCATTATTTGAAACAGATTTACTAGTATTTGAATTATTTATCTCATATAACATAGTATTTAATATAATTCTACTTATATCACTCATTTATATTTAGCTACTCTTTGTATACTTGAATATATCTACAATAAACTAAAATTTATATTATTTCTTTTAGATATTATAATGAGTAGCAACTCCTTTCTTTGTTTTTTATAATATATTTGATAATATTATTATATTTATTATTATAACATACACAAGATTAAAATTTCTATCTAGTGAATTTTTAGATTTACTCGTTATACTAATTAAATATAATTCTTGAAAACACTAGAGTATAACAAGCTACTTTTTTATAGTTAAAAGATTTATATAGTAATCTCAATATACTTAACAAAATAGCTATCATAACAAATTAGTTTAAAATATATACATCATAGTTATAATTAATATTGTTAATATTATAATTCCTAGACTGTTCTCACTTATTTTATTAAAAATCATATGTAAGTATAAATTCATATAATAATATATACCATATTCATTTTCTTTTTTTATATCTTCTATGATAGCTTTTTTTATTATCGCTTGATGTTCTGTAATTTTACTACTTACAATTTGTTGTTCTATTTTTTTTAATTCTTTATCTAATATTTCTTCTTTATATTTATAATCTTTAAATGGTTCTTTTAAATATTCATATTCTCTTATTTCTTCTTTTAAATTCGGGTATTTTTCACTTATAAATTTTTCTTCAGATTTAGTTAGAGTTTTATTCTTAATTATTTTTAGTGCAATTAATCTCAATTTTTCATTATCTTTTTTATTGTTATTTAAAAATTTTTGAACTTGTTCTATTCCTGCCATTTTAAACTTAATTTCAGTTTTACTTAATATATTTTTTTTACTATCTAGATTTTTAATTTCTTTAGATAGTAATTGCTCTCTTTCCTGTTGTGTTTTACAATTCTTTAAATCTATTTTTAAATCATTAATATACTTTAATGTTTGTTGTGACATCTGCTTTATATGAGGGTACTTTTGTTTTAAAAAGTTTTCTTGATTAGAAGTAATTTCTTCTCCTTTAACTATTTTTAATGCTATTTTTTCTGCATTATCAAGTTCAGACTTTATATTTTTACTAGACTTTATCATTTCCTCCATAATTGTCGCTTTTATCTTAGATTGAAGCTCAGATAGATATCCATTTTTAGCTGTATTTGAGGTTTCCTTAGAAAATTTAAATAGTAATTGTTCTACTTCATCATGGTCTTTACATAGTTTTAATTCTTTTATAATGTTATTGTAATCTTTTAATGATTCTTCTGCCATTTGCTTCATATCTGGATATTTCTTTGATATAAATTCTAAATCTTTCTTACTTACCTCTTCACCTCTAACTATTTTCACACATATTAATTGTGCTTTTTCTATTTCTTCTTTTATTTTATTAAGAAAATTTTTAGCTATTGGTTGCTCAAATTTATCTATTTTTTTCATTTTAGGTGATGTATTATTCAATATATTATTATTTTCCATATTTATATTGCTATTTCTAAATGGATTATTATTAATACTATTCATTTTTAAAATTTCCTTTACTAACTGTTTGAATAATTTATAAAGTTATACTATATAAATTAATATACGGATAAAAGATACATATCATAATAGTTTGATTTTTATATTAATCTAATTTCATTGCACATAAAAAATTCGCTTCGCCTGAGCGACGTGTCGGCGAAACACTTCATATCGCCAACGACTTCGTCCGTTGCTCAAAATCTTTTTTACGCTCAAAACCAGTTGATTGATATTACTTACATTCAGAAGTTATCCACATTTTTTTAAATATTATAGTAAACGAACTTAATAATAAAGGTATGAAAATTATTAAATAAGTTAACAAATATAATATGAGTTATGATATAAAGTTTAAACAAAGAGCAGTAGAATACCAAAGAGAAGGCCATACTTACAAAGAAACTTGTAAAGTATTTAAAATATCTGAAACAACACTAACTAGGTGGATAAATAAAGAAAAGGAAGGTAAATTAGGTGAAGTAAAAATACAGGTTAGAAAACCAAAAAAGATTTATCCAGAAAAGTTAATTAATCTGTTGTGCTAGTTAATCGCTAAATATATTGAAAATACTATATATAGTTTTTTGACTACTGTAGTTTCATATAGTAAAACCTAGGATTTTCAATGATTAAATTTAACTAGCACAACGAGTTAATTAAATATATAGAAAAACATCCAGATGCATATTTAGTTGAGATTGCAGA
>ERZ1673737.328-NODE-328-length-64674-cov-39.557916_pt1 | contig 64674 bp, 63 predicted proteins | sample MGYA00580211_ERZ1673737 | MGnify/ENA primary metagenome ERZ1673737 (study PRJEB41218, sample SAMN15661789) | gut metagenome | host: Homo sapiens | place: Canada: London | collected 2015-08-20/2019-03-30 | study: EMG produced TPA metagenomics assembly of... | reverse complement strand
TTTAGTTTTGCAATAGAACTTGATTCCCGCAGCCGCCAACGCATCCGTGATGCGACTGCCTTGGTAGGGATCAGAAACGGTTGCGACTTGCGATTTGAAAAACTGCTCTAGCATAAAAGGATCTCCTATATACACTCTAAAAGAAATCTCTTGCGTTTCTTACTGGAATAACGAAATTTAAGCCCAATTTATTTCGTTTGTCTACAAAATTTTTCAAAATCGTATAGCTGCACATAAATTCATGGAAAATTTGTTGCATAATCACAGTTTTGTTTATCTGCATCGCTATTGAGGACGAATACGGCAATACTCCAACGCAGCGGGCGGAACTGGACTGGCTGCTCTACAACAAGCCCTTGGAGTATGCTCAGCTTGTGCTGGGTGGTGAGATTGAGCATTATCTCTCACTCAGCTGTGACCATGGCAGATTTAGAGGATTGACCTTTAATTAAAATATCCAAGGCAAAACAACAGCCCTCTACTTGCAGTCGTTGCAAATAGAGGGCTCATGGTTAGTTAGTAGTTCAACCTATTATGGTAACCATCTGAAAATACTGATACTGGTATTCATCTTCTAATACCGCCTGCATTTCTTCCATGTATAGCGGGTCTTTCAACAGTTTGGGATGAAATGCTCGCTCTCTCCAGAGTCGGACTCCAATTTCGGGAAAAAAATATTCCGTTCCCAGTTGCAAGTCCTTTTCGTTGCAAATAACGTTGTCCTTTTCCATTAAGCTATCAATAATACACTCGGCGGCTGTATTAAACATATCCATCCCGAACAATTTTATTGATGCCACTTTAGACAAATCACGCTGGATGCCGATTTCAGCAGCTTTTCCGTTCCGATACTGCACAAGAAAGAACGAATCATTATCCATATATCGTCCGGTTATCAAATTAGGGTCATCGGTTTCCGCACAACATTCCATTTGCATTGCTTCATCAGAAGAATTCGACCACTGTTTCTTCATTTGTAGAAGAGCATTTTCTAATTCATCTGATGTCATGCCTAATTTTAATTGTCCAATTCCAATATGTGGTTCAATAATTATCTCTTTCATAACAAAACCTTATACCAAAAAGTGAGCCATACAAATGCAGCAGTTGCACATATCATCAGAACCAGTAGTATCGTACTTGCAAGTTTTTTCTCAATGGAAACTTTCTGATTTTCGCACAAGACAATTTGCTGAAGATTGTGAAATTCGGCTTCGCTGACATTTCCATTTAACGCTTTCCATGTATTGCGGCGTTCTGTAACCAGCAAGAAATCAGACAGCATTTCCATAAAAATGACGGCGAAAAATGCCAGAGAAAAGAACCACATACCATTCCATTGAAGTTCTGTCAACACACTCTGAAGGCTTGCAGGCTTTAATGACACTAACGAAATAATGTAAATCAACGTGTTGCAGAAGTCTCTTGCTAATGGCCCTTTTTGCTTAAGAAAATCCATTTTCAACCCTTTCCTTTCATCTTTATTTTTGAAATATGTGTTCTATTTTTCTGCACCGGAATCACCCTCTCATAATTTAGAATCAAAAGCAAAATTTATAAGATGCAAAGCGATTGTGCGTCATATTTTGCTTTATCAAAAATTGTTGAAAGCAGAACCCCCTCAACATTTAGGTTAGAAACGCGTTCTATAAGTTTTGTTTTATCATTGAAAGGGCAAAGTCTTTCAATAATGATTCCGTCAGTGTCACAGCAAAAATTCCAATAGCCTTCACTGTTTGTAATTGAATATTTCTTTCCATGATAAGCAAACTCTATTTCGCGTCCACAATTTAAATCCTCAATAATCATCTTAAACGGTACGTTGTTCACAGTTGTTCTCCTTAATATGCAGGCCCTCGTACGCCATTGTTCCAATCATGTCTATGGGGAAACGTATGGCCTGTTCCCCCGTGGCGATAATCAATATCCATATCCGCATTTCCATTCTTATCGTAATATCTTCTTTGCTTCACACCTTCACTATCTTCGAGATCCTTAGACGAATACGGGGTTCCGGTTTTAGGCAGAGAAGAGCCTTCAGAAGTACTTTGCGTTGAATGTTTATCTGTTGGTTCTCCAGTATTTTTTGCATCTTCATAAGCTTGTTCTGCTCGTTCAGCAAACCATTGAGTAACAGTGTCGTATACCCATGTGCCTACTTCATATATTAGTCAACGTAGTTTGCCTTGTGTTTGTGACAACTTTTTTGAAAAAATTTCTGCTTATTGTTATGTTTGTATGCTTATACAAAAAAGCACCATGCTATTTGTCAATTTCAACAAACAGCATGGTGTCTCATATTAAAATACGTTTTCAGCAATTCTCATAATCTCATCTCGGGAGGTGTTTCCCATAATCGTGTTTGAAACGCCTCCTCGCTCCCAGCTTAAAATATAAACGGCGTCTCCGTTTTCGCTTGCACTCGTTCCCAAAGTTGCATCTGCTTCTCCGACCTTTACGGTTTCGTACACTGTATGCTCATTATCAAATAGGGACTGCTGCCCCGGCTGGATAATTGAACAACGGACAGTGTAGCTTTCCTCTGTTTCTTTTGACGAGTAAACATGTAAAAAGTTTTCTGCTCGTTCAAATTTCTGCGCATCGTCCATTTCAAAGCCGTCCGGCACATAATGATCGCTGTATCCATCCGGTAATCGTTCCAACGGTTCGCCGTCCACTTGATACGTCAGCTGCTCTCAATGGGCAGGAACTTCTGAATCATCGTATAGACCGCCTTGCGGAAGTCTGCACTTACTGCAAGCGCACCGAAGGTCAGAATTATCAGCGTCAGGGCCGCAACAAGCACTCGCTTCAGCACCGGGCGGCGTTTATGCAATGCCGCTTTCAGGCGAGCATCCCATCGGGACGTGTCCGGGTAGCGTTCCTTAAGCTGTGCCGGAGTTGGCAGTTCGTCCAGTTCTTTTTGTGCATCTGCACGGAGTGCCATCATCAATGCAGCGTCAAAAGAAACTTCTGTCCGCTCACTCATGGCTGTTTAGCTCCTTCCACAATAGTTTTCTTCCACGGAAAAGCCGCATCCGAACCACTTCATCCGTCAGTCCAAGCGATTCGGCAATCTCCCGGTTGGTGTAGCCCATTGCTAAAAGGCGCAGTGGGTCACGGTACATCGGTTTCATCTGTCCAATCAATTCTGTCAGGTGTTGGATGTTATCGGTGCTGACTACTGCATCGTCCGGCACCGGGGCATCGTCTGGTGCGTCCGGGACTTCTTCCAGCGGTTCTTCTCGCTGCTTGCGAAGCATATCGTATGCACGGCTTCTACTACAACTAACGAGATAAGCGGCGAGTTCGTGACAGTTTTCTCGATGAATTTTAGAAAAATTTTTGGCAACGTACAAAAACACCTCTTGCAGTACATCTTCTGCCAGATATGAATCGCCCATAATTTTGTAAGCGGTATGGTAGACCAGCCGCTTGTAGGTATTATATACATCTATAAATTGTTCTTCGCTGCTCCGGTCATCCAGAACTGCCAGATACATTGCCAGCATTTTCGCCTACATCCCTCTTATCGGGAGGAATTATGTCAATTTGACACAATTCCTCTCTGCCCATTCAGATAAACCACCACGGCAATTCCAGCCACAGGTTATCTATGGCCTGTTCCTCGGTCTTTTTGGCACGGCCTTTCGTCAGGTGAAAGTATATCGCCGTGCCGATCAGCGGATGTTCCTCGCCATCGGTGAAGCCATAGCGGTACAGCAGATAGGTCTGCTCCCGTTGGGGCAGCCGTTTCAGGCCATCGTACAGTTCCCGGCGCGATTCCTGCTCTTCCATAATACTCTGCGGCTGCATGGCGTAGGGGTCAGCTATGGCTTCGATGCGCCGCAGTTGTTCCTCTCCCGGCAGAACATCGTCCAGCGAAACGCGCTGGTAGCAGATACCGTCCTTGTCCTCCGTTACCATCCGCTGCTCAAAAGCGGCAAAGGCATCCCGTACCATGTCCATCATGGCGTTGCGGATGGCAGGAACCGCATAGGTCAGAAACTTCATGCCGCGCGCTGCATCGAACTTCGGCACAGCTTTCCATAAGCCCAGATTGCCCGCCTGTTTCAAATCGTCCGTGTCAAGGTTCAGGCCAGACTGTGCCAGATTCATGCTGCGGAAAAGGTCATTTGCCACCTTGCCAATAAAGGACTTGTTGTTGTCGATCAGGCTGTCCAGCGCGGCAGCATCGCCTTTCTGTGCCAGCGCACAAAGCCGTTCATTCGTCTGCTTCATGGGCGTTTTCCTGCTCTGCAGCAGACTGCAAGATTCCCAACAGACCGCTTCGCAGCTGTTCCAGTGCTTCCGGCGTGGCTCCTTCCATACCCGAAACGCTGTCCAACATTGCATCTGTCAACTGCTCTGCCGTAATCGCTGGGTGCTGCACATCCTGCCCTTTGGTCAATTCGGTGAACATTTTCTCTGCCACTTTCTTGCTCATGGCTTCCTGCTCGGCGTAATGGCTCCCGATCCCCTTTTTGATTTCCTTGACCGCTGCCATGAAGTACATTTCAATGTCATCAAGGTCGCCTTGGTACACAGGCTTTCTCCGAAGGCTGATGTCCTTTGCGGCTTTGGCTGCTTCCGGGGTCTTGACCTTTGTGCGCAGCAGGGTGCTCAATGTCGTGAGCATGGCGTTCTGTGCTGCGATGCCGGAAGCAAAAGTATCATCAAAATACTGCGATATGCGGTAAGTAAGCTCTGCAAAGCGGGCGTTTTCCAGCAGCAGGTTGACCACCTCTGTATTGACACGCCCTGTGTAGAGGTTCTTTGCAGCCTCTACGGACAGGCCAAGTTCGGCAATGTCGTAGTTCTTGCGGTCGGGGATGTTGGTTTCTCCCAGCAGAAAATCCGTAGACACGTTGAACAGCCTTGCAATCTTCAGCACCTGCTCATGGGTCAGAGTCCCTTTTGCACCGCTGATGAAGCGGCTGATGGTGCTCTTGGAGCAGCCGATTTCCTTGGCAAGCTCCGGTTGGCTGATGTTGTGCTCTTTCATCAAGTCCGCAAGACGGACGTTGGACGGTGCGGGCAGATATTCCTGCGCCATGTGGTCGGCCCTCCTTTTTGAGCTTTTTCCTCATTATAATACGCTCTGCCGTTTTGTTCAATATACGGTTACCTCTCCGCCCTTGCTGTTGCAGTCCTGCAACCAGTGAGGGCATTTTTCTTTTTCCGTTGCAGTTCTGCCGCTTTTTCGCCTTTCCTGCAAAATTTTCCGTATATTCAGGCAGGAAGCAAAAAACACCAGAGTTCCCACTTTGGGGTACTCTGGTGCAACGCACGAAACAAAGGAGGAATGCCCTTGAGCCTGTATCAAACTGTCAAGTCCGCCATCACCGTTCGGCAGGTGGGAGAGATGTACGGCATGGGACCCGACCGCCATGGCATGGTGTGCTGTCCGTTCCACTCCGACAACCACCCCAGTATGATGCTGAACGAATCCTACTATTACTGTTTCGCTTGCGGGGCCAATGGAGATGCCATCGACCTCACCGCCAAGCTGTTCGACCTGAACCCCCGGCAAGCCGCCGAGAAGCTGATAACTGACTTCGGGCTTGACCCGGACAAGCCGCCCGCCAATGCCATCGCTCTGCCGCCGCCCAAGCGTGGCCTGACGGACGAGCAGTGGGCAAACATCGCCTACTGCCTGCGGGTGCTGACCGACTATCTCGACCTGCTGCACGACTGGCGAGAGCGTTACAAGCCCGCCAGCCCGGAGGAGCCGCATGACCCACGGTTTGAAGAAGCCCTCCACATGACCGAGACCATCGAACACCTGACGGACTGCGTTGCATTTGGAACGCCCCAGCAGAAGGCCGATGCCGCTGCACGACTGCTGTCCGGGTCGTACCTGCTGATGCTGGAGGAGCGCACCGACCGCCTTGCTCTGGCGAAGTGCGCCTGACAATTTATTCACCTGAAGTGGTGGGCCTCACCGTGAGACCCACCACTTCACTTTTCTAAAGGAGAACCACCGCATGAAGAAAAACATTTCCCGCAACCCTTTATGGCCGGACTGGTACAACGGCAAGAAGATCGATGAAGTCCAGTTTGGCCGTGCCTTTCTGGAACAGTGGCCGCTGAAATGCATCAACGGAACGCTGTACACGCTGGACGGTCCGGTGGAGGACGAAAGCGAGATCAAGCAGCGCATCTTGGAGAACATCGAGGAATATGTCACCTCCGGCCTGTCCAAAAAGGTCACCAACATTCTGGAGACCATCAAGCTGCTGGCCTTTTCCGACCCGTTCCCCATCGAACAGGACTGCATCCACCTCCAGAACGGCGTGTACCATCTGCCGGACGGCTCTTTTCAGGAGAGCCGCCTGTTCTGTCAGAACCGCTTACCTGTGAGATATGACCCCAAAGCCGCCAGCCCTGACCGCTGGCTGATCTTTCTGCACGAGCTGCTGGACGATGCCGACATCCCCACCTTGCAGGAATATCTGGGCTACTGCCTTATTCCCAGCACCAAAGGGCAGAAGATGATGCTCATTGTCGGCAAGGGCGGCGAGGGCAAGTCCCGCATCGGGCTGGTACTGAAACGGCTCATGGGAGATGCCGCCAGCAATGGCAGCGTCCAGAAAGTCGAGAACAACCGTTTTGCCCGCGCCGATCTGGAACGCCGCCTGCTGATGATCGATGACGACATGGACATGAACGCCCTGCCCAAGACCAACTATATCAAAACGATTGTCACTGCCGAAGCCAAGCTGGACTTGGAGCGCAAAGGTGTCCAGAGCTACCAGCGCGACATCTACGCCCGATTCCTCTGTTTTGGCAACGGTGCACTGACCTCGTTGTACGACCATTCGGATGGCTTCTTTCGTCGCCAGCTTATCCTGACCACCAAGGACAAACCCACCGACCGCATGGATGACCCTTTCCTTGTCGAAAAGATGTGTGCCGAGTTGGAGGGCATCCTGCTGTGGTGTCTGGAAGGGCTGCACCGGCTGGTGCAGAATGATTTCCGTTTCACGGTCAGCGAACGAGCCGCTGCCAATGTGGACACCATCAAACGCAGCAGCAACAATGTCATCGACTTCATGGAGTCCGAGGGCTACTTCCGCTTCAAGGCGGACTACTCCATCAGCTCCAAGGAGTTCTACGACATTTACAAGCAGTGGTGCGAAGATAACGCCTGTCACAGCGTATCGGCGATCCGTTTCAGCGCAGAACTGCGCCAGAATGACCGTCGCTACAACCTTGAAGCCACCAACAACATCTACCTGCCCGGTGGCCGCAGGGTGCGCGGTTTTGCAGGCATCGAACCGCTTGTCCACCCCTGCCCGTAAAAAGTGCATTTTTTCACGGAAGAAGTTCGTACAACCTGTACGGTCTGTACTTGTACGCACCTGTACGGCGAATCGAAGCAAATTAAAACGTGGTATCGTTTATATTTTGGATTCCTGTACGTCGTACAGACCGTACAGGTTATTTGAAGTCCGTACGCAATTTTTTCAAATGCGTACGGAGCAATCAAGTTCGCATTGTGCGAACTTGTCGGGGCGAGGCCCCTCCATCTTGCTGGCGCAAGACCGTTCGGTCACTTAAAAGCCCCACTGGGGCTTTCATTGCTTCGCAAACGTGAACTCGATTAACTCTCCCGCAGGAGACGTTCCCCCTCGGAGAGTCCTCGAAGAGCCCACTACACTTTGCAGCCCATAGGGATGAAAGTGTTATAGTGGGTTATTACACTTCCGAAGAAGTGCATCTCCGTTCCCCGTCACCTCTCGATGAACCTTGAAAGGAGGGATGCCCTTTGGCAAGAAATGATGGTATTGACCGCACCAGTGTCCGAAATCTCGCCGTTTCAGACAAAGCCGTTGGCAACACCCAGCAGCACAACGAGCGCGAAAAGGACAGCTATCGGAACCCCGATATTATCCCCCAGCGCGCTGCATGGAACGTCCACTTCAAAAAGCCAACCGCCAGCTACACTGACCTATTTGCCCAACTGGAAGCCGCTGGAACCATTTCCACGCGCGGCCTGAAGCCGGATGCTACCCACTACTGTGAACTTGTCTTTGATGTCAACTCGGCCTACTTTGACAACCACGGCGGCTACGAGTTCGCCAAGCAGTTCTATGAGGATGCCTACCAAGCTGCCGTTCAAATCGTGGGCGGTGAGCAGTATATCCTCTCGGCAGTCATGCACGCCGATGAGATCAACCGTGCCATGACCGAAGCATTAGGCCGTGAAGTCTACCACTATCATCTCCATGTGGTCTATGTGCCTGTGGTGGAAAAGCAGATCCTCTGGTCGAAACGCTGCAAGGACAAGGCACTGGTCGGCACAGTCAAGGAGACCGTCATGCAGGTCAGCCGAAGCAAGAAGTGGGCTTCCAAGCCCCTGCTGGACGATGCCGGAAAGCCTGTCCTGCAAAAGAGCGGCAAGCCAGTCCTGAAGAAGTCGTACAGTGTCCTGCAAGACGATTTCTTCCACTATATGCGCAACGCCGGGTATACGGATGTAGAGCGCGGTGAGCGTGGCAGCACTGAAGAACACCTGACCGTCACCCAGTTCAAAGTCCAGCGGGAGCAGGAGCGACTGGACACTCTGACCGCCCAGATTGACCAGAAAGAGCAGCACCTCACCCAAACCAACAAAACCCTCTTCAAGACCGAAAAGGAACTTGCCGCTGTGCAGAAAAAGGCCACGCTCACGAAAGAAGCCCTCATTCATGCGCGCGATCTGGATTATATCGGCAAGCGCACCTTTCTCGGTAACTACTCGCTGACCGAAGAAGAATTTTCTAAGTTGAAAAAGCAGGCCGACCATGGCTATATGATGGACGTGGAGAACCTCCGCCTGAAAGAAGAACTTTCCACCGCCAAGAAGGAAGCTGCTCATTGGGGTCAAAAGTATCATGAACTCTGGTATGAAGTGAAGCCTTATCTGGACGCGCTCCACCGTGCGCCTGAACTGGTGCGCAGCTTTCTGGAAAAAATTCTTGCCCCCAAGCAGGAGCGTACTGTGAATGCGCCGCAGCGAAACCGCAAGCGTGGTCAGAATATGGAACTTTGAGTTTCGGAGGATACCATTTGAACAAAAAGAAGAAGTCAAACAAATCCGGCTACCCGGATGAAGCAATCAAGACCCTTGCACGTTGCTTTTATCCCTCCATGGTTGAGTTTTTCAACAGCGAGGAAGGCCAGCGTGAATATGAGGAATGGCTGAAAGAGCAGGAAGCACTACCAGCCTTGCCTGTTGCAGCATAAAAACAGCAGGACGCTCCCGGTAAAGAGGGAACGCCCTGCCTTATATAGGTGTATCTCACCGAGGTGTGTCCAGTTGGGCACACCTCTTATTTTTTGCCCTTAATCTTCTAACCCATGGCTCCCGGCTGCATTTTTCAAATATTCCTCTGGGTCGCCGTTCAGAATCAAATCGGCATAGCTCAGCGGGTCATTGTAGATAAGGTAGTCCAACTCCGCTCTCTGTGCCATAGTCACGTCCAGCGCATCCTCGACCCCGGTGCAGTCAATGGAGATTTTTCTCCCATCCCGGAGCAGCAGTTCCACGCAGCCAGTGTCCATATTAAACTTGCAGGCTCTTTCATCGTACTTCATCATCGTGTCCTCCAAACGCTTATTGTGTGGTTACGGTCTATGACAAGGTATCGGAGTTTTACGCCGTTCACGGGAGCCTTCATTGTTGTACCCGAAGAAAACGAAAAATCCGAACCCTTCTCCAATCGGAAACAGGTTCGGATTTTTCTTGTTTGGTGGGCGCGGGTGGATTCGAACCACCGAAGCTGAAAGCAGCAGATTTACAGTCTGTCCCCATTGGCCACTCGGGAACACGCCCATATTCAGTTGTTGTGCATCCGTGCACCGGACGACTTGTTTATTTTAGCATGAGAAAAGGGTTTTGTCAACCACCTTTTTTCACTTTTTTTCAGCAGGCTCACAGTCCCCTGCCCGCCGCGCTTCATCCGGTTGAATTGCGTCCTGTTTTATGTTAAAATAATGTAAAAATTCTACACATTTTACAGGCAGGAGTGGGTCATTGCATGGAGTCAACAATCAGCGCCGCCCCGCAAATTTCTATCGACCGGGAAAAGACGCTGCGCAGCCACCGGCGTTACTGGGTGCTGCGGCGTGCACAGGACATCGTATTCTCCCTGCTGGCGCTGATCCTGCTTGCGCCGATGGCACTGCTGATCAGCCTTGCCATCGTGCTGGACAGCCCCGGAGACGGAGCTATTTTCCGGCAGCGGCGGGTAGGACGGGACGGCAAGCTGTTCTGGCTGTATAAGTTTCGCACCATGTGCCCGGACGCCGAGGAGCAGCTGAATGAGCTGCTGAGCCAGAACCAGATGGACGGCCCGGTGTTCAAGATCAAGGGCGACCCCCGCATTACCCGGGTGGGACGTTTTCTGCGCAAGACCAGTCTGGACGAGCTGCCACAGCTGCTCAACGTGCTGCAGGGCGATATGAGCATCGTGGGGCCGCGCCCCGCACTGCCCCGGGAGGTAGAGCTGTACAGCGACTACCAGCGCCAGCGGCTGTACGTCACCCCCGGACTGAGCTGCTACTGGCAGATTGCACCCCACCGTAACGAGATGAGCTTTGACGAGTGGGTGGCGCTGGATTTGAAATACATCCAGGAGCGCAGCTTCTGGGTGGACTGGAAGATCATCTTCCTCACCGTCCGCGCCATGCTCATGAAATATGGAGAGTGACAAAAGCGCCTGTTGTGCATCCGCACAACAGGCGCTTTCGTTACGTTTATTTCAGCACCGCACCCAGATTTGCACTGGTGACCATGCGGGCGTAACGGCTCAGCCAGCCGGTCTTGATGTTGGGCTCGGGCGCAACGTACTTTGCCTTGCGCTCGGCCAGCACTGCGTCGCTGACCTCCAGCGTGATGGAGGCGTTGGGGATATCGATGGTAATGGTATCCCCTTCCTCGATCAGGCCGATGGGGCCGCCGGAGGCCGCCTCCGGGCTGACGTGACCGATGGCAGCACCGCGGGATGCGCCGGAGAAGCGGCCATCCGTGATGAGGGCTACCGTCTTATCCAGCTTCATGCCTGCCAGCGCAGAGGTGGGGTTGAGCATCTCCCGCATACCCGGGCCGCCCTTGGGGCCTTCGTAGCGGATGACCACCACATCGCCCGGGACGATCTTGCCCGCGTAGATGGCGGCGATGGCTTCCTCCTCGCTGTTGAACACCCGCGCCGGGCCTGCGTGCTGCTGCATCTCCGGGGCCACGGCGCTGCGCTTGACCACACAGCCGTCCGGGGCAATGTTGCCCCACAGGATCTGCAGACCGCCGGTCTCAGAGTAGGGGTTCTCGATGGGACGGATGGCCTTTTCGTTCAGGATATGGGCACCCTTGATGTTCTCGCCAAGGGTCTTGCCGGTGACGGTGGGCACGTCCAAGTCCAGCAGGCCCTTCTTGGCCAGCTCCGCCTGCACTGCCGGGATGCCGCCCGCTGCGTACAGATCCGGCATATGGGTGGGGCCTGCCGGTGCCAGATGGCACAGGTTGGGGGTCTTGGCGCTGATTTCGTTGAACAGCTTCAGGTCGATGGGCACACCGGCCTCGTAGGCGATAGCCAGCAGGTGCAGCACCGTGTTGGTGGAGCAGCCCAGCGCCATATCACAGGTCAGCGCGTTGCGGATGGAGCGCTCGTTGATGATCTGGCGCGCGGTGATGCCCTTGCGCACCATCTCCATCACAGCCATACCGGCGTGCTTTGCCAGCTGCAGACGCTTGGAGTACACAGCCGGGATGGTGCCGTTGCCGGGCAGTGCGATGCCGATGGCCTCGCACAGGCAGTTCATGCTGTTGGCGGTGTACATACCGGAGCAGCTGCCGCAGCTGGGACAGCAGTTGCAGGTGCAGTCCTCCAGCTGCTCGTCGGTGATCATACCGGCCTTATAAGCGCCCACGGCCTCGAACATCTTGGAAAGGCTCACTTCCTCGCCGCCGTAAGTACCGGCCAGCATGGGGCCGCCGGAGCAGACCACAGCGGGCACATCCATACGAACCGCTGCCATCACCATGCCGGGCACGATCTTATCGCAGTTGGGCACCAGCACAAGGCCGTCCAGCTGGTGTGCCATCAGCATGGTCTCCACACTGTCGCAGATCAGCTCGCGGGAGGCCAGAGAGTACTTCATGCCCACATGACCCATGGCGATGCCGTCGCATACACCGATGGCGGGGATCAGGATGGGCGTACCGCCGGCCATCTGCACACCGGCCTTGACGGCCTCGGCGATCTTATCCAGATTCATGTGTCCGGGCACGATCTCGCTGTAGGCGCTCACCACGCCGATGAGGGGGCGCTCCAGTTCCTCCGGGGTGTAGCCCAGCGCATAAAACAGGCTGCGGTTGGGCGCGCGCTCCGAGCCCTTGGTCACGTTGTCACTTCTCATTGCAAATCCTCTTTTCTGATAAAGCCCTCTCCGTCACGGCTGCGCCGTGCCACCTCTCCCGAGGGGGAGAGGTTTTCGCTGAGGAGCTATAAGATTCCCTTTTCAACAAAAACTCCCCCTTTCGGGGGAGCTGGCCGCCGAAAGGCGGCCTGAGAGGGTTTTCCTCTTACTTCTTCAGCCAGCTCATCATGCTGCGCAGCTCAGCACCCACCTTCTCGATGGGCAGCTCGGCCTCCATACGGCGCTTGGCAAGGAAGTGCACCTTGCGGCCGCCCTTGGGGCTCATCTCGGTCAGGAACTCGGAGGCAAAGGTGCCGTCCTGGATCTCGGTCAGCACCTTCTTCATCTCCTTGCGGGTCTCCTCGGTGATCAGGCGCTTGCCGGTGCGGTAATCGCCGTACTCAGCGGTGTTGGAGATGGAGTAGCGCATCTTGGAGAAGCCGCCCTCGTTGATCAGGTCAACGATCAGCTTCATCTCGTGGCAGGTCTCAAAGTAGGCCATCTCGGGCTCGTAGCCAGCCTCCACCAGGGTGTCGAAGCCTGCGTGGATCAGCTCGCAGACGCCGCCGCACAGCACGGCCTGCTCGCCGAACAGGTCGGTCTCGGTCTCCTCCTTGAAGGTGGTCTGCAGGATGCCTGCACGGCCAGCGCCGATGCCGGAAGCGTAAGCCAGAGCGATGTCCTTTGCCTTGCCGGTGTAATCCTGCTCCACGCAGATCAGAGAGGGGCAGCCCTCGCCCTCGGTGTACAGGCGGCGGACGATGTGGCCGGGGCCCTTGGGAGCGATCATGATCACGTCAACGTTCTTGGGAGCGGTGATGGTCTTGAAGTGGATGTTGAAGCCGTGTGCAAAGGCCAGTGCCTTGCCCTCAGTCATGTAGGGAGCAACCTGGGTGTTGTAGATATCGGCGCACAGCTCATCGGGCACCAGCATCATGACAACATCGCCGGCCTTGGCAGCCTCTTCCACTTCCATTACCTTGAAGTTTTCGTGGGTGGCAGCGAACTCAGAAGCCTTTGCCCAGTGAGCAGAGCCCTTGCGCAGACCCACCACAACGTTGACGCCGCTCTCGGCCAGATTCTCAGAGTGTGCATGACCCTGGCTGCCGAAGCCGATGACAGCGACGGTCTTGCCGTCCAGCACGCCGAGGTTGCAGTCGGAATCGTAGTATTTCTTGATAGCCATAATCGTTAGTCTCCTTTTACATTAACTGGTTGGTTTATCTTCCGGTCTTGTATGCTCTGTTCTATCTTTCGCTCATCCTGAGCGGAAAAGCAATGTAATTATGCCCGTCTTGCGCCCGGCGGGGGCAGCTGGACGGAGCGCACCTCCTGCGGCGGCTTCTGGATATGCTGGTGCATCCCGCCGCGCTCCAGTGCGGTAACGCCGGTGCGGCACTGCTCAAGGATGTTGTAGCCCTCGAACATTTTCAAAAATGCGTCCAGCTTGTCCGGCCGGCCGATCAACTCAAACACCATGCTGTCCGGGGAAAGATCAATGATCTTTGCCTTGTAGATGCAGGCGATCTCCCGCAGCTCTGTGCGGTTGTGCACGTCCGATTCCACCTTGAGCAGCAGCAGCTCCCGCTCCAGCGCTTTTTCGCTGTCCAGCACGAACACCTGCCGGGTGACTTCCAGCCGCTCGGTCTGCAATACCAGCTGCTGCAAGGCCTTTTCATCGCTGGTAATGGTCACTGTGATGCGGCTAACTGCCGGGTCGTTGGTGGCGGACACCGTAAGGCTGTCGATATTGAAGCCGCGGCGGCAGAACAGGCTGGACACCCGGGCCAGAACGCCGCTCTGGTTGTCCACCAGCAGGCTGATGACCCTGCGCTGATCAGATTCCATGATGCTGTGTCCTCCTTATTCCATGATGATGTCGTTGATATCGCCGCCGCCGGGGATCATAGGCAGCACCTTTTCGTCCTTGTCAATGATGCACTCGATCCAGGTGGGGCCTTTCTGCTGCAAGGCATCCGCAAAGGCTTCCTGAAACTCCGGCAGGTTAGTGCAGCGGTAGCCCTTCAGGCCAAAGCCGTCTGCCAGCTTGACAAAATCTGTCTTGCGGTGGGGGTCGGTCTGGCTGTAACGCTTGCCGTAAAAGCTGGTCTGCCACTGGCGCACCATGCCCAGCACCGAGTTGTTGAAGATGACCGTGATGATGGGCAGCTCGTAGCTGACGGCGGTGCAGGCTTCGTTCAGGTTCATGTGGAAGGAGGCGTCACCGGTAAACATCACCACACGCTGCTGGCGTCCCAGTGCCATCTGGGCACCAATGGCAGCGCCGTAGCCAAAGCCCATGGTGCCAAGGCCGCCGCTGGTGATAAAGCCGCGGCTCTTGGTGTGGCGCAGGTACTGCGCCGCCCACATCTGGTGCTGACCCACGTCGGTAACATACACGGCGTCGGGGCCGCACTGGTTGCACACCTCGCCGATGACCTGATGGGGCATCAGCCGGGTGGGGTCGGACACAGGGTGGTAATCCTGTGCCTGCCAGCTCTGGATCATCGTCATCCATTCCGGGTGCTTGGCGGGCTTGATCTGGGGCAGCATGGCGTTCAGCACATAGGCTGCATCGCCCACGATGGAAAGATCCACGTCCACGTTCTTGCCCAGCTCGCTGGCGTCGATATCGATCTGGATGATGGTGGCGTTCTTGGCAAAGGTCTTGGGGTTCAGCGCCACACGGTCGGAAAAGCGGGTGCCCACCGCGATGAGCACATCGCACTCTGCCACCGCCCGGTTGGAGGTGTAGCAGCCGTGCATCCCCAGCATGCCCAGATTCATCGGGTCGCCGTAGGGCACAACGCCTGCGGCCATCAGGGTGTAGGTGGCGGGGATCTCCGCCTTGTGCAGCAGATCCCGCAAGGGCTGGCAGCTGGCTGCGCTGCGCACGCCGCCGCCAAAGTACACCAGCGGACGCTGGGCGGCGTTGATGAGGTCTGCCGCCCAGTGCACCTGCTCCTCATTATAGGTAGTCACGGTGCGGATAGGCTCCGGCTGCTTGGGGGTGAACTCGCACACTGCTGCGGTCACGTCCTTGGGAATATCCACCAGCACCGGGCCCTTGCGGCCGCTCTGTGCAATGCGGAAAGCTGCCCGCATGGTGTCAGCCAAGTCCTCTACCCGGCGCACCGTGAAGTTATGCTTTGTGATGGGCACCGTGATGCCCTCGATGTACGCTTCCTGAAAGCCGTCCTTGCCAATGCTGCTGGTGGGCACGTTGCCGGTAAAGGCCACCATGGGCACCGAGTCCATATAAGCGGTGGCAATGCCGGTGACCAGATTGGTAGCGCCCGGGCCGCTGGTGGCCAGCACCACGCCGGTGCGGCCGGTGGCGCGGGCGTAGCCGTCCGCTGCATGGGCTGCGCCCTGCTCGTGGGCGGTAAGCACATGGGTGATGCGGTCGGCATTCTTATACAGTTCGTCGTAAAGGTTCAGCACAGCGCCGCCGGGGTAGCCAAAAAGAGTGTCCACTCCCTGCTCGCACAGGACCTCTACAAAGATCTGAGAACCATTCAACTGCATGGTGTTGCTCCTATTCCTGTTCCACTTCTTATCCATTCCCCCGGGGAGAGCTTTCGAAAAAGAAAAAGCCCTTGTCCCCTGCTTTCTTCAAGAGACAAAGACCTTGTAACATCAAGCTCTCTGCGGTACCACTCTCGTTGGCGTGCTGTGCACACCCTCTCACGGGCTTCCAACAAAGCCCTGCACGGTAACGGCTGCAACCGGCGCTGCTTACAGGGGTTTGCACCCGTTGGGCAGGCTGCTCCGGGATGATTTTTCGCACGAAACGCTGACTGCCTTGCACCAGACGGCAGCTCTCTGAACAGTGGGGATCGTGTGGTACTTTTTCCCATCTGCGCATTTGTTGATGTAAATTATACTATAAACCGGGCTTTTGTCAATCGACAATTTGTAACCTGAATCACCCCAAAGATGAAGCATTTTTAACACCCCTTGCATCCCCGCCCGAACCGCTGTATACTTTTGATATCCGCGTACCTGCGTTTTGTAGGGTATGTGCCAATGGAGAGGAAAAGGGATCACCTATGAAACTGAGAGAATGGAATGCCCATCTGCATGGGCTTGTTGTGTTCCGCGCCCTGCTGAACGACCCTGTTGTGGCAAAGCTTTTAGACCTGACCGACCGCATGGAGGCGGGCTGCTCCTCCTACGGCCCGGTGTGCGATGCCGTAGCCGCCTTTGAGGCCGCTTTGTTCGAGTACACCACCAACTGGGGCAGCTACCTGAGCAATGCTGTGCTGGAGGCCGAGACCATCTGCGTGCGGCAGGCCGCTGCCGGGCAGCTGGACGCGCTGCTGCAAAGCGCCTTGGACAGCGAGCTGCAGTTTTTGCAGCAGCTGTGCGGGCTGACGCTGGACGAGTTGTTCCAGACCGCCTACTCGGAGCAGGCGCAGCGGCCGGAGTTGGCGTTCCTGCCCCGGTGGCAGACCTGTGAGCTTGACCTTGCCGCCGCCTACGCCCAGCGCATGAGCGAGGTGGGCAAAAAGGGCTACGGCATGTTTGCAAAGCACCATGTATTCACGGTGGAGAACGGCCAGCTTGTGCCGGTAAAATACCCCGACCCGCAGCGCCTTTCCGAGCTGCCCGGCTACGAGAAGGAGCGGGAAAAGGTGATTGCCAACACAAAGGCGCTGCTGGCCGGGATGCCCGCCAACAATGTGCTGCTGTACGGCGATGCCGGTACCGGCAAATCCAGCGCGGTAAAGGCCATTGCCAACGAGTTTGCGCCCGAGGGACTGCGGCTGGTAGAGGTAAAAAAGAACCAGCTGTACCAGATCCCCGACCTGATGGACAAGCTGGCGGCAAACCCGCTCAAGTTCATTTTGTTCATCGACGATCTGAGCTTTACCGCCAACGACGACAACTTTGCCGCCTTGAAGGCCATCTTGGAGGGCAGCGTAGGCGGACGCGCTCAGAACATTGCGGTGTACGCCACCTCCAACCGCCGCCACCTCATCAAGGAAACCCTCTCGGACCGCACCGGCGATGACATCCACGAGGCCGACACCCGGCAGGAGTTGATGAGCCTTTCCGCCCGGTTCGGCCTTACGGTCACCTTCCAGCGGCCGGAGAAGGCCCGGTTCGAGACCATTCTGGAGCAGCTTGCCAAGCAGCACAACATTCAGATGCCCACCGAGCAGCTGCTGCTCAAGGCCGAGGCCTTTGCCCTGCGTGCCGGCGGCCGCAGCCCCCGGGTGGCCAAGCAGTTCATCGAGCAATGCGAGGCCGGTGTGCAGAAGTAAACGCACCAGTTTTAAATGTTATCAAAAAGCGGGACACCAAAGCATCCGCAGATGCTCCGGTGTCCCGCTTTTCTTGTCTTATTTTTCGCTCAGTCCCGCACGGCGATGCACTCGATCTCCAGTTTTGCGCCCTTGGGGATGGCTGCCACCTGCACACAGCTGCGGGCGGGGAACGGCTCGGCAAAGGCCTTGGCGTACTCTGCGTTCACTGCGGCAAAATCGTTGATGTCGGCCAGAAAGATCACCGTCTTGACCACGTTGTTCATGGAAAGCCCCGCCTCGGCCAGAATCGCCTTCAGGTTGGCAAGGCTCTGGGCGGCCTGCTGCTCCACGGTATCAGCCATGGTGCCGGTGGCTGGGTCTACCGGGAGCTGCCCGGAAACAAACACCATATTGCCCAGATCCAGTGCCTGACTGTAAGGGCCGATGGCGGCAGGTGCGTTGGCGGTAGATACGACTTTCATAGTATATTTTCTCCTCTATATTACTTTAAGTTTAATGCAAATTCTCTTTTCGCTCAGGCAAACGATGAAGTTTACACACGCTCGCTGACCAGCTGGAAGCCGGCCTTAGTCAGCTCGGTGCGGATCTGCTCGATCTGGGCGGCATCGCGGGTCTCCAGCGTCAGCTTGAGGAAGCAGCTGGAGATGGGCATATTGGGGTCGGAGCCGTCATGCTGCACCGACACCACATTGCTGCCGCAGCGGGACACCACCTCGGCCACCTTTTTCAGCTGGCCGGGCTTGTCCTCCAGTGCGATGGTCAGGTTTGCCTTGCGGCCGCTCATGACAAGACCGCGGGTGATGACACGGTTCAGGATGTTCACATCAATGTTGCCGCCGGAGATGACGCAGGCCACCTTTTTGCCCTCTACCGGCAGCTTGTGGAACAGCACTGCCGCTACCGGCACAGCACCTGCACCCTCAGCCACCAGCTTCTGGTTCTCCATCAGGGAGAGGATGGCCGCCGCCGTCTCGTCCTCGGTCACGGTAACGATATCGTCCACATACTGCTCGCATAGCTGATAGGTCAGCTCGCCCGGGGTCTTGACCTGAATACCGTCCGCAAAGGTGGAAGCAGATTTCAGGGTCTGGTACTTGTGCTCGTGCAGGCTGCGGTACATACTGGGGGCACCCTCGGCCTGTACGCCGTACACCTTGACCTCCGGGCGCAGGGTCTTGATGGCAAAGGCAATGCCGGAGATCAGTCCGCCGCCGCCCACCGGCACCACCACAGCGTCCACATCCGGCAGCTGGTCAAGGATCTCCAAGCCGATGGTGCCCTGCCCGGCAATGACCTGCTCGTCATCGTAGGGGTGGATAAAGGTCATGTCGTACTCCTTTTGCAGCTGCACGGCCTTGTCGTGGGCTTCGTCGTAGGTGCCGGGCACAAGGCAGACCTCCGCGCCCAGATTTTTGGTGTTCTCCACCTTCATCAGGGGTGCGCCGTCCGGCATACAGACGATGCTGCGGATGCCGCGCCGGGTAGCCGCCAGCGCCACGCCCTGCGCATGGTTGCCCGCAGAGCAGGCAATCACGCCCTTGGCGCTCTCCTCCTCAGAAAGCTGGCTGATTTTATAGTAAGCGCCCCGCACCTTAAAGCTGCCGGTGGCCTGCAGGTTCTCAGTCTTGAGGTACAGCTGGCAGTCCTTGGACAGCTTGGGGGCTTCGATGAGGTCGGTCTTGCGCGCTACGTCCTTCAGCACAAAGGCGGCGTGGTAGATCTTATCCAGAGTCAGCATGACAGATACTTCCTTTATTTTTCGTGATGTCATCCAGTATAAGTTACAAAAATTGTTTTGTCAAATGAATTTCATTCACGATAAAAGGCGTAAAAAAGAGAAAGGCAAGGGTAAAGCCACTGCCTTTCTCTTTTTATTCTCATTACCGCCCACGGCCACCGCCGCCGCCGTGGCTGGAGCCGCCGCCCATGCCACCGAAGCCGCCGCCAAAGCTGCCGCCGCCGAAACCGCCGCGCCCGGCACCGCCCCCGAAGGAGCCGCCGCCCATGCCGCCAAAGCCGCCGTAGAAGCCGCCCGGCGGGGGCGGCGGCGGGCCGCGACGTCTGCGAGGAGGCCGCGGCCCGCCGAAGCACCACAGCCAGCCGCAGGGGCTGGCAAAAACATAGGCCACAGACCGGATGATGACGATGAGCAGCACAACGCTGACCACAAGGGTCAGGATGTCGGTCAGGGTGCTGCCGCCGCTGCTCTGCCCGCCCTGATAGCCGGGCTGCACGGTGCTGCCGTTGCCGGTGCCGCCGGAAAGACTGACCCCGTAGATGTCCGCGATGGTGTTTGCCACGTTCCGGGCACAGGTAGTTACCGCGCCGTCATAATCCTTTGCGGCGAACTGGTCCTCCATGGTCTGGGCGATGGCGCTGGACTGTTTTGCCAGCGTGGTGTTGCGGAAACCATCGCCGTAGGTCAGGTAGTAGTCACCATCCGCATACTGCGCCGACTCCATCACCAGCAGAATCAGAACACCGTTATTGTTGGAGGACGAACCGATGCCCCACGCGTTGAAAGCCTGTGTGGCGTAATCCTCTGTGGAATCATTGCCTGTGTATTCTACTGTCAGTACACCGATCTGCGCGCCGCTGCAGCTGGATTCCAGCTGGGCGTTCAGTTCGGTGATGGTCTGCACAGTGCTGCTGCTCAGCACACCGGCACCATCCACCACGCACTGATCCTTGGGCAGGCTGGGCAGTTGAGCGGCAAAGGCCGCCGGGCACAGCACCGCCGCGCTGACCACCACGGCCAGCACCAGTGCGCTGATGCGTTTTGCAAAGTTTTTCATGCGAAGGGCTCAACCTCCTTCACGCCGAACAAAGCGCCCAGCACACCGGCCGGGAAGCCGCCGACTTCCTTCTGATATTCATACACCGCCGTATTGTACTGCAAAGTACCAATGATGGTGGCTGCGCTGTTGAACTGGCCGTACTGCCCCTGCACCGCACCCATCTTCATGGGGTCTGCGGCCTGCTCCTGCAATTTTGCATACAGCTGGTCGATGGCGGCGTCCAGTGCCTGGTCGGCCTGATACAGCGCGTGCATCGCGCTGCCCTGATAATAGGGCAGCGAGGTCAGCGACTGGCTTTTGCCGCCGTTCTGCACCGCCTGCAGACAAGCGGAGAAATCGTTCAGAGCCGTCTGTGCAGCCAGCACCTCGGCGCTGTCTGCACCAAGAGTATTGGAGGCGGTGGTCAGGATGTTCGCCGCCGTATTCTCCCGGGTGGTCAGTTCCTCGCTCAGGTTATAGCCGTTGTCGGCGGCGACCCCTGCGGTGAACCACTGACGGGCAGTGTTGTACTTGCCGCGCAGCTTGGCGCTGCCAAAGCCGAAAAAGGCGGCCAGCATCACCACCACGCTCAAAGCCAGCGCCGCCGCCCGGGTGGAAAGCGCTGCGGGCAGCTTTGCTTCCAGTGCGGCCAGCTTCTGCTGGCGGGGCGTCAGCCTTACAGTCTGCTCCGGCTTTGCTTTTTCGCGGTAGCTGCCCGCGTCAAAGCCGCCGGGAGCGGTTTGTTTGTTCTGAGAAAAATCAGCGTTTGCCATTTCAGCTCCGGATCTCCATCATTTTGGTTTTCAGTTCGTCCTCGATGCGGGTCAGCTCCTGCTCGGCGGCGGCGCGCTTTGCGCGGCCCTCGCTCTGGATCTTGTTCAGTTCGTCCAGCGTCTCGATCAGGCTCTTGTTGGTCTGCTGCAGCGTCTCGATATCCACGATGCCGCGCTGGCTCTCCTTGGCGGTCTCGATGGTGCCCAGCTTCAGTGCCTCGGCGTTCTTCTTCAGCAGATCGTTGGTCATGTTGGTCACAGCGCGCTCTGCCTGCATGGCCTGCTGGCTGTGTGCCAGACCCAGTGCCAGCACCATCTGGTTCTTCCACAGCGGGATGGTGTTCACGATGGTGGACTGAATCTTTTCCGCCATCATGGTGTTGTTGTTCTGCAGCAGACGGATCTGTGGGCCCATCTGCAAACTGATGTTGCGGGTCAGTTCCAGATCATACAGCTTTTTCTCAAAGCGCTCGCACTGGTCCGCAAGGTCGCGGGCGGCCTGTGCATCCTCCGGCAGACCGGAGACCTTGGCCTTATCCATAGCCTGCTGCAGTTCGTTGGCACGCACATCGGCCAGCTTTTTCTTGCCGGCAAGGATATACATGCTCAGCTCCTTGAAGTAGGCCATGTTCAGCTCGTACATCTTGTCCAGCATGGCGATATCCTTGAGCAGCTGCACCTGATGGGCTTCCAGCATGGACTGGATCTTTTCCACGTTGGTCTCGGTCTTGTCGTACTTGGTCTTGAGGGCATCCAGCTGGCTGGTCTTTTTCTTGAAGAAGCCCATAATGCCCTTTTGCTGCTCCTCGTTGGCGTCAAAGCTCTTCAGCTCGCCAATGAGGTCGGTGATCATATCGCCCACCTCGCCCAGATCCTTGGTGGACACCTTGGAGAGGGCTGCTTCGGAGAAATCGCCGATCTTCTTCTGGCAGGCAGAGCCGTACTGCAGCACCTGCTGGCTGTTGGTGATATCGATCTTCTGGGCAAACTGATCCACCATGGCCTGCTCCTCGGGGCTCAGGTTCACCTGTGCCTCCGGGGCAGGGGCAGCGGCGGGCTTTTCCTCCTGCGGCACAGCGGCGGGGGTGGGGTCCAGCGTCAGGGTGGGCACTGCGGGGGCATCCAGATCAAAGTTCAGAGTATTGTCAGCCATAAGTGATTCCTTCCTTTCAAAATCCCGAGGGAATGTTCCGTTTTTACTTGCTCAGACCCTGCCCTTTCAGCATATTCTGCAAAACGGTCAGGTCTGCGGACAGGTCCATGCTCTCTGCCGCGTACAGGGCATCCAGCTGGTTTTCAAAAGCCGTGGCAATGGAGGCGGCGTTGTGCTCCACCTCGGCGCGGATGGCGGCGGCGTTCTCGCCCCGCACACCCTGCTTTGCAAGCTTTGCGTACTGCTGCAGAACGTTTACGGCGTCCGGCAGATAGTAGTTGGCAAACCGGCGCACCTGCTTTGCCTTGGCAGGGTTTGCTTCCACCGCTTCCACGATGGAGCGTCCCGCCTTTTCCATGCGGGTCATGGCGGCGGACAGCTGCGGGTCGGGTAAAGCCTCGTTCAGCGCGTGCAGGGTGTCCAGCTTCTGCTGGATATCGGTCAGCATCTGGTCCACATCCTCCACACCGGTGTGGAAGGGTACCTCGTGCTCCACCACCCGGGGCGGGCAGGTCTTTTTTGCCACGCCAAAGGCCACGGCGGCACCGCCCAGCGCCACCAGCAGCGCCCATAATTTATACACCGGCAACACCGCGCACAGCACCACGAACACCAGCGCCATGGCGTAAAAAGGCAGCACGCTGGGCTTTTGGGTGCGGATGATCTTGCTCATGGTCATTTCTCCTTGTCCGGGGCAGTGCGCCCCTTATGATATCCATAATACAACGTCCGCAAAAAAACGCAAGTATCCCGCAAAAGAATTTACAGCCTTGTCATCATTTTACGATCCAGTCCGCCAGCGCAGCGCCCCAAATCTCCTCCAGCCGGGCGGGGCTGCAGGCGGCATTGGCGGGGCTTGTACTTGGCAGACGGACAGCCGGGATGCCGGTAAGCGGCTGCTGATATTTTGTGTAGATACGGTAAGCCGTAGCACCGTTACAGAACACTGCCCGGATGGGCGCTTTGCGCAGCAGCCCGGCGATATCGTTGGGCACCACATCCCGGATGGAGGCATCCGATGCGCCGGTGATCGTACAGCTTTCCAGCGTATCCCACAGCGCCAGCCCGTGGCGCAAAAGCAGCTGCTTTTTGGCGGCGATATCCTCCCGCACGGGCAGCGGCTCTCCGGTCAGCGCCGCCAGCAGCGGCCAGAACCGGTTTTGCGGGTGGCCGTAATAAAAGGCCATCTCCCGGCTTTTGGGGCTGGGCCATGTGCCTAAAATCAGCGCCCGGCTGTGGTCATCGTACACCGGTGCAAAGCTCATAAGCTGCCGCCTGCGCTTTCAATATTGCCCCATGCGGAGCCAAAATCTTTGCCGGAGGGCTCCGCGCGGGGGCCGTCGAACCACAGTTCCTCGATCAGCGCCGCCACGCCATCCTCCCGCACGTCCCCGATGATCCGGTCGGCAGCGGCCTTGGCGTCCGGGGTGCCGTTTGCCATGCAGGCACTCAGGCCGGCTGCCTTCAGCATTCCCACATCGTTGGCAGAATCGCCCACAGCCACGGCATCCGCCAGCGTAAGCCCCATCTGTGCACACAGGTCGGCAAGCCCTACGCCCTTATCCATGCCGCCGCGCACGATATCGTAGTAGCAGTAGCCGTCCGCGTTCTGCGCGCCCGTCTGCATCCAGTGCAGGCCAAGGTAGCCGTACTTTTCGTGGAAGCGCTCCACCTCCTGCGGCGGCATGGCGGCAAAGGCGGCGTGGGGCATATCCACCAGATGTCTGTCCTGATCTTCTCCGTCCACGCAGTCCAGCCCGGGGCTGTTCATCATCTGATAGCCGGTGTGCAGATACTCGTACTCGCAGTAGGCGTAATAGGCATCCCGGAAGTTGAATTGCAGCGGGTAGTTATAATCCTCGCAGAAATCCACCAGCACATACATCTCCTCGCTGGTAAGCGGATGCTCGGCTATTACGTTGCCCTGCCTGTCCACCACGCAGGCGCCGTTGCAGGTAATGGCGTAGTCGTACCGGATACCGCCCAACTGGTTTTTGTCCCGGATGCCCGGGTAAGAGCGGCCGGTGCTGAGCACGAACTTACCCCCGGCGGCTTGCAGCTTTTTTACCGCCTTTACCACCGCCGGGCGGGGCTTTGCTTCGCCAAAGGGCATCAGCGTGTTGTCGTAATCGCTTGCCAAAATCTTATATTGCATGGTCATCTCTCCTGTGTGCATCGTTTTCTCCCAGTATAACACATTTCAAAGTCCAGCGGGAGAGGGGGAAAAGAAAAATGGGACAGCAGAATGTCCGCAGGCATTCCACTGTCCCGAAATCCAAAATATTTTCCTTATCAGGCAAACACCGCCACGACCACCTGCATCGCCACGCCCACAAAGGCACCGGCAGCCCATGTCAGGCCGGTGATGAAGAGGTTCTGCTTCCACGAGGGGTTAGCGCGCCACAGCACTGCCAGACCCACACCCGCACCGGTGCACAGCCCCGCCACAAGGCTGGAAAAGCGCAGCGCACCCTCCACATACAGCTGGGTCAGCAGCACGCTGGCGGCGCAGTTGGGGATCAGCCCCACCAGAGCCGCCACCACCGGCTGGAAGAAGCCCATGCCGCCCAGCATCTCGGCAAACACGTCCTCGCCCACGCCCTCTACGATCATGCCGAACACCAGACCGAAGGCGAAGATGAACACAAAGATCTCCAGCGTGTGGCGCAGCGCCGCCTGCCAGATGGGCTTTTCGTTGCCCTCGGCATCGCTGTGCTCCTCGTGGCAGTCCACCTCGTCCGCATGGCCGGTGTAGCCGCCACGCAGCCCTTTGGGCAGCACGCCCCGCAACACAAAATCCACCACAAAGCCCACCACGATGGCGTACACCACCTTGATGACCATCAGGACGGCCAGCTTATCCCAGTAAGCGGGCATGGACACCAGCAGCGGGATAGCTTCGTCGCTGGTGGCAAGGTACACCGCCATCAGCGTGCCCAGCGTGATAACCCGGGAGGCGTAGAAGTTGGACGCAATGGCGGAGAAGCCGCACTGCGGCACACAGCCCAGTACCGCGCCCGGCACAGCGCCCCAGCGCCCGCCGCCCGCCAGCAGCGCCTCGATGCGCTCACCGTGGCGGTGCTCGATATACTCAATCAGCAGGTAGGCCAGAAACAGAAAGGGCAGCATCTTGGCAGTATCCACCAGAGTTTCGCCCAAAACGTCCAGAAACAGTTCCATAAATAATCGCTCCAAAAACCCTCAGGGGGCGTCTCTCAACAATTTGCAATCAGTTTGCATTTTCGTGCAGGGAAGATTATACACGATATCCTTTCCAATTGCAATACCAAATTGCAAATTGGTTGCAATTTTATGTTATGGAACATTGCAGCGCGTAAAAAGCGTGAAAAAGAGGTTCTGAAAAGCCCGCGGGCTTTTCAGAACCTCAAAATTTCAAATCATTCTTCCGCTGATGATGCGCAGAGCAACGCGGAGCGCATTCCAAATCGTCCCACGCGGCAAGGAAGCTGCGGTCTGTTTTACCCCTTCAGCGGTACAAAGCCCACAAGGTCCTTGACCACCTCGCCGCCGATGATCAGACCGGCCACTGAGGGCACAAAGGCGTTGGAGCCCGGCACGGTGCGCCGTGCGGTGCACTTGCGCTGGGTGCCCGGGGGACAGATGCAGTGGTCCTTGCAGCTGATGGAGTCGTCCTCGATGGGGGTCATGACAGGCTCCTTGGAGTAGACCACCTTCAGGTGCTTGATCTTGCGCTTGCGGCACTCGGTACGCATCACCTTGGCCAGCGGGCAGACCGAGGTCTTGTAGATATCGGTCACCTCAAAGCGGGTGGGGTCCATCTTGTTGCCTGCGCCCATGGAGCAAATGATGGGGGTGCCCGCCTCCTTGCATTTCATCACCAGCGCCAGCTTGCCGGTAACGGTGTCGATGGCGTCCACCACATAGTCGTACTGGGTAAAGTCGAAGTCGTCCTGCGTCTCCGGGCCAAAGAAGCACCGGTGGGTGGTCACCTTGATGTTGGGGTCGATATCGTGGATACGCTGTTCTGCCACATCCACCTTATACTGCCCTACCGTGCTGCGGGTGGCGATGATCTGACGGTTGAGGTTGGTCAGGCAGACCTTATCGTCATCGATCAGATCCAGTGCGCCCACGCCGCTGCGTGCCAGTGCCTCCACCGTATAGCCGCCCACACCGCCAATGCCAAACACTGCCACCCGGGCGTGGTGCAGCTTTTCCATAGCCTCTGCACCCAGCAGCAGCTGGGTGCGGGAATACTGATCCTGCATTTTGTTCTCCTTACTTTTCTACGCGGGTGATGGTGCCGCCGCCCAGCACCACATCGCCCTGATACAGCACGGCAGCCTGTCCCGGGGTGGGGGCACGCTGAGGCTGGTCGAATTCCAGTCGGAAGCCGTTTTCTGCGGGGTAAACGGTGGCCTGCTGCTCGGCCTGATGATACCGGGTGCGGGCGGTGACCCGCAGCGGCCCGGTCAGCGCCGGAATGGCGATCCAGTTCACATCCTCTGCGTAAACGATGCGGTCGAACAGTTCGCTTTCCGGCCCGACGGTGACGGTATTGGCCTGCATATCCTTGCCGCAGACGTACACCGGCGCACCCAGTGCGAGGCCAAGCCCCTTGCGCTGCCCCAGCGTGTAGCGCACTGCGCCGCTGTGGGTGCCCACCACCTTGCCGCTCTGATCCAGAAAATCCCCGGCAGGGTAGTGCTTGCCGGTAAACTGCTCCATAAAGCGGGCATAGTCGCCGTCCGGCACAAAGCAGATATCCTGACTGTCGTGCTTTTGGGCGTTGATAAAGCTGTGCTCCTGCGCGATCTTTCGCACCTCGGTCTTGTGCAGCGCACCCAGCGGCAGGCGGATATGTGCCAGCTGCTCCTGCGTGAGGTTATACAGCACATAGCTCTGATCCTTGCCCTCGTCCAAGCCCTTTTTCAGCAGCCAGCGGCCGGTGGCTGCATCCTGCTCCACCCGGGCGTAGTGGCCGGTGACCACATACTCCATGCCGTGTTCTTCCGCCCAGTCCAGCAGGTGGCGGAACTTCATATATTTATTGCAGTCGATGCAGGGGTTGGGGGTGCCGCCCGCCTCGTAGACGCGGATAAACTTTTCAATGATCTGCGCCCGGAAATCGGCGGTGAAATCCAGCACCTGATACGGCATATCCAGTGCAAAGGCCACCTCGGCGGCGTCCTCGATATCCTTTTCCGAGCAGCAGGTCTGGTAGCCGGACTGTCCCAGCGTTTCGTTGTGGGTAAGCCGCATGGTGATGCCGGTGCAGTCGTAGCCTGCCTGCTGCATCAGACAGGCCGCCACCGAGCTGTCCACGCCGCCGCTCATGGCAATGAGGGCGCGGGAACGGTTTGCAGGGTTCTGTGTGGTCATAGGTTCTCCTTTTATGGGTTCAACATACTAAAGCAGTAGTATAATACTACCGCAGCATAAACCGCTTGTCAAGACGCTATAATTTTCTGCGCCGCAGCCAGCAGCACCGGTTTTTCGTTGGGGTATTCTGCGCGGATGACGCCGTCCAGCAGTGCTTCCAGCACCCGTCGCAGCGCAGGCCCTGCCGGGATGCCCGCCGCCATCAGGTCGCGGCCGTTCACCGCCAGCTGGCTCACCCGGCAGCATACGCCGTCGGCTTCCAGTTGCCGTGCCCGCTGCGCCGCAAGGGCGCACTCCGAGGCAGCTTGCGGGTGCAGCGCCGCGCACAGCGCACACAGCCGCTCCACGGTGCACAGCCCGTACCGCCCTAAAAGCTGCCGAAGGTGGATATCACCGGGGTGTGCAGAAGCTTTCTCCTCGGACACGAGTCGGGCCATTCCATCGCCCGCCCTACTGCCTGCGGCAGCAGGGTCCCACCCCAGCGGACGGTCCTCGGAGAAACTTCTGCACACGCCCTCCCCTGCCGTTTCCCGCACCAATACCGCGGTCTCCTCGATGCAGGCGTTGGAGCAGCGCAGCCGTTTGAGCACCCGGCGGGCGTCGGCCTCGCCCAGAGCGCCCAGCAGCGCCGCCCAGCGCACCGGCAGGTTTTCCTCCCCTGCCGGGCAGGCATCCACCACCGGCTTTGCGGCTTCAAGCGCCGCCGGGGTCAGCTCCGGCAGCACCACAGCCAGCACGGCGGGTTCCAGATACGCCCCCGGCTGCGGGGCAGCCAGCAGCTTTGCCAGTTCCTCCTGAATGCGCTCGGCAGAGATGCAGTCTAAGTGCGGTGCCAGCTGCCGCGCCGCCCGGGCTGTGGCTGCATCCAGCGCAAAGCCGAACCTTGCGGCAAAGCGGTACAGCCGCAGAATGCGCAGCGCATCCTCGGTAAACCGCTGCTGTGGCTCCCCCACCGCCCGCAGCAGACCGTTTTGCAAATCTGCCTGCCCGCCAAAGGGGTCTACCAGCCCCTCGGCTTCATTATACGCCATGGCGTTGATGGTAAAATCCCGCCGGGCAAGGTCCTCCCGCACATCCGGTACGAACTGCACTTCGTCCGGGTGACGGCCATCGGTATAGCTACCCTCGGTGCGGAAGGTGGTGGTCTCGTACAGCTGCCCGCCGTATTTGATGGTGACCGTGCCGTGCTGCAAACCGGTAGGGATGCACTGCTCTGCCCCGAACAACTCCATCACCTGCTGCGGCAGGGCACTGGTGCACAGGTCCCAGTCGTGGGCGGTGCGCCCCAAAAGGCTATCCCGCACGCAGCCGCCTACGGCATAGGCTGCGTAGCCCGCCGCGTGCAGGGCGTCCAGCAGGGCAGCTGCCCCGGGGTCAAGTGTCAGCTTCATTCCTCGTTCTCCTCGTAATGCAGGGTGATGCGTTTGCCGTCAAAGCCGCATTCTGCCGCCAGGAAGATGCTTTGCGCCTGTGCAAGATGCTCCTCCGGGTCGGTGACCATGGGGGAATAGTGCACCAGCCACAGCCGCTTTGCCCCGGCTTTTGCCGCCAGCGCTGCGCTTTGGCCAAAGGTGCTGTGCCCCCACTGCGCGGCCTGTTCCTGCTGCTCCGGCAGGGCATAGGTGGCATCGCAGAGCAGCAGGTCTGCCCCCTGCGCCGCCTGCTCCAGCGCCGGGCAGGGCGCACTGTCGCCGGAAAAGACGAACCGCAGTCCCTTACGGGGCGCGCCCAGCACCTCGGTGGGCTGCACCATACGCTCTGCCAGCGGCACAGCCTGTCCCCGCTGCAAAAGCCGCCACTGGGTCACCGGTACGCCCAGCGCCCGTGCCTTTTCCGGGTCGAACCTGCCCGCCCGGGGCAAGTCCAACCGGTAGCCCAGACTGCGCACCCGGTGCTTTGTGGCCACCGGCAACAGCGTTGCCCCGGCGGGCCATCCATCCGAAAGAGCATCCAGCGCCACAGGCTGCCCGGCGCGGCAGACCAGCGGCTTTACTGCGTAGGGCAGCGGCCCGGTCAGGGCATACACTGCCCGCCAGACCTCCAAAAGCCCCTCCGGCCCCAGCAGCACCAGCGGACGGGTGCGCCCCTGCGCCCCAAGGGTCTGCAAAAGCCCGGGCAGACCAAAGATATGGTCTCCGTGGTAGTGGGTCAGGCAGATGGCATCCGCGCGCATTAGGTTCACCCCGGCGCGGCGGGCAGCGGTCTGGGTGCCCTCGCCGCAGTCCAGCAGCAGGCTGTGCCCGCCGCACTCCGCCACAGCGGCGGTCAGGGCGCGCTCCGGCAGCGGCATGGTGGCAGCCGTGCCCAGCAGTGTAATGGTCAGCATAAGCAGTTCCTCCGTGGTTCTTCCCTGTTATCTTACCACAAACCCCGCCGGTGCACAATTCTTTCTGCCGCGGCATAAGCTGGGCAAAGCCTTGAAAAGGGAGGGCGCAGCCTATGCAGCGTGACCGCAGAAAACGCTATTCCCCCGCCCGGCATCCGGTGCTTTTGCGCAGGGTGCTTTTGGTGCTGTGCATTCTGGCGGTGCTGTGGCTGGGGTACAGCTGCATGATGCCGCAGCTGCTTTTTTCTGCCCGGGGCACCATGATTTTTGTGCCGGACCCGCCGCTGCGGGGGTAGCAGGAAAATTTGGAATGCCCTCCCCGTTGCTTTGGGCATATTCAGCGGAAGAATTATTTAAAATTCGCAATTCTGGAAAATCTGCGGAGCTTGTCGGGGCAAAACCCCTCCATCTGCTAACGCAGACCGCTCTACCACTTAAAAGCCCCACTGGGGCTTTCATTGCTGCGCAAACGCGGATTTTCCAGAATTGCCTTTTCACGGGAGGGGCGTAAAGGCGAGCCTGCAAAAACACCAAACGCAAAAACAGGGCTGCTGCACGAGGTTTTGTGCAGCAGCCCTGTTCACAACTTATATACTTTCCAGCACTTTTTTCCCGGTCAGCGGGTCGGGGATGCCCAGCAGCGCCAGTATAATGGCCATGCGGATATACACACCGTTATGCACCTGATCGAAATAAGCGGCGCGGGGGTCGTTGTCCACGTCCGGCTTGATCTCATCAATGCGGGGGAGCGGGTGCAGCACCGGCATGGTGGGCGGTGCCATCTGCAGCAGCTTTTCGTCCAGTTCATAGCAGCCCTTCAACCGCAGGTAGTCCTCCTCGTTGAAAAAGCGTTCCTTCTGGATGCGGGTCATGTACAGCACATCCAGACCGGGCAACTCGGCCTCAAGGTCGGCGGTCTCTTTATAGTTCTGGTGCAGCGGGGTCAGGGTCTCGTCCTTGACGTACTGCGGGATGCGCAGCTCCTCGGGCGAGATGAACACGAACCGGTTGCCCTCGAACTGGCTCAGCGCGGCGGTGAGGGAGTGCACCGTCCGGCCGAACTTGAGGTCGCCGCAGAAGCCGATGGTCAAATGATCCAGCCGCCCCTTGCGCTGGCGGATGGTCATCAGATCGATCATGGTCTGGGAGGGGTGGGCGTGGCCGCCATCGCCTGCATTGATGACGGGCACCCGCGCATACATGGACGCCCGCAGCGGTGCGCCCTCCTTGGGGTGGCGCATGGCAATGACGTCTGCATAGTTGCTCACCACACGGGCAGTATCGGCCACCGTTTCGCCCTTGCTGGCGCTGGAAAGCTGCGCCCCGGCAAAGCCCAGCGTCTTGCCGCCCAGCCGCAGCATGGCGGACTCGAAGGAAAGGCGGGTGCGGGTGCTGGGCTCGTAGAACAAGGTGGCCAGAATGCGGCCGTCACACAGGTGGGCGTAGGGCGCGGGGTCGGCCTCCATCCGGTCGGCAAGGTCGAGCAGTGCCAGCTGCTCAGCCAGAGAAAAGCTGCCGGGCTCAATAAAATGTCTCACAGCCATTCTCCCTTCAGCACAAACTTTTCGCGCTCGGCACCGGTGGAAACGAACTGGATCTCGTGCCCCAGCTGCTTTTCAAGGAACTCCACATAGGCCTTGGCTTCCTTGGGCAGCTCTGCCCAGCTGCGGCAGCCGGAGATATCCTTGTTCCAGCCGGGCAGCAGCGTGACCACCGGCTGCACACGGTCAAGGTCGGACAGGGTGTCGAAGCGGGGGACTTCCACGCCGTCCAGCTTGTAACCGGTGATGACCGGGATCTGCTTCATGCTGCTCAGCACGTCCAGCTTGGTCAGCGCGATCTTGTCCGCGCCCTGACATTGCAGGCCATAGCGGCTGGCAACGCAGTCAAAGGGGCCCACCCGGCGGGGACGTCCGGTGGCCGCGCCGTACTCGCCGCCGGCCTTGCGCAGCTTTTCGTTCCACGCTTCGCCCATTGCGTTCTCTGCCGCAAAGGGGCCTGCGCCCACGCAGGTGGAGTAGGCCTTCAGCACACCCACCACATGGTCCAGCTTGCAGTTGGGGATGCCCGCACCCAGCGGCGCGTAGGCCGCCAGCGTGTTGGAACTGGAAGTGAACGGGAAGATGCCGTAGTCGATATCCCGCATTGCGCCCAGCTGCGCTTCCAGTACGATGCACTTGCCGCTGTCGTGCGCCTGCTGCAAGAAAGCGCCCACATCACAGATGAAGGGTGCAAAGTACGCTGCCTGCTGCCTGCACCAGTTCAGCAGGGCATCGTAGCTCATGGGCTCCTGATGATAGCAGCCCGCCAGCTCCATGTTTTTGGCGTCCAGGATCATGTGCAGACGGTTCTGGGTGCGCTCCTCGTCCAGATGCAAAAGGTCACCCAGACGCAGGGTCTTTTTGCGGTACTTGTCGCCGTAAGCGTAGGCAATGCCGCGCCGGGTAGAGCCGAACGCGCCGCCCTTTTTGGCAAGGCGGTCCTCTTCCAGCCCATCCTGTACCTTGTGCCACGGCATGGAGATGGTAGCCTTATCGGAGAGTTTCAGGTTCTCCGGCTCCACCTTTACGCCGCGCGCCTCGATGGCCTCCATCTCTCCGGCCAGATGCTCGAGGTCGATCACCATGCCGGTGCCCAGCACGCAGGTCACCTCCGGGTGCAGGATGCCGGAGGGCAGCAGGTTCAGGATGAACTTGCCCTTCTCGGTCACAACGGTATGACCGGCATTGTTGCCGCCCTGATAGCGCGCAACGATATCGGCATTTTCGGCCAGCAGGTCGATGACGCGGCCCTTGCCCTCATCGCCCCAGTTGATTCCAGTAACAGCGGTCAGCATAAACTTCATTTACCTTCTTTTCATTCTTGTTTCCTGTTCGCGGTGTCTATTATACGAGCGTGCAGAGAATATGTAAAAAGTATCCTGTGTATAGCAGCAATATGTTTTTTACATTGCAGAGGCTGCTGCCCGCATCCGGCACAGCCAAGCCGTAAAAAGCGCTTGCAATTCCGGCGCGCCGTGCTATGATACAAGAAGAGCATAAAGCCGCTTCTGCCGCTGGCCGCGCCGGAAGCCCGACAGGAAAGAGGGCCGCACCTATGTATGTGGACTGGGAATACTACAAAATCTTTTACTATGTGGCAAAGTATCAGAACTTTACCCGCGCGGCGCGGGTGCTGGGCAATAATCAGCCCAACATCACCCACGCCATGAACCGGCTGGAAAGCCAGCTGAACTGCGTGCTGTTCATCCGCTCCAACCGGGGCGTCACCTTAACGCCGGAGGGAGAGCTGCTGTATTCCCGCATTGCCTCAGCAGCGGTGCAGATACAGGATGCCGAGGAGGAACTGAGCGCCACCGCCACGCTGGAGCACGGTGCCATCAGCATCAGCACCACCGAGACCGCTTTGAACATCTACCTGTCCGAAAAGCTGCGCGCTTTCCATACAGAGTACCCGGGCATCCGGCTGCGCATCTCCAACCACTCCACTCCGCAGGCGGTGCAGGCGGTACGCAACGGCGAGGTGGATTTCGCCATCGTGACCACCCCCGCAGAGGTGGAAAACGGACTGAAAATGATAGAGCTGATGTCCTTTTACGAAGTCCTTGTGGGCGGAAAGACCTTTACGGCGCTGGCCAGCCAGACCCTGAGCCTGAAGGAACTGGCCGGTTATCCCCTGATCTGCCTGAACGAGGAGAGCATGACCCGCAGCTTTTACCGGCAGTTCTTTCTGGAGCACGACGCGGTGCTGAAGCCGGACACCGAGGCCGCCACCACCGACCAGATGCTCACGCTGGTCAAAAGCGAGTTGGGCCTGGCCTTTATGCCGGAGCCCATGGCAGCACCCCTGCTGGCCAGCGGAGAGCTGGTGCAGCTGCATTTGCAGGAGATCATCCCCTCCCGCTCCATCTGCCTTGTGTACGACCATCACCGCCCGCTGAACACCGCCGCCCGCAAGTTCCAGCAGCTGCTGACCAAAGCCGGAGCTCGGAGCACGGAACACAAATAAAGCCGACCCTCCGGGCGTTATTACACGACTGCAATCCTAACGGTTTCTGCTAAAGGCTTCCCCCGAACGGGGGAAGCCTTTTGTTCCGACAGCTTTCAGCCAAAAAGGGCTGCTGCACCAATGATGTGCAACAGCCCCTTTTTTGTTATTTCCGGGCGCTCTGCGTCAGCTCCCGCTGCTCCTCCTGCAGCTCCTGCTTCAGGGTGCGGTCGATCTCCCGGGTCTCCTGCCGGATGGCGGTCAGGTCTTTTTCGATGACCGGGTTCTCTTCCAGTTCCTCCCGGATGAACATCAGCGTAAAGCTGACCAGCAAAAAGCAACAGGAGAGCCAGATGGCTCTGCCGCCCAGCTGCGCCGCGCTCTTGCTGCCCAGCCCTGCCCCCAACGCGAACAGGAATATGATGCCGAAGTAGCGCACCATCCTATCCTTTGCGTGGGGTTCATGGGACTTGCGCCAGATGCAAAAGGCCTCCACGCCGCTGCGCAGGTCGCCGATGCACATGGTACTGGCAAAGGCGTAGCCGTTCACCTTGCGGAAAGCCTGCACCTGCATGGCGCAGGAAAAAGAAACGATGGCGTTGGCCAGCAGGTTCTGCGATTGCGGCAGAAAGCCCACCGCGAACAGCAGCAGCACCTCGCCCAGCACCACCAGCTGCCGCCAGTGCAGCCGCTGCATCGCCTGAAAGTGCTCCCGCATTTTTTCCGCAGCCAGAACCCCCAGCGCAAAGGCGCACAAAGGCACCAGATAGTGCAGCACCTTGTCCCACCGGCCATCCATGATATTGGCGCTCAGCAGCACGATATTGCCGGTCTGGGCATTGGCAAACACCTTGCCCCGGAACAGATAGGTGTAGGCATCCTGCAAGCCGCCGGACAGCGAAAGGAACACCGCCGTAAGAAAGGACTCGGACATTTGCCCGTGATGCTTTGTTTTCATACTTGTACCCTCTTTTCGGGCTCTATTATAATACATTTTGCAGCAGTTTCTGATATCATTTTTACATACCGGCTATGTTTTCCGCTCCAAAAGACGCAAAAACCGCGGGTGCCCTTCCCTATTTCAGCGCAATCTGCTAGAATAGGGATAGAAAATCTCGTACACAGGGAGGAGTTTTTAGTATGAAGATCGCAATTCCTTATGAAAACGGTCAGGTGTTCCAGCACTTCGGCCACTCTGCGCAGTTCAAGCTGTACACCGCCGAGGAGGGCCGCATTACCGGTGCCGAGGTGGTCTCCACCGACGGGCAGGGGCACGGCGCACTGGTGGGCTTTCTGGTGCGCAACGGCGTAAATGTGCTGCTGTGCGGCGGCATTGGCGGCGGGGCACAGATGGCGCTGGCACAGGCCGGTATCCGTCTGTGCGGTGGTATTACCGGCGATGCCGACAGCGCTGCAGCGGCTTATCTTGCCGGCACGCTGGTCTTTGACCCCAACGCCCGCTGCACCCACCACGACCACGAGGAGGGTCACAGCTGCGGCTCTCACGCCTGCCACGCCGACAAGGGCGGCTGCACCGGTAGCTGCCACTAAAGGCCGCTCCCCTTTCCGGGCGGGACGATTTTGAATGCCCTCCGCTTGCGCTCTGGGCATAAGCTAAGGAAAAAATATTTATAATTTCGGAATACCGGAGCGTCTGCGGACGCTCCGGTATTCCATTTTCACAGGTGGGTCGTGGCTGAAAACGGCATTCGCAGCGCCGCTTTCTGCGAAAGCGCGGCACTGCGGGTCAGCGTGCTAAATTTTCTTTACTGAAATCAAAAGCTTTGCACCATCCTGAGAAGAGTGCTCCTTTCCCGTGAAAAAGGGGCTCAGGAAAGTCCGCGTTTGCGCAGCAATAAAAGCCCCAGTGAGGCTTTTAAGCGGCAGAGCGGTCTGCGCAAGCAGATGGAGGGGCTTTGCCCCGACAAGCTCCGCAGACTTTCCTGAGCCCCAAATTAAGAATAATTTTTCCGCTGACTATGCGCAAAGCAGCGCGGCGCGCATTTCAAATGGTTTTTCAGACCTTCTCGATGGTGATGCTCCACTCGCTGGTCATGGCCTCGTCCGGCTCCAGCACCTCGTGCTTGCCGTCCTCGTTCACGCTGTTGGCCCAGCCGTTCCAAGGCTCCATGCAGACGAAGCTCTCGGCATCCTGCTGCCACAGCACGCCGTTTTCAAAGGTCTCGTCGGCGTCTACGGTCACCTTGTGGCCGTTGCCCCTGTCGGTCAGGGTCATGGGGAACTGCACGCCGGTCAGCAGACGGACAGAGTTGTCTGCGCCCTCCTTGCGGGTGAGGGTGATCTTTTCCGGGGCGGCGGGCTGCTCGCCCTTGGCGTTGTCGGAGCAGGTGGCGCACTTGATGTCGAACTCCACGTTCTCCAGCTTGGAGGCGGTAAAGTAGGGGTGGTAGCCAAAGCTGAAGGGCATATCGGTGCTGCCCTCGTTGATGACGGTCAGGCTGACCAGTGCCTTATTGCCCTCCAGATTATAGTTGAGCAGCAGGGTGAAATCGAACGGGTACAGGAACTTGGTCAGCGGGGTGGACTCCAGTGCCAGCGTCACACCGTCCGGGCCAACGCTGTCCACTTCCCATGCGCACAGGTCGGCAAAGCCATGGGTCTCCATGGGGTAAGCCTTGCCGCCAAAGATGTGCACGCCGTTATCCGGGTTGCCGCAGCTGGGGAACAGCACCGGCACGCCAAAGCGGGGACGGTTACACTCGGAGAAATTGGGGCGGCGGGTCCAGACGAACTCCTCGCCGTCCAGCGTAAAGCTGGTGATCATGCCGCCGCGCTCCGGGGTGATGGTGAGGGCGGTCTTTGCCTCGGGGTCGGTGATGACGTACTGCTCGTAGCAGGCGCCGTTCTCGGTGATGTACCGGGTGGTGATCTGATTCATAAGTAAAAGCCTCCTATTATTGCCGCCGGGTCGCCCCGGCGGGTCATTCCTTGTGCTCGTCCTGTTCCGGCTGCTGTTCCTTTAACTTCTGGAAGTAGTAATCGATGCCGTAGCGGATAAAATACTTGATCAGCCGCACCGCACCGTAGAGCAGCGCTGCATAGATCAGCAGAGAAAACAATACTGCGCCATTTGTACCCATCATATAAAACACTTCCTTTCCGTTTTCATGCACAAAAAGGCCGCCGTACCGCTTTTTGCCGTACAGCAGCCCTTTTTCAGTTACAGAACCACGCCGTCCTTGAAGATGGAGATCTCGCGGAAGCCGTGCTTTTCCGCCTTGGTCTGCTCGCCGCTGGCCACGCGGATGACCAGATCCAGCAGATCCTTTGCAGCCTCGTCGATGGTCTTTTCACCGTCTGCGATGACACCGGTGTTGAAATCGATCCAGCCGCCCTTCTTCTCTGCCAGCGGGGTGTTGGTGGAGATCTTCAGGGTGGGGGCCGGAGCGGAGAACGGGGTGCCACGGCCGGTGGAGAACAGGATCAGATGTGCGCCTGCTGCCGTCATGGCGGTGGCAGAAACCAGATCGTTGCCGGGGCCGTAGAGCATATTCAGGCCCTTGGTCACCACGGGGTCGCCGTAGCCGATGACGTCCATAATGGGGGCGGTGCCGCCCTTCTGCACGCAGCCGCAGCTCTTATCCTCCAGCGTGGTGATGCCGCCGGCCTTGTTGCCCGGAGAGGGGTTATCGTACACCACCTCGTTGTGGCTGATGAAGTAATCCTTGAAGCCGTTGATCATGTGCTCGGCCTTGACGAACACTTCCTTGTTGATGCAGCGATCCATCAGGAAGCCCTCTGCACCGAACATCTCGGGCACCTCGGTCAGCACGGTAGAGCCGCCGCGCTGACCCATCATGTCGGAGAAGCGGCCGATGGTGGGGTTGGCGGTGATGCCGGACAGGCCATCCGAGCCGCCGCACTTCATGCCCACCACCAGCTCAGACACGGGGATGGGCTGGCGCTTGAACTGCCCGGCGTAGGCAGCCAGCTGTTTCAGGATATCGCGGGCGGCGGCAAACTCGTCCTCCACGTCCTGACAGGTCAGGAACTTGACGCGGTCGTGGTCGTACTCGCCCAGCTCCTCCACGAACTGATCGTGCTGCAGGTTCTCGCAGCCCAGATGCAGCACCAGAACGGCGGCGGCATTGGGGTGGCGCACCAGCGCAGCCAGCAGCTTGCGGGTCTGTGCATGGTCGTGACCGGTCTGGCTGCAGCCGAAGGGATGGGTGAAGGTGTACAGACCCTCGATGGAACCGGTGACCAGATCCTGATTGTCGGCAACCATCTTCTTGGCGATATCGTTCACGCAGCCCACGGTGGGGATGATCCAGATCTCGTTGCGGATGGCAGCGCGGCCGTCCTTACGGCGGAAGCCCATAAAGGTCTCCGGCTCGACCTTAGGCAGCGGAGCCAGATCCGGGGCGGGGTTATAGCTGTACTCTACCTCGCCGGACAGGTTGGTGTGCACATTATGGGTGTGCATCCAGGTGCCGGGGGCGGCGTCTGCGGTGGCATGACCGATGGGGAAGCCGTACTTGATGACATTCTCGCCGTTCTTAATGGGCTTGACTGCCATCTTGTGACCCTGCGGGATATCCTCCAGTGCGGTGACGGCAAGGCCGTCCACCTCCACCAGCGTGCCCTTGGCAATGGGGTGCAGGGCAACGACCACATTGTCGATGGGGCTGATATGAATTGCCTGCGGCATAGTTGTTCTCCTTATCGTATCGCACAAAAGGGCTGCTGCCCAAAGCAGCAGCCCTTTGTTGTGCGGGTAGGTTGATTTTTCAGCTTACAGGCAGCTCTTGTAAGCAGCCTCGGCACCCTGGGTGCGGATCATTTCCAGATCTGCCAGCACAGCGGCCTCCAGACCCTCGATCTTGGTCAGATCCTGATCCCACATCTGGGTGTTGGTCAGCACAGCGTGCACCAGCTGCGCAGCGGTGTCGTCCTTGTGTGCGTAGTAGAAGTCCAGAGCCCATGCGTCGTCCTGGATCTTGTAGGTGTTGCCTGCGGGGCGCTTGCAGATCAGGCCGTCAGCGGTGCGCTCCTGAATATCGTTGGAGTAGAAGGCGATGTAGGCTGCCAGAGACATGGTCAGGCACTTGGGCAGCTGCTTCTGCTCCTCGATGTAAGCAAGGAAGGAGGGCATGTTGCGGGCCTTCCACTTGGAGGTGGAGTTCAGGGAGATGCTCATCAGCTCGTGGTTGACGAAGGGGTTGTTGAAGCGGTCCTCCACAGCAGAGGCAAAGTCCTCCAGATCCTTCTTGTCCAGCGGCAGGGTGGGGATGATCTCCTCGTGCAGCATCTTGTTCATAAAGCCGCGCACGGTATCGTTGTGCATGCAGTCGCGGACGATATCAAAGCCTGCCAGATAAGCGCCCAGCACAAAGCCGGTGTGTGCACCGTTCAGGATGCGGACCTTGCGCTTCTTGTAGGGGGTAACGTCAGGCACGACCATGACGTTGACGCCGGCCTTCTTGAACGGCAGCTTGTCCTCCAGACCTGCGGGGCCCTCGATGACCCAGACGCCGAACACTTCGCCCACGTCCAGAGCGGTATCGTGGTAGCCGTTGGCCTCTTCCAGAGCGGCCAGCTCCTGCGGGTCACGGATGCGGCCCGGAACGATGCGGTCCACCAGCGTGGAGCAGAAGGTGTTGGCGGTGTTCATCCAGTCGATGAAGGCGGGCTCCAGATCCCAATCCTTGGCGTAGTTGTTGCAGCACTTCTGCAGCTCCTTGCCGTTGTTGTCGATCAGCTCGCAGCTCAGGATGACCAGACCCTTATCGGCAGCGCCGTTGAAGGCCTTGTAGCGCTCGAACAGCACGCGGGTCAGCTTTGCGGGGAAGCTGTTGGGGGGAACCTGATCGAACTGGCTGTCGCCCTTGGTGTAGGCAATGCCGGCCTCGGTGGTGTTGGATACAACAGTTTCCAGATCCTCAGAGCGAGCCAGAGCCAGAACCTCGTCCCACTTGCCATCAATGTAGGGGCACACGCAGTCGGACACGCAGGAGATCACCCGCTTTGCGTCCACCTTCTGGCCCTTCTCGCTGCCGCGCAGGTACAGGGTGTACAGACCCTCCTGCTCGTTGATCCAGTCTGCCATCTGGGGGAAGTTGCCGATGGGCTGCACCAGCTTGACCTTGCCGTTATAGCCGGCCTTCTCGTTTGCAATATCGTAGAAATAGTCCACGAAAGCACGCAGGAAGTTGCCCTCGCCGAACTGCATCACCTTAACGGGAGCATCCTTCAGGATGTAGCCGTTGTAGCCAGTGCCTTCCAGAACCTTGTAGTTCAAAGTTTCCATCTTATTGATCTCCTTTATAAACTTGCTTTGCATGGCAGGCTCTCGTTTTCCTGCCATCTTCTGCTCCTATTTTATGCTGTTGTATACAAAGAAGTCAAGTGTTTTGTGCAATGTTTTTAGTCCAAAAATGGCCATTCAGCGCATTTCCAGCGGTTTGTACAATTCCAAGGGTGAAATTTTGGCAGTTTTTCAGTTGTATACATCGGCGTTTTCCGGTATACTAAAGATAAGGCAGCCTGCCCGTTCCAAGCAGGTGCAATTTCATGCCCGTTTTTGTCTAAATTTTAACAAATTCATCAGAGAAAAGGAGTTAAAATCCCATGAAAGCATTTATGGATAAGGACTTCATGCTCCAGTCTGCTACCGCACAGCATCTGTATCACGACTATGCAGCTGCTATGCCCATCTGCGACTATCACTGCCATATTCCTCCCCGCGAGATCTACGAGAACCGCCGCTTTGAGAACATCACTCAGGTGTGGCTGGGCGGCCGTAACCCGGACGGCAGCTACTTCGGCGATCATTATAAGTGGCGCGTGATGCGTTCCAACGGCGTGCCCGAGGAGTACATCACCGGTGATAAGCCCGACCGCGAGCGCTTCCAGAAGTTTGCCGAGGCTCTGCCCATGGCCATCGGCAACCCCATGTACCACTGGACCAATCTGGAACTGCACGTTTTCTTCGGCTACGACGGCGTGCTGAACGGCGACACCGCTGAGGAAGTATGGAACCTGTGCAACGACAAGTTGCAGCACGATCCCAAGCTGACCGTCCGCGGCCTGATCGAGCAGAGCAACGTAGCTTTCATCGGCACCACCGATGACCCCATCGATGACCTGTACTGGCACAAGAAGATCAAGGAAGATCCCACCATCAAGTTCACCGTGGCTCCCTCCTTCCGTCCTGACAAGGCCATCAACATCAACAAGCCCGGCTTTGCTGAGTACATGGCTAAGCTGGCTGCCGTTGTGGGCAAGGAAAAGCTGGCCTGCATCGACTGCGTGACCGATGCCCTGACCAAGCGCATCGAGTTCTTTGCCGAGATGGGCTGCCGCGCTTCCGACCACGGTCTGGATTATGTGCCCTACCGTGAGGCCACCAAGGACGAGGTGAACGCCATCTATCAGAAGGTGATGAAGGGCGAGAGCTGCACCGTGGAAGAGGCTGAGAAGTACCAGACCTACATCCTGATCCATCTGGGCAAGCAGTACCATCGTCTGGGCATTGCCATGCAGATCCACTACAACTGCCTGCGCGGCGTGAACCGCAAGATGAACAGCCTGCTGGGCCCCGACACCGGCTTTGACATGATCAACACCGCCACCTGCGGCGGCGAGATCGCACAGCTGCTCAGCGCCCTGAACGACACCGATGAGTGCCCCAAGACCATCATTTACAGCCTGAACCCCGCCGACGATGCACAGATCGGCACCATTCTGGGCTGCTTCCAGAACAGCGAGGTGCCGGGCAAGATCCAGCACGGTTCTGCATGGTGGTTCAACGACCACAAGATCGGCATGGAGGATCAGATGATCCGTCTGGCAAGCCTTGGCCTGCTGGGCAACTTTGTGGGTATGCTGACCGACAGCCGCAGCTTCCTGAGCTACACCCGTCACGATTACTTCCGCCGCATCCTGTGCAACATCATCGGCCAGTGGGTCGAAGACGGCGAGTATCCCAACGACGAGAAGGCTCTGGAGAAGATCGTCAAGGGCATCTGCTTCGACAACGCAAAGCGTTACTTCAACCTGTAAGCGCTTTTCCCTTTTCCTGAACTGAATCTCCGCGCCGCCCGCAGACAGCTTTGTCTGCGGGCGGCGCTTTGTTTTGCCCTTTTACGTCCAAAATGCACCGGATATGCCTGTTTTTTCACCTTTCATCGGTTGTTGTCCGTCTTTTTCTACAACTTCTCCGTTATCCCTTGACTTCCCCGTATAAGGAGAGTATATTTTTGCATGGCATTCAGGCCATATTACTGTATTTTTTGATGGAGGAAACCCATGAACGGTTTAAAAGAAGCCTTCAGCCGCGAGAATCTGCTGAAGGATCTAAATTTCTTTGCCCTGTTGAACCTCGGTCTTGTGCTTACGGCAGTGGGCATCGTATATTTTAAAAATCCCAACCACTTTGCTTTCGGCGGCACCTCGGGTCTATCTATTCTGCTGGCAGACCTGTTCCCCCGCATCAACGTGGGCGGCTTTATGTGGATCATCAACATCGTGCTGGTGGTGCTGGGCTTTATCTTTTTGGGCGTCAAGTGCATGGGCTGGACGATCTACTCCTCCTTTGCGCTCTCCTTTTTCGTGTCCGGCTGCGAGTGGCTGTACCCCTCCGGCGTGTCCCTGAGCGGCGATGCCATGCTGGATCTGGTGTTCGCGGTGTTCCTGCCCGCGCTGGGCGCTGCCATCGTGTTTGATATCGGTGCTTCCACAGGCGGCACCGACATCGTGGCGCTGATCCTTGCCAAGTACACCTCCATGGAGATTGGCAAGGCGCTGATGGTCAGCGATATCCTCATCGTGCTGGCGGCCGCCGTGCGGTTCGGTATGGGCACCGGCCTGTACTGTATCCTCGGCCTTATCGGCAAGTCCTTTGTGGTGGACGGTGCCATTGAAAACATCCGCCTGCGCAAGGTGTGCACCATTATGACTGCGAACCCGCAGCCCATTCTGGACTTCATCATCCACGATATGAACCGCTCCGCCACGGTGGAAAAGGCCTACGGTGCCTACACCCACCACGAGCTCAGCGTACTGGTGACCGTGCTCACCCGCCGTCAGGCTTTGCAGCTGCGCAACTTTCTGCGGGAGAACGACCCCCACAGCTTTATCACCATCGTTAACTCCAGCGAGATCATCGGCAAGGGCTTCCGCTCCTTCAACTAAGACTGCTTCGTATCCTTTTTCATCCATTTTCCGCTAAAGGCTTCCCCCGGCCGGGGGAAGCCTTTATTCAGAGGATTGCCCCCGTGTTCCGCGCAACTCCGTACTTGAAGAAAAACGCAAAATAGTGTATTATATAGTATTATGAGTAAAAGGGGGCACACTGTGCCCTGACAGGGGGAACCTATATGGCTGATAAAAACTTTCTGACAGATATCATCGATGCCGACCTTGCCGAGGGCAAGGTGCAGCAGATCCACACCCGCTTCCCGCCGGAGCCCAACGGCTATCTGCACATCGGCAGCGCCAAGGCCATTTATATCAACTGGTCCATTGCCAACCAGTACGGCGGCAAATTCAACCTGCGTCTGGACGACACCAACCCCGCCCGCGAAGGCGAGGAGTATGTCAACAGCATCATCGAGGATCTGCACTGGCTGGGTGCCGACCCCAACGGCGGCATCTTCTACGGCAGCGATTACTTTGATAAGTGCTACGAGTACGCTGAGAAGCTCATCACCGAGGGCAAGGCTTATGTGGATGACCTGACCCGCGAGGAGATGCGCGAGTACCGCGGCTCCGATGCCGGCAAGCCCTCCCGTCCCTCTCCGTGGCGCGACCGCAGCCCGGAAGAAAACCTCGACCTGTTCCGCCGGATGCGTGCCGGTGAGTTCAAGGAGGGCGAAAAGACCCTGCGTGCCAAGATCGATCTGGCAAGTCCCAACATGAATATGCGTGACCCGGCCATCTACCGCATCAAGTACGCCGAGCATCACCGTCAGGGCAACAAGTGGTGCATCTACCCCATGTACGACTTCGCCCACCCCATTCAGGACGCCATCGAGGGCATCACCCACAGCATGTGCAGTCTGGAGTTCGAGAACCACCGCCCGCTGTACAACTGGGTCATCGAGAACATTTTCGGTGCCGAGTTCCCCAAGCAGCGCGAGTTTGCCCGCCTGAACATGACCAACACGGTCATGAGCAAGCGCTACCTGCGTGAGCTGGTGGAGATGGGCATCGTGGACGGCTGGGACGATCCCCGTATGCCTACTCTGTGCGGTCTGCGCCGCCGCGGCTACACCCCCACCTCCATCTTCACCTTCGTGCGGGAGGCCGGCATCTCCAAGTCTGACAACCTGATCGATATGCGCCAGCTGGAAGCCTGCATCCGCAGCGAGCTGGACCTGACCGCACAGCGCCGCATTGCCGTGCTGGAGCCGGTCAAGCTGGTGGTGGACAACTACCCCGCCGACAAGACCGAGTACTTTGACGTAGCCAACAACCCCAACCGCGAAGCCAACGATACCACCACCCGCAAGGTAGCCTTTACCCGCGAGCTGTGGATCGATGCCGAGGACTTTGCCGAGGTTCCGCCTCCCAAGTTCAAGCGCCTGACCGTGGACGGCGAGGTGCGCCTGATGGGTGCTTATATCGTCAAGTGCACCGGCGTGGACAAGAACGCCGACGGCAGCATCGCCGCCATTCACTGCACTGCCGACCTGGAGACCGGCAACGGCAACCCCGCCGATGGCCGCAAGGTCAAAGGCACCATCCACTGGGTAAGCGCCGCACACTGCGTGGACGCCGAGGTGCGCCTGTACGACAAGCTGTTCACCGAAGCCAACATGAACGGCATCCCCGAAGGCAGCGATTACAAGGACTACCTGAACCCGGAAAGCGTCACCGTGCGCACCGGCTGCAAGCTGGAGGAGAGCCTGAAGGACGCAAAGCCCGGCGAAAAGTTCCAGTTCGTGCGCACCGGCTTCTTTACCCCGGACAGCAAGAACCCCGGCGTGTACAACCGGGTAGTCACCCTGCGCGACAGCTTCAAGCCCGCAAAATAATCATCCCCAAGGAGAAGATACCATACCATGACCGCAAAAATGACCCGTAATATCCTGCTCATGCTGGTGGCCACCGTGCTGATGGGCATTGTGCTGAGCCTGTATATCCACAACACCGGCACCGTACCCGCCGCCGACAACGCCGCTCCCCTGACCGATGGCAGCTACACCTCCTCTGCACAGGGTTGCCTGAGCGAGGTGACCGTCACGGTCACCGTGACCGGCGGCAAGGTGACCGCCGTACAGGTGGACGCCTCTGCCGAGACCCCGGACTTGGGCGGCAAAGCTGCCGAGACGCTGGCTGCCCAGCTGACACAGACCGGCTCCACCGCCGGTGTGGACGCCATCACCGGTTCCACCATGACCAGCGAGGCCATCTTTACCGCCATGGACGCCTGCCTTGCACAGGCGCAGTGATGCTGTAAACTACAAAAGCAAAAACTGCCGCACAGTTGTGCGGCAGTTTTTGCTTTTTACAGCGTGCTTTGCAGCCGTGCGCCGCTGGCGTACTGGGTGCGGCGGTCCATCTGGTTATCCAGCGGCTGACCGGCGGCATAGCGCTTGAGGTTGTGCGCAAAGATATCCACGATGTTGTCCAGCGTCTTGGGCAGGCTGAAGCCGCCGGTGACATGGGGCGTGATGATCACGTTCGGCTCTGCCCACAGAGGATGCTCCGGCGGCAGCGGCTCGGGGTCGGTCACGTCCAGCCCTGCACCGGAAAGCCGCCCGCTGTGCACAGCCGCTGCCAGCGCCTCGCCGTCCACGGCAGTGCCGCGCCCCACATTGAGCAGAATGGCACCGGGCTTGCAGAGCGCCAGCCGCTCTGCACTGAACAGATGCAGTGTCTCCGGCGTGCCGGGCAAACTCAGCGCCACAAGGTCGGCCTGCGGCAGCTCCGCGTCCAGTGCGCTCTGCGCCACCACACGGGTGCAGTAGTCCGGGCAAAGAGTATCCGGGTGCACGGTGCGGCGCACGCCCACCACCTCAGCACCCAGCGCATACGCCCGCCGGGCAAAGTTCGAGCCGATATCGCCCATGCCCACGCAAAGCACCCGGCTGCCCGCAATGCTGCCCACAGAGTGGCCGGTGGGTGCCCAGCGGTGTTCCCGCTGGTTGTCCCGGTAGGCGGGCAGCTCCTTGAGCAGGCTGAGCCACATTGCCAGCATACACTCACTGATGGCAAGCCCGTAAGCACCGGTGGCGTTGGTCACGATGCAGCTTTCCGGCAGCACCCCCGGCTCCAGATAGTTATTGGGGCCAGCTGTGTTGGACTGGAACCACTCCAGATGGTCGTTCTGCCGGATCAGCGGCACCGGCAGATTACCCAGCACGGCATCTGCCCACAGGGCATCCTCCACCGTGGCAGTATCCGGGGTGGTAAAGCGATATGCAAAGCCCTGTACCGCCTCAATGCGGGTTCTCTGCTCTGCGCTGATGGGCAGACAGACAAGGATATGTTTGGACATAATGGAGTCTCCTTCCCTCTTTTTTGTCTATCATACCGCAAACTACGCGGCGGTACAAGGGGCGGTTCTGTGCTTTCAGGCATATCCTGTAAAAGAACAATGCCGGGCAGCCCGAAAGCCGCCCGGCACCACATTCTATTTTAGTCCAGTGCACGGATGGCGTCCATCGTGCATTGATACTGCTCTGCCACCTTTGCAAACTGCTCCTGTGTGCCCTCCAGCTGCCCGGCGCGCAGGGTCTCGGTCAGGGTATAGGTGGGCGCGTACAGGTTGGAAAAACCCAGATTCTGGCAGACGCCCTTGAGGGTATGCGCCCCACGGAATGCCTCTTTCACGTCTCCCCTGCGCAGCGCTTCCTCCAGGATCTGAAAGCTGTCGTCCTGCAAAAACATCCGCACAAATCTGCCGATCATGGCTTCGTTGTGCAGCCGCCCCAGCACCTCCTGATAGTCTGCGCCCATCTTTTTATAGCATTCCTGTATCGTCATCGCTTACGCCGTGCCTTTCTTTTCAGCCTCTGTCTAATTTCCCACCGCCGCACTTCCCGGCGATATAGTGTTATGATAGCACCTTTCCGGCTTGCTTGCAACTAGAGCGCAACAAATTTTGTGTTCTGTCCAGTTTTTGCATCCGCTTTTCGGCAGTTGCACCAAAACCTCACCTTTTTGCAAAAGATGCCTGTCATCGCCCGCTTCCTCACTGCTGCTTTTATTGGCTGAAAAAGTCGAAAAGCACCGATGCCCCTAACTGCGGATTCTGTATTGACGAACCGCGCAAAAAAAGATATACTATACTCTGGCGGTGCAGCTGTGCCGCCAGATGCCGGGGTGTTGCGCAGTTGGTAGCGCGCCTGCTTTGGGAGCAGGAGGCCGCGAGTTCGAGTCTCGCCACTCCGATACTGCAAACGCACGTTGATTCGGTAAGGATCGGCGTGCGTTTTTGTTTTGTTGTTGAAATTGCCGGGAGGATATCAAGTGTGCAAAAACTGCGCACACTGTAAGGCCTCTTTCAAAAAACAGAGCAGCCTTTTTTCTATTTCCTCCCTTTTTGCGGGATTGATAAAAGCCCACAAGTGCGGTATACTGAATAGTACTTTATTCGAGCGAAGTAAGGAGGTGCAGTCCATGGCAATCGGTGTACCACGCCCACTGGCCTTGGAAAAGCCGCAGAGTGTCGATCTGGCGCAGGCGGCGCGGTATTTCGGCGCGCACGGCGAGCCGGACGCCGCCACGCTGGCACTGCTGCAAAAATGCGCCGTGCCGCTGCTGGCGGCGGCGATGCCCCGGGCGGTGTGGCTGTTGGCAGACACTCCCGCGCTGACCGAGGCCGGGCTTCTGCCCGGCGAGGATGTGCACAAGCATCTGGCAGGCTGCGGGCAGGCCATTCTGCTGGCAGTGACGCTGGGCCCCGGGGTGGATGCCCAGATCCGCCGGGCGGGCGTGGGCGATATTGCCGCCGGGGTAGCCTCCGATGCCTTGGGCAGCGCACTGGCCGAGCAGGCCGCCGATGCCGCCGAGGCGCAGCTGCGCCAGTGGGCGGCGACCGAGGGAAAGTATCTGACCGGGCGCTTTTCGCCCGGCTACGGCGATTGGGACATCGCGGTGCAGCCGCTGGTGGCAGCGGCACTGGACACGGTGCGCAAGGCCGGGCTGTGCGTCACCGACACCAACCTGATGACCCCGCGCAAGAGCGTGACTGCCCTGCTGGGGGTCAGCGACCACCCGGTAAAGGGTCAACTGGCCGGGTGCGGCCATTGTGTGCTGCGCACCCGCTGCGAATACAGAAAGAGGGGAAAGACCTGTGCAAGTGAATGAACTTTTCAGACAGAGCAATACCATCCTGCTGGACGGCGGCATGGGCACCATGCTGCAAGCTGCCGGGCTCAAGCTGGGCGCACGCCCGGAGGAGCTGAACATCACCGACCCGGCGCTCATCGAGGGCATCCATGGGCAGTACGCTGCGGCGGGCAGCCGCATCGTCAACGCCAACACCTTTGGCGCTTCTGCCCACAAGCTGGCGGGCAGCGCCTACACGCTGGAGCAGGTCATCACCGCAGGCATTGAAAACTGCAAGCGCGCCTGTGCGCCCTACGGTGCGCTGACCGCGCTGGACGTAGGCCCGCTGGGCGAGCTGCTGGAACCCAGCGGAACGCTGGCCTTTGAGGATGCTGTGGCTGAGTATGCCCGCATCGTAAAGGCGGGCGAAGCCGCCGGGGCAGACCTGATTTTTTTTGAGACCTACACCGACCTGTATGAGCTGAAAGCTGCCCTGCTGGCTGCCAAGGAGAATACGCATCTGCCCATTCTGGCCAGCATGAGCTTTGAAGCAGGCGGGCGCACCTTTACCGGCTGCACGGTGGAAAGCTTTGCCGCCACCGCCCGGGGCTTGGGGGCAGACGCAGTGGGCATCAACTGCTCGCTGGGACCCAAAGAGATCTTCCCCATGGCAAAGCGGCTGGCCGAGGCCGTGCCCGGCAACTTCCCGGTGTTCGTCAAGCCCAACGCCGGTCTGCCCCGGGCGGACGGCAGCGGCTACGACATCACCCCGCAGCTGTTCGCCTTGCAGATGAAGCCCTACCGGGAGCTGCACCTGTTTGCTGCCGGCGGCTGCTGCGGCACCACCCCGGAGTTCATCAAGCTGCTCAACGGCACCTTTGCAGGCTGCACCCCGGGGCGTCCCGCGCACCGGATGCCCTCGGTGCTGTGCACCCCGGTGGACACAGTTACGGTGGACGGCATCACGGTGGTGGGCGAGCGCATCAACCCCACCGGCAAAAAGCGCTTCCAGCAGGCATTGCGGGAAGGCGACATGAACTATGTGCTGGAACAGGCCGTCAGTCAGGCAGAGGCCGGTGCGCAGATCCTGGACGTGAACGTGGGCGCACCCGGCGTGGACGAGCCGGTGCTGATGGAGCAGGTGGTCAAGGCGCTGCAAAGCGTGACCAGCCTGCCTTTGCAGCTGGACTCCTCCAACGTGGAAGCGCTGGCGCGGGGTCTGCGGGTGTACAACGGCAAGCCCATCGTCAACTCCACCAACGGCGAGCCGGAAAAGCTCGCCGCCATCCTGCCGCTGTGCAAGAAGTACGGTGCCGCCATCGTGGGTCTTGCCATCGACGAAAAAGGCATCCAGCCCAAGGCCGCAGACCGTGTGGCCATTGCCCGCCGCATCACCGAAGCGGCGCTGGCGGCGGGCATCCCCCGGGAGGATATCTACATCGACTGCCTTACCCTGACTGCCAGCGCCCAGCAGGAGGATGTGCTGGCCACGGTGCAGGCACTGGAAGCCTGCAAAAAGGAGCTGGGAGTGCGCACCGTGCTGGGCGTGTCCAACATCAGCTTTGGTCTGCCCTGCCGCACCTACCTGAACACCACCTTTTTGACCATGGCCATGTACGCCGGGCTGGACCTTGCCATCATGAACCCTTCCAGCGAAGAGATGATGGCGGCGGTGTACGCCTACAACGTGCTGACCAACCGGGACAAGCAGAGCACAAAGTACATCGAGCGTTTTGCCGACCGCGTGCCCGCCAGCACTGCGCTGGCGCAGGCTGCAAAAGCCGTGCCTGCCGCCAGTGCTGCCGAAGCAGAACTTACCGGCCCCTACGCCGCCCTGATGAAAGCGGTGGAAAAGGGCTTGAAGGGTGACGCCGCCGCCCATACCCGTGCCCTGCTGGCAGAAAAGCAGCCGCTGGAGGTGGTGGACGAAGCCTTGATCCCCGCTTTGGACATCGTGGGTGCCAAATACGAAAAAGGCACCCTGTTCCTGCCGCAGCTGCTGCAGGCTGCCAGCGCCGCCCAGAGCGCCTTTGAGGAGATCAAGACCGCCATTGCCCAAAAGGGCGAGGGCAGCGCCAGCAAGGGACGTATCGTCCTTGCCACCGTCAAGGGCGACGTACACGACATCGGCAAGAATATCGTCCGGGTCATTCTGGAAAACTACGGCTTTGAGGTGCTGGACCTTGGCCGGGACGTGCCGGTGGAGACGGTGGTGGACACCGTGCGGGAAAAGGACGTGCATCTGGTAGGTCTTTCCGCCCTGATGACCACCACCCTGAAAAGCATGGAGGAGACCATCGCCGCTCTACACGCCGCTAAGCTCGACTGCAAGATCATGGTGGGCGGTGCCGTGCTGACCCCGGAATACGCCGAGAAGATCGGCGCGGACTGGTACGCCAAGGACGCCAAGCGCAGCGCTGACATCGCCAAGGAGTTCTTTGGAGTGTAACGCGGAATATTTCAGATTCAGACTGCTGAAAAGTGCGGACTTTTCAGCAGTCTTTTTTATAGGCAGGGCGTTTATTTGCAAACTGTTCAAATTTACCACAAAGAATTGCCACGATTGTCTGGCATAATAAGGGTGCACTCAGGGAGAACGGAACGGACATCCCCCATAACCTCCGAAAGGTTCTCCCCGCAAAGCCCATGCAGGCACATTTCCCTGCGGGTGCGGCCGCAGCAGCGGCGCACAGCAGGCCCATAAAAAACTGCCTCCCGTTTCTATGCGAGGCAATAGCCAGAACGGCGGACAGACTACCAAATCCCTCCTGATCAAGCCGCAATGTTCAGGGGTTCCTATACAGCAGGCAGTGTCGCTTTCCTCCTCCTTTCCACGACACTGCCTGCTTTTTGTTTGCGCATTTTTCCGCAAAATGCAAGCAGGCTCATGGTCGGAGGAACTGCCCTTGCCCCCGGTTTCCTGCATACAAAACCGCCCCGGCTTCCATCACGGAAACCGGGGCGGTTCGTTTGCTTTAGGGGCGCTTTTTCAGTCACTCACGCAAAACCTTGCGAGGGGTCTTTGGGTAAGCCCCGCATATGCGGGGAAAAGTTCCACCCGGGAGTTACTGCTAATAGTATCAAGGGATCACCCCCGCGTATGCAGGGAAAAGCCCTGTCCCTTGTAGGAGCCAGTAGCAGTCCAGGGATCACCCCCGCGTATGCGGGGAAAAGACTAAAAAGATCCCGTAGCACCGTGCCTCCCGTTGCTATTGTATCGCTATTTCCTTCAGTTTGCAATAAACCTGTTGTATCAGACGACAGTCCGGCAGGGCGCGATGCTCCACTTTTTCTGCCAGCTGAAAATGCTGCGCCAGCGCCTGCAGGTCCGGCCGGATCATGCCCGGCATCTCGTCCCTCTCAGTTTCCTCCGCGCATAACGGTCATCAGCCCAAGGCCGTAGGCCTTGCCGCGCCCTATGCCCTGACACAGCAGTGCCCGGAACTGCTCTGCATCGGTCACCTGCAAAACGCCCTCATAGGTCACTGCCAACAGGGTCACCGGTCGGGTGCCGTACTTGGCAAAATGCTGCCACTGCACCCGGGTCACGGTAAATCCCTCGTCCCGCAGGGCAAAGCCGTGCTTTGCAGCGCGCTCCGACAGCCACTGCTTCTGGTACTGTGTTGTGCAATGTGCGGCCACGGTTCCCCGCGCTGCGGGGTTTTGGGGGTCTTTGCAGCTTTTGGTGGGGTTTGCAGTCAGCCGGAACTGCCAGCAGCTGCCCGGCTCCACCCGCTGCAAAAGCGGGTCGTAGCTGCGGGTCTCTGCAGCCGCTCCGGTGCCAAACTGCTCCACCACGCCGGACAGCTCCGGTGCATCCTCGCTGAGCAGCAGCAGATACAGCCGCTCTCCCAGACGATCCAACCGCCACAGCCTGCGGCGGCGCTCCCCTGCAAAAGCGCTTTCCACTGCGCCATGCAGTTTTTGCGGTGCCGCCAGCGCAGCCATGGTGCTGCGGCGGGTGAGATCGAGTTCTACCCGTGATAAATACATTCTCTCGCCCCCTTTTTACAATTCCCGGAACGGATCGTGCTCCGTAGTCTCCGGGCTGTCCGGCATCTTCTGCCATAGTTCCCGTACCGAGCGGTAGCCGTACTGCCGATGATGCGGGTCAAAGCTCACCGGCACATCCCGCTGCGGAGCCGTGCCCGGCTCCAGCGGATTGGCGTCCAATAGGATCCGGCTCTGCCGTCCCGGGCACAGGGGCGGTTCCGCTTGCAGTACCTCCTGCAAGCTGCCCGGGCGTACGCCCAGACAGAGCGGCAGGGTAGGCGGGCAGCAGCGGCGGCCGAGATACAGCGGAAACGCCGGGTGCAGCAGTGCCTGCTGCAGCTGCTGCAAAAGGGCGGTATCCTCGCTTTCAATGCCGGCCAGAAACACAGCATCCTGCAAATAATGGCGGTAGGTCACATAAGAGGTCTTTTCGTCCTGCGTCTTTGCCGTGTGGTAGTCCACCAGCAGCTGCCCTTCCCGCTCCACACGGACACCGAACCGCAGCCCGGTCAGCCGGGTCAGCGCTTCGCTCTCGTCCCGCCGCAGCCCCAGAGCTGCCGCCAGCAGACCGATCACGCCGCTCTTGGTGGGTTCCCGGCCCGTCTTGCGGGTCTCAAATTTAGAGTCCGCGCCCCACGCCTGCAAAGGTGCTGCCAGCCGAAGCAACAGCGTTGCCATTACCCCACCTCATTTCCGGCAAGCGCATCCCGGACAGCCTTTTCCAGTGCGTCCAGCATCGCCTTTGCCGTCTGCGCCGGAGCCAGTTCCTCCAGCCCGCTGCCCACGGTAAAGCTTTGCGCCGGGGCCTCGGCAAAGCTGCTGTACATCTGCTGCGCATACTGTGCCAGTGCCGCCTTGGAAGGCGCGGCATACCCCTGTGCACTGCGGGGCACGGCACGCTCGAATGCGCCGCACAGGTTCACCGGCTGATCCTCCCGCAGGGTCACATATACCGCGTCCGGCAGAGTGCGGTTTGCAAAGGTGTTCTGCTTGCCGGTGGGCATGGAGAAGAGGAACGCCTCACCAAAGGCCCGCACCGTTTCCGCTGCCTGCGCTGCACCCAGCTGCCCGGCCAGCTCCATCACGTTCACCGTAGCATAGCGGTACAGAGTGGAGGAGTTGTACTCCACCGTGCCCAGATGGCCTGCACCGGCGTTGTCCTCTGCCTGACAGTCATCCACGGCGGTAAAGTAATCGTACTCGTTCTGCACGGCATGGGTGGAGATGCTGTGCGCCACCTGCGCAGCGGCGTCATAGTTCAGAGAAGGGTCATCTGCCACCATGCGGCCAAACAACGCCATGTCCATCGAGGGAGCCGCTTTCAGGGCATCCCGATACTGCTTTTTATCCGCAGAGCCCTCCACAGCCAGCTCTGCCAATGCCTTTGCCTGCGCAGTGCTCATGAAGAACAGCGCTTTGGTGCCCTTGTCGTCGCTCTTGATGCCCGCATTCTCCAGCGCTTTCTTTGCCAGCTTGTCTGCATCCAGTTCCGGGGCCAGTGCAAGGATCTGCGCCTTCACCAGTTCTGCGGCCTTTTTAGTGCGCTTGCCCACGTCCAGCTGAGCATTCTCCGCAAAGGCTGCGCGCATGGCGTGCTTCCATGCTTGTGAGGATACCCGGGCACGGGTCACACCACCGTACACGGCTGTTTTGGGGCTGCCGGTATCGTCCCGGTTGATGCAGCTGGGCGGGACGGTCTGCAAAATGTGGAAATCAACATACAGGCGCTTCTTCATGGTCAAGTCTCCTTTTCTTTCTCTTCCGGTGCAGGCTTCGGGTCGCGGTACAGGTCCTGTCCCCACCGCAGACGGACATTGGCGGGAATCTGTGCATATCGCGGGTCGGTGCATTGCAATTCATACAGGTCTGCCGCAAGCTGCGGATAGTCCAGCGGGATGCCGCCATCCTTTGCCGCACTCAACAACTGGATCATGCCCCGCAGATGGTGGCTGATCTCGGTAATTTCTTCTGCGGTGGCCAGCGCATTGAACCGCCGGAGCACACTGGCCTCGGTCCAGTCCTGTCCGGCACTGTTCCGCTCTGCCAGCTGCCGCACCGCACGCCCCAGCGTGTTGCCGGGGCAGTTCATGGGGCGGTCATTCCCCTGCTGATGCACAGCATACAGGGTCAGGGCAAGGTAGACCGCCCACTCTGCCGCCGAGGGAGCACTGCGCCCCTGAAAGCTTTCCGGCATTCCCAGCAAAAAGCATCCCCACAGCTCCGGCAGCTCGCCGGGTGCGTGGCCGATACCCCGCCGCAGCTTTGCCAGTTCTGCCCGCCGCTGGTTGTCCGGCAGAGCCTGAAGCCTGTGCAGCTGCTGCGCCGCATACAGTTTGACGTCCTGTGTTTTCATACAATTCCCCCTTTATGGTTCTGTTTTGGGATAGATTTCCCAAAGCCTTGTGCGGAAATGATTGTAGGCCTTTGGCGCGGTATACAGAATGGTGCGCTCGGTCTTTTTGTCCTTATCGACCACAATGCGGCGTCCCTTCAGGGCGGCATTCCCGGCCTCCATCACCATCTGCTTTCCCAGCTTTTCCGCGATGCTGCGCGCCCGTGTCTGCCAGCGCAGTGCTGCCTCATCCGGGTCGTCCTGCTCCTGGTCGATCGCCTGCAGCCACTGCCGGAAGGGCTGGTCCACTGCAAAGTAGAATTGTGCACGAACCGCGCCGCCTGCATTTTCATTCCGGTCACCGGCGGCAATTGCCAGCTCCTGTGCAAAACGCCCGATCAGCGCCGCTGTCTGTTCACAGCGCTCGATTTCTCTGACGATCCGGCTCTGCCATGGGCGCCCTATCTTATCCAGAATCCCTGCCTGAAAGGTCAGGCTGTCGCTGAAAGAATCATTTACAAAGAAGTCCTTATCGCCATATTGGACACCGGAGATGCGGAAATGTACCTTTCTGCGGGGATTCAGAAGTTTCAATCTCTTTTCCTGCAACTTTTCGATCCAGCATACAACGCCCGGGCGATGCCCGCTGCTCTGACAAAAGACCGCCGGGAACTCCCGCCAGAATTGTTTGGCCGGGTCATGACGGCAGGGCACAAACACCACCGGTTCATTTTTCCTGATTGGCATCGTGCGCCAGATGGTCATCTGTTCGGCAAAGACGTTTTCTCTGGGGAAGAAATCTCCTCCCAGCAGACAGAACCCATCCACATTCTCCCCTGTCCTGTGCAGCAACAGCCTTCTGGATTGCAGGGTGAGCAGCTGTGCCGGGTTATCCGGGCAGCAAATTTCTGTCCGTTCCGCGCTCTTTGGTGCTTCCAGTTCCCAACAGGGCTTGCTTTCGCCCCAGCATTCCCGACCGTCGCGCAGCAGTGTCAGGTTCAGCATCAGGGTCTCGTACAGATTATCGCCCTGTGCCTGAATAAAACCGATCTTGCCCAGCCACCCGGCTCCTACGGACGGAAGTCCCTTTCCTTTTGGCTTTGCAGAGGTGTCATCATAGCCGTTCACGCATAGCAGCCACCGCGCCGCCTGCGGATAGCTCAGCTGCTCCTTGCTCTGCCCCGCATACAGCGGAAAGAGCCGGAGTTTATTGCTGCTTTCCGACATTTCACCGTTGAGTTTGGCCGCACCGTATTCCGTGCCGATCTTTGCCTGCGGCACCTGCCAGAAGGGGTGTGTCGGGTGGAACAGCCAGAAGCGGTCCTTCCACTGCTCCAGATAATCCCGGACAGGCTCTGCCGGGAAATGCCCCAGCTGCCACAGCGCGCTCCAGCGCTCCAGTGCATCATCGCTCTGCATCAGCGGGCGGGGCTCTCCTTTTACATCCACCCGGGAAAACACGGTGAACAGCACCGCCAGCAGCAGCCGCAGCACGGCGGCGTTCTGGGTGGGCATCTCGCCCGCAAGGTCCACATAATCCTGCGCCGACACCAGTGCCTCGGTCAGGGACACCTCCCGCACCGTGTTGTCCCGCAGCCGCACCCGTATCCACGGTTCGGTCAGCAGGTTGAATTCAATTTCCTTCATCCGTCTCCTCCTTTTGGTAATACAGGCCGTTTTCACGGTCATAACAAAGTTCCATGCCCACAAGTCGGGCAGTCAGGTTTTCATCCAGCAGCAGAACCAGTTCTCCGTGCAGCAGCGGCGACAGCTGCCACGCCGCAAGGCGGCTGCGGTTGTCCGCTTCCAACTCCCGGATGACCCCGTCCACCTTCCACGCCTTGCCGAACACCGCCGGGAGCCGCAGCTTCTGCCGGGCGATCTTCAGTGCCGTTTCCGGCGGGGGCGGGCTGTCGGCAGCTACGGCACTGCCGCCCTCCTGCCACGGCAGAAAGTGGATGCTGCCGTCTGCCCGACGCTGCATTACCAGCACCTCTACCGAGGGGTCGCCGTCCCGCACTGCCGCCCGGGCTGCCGGGTCGGAGCGGGCGCCCTCGTTCTGCATCCAGTCGTCCAGCGTGTTCAGCTGCGCCAGCCGGTGCGTTTCCGGCTGCGGCACAAGGTATGCTTCGGCGCGTGCTTTCTTTTTCTCCTGCGTCCACTCATATATGCAGCGCATTTCCTCGCCCTGCGCCCCGCCGGGAGCTTCCCGCTCCCAGCCGTAGACCCGCTGCACCAGCGGAGAGATCTCCTCCGGCAGCCGGATGCTCCGGGGCAGAAACTTCCGGGTGCGCCAGAGCAGCCACTGTCCATATACCGCCTCGCTGCCCGCGTCAAAGGCATCTTCCCCGGTGTCCAGCACCGCGCAGCAGGCCTGCTGCAACGGAGCGGGGCGGCTGCGGTGGTGGCGGTGCAGCCGCCCAATGCGCTGCAGCAGCAGATCCATGGGGCAAAGCTCTGTGACAAGAACGTCCAGATCAATGTCCAGCGACTGCTCCATCACCTGCGTGCCCACCACGATCAGGTCATTCCGTTCCTTCGGCGTGGATTCCTTGCCGATGCGTGCCATCAGCTGGTTTTCTCGCGCCGCGCGGTCCGGCATCAGGAACTGCGCATGGAACAGCTGCACCTCTTTGTCCGGCAGGCTTTCCCGCAGCAGCTGTGCAATCTTCTGCGCTTTTTTGACCGTGTTTACGATTACCCCCGCGCAGCCGCCCTCGGCCAGCTTCCGGCGCAGCAGCGCGGGCAGCTCCGGCTCTGTGAGCGTAGTCAGCTGCACCGTTTGACCGGGTGCATCCGATGAGATGGCCGTCTGCTTTACCTCTGCGCCATCCGTCCATGTCAGCAGCGGATAGCCGCAGCTGGTTTCCCACGGAGCGTCCGGGGCGGCCTTTTTCTGCTGGTAGGCCTCGACCAGCTCTGTGCGCCGCCGGGCGGGCAGGGTGGCCGAAAGCAGAATGACCGGCACCTTATACCAGCCCAGCCATTCCAGTGTCCGGTCCAGATAGCAGTTCATGTAGGTATCGTAGGCGTGGCACTCGTCAATAATGACCACCTTGCCCGCAAGTCCCAGATGCCGCAGCATAACGTGCTTCTGGGCAAGTGCCGCCAGCAGCAGCTGATCCACTGTGCCAATCACGAAGTTTGCCAGCAGTACCTGTTTGTTTCCTCGAAACCACTGGTGTACCTGCACCTGATGCTCTTCCTGCGCGTCCTCCTCCAGCTGCACCCCGCGCCCCTGTAACCGCAAATAGTTCTCGTTCAGTTCTGCCATGCCGTGCGCCAGCTTTATAGCCTGCGGCAGCGTCTCCTCAGACTGCGTGTCTGCCCAGCCAAGCAGCCGGGGAAAGATGCCGTTTGCCGTGGCCTGTGTGGGCAGCCCGAAAAAGACACCGCCCAGCCCGAACCGGCTGGCCATGATCTCCGCAGCGGCCAGCGCCGCCTCGGTTTTGCCCACGCCCATCTGTGCTTCCAAGATCAGGATACCCGGTTCCGCTGCGGTATCTGCAGCTTCCAGAACAACCCTCTGCACCGCATTGGGCGCAAAGCCGAACCGCACTGCAAACTCCTGCGGGTCTGCGATGCCTGGCTGTGCCTCCCACGGGAAGGGCAGGGCCAGCTTTTCCCAAGCCCTGTCCACCCGCGCCGGGTAATCCTGCATGCTGCCCAGCTCCTCTACCGGGATCAGGGGGAAGTATTCCGTATTGCTGGCGATCCAGTCTGCCATGATCAGAAGTCCGGTCAGAAGCACTTCCTCCTGCGGGTCCAGGTCGTACAGTTCCGCCGTATCATCAAAGCCGCAGTCCTGCAAAACAGTCATGAGCAGTTCTGTCCAGAAGCCCTGCCAGACCTTTTCCTGTCCCTTGGGGTAGTAGTTGCTCTCCCAGCACTCCAACTGGTCATCGACCGCCGCGCAGCTCTGTGGCCTGCCGTGATGCGCTCCCACAATGGAGGCTAGCCCGCCGGGACAATCATCCCACAGCAGGATTGCCTCTCCCGCCCGGGCATGCGGCGATTCTCTGCGGTTCTGTTCAGGACAGTCCAGCGGCGTCAGCATTTCCAGCCGCTGCCGCGCCTCCGGCAGAGTGCGCAGGATCTTTGCCTGAAAGGCTACCGTAGCCTTGCCTATATCATGGATTCCGCCCAGAAACCGGGCATGCGCGAGCAACGCTTCCTCGCGCTCAAAGCCCATGGCCCGTTTTGCACTTTCCGGGAGCCACTGCCGGACCAGCCGCTCCATGATGCCCGCCGTATCCCACAGGTGCATCCAGAGCGGCAGCCACAGGCTGGTATTCTCCGGGTCCGTTTTACCAGCCAAAAGCCTTGTTTTATTCAACGTCCAGCGCATTTTTGCTCCTTTTCCGGTGTGTGTGCCTTCCGTGTACCGAGCATAGCAGATAATGTGTACTATAATCCGTACTTTTTGCATTTTATCTCCGCAAATGAAAAAAGCGGCGCACCGGGTCGTGCCTCATCAAAACGAAAGTGTCCTTGCAAGGTAAAGAAAACTGCTATTTATGGCCCTGTTCCGCCTTCTGTTCCAAAGATACGCTTCTGCCCTTCTGCTGTCAATGACTCTGCGCCAATTCATCAAAGCTACAAAAAAACGATTTCTTTTTTGTATAAAAAACCGCCCCGGCTTCCATTGCGGAAACCGGGGCGGTTCATTCTGTTTATTGGTGTTCTTTCAGACACTCAATGCCTACCAACTGGCATTCAGTTTTTGAAGTTTTAGTCATATCTGTATTTAGAGGACTTTCCGTACACTTTTCGGAGCGATTTTTTCAGACTGACCACCGTTTCTTTGATGATCTTTGCCTCATCGGCGGAGCAATCTGCAAGCTGTTCGGTCATCCAGCTGTCGAACACCGGCTTTGCTTTTTTGATCTCGATACACAGCAGCTCGTCCGCCGAACAGTCCAGCGCGTTGATGATGTCGATCAGCGTTTTCAGGCTGGGCACGGAGTTGCCTGTCTCGATATGGCTGATGTGCGTGACCACCACGCCGACCTCATTGGCCAGCTGCTCCTGCGTCATGCCCTTTGCAAGGCGGCAGGCACGGATGCGTTTTCCGATGTCGGCGTAGTCCACCATAGTACAAGTACCCTCCGTTTTGTGAAGTGATACTTGTATTGTATGTGCAATCGACCGGGATTGTAATAACTTGAAAGTGCAGTGGACTTATAAATACTAATCGTTCAGAAATACTTTAACTTCCTGCTTTCCGTCAATCGTTGTCACAGCAGTAATGGCATCCGGGCGGAAGGAGTCTCCCGGATAATGCATCTCCAATTTCAGATTGACTTTTTTCCCAGCTTCCACTTCCTGTGCCAGTTTATTCTCAAAATTTTTGAATTCGTTCCGATTTAGTCCAGAATCCTGCGGAATGAGATTTTCCAAATCGTTTGCTCCATCAAAGCGATCTGCAATTGCATGACCTCGATCATCGGTACTTTTTTCATATCCTTTTCCAATATCATGGATGCTGTCTTTAATTTGCAGACGACCATCATGCTCTTTCAGATGCAGGTCTCCTTCGGCTGTAAACAGCCTTCCAAGGTGATCGGTAGTATACTCATATCCGTTTCTTTTATACTCTGCATCCGACAAAAGATCCTGCTCCATACGGTACGGCATTCCATCATCGTTATTTTTGTATTCCAGCTCTTTTTCTAGCTCTGCAAATGACTTTTCCGTAGCAGCATCCAGTTTTTCTTCTGCCTTTTCTATCACGCCTTTCTGTAGACGTTCAAATGACCGTTTGACGACATCATCCAACCCAATGTGCATTTTTGCTTCCATCGGTTTCGCTTCTGAGATTTCTCGCCTCACAGCACACGACCTCCCTGCTGTTCAAAATTCGTCCTTAGATTATCTACAGCCTTTGCATCCGGGTTCAGGCTCATGCCCATGCTTATCACGCTATTTAGCACCCAGTCTGCAGCAGCAGCTTTCAGGCCGTACTGTCCCTGCAGCTGTTCCAGAAATTCTTTACGGGGTGTGAGCGATTTTTTAGCTGCGGCACAGTAATCAACGACTGTACCGATCCCACCAAAGAAATCGAACACAGCTTTCCGAGTCTTAGCCACATCTAGTTCGCCGCCTGCAAAGACCCGTTCCAGATAGCGGCTGTCCCCTGACTTCAACATCGTTTCATGGCGTTTCAGCCAGCGCTTCAGCTGCTCCATCTCCGAACTGCTCAGCGGTTCCAGCTCTTTGCCTGCTGCCAGTTGTCCAAATACAAACTCTGCGTTGATTTCATGCGGCATTTTTGAAGGCTTGTGGTAAACAGCATTTTCCGGCATGGGATACGCCTCAATCTTGCAGAGCACCGCCTCCGGCCACTCATTCTGGTAAACGGCAGCCACACCAAGCGGCAGCTTGGACAATTCGTCGATCTGTGCCTCCTTCAGGGCGGCAGACTTGCCTACCAGCTTGCGATCCTCTTCGTCCGGCAGGCGCAGAATAATTTTTGTGTTCGTGTTGCGGATGACCGACATATCCAGCAGTCCGGGTGCCTGGTCTGCAATGATAAACCCCTCACCATAAGTACGCATTTCCGCAATGGCATTTGCCAGCATTTCCACCGACTTGCCCTGCAAATTTGCACCTTCCTGTGATTGCTCTGCCGAGGTCTTGCGCAACAGGTTGTGCGCTTCTTCCAGCACTGTGACATGGCGAAGCCTGCTGTTCATCCCGCTGCTGCACATCCGGTATTCCTGTAACTTCATCACCAAGATGCCCATCAGCAGCGATTTCGTTTCCATAGAGCCCACTCGGCTCAAATCCACAATAACATTGCGGTCAAACAGCGCTTCGTCCGTCAGCGCATCTTCTGCGCAAAGCACACTTCCATAAATACCGTTTGTCAACGACTTTACGCGAGTGCACAATGCGCCCACATAATCGCTTTGGGTATCCTTGGAATAATGCGACTCTTCAATGACGCCCGGCAGAATATCCAGCAGGTCAAAGAAGGTTGGGAAAACTCCCTTCTCGCTCTCAGAATTGCGCAGATCCCAGCCTACTTTCTGATAGCTGCGCTCAATAGCATCCTTCAGCACCGCTGGCATGGCTGCATACATCGGCCAGCAGGCGTTGAATATCTCCACCAGACGGTCAATATGTTCCAGAATATGGATATTCTCAGGGAATGCAAAGGGGTTCATGCGCAGCAGCGGCGTTTCTCTGGGGTTTGTACCAAACACCTGCACATCTGTACAATTGCCGAACACGTTCTTGTATTCGCCCTTGGCCGGTTCCACCACAAGAAACGTCGTTTGTCCGTTCTTTGTGATCTCATCCAGCAGATGGTAGACCGCATTGGATTTGCCTGTGCCGGTCGAGCCAGTGATGAACGTGTGGGAAGCCATTGCCTGCCGATTCAGGATCAGTTCTGCACTTTCCGACTTACCCATGTGGTAAATCTTGCCCAGATTCATCTTGTCCTCATCCGGCATCGCCTCATCCGGCACATTGCGGCCAAACTCCGCGTGCTCAATAATCGGCAAGCCGTGCACTGAGCGGGTGGGCAAGCCAAGGTGCATCGGCAGTTCCCGCCCGCTGACCAGCGTTGCAGGTGTATAAAGCAGACTATCCGGCGCATTCTCCCATAGTGGGCGAGCAAAGACCGGTTGCATGAACCGCTTGAGATATTCCCGCAGCTGTGCCACTTCTGCCTCATTGTTCTTCCACACATTGACGGCACCGCTCTCCACCGAGGAGCCCTCGCCTACCATCAATGCGCGGTAAGTGTTGGCCGCCAAAAGTGCTGTGGATTGAGTAGACGAAAGGAAATACGCTGCACAGTTATAGCAGCCATAATCTTCACTTTCCTTTACACGCTTGAGCTGGTTTTCAATGCGTTCCAGCAGTTCCTCCACCGATTTATTACACAGTTCCACCTGCTGAGTACGGCCCGTGCCGCGGGTGTCCGTTGTGCCGTGGCTCTCCTGCTGGCTGGTGGTGTCCGATGTTCCATGCGACGTTCCATCGGAGGTGCTGTGCGAAGTGCCGGTCTGCTCGGTGGTAGAGTGGCTGGTACCCCACGAGGCGTTTACGCCCATGGAGCCTCCGATGTTCCGGGCGATGCTGTTGAAAGCCGTTCTGGCTGACGCCATGCCGCCTACGGCTCTGCCCGCCGTGCCAAGCAGCGGGCCGATGACGGCCCCCGCGCCCGGAATCAGGGCCGAAGCTGCCAAGCCGCCCAGACCCAGAATGCCTGCAATACCACCAGCCACCGGCGAGATTTTTGTGACCGAGGTGCCGAAGCTGCTGCCGACACCGCCGTTGATACCGCCGCTGACCCCTTTCGTTTTCTGTGTGCCGTCCGTCACCGAAGAGGACTGGTTCGTACCGTCCGTTGTAGTCGTGCTGACAGTATCGCTGATGGTATGGGAAGTTCCACTGCACAGGCTCTCCATCACAGCAGTACTCTGGTTCTCGGTATAAGACCATGTACTCTTGCGGAAGGGCGAAAGAGTGCTGTACAGATTTTCATACCCGCTGCGGATAGCCGCCTGCGTTTCATTGGAAACAGGTTCTGCCAAAAACAGCGCAGTATACTTTTCTCCTTCCATCGCGTCCATAAAGCGCTCGATGCCCTGCACAAAAGCTTTGTCTTCCGTTTTGGACTTATCGCGCAGCGCTGCCACACAGGACACTGAGGCCACCGCCTCCTGCTCTTCGCCAAAGGCTTCTTCCAACAGTTTTTTTCCCGCCTCTGGAGAAATGCCTTTTATATCGGAACCGGGAAAGTTGGAGAGCAGCACTTTCTGCAACGCCTTGCTGGAAATTTCCAGCTTGCGGCTCTTCATGCTCTGTTTCAGGGGATCCTCGCGAACGCCCAGATAGATATTGGCACCGGCATTTCCTTCCGGCACATCGATCATCACCGCCAGACTACAGCCTTGTGCCATGCTGGAATAATACACCGTGGAAAGCTTCTGGAACATATCTTCGCCCTTTTTCAGGGTCAGTTTCTTCAGCTGGAACATTCGGATACACTGAGCGGGATCCTGCACCTCCAGCATCTTCTGAGAAAGCTCCACCATGCCATAGTTCTGCAGTTCCGTCAGATATTTTTTATACACCAGATGGTCTGCAAGGGTCAGCTGGTCCGTCAGGTCATTCAGCGACCGCTGCGCGGAAAGCTGCTGCGCCTGCTGCACTTCAAGCTCGTTTTCCATTTTATCTCCTTTTCGTTAATTAACCTTTGAAGATTTCACCGAGTCGCTCTAGTTTCTCTAATACCCCTTCGACAGCCAATGCCGCACCGAATGCAAGTGCCGGACCTATACCGTTGCTTTGCATATTCTTAATGGCCCACTCTGCGCCTCCAAAGCCCTGATCAGCCGCTTTTTTATACCATTGCAGGGCTTTTTCTTTGTCTTGCGGCACACCTTCTCCGTATTCATAGCAGCCAGCCAGGGCGAACTGTCCTCGATCATAGCCCTGCTCCGCAGATTTACGATACCATTCCACTGCTTTTTCGAGATTCTTTTCCACGCCACGTCCGTGCTTATAACAGTTGCCAAGGTCACACTGCGCCATAGCACACCCCTGCTCTACAGATTTTCGGTACCACTCAACTGCTTTTTGGCAGTCATGTTCTATGCCATCGCCATAATCGTAACAGCGACCGAGCTTGTACTGTGCAACTGCATAGCCTTGTTCTGCAGATTTGCGGTACCATTCTGCCGCTCTTCCAAGGTCTTTCGTCACACCATCTCCGTACTCATAACAAAGCCCCAGATTGTACTGTGCAGATGCATTACCATTCTCCGCAGATTTACGATACCATTCAACTGCTTTCGCGCTGTTCTTTTCCACGCCTTCTCCATTGTGATAACAAACGCCTAAATTGTTCTGCGCATCTGCATTCCCCTGCTCTGCTGCTTTCTTAAACCATTTTACCGCTTCTGCTTCATTTTCATCTAAACCACGGCCGTAATAATAGCACTCACCAAGCATATACTGTGCCCACGCATAATTCCGCTCTGCTGCTTTCTTATACCATTTTACCGCTTCTGCATCATTTTTATCTAAACCACG